>QMCE01003914.1_pt1 | contig 13113 bp, 12 predicted proteins | sample 1821851 | NCBI WGS metagenome assembly QMCE01 (sample SAMN09453174, study PRJNA476694) | Termite gut metagenome, whole genome shotgun sequencing project. | isolation source: worker | host: Odontotermes sp. | place: South Africa:Pretoria | collected 2016-01-28 | reverse complement strand
GTCTTACATACCGGATTGTTCTATGATAATGCGGTAATAAGTATCACCGCACATTTGGAACGTTTTACTATGCCGGTTTGGGCTTAACTGATGCGGTACGCTTGCGTTCTGACAATGTTTTCGGAGGCATATACGGATGCCTTCTTAACGCGTGAGGGATAGTGACCCGTACGGGCGGAGACGCGCGAGTTCCATGCCGGATTATCGGTAAGTGCGGCTCCGTTGCACTTGGCGATTTTCGCCTTAGTGCAATATAGCCCACTAAATGCGATCATTGAGAGCATTTAGGATTCCGCAGCGATAGCGAGGAACCCCGCAGGGGTGAGGAAGTGCGGATAGCACTGACGAATCAATTACGGAGCGAAAGTGTAACCGCAATTCGTAATTGATTTGCGCCGGGGCACGCAATATCCGCGATACCCGGGGCAAAGTTTTGCTATTTTACCTTTAATGGAGATCGTGCTCGACATTCCTTCTCAAAAAGATACCGGTTTTACGCCCAGGCAAGCGGTTTTGCTCGCGGCTTACGATAACGGCAGTCTGCTTTTGGATGAAAGGGATTTTCAAAAACCGGCGCGATTTTGGCTGAATGCTTCTTCCGTTTTTCCTTGGGCGGCGTTTCTCCGCAAGGTTTTCGTGGCTTGGCAAATTTCCGCCGTTAAAACTTTGCCGAAAGAATTTCGCCCGCTGCAAAGGATCCCGCCGGACATTCTGGATTTATTATCTTACGATATTCCGGAAAGTTCCTTGCTTGAAATCATTCAAGAACTTCGCCGCCGCTCTTTTCTTCCTCCCCTCTCCCCCAAGCCTTTTTAATTATGAATGCCACTTTGATAAAACAATTAAAGCAAGATGCCGAAATTTTCTCGAAATCTCACCCGATGACGGCTAAAATGCTGAACGAGTTTATTCTCGCGCCGAACACGCTTGCAGAGATTCTCGCGAAAACGCTCGCCTCCCAGCTTTCCGGAGAGTTTTTTCCTTACGAAGATTTTAACCGGAGTTTTGAGAGTGTTCTCGAAAAAAATCCGTCTATCGTGGAAACCGCCGTTCTCGATATTTGCGCGATTCAAAACCGGGATCCGGCTTGCAGTAATCCGCTGGATTCGATTTTATTTTTCAAAGGTTTTCATGCGGTGCAAATTCACCGGATCGCTCATGCGCTTTGGAAAAACGGAGAGTGCTTTCTTGCAAAAATGCTTCAATCGCGGTCCAGCCAAAAACTCGGGGTCGATATTCACCCGGCGGCACGTATCGGGCATGGTATTTTAATGGATCATGCGACGGGAATTGTAATCGGAGAAACGGCCGTAGTCGGAAACGATGTTTCGATTCTTCACGGAGTGACTCTCGGCGGCACCGGAAACGAAATCGGCGATCGTCATCCGAAAATCGGGAACGGTGTGCTGCTCGGCGCGCATGCCCAGCTTCTCGGAAACATCACCATCGGCGACCGGGCAAAAATCGGCGCGGGAGCGGTCGTTCTGGATGATGTTCCGCCGCACACGACTTACGCCGGAGTTCCCGCCGTTCAAGTAGGTATCCCGGAAGAAGAAATGCCGAGCCACAGCATGAAACAGAAATTCAATCGCTGTTCCCCATGAATGAAGATGCCCGAATAAAAAAGAAAGTGCGTTTCATCCGGAAAACGCTGGATCATTTTTACCCGAATCCCGAAATTCCGCTTTCGTTCGAGAATCCTTACACGCTGTTGATCGCCGTTTTACTTTCCGCACAGTGTACGGACAAGCGTGTGAACGAGGTGACTCCCGTTCTTTTTAAACTGGCCGATACTCCGGAAAAAATGGTGAAGCTCACTCAAAAAAAGATTCAATCCGTGATTCATTCCTGCGGGCTTTCTCAGACAAAAAGCAAAAACATTCTCCTGCTTTCGCGAAAATTGATTTCGGATTTCGGAGGACAAGTGCCTTCGACTTTTGAAGAACTCGAATCGCTCCCGGGTGTCGGACATAAAACCGCAAGCGTGGTTCTGATGCACGCGTTTAAAATTCCGGCATTCCCGGTAGATACGCATATTCACCGGCTCGCGGCACGCTGGGGGCTTTCGAGCGGAAAGAACGTGACCGAGACGGAAAAAGATTTAAAACCGCTGTTTCCCGAAAAAGACTGGGAGAAAATTCACTTGCAGATGATTTACTTCGGTAGAAATTACTGCAAAGCACTCGGACATATTCCGGAAAACTGCCCTGTTTGCAAGCAAATTAATTCGTTTTAGGGAAATGAGATACGGAGTTCAGGCGAAAACTTCCGGCAGGATGGGATATGAACTTTGGAATTGACTGATAGCGTATGAGGTTTGCAGATACGGGATTCAATTACGGAGTAACCTCCGGAATTGCAAGTCCATTACAAATTACGTAATTTGTAATGGAAGTTCTGAGGTTTATAGCCAATTCACTTGAAAGATCCATTCGTCTCAGCGATTACCAAATCCCCCTATTCTTCATCCGTTACCACTTCTTCGGGTTCTTCAACGGTCCAGTCCCTGATTTTCTGAGCCAGTTCCGGTTTTCCGCATTTTTCCAAACGCGCCGAATATCCGTTCAAAGTTTCTGCCGGGAGAATGGTAAGCGATTGCTTATAACGTTCCAAAATTTGAGAGAGCCGATCAAATTCTTCCATGGCAATCAAATGACTGAGATAATAAAGGAGAGCTTTTGTCGTTTTGGAAAGCACTCGATTTTCATAATCATCCAAAAGCTCTTTCCGGCGATCTTACGAAACAATTTCCACGAGGCGTATCAAGTTAAAAATTTCCGGATATTTTTCATACAAACGCTCACCGGTTTCAATCGTCCGGGCAATATCTCCGATTTTATGATAATAAGCGGTTAAAAGGTCCAAAAATTCCTCTTCCTCTTCTCCCGGGGCCGGGTCTTTGACTTCGTCTAAAAGGCGTTTTGTTTCGGGGAGGTTTTCGGCAACAAAATAAGTATTCGCCACATCCAAAAGCATGTGATTCGAGCGTTCCGGATCTTGCATAAAGCTCGCGCGCGCGTATTCGTCGGGGAGGTCCAAACCGTCGGCGACATCGCGAATGGCTTCCAGTATAGAATGCGCATTTTCCGGTTTTTCTTCGGTTTCGAGAACTTGAAAAAGCAACGGCACGAGAGCGCGATTCTGTTCTTCACTGAACATTTCGGAAAGCGAGAGAAATACCGCCGATCTTCCGTCTTCTCCGGAATGATTCACGATCAACTCAAAAACAAGTTGTATTGCAAGACCTTTATTCTCAAAATCCTTCACAAGTTCGATAAAGAAAGCGGAGGCGTCGGCATAGAGTTCCACGAAATCTTCGTAATCTTCGTTTTCCAGCATTCCGAGTACGGTGTCCGTTTCGAGAAAAAGAGTAAGCAGTTTTAATTGCGTTTCGGTATCGCTTACTTTTTCGATGTTGTTTAATTGCCTGTTCAAAACTTCGTACAACATATCCGATTTTTCCACAGCCGGGTGTTTCCATTGCAGAATGGAATCCAATACGGATCGAATAGAGTCTTCCAAAGATTGCCTCAAGATTTGCATTGCCGGCGTTTTCCATGATTTCTTTTTTTTCATCGTCATTCCTGTTTTTCAAATTTATGGATTCTTTTTATCACTCAACCACTAAACCCGGGAGAAAGTAAACACCCGGGTTTAGTGCGGCAAAATTTATCCCATTTAAGCAAGAAACTGCATATAAGGGAGTTTTGCGGCAATGTCCTCAACCTTGGCGGCATTTGCCATCAGGGCGGCACGGGCGCTCCAGCTTCCGTCGAGAAACTGCCCGCGCGGGCCATCGGCAAGAAACAGCGAAACGGTTTCATTGCCGAATTTCAACGTCCGGTTTTCCACGCTGGTTTCGAGTTCTCCGTCCGGGTTTGCTTCGATCCAGGCGAGGATTCTTTCCGCCGTAGCGTCATCTGTCCGGTAGCAGGGAATGCCGAGCGCGACACAGTTTCCGAAAAAGATTTCGGAATAGCTTTCGGCGATAATCACCCGGATTCCCCAACGTTTCAGCGCCTGCGGCGCGTGTTCGCGGCTGGAGCCGCAACCGAAATTCTGGTTGGAAACAAGAATGGAACCTTTCGCGTATTCCGGAGCCCGGAACGGGTGAGTTTTTCCGTTCATTTTCAAACCGTCAATATCATCGGCAAAAGCATATTCGCCGAGACCTTCAAAAGTAACGCATTTCAAAAAACGTGCCGGAATAATACGGTCCGTGTCGATGTCGTTGCCGCGTAAAGGGATACCGCTTCCTTTGATTACATTGATTGCAGTCATAATTTACTCCTTGATGTATTTTCTGACATCGGTGACTTTACCTTCGATCGCAGCCGCGGCGACCATCCCGGGGCTCATCAAAATGGTGCGCCCGGTGGGGCTCCCTTGACGGCCTTTGAAGTTCCGGTTACTTGAACTCGCACTGATTTGGCGGCCTTTTAATTTATCCGGATTCATGGCAAGGCAAAGCGAACACCCGGCTTCACGCCATTCCGCGCCGGCTTCCTTGAAAATTTGATCCAGTCCGAGCGCTTCGGCTTCGATCTTGATTTTCATGGAACCCGGGACCACCCACATTTTCACGGAATCCGCCACTTGATGCCCTTTCAGCACGGCGGCAGCTTCCTGCAAGTCGGAAAGGCGTCCGTTGGTACAACTCCCGACAAACGCGATATCCACCGGAACGCCCTGCATGGAGGCCCCTTCTTCAAAGCCCATATATTCATAGGCTTCTTCCAGCACCTGTTTCTCGGAACCCGTAAACGCGGATACCTTCGGCATTTTTTCGGAAATTCCAATGGCCTGCGCCGGAGTGATTCCCCAAGTGACCATCGGTTCGAGCGCACTGCAATCCAGAACAATTTCATCATCGAATGCAGCATCGGCATCGCTTGCCACCGACTTCCAATAAGCGACGGCTTCTTCCCAGCGGTCTGCTTTCGGAGCAAACGGTTTTCCTTTCAAAAATTCAAAAGTTTTTTCGTCCGGATTACAATAACCCACGCGGGCACCGCCTTCGATAGCCATATTGCAAATGGTCATGCGGCCTTCCATAGACATTTCTTCAATGACAGGGCCGGCAAATTCGTAAGCATAACCCACGCCGCCGGTTTTAATTTCCCTGTAAACAGGAGCCGGCGGGTTTTGAGCGGGCTCATGGCGAGCGTTTGAGTGGCGAGTACATCGGCCACCTGACTGCTCCCGATACCGAAAGCGATCGCCCCGAAGGCACCGTGAGTGGCCGTGTGAGAATCACCGCAGGCGATGGTCATGCCCGGCTGAGTCACTCCTTCTTCCGGCCCGACAATATGAATCACGCCCTGTTCTTGCGTTTCCGGCCCGAAAAAGCGAATGCCGAAATCTTTCGTGTTCTTTTCGATATGCTCAAACATCTCTTCGGAAACCGGATCCTGAAGCGGGCGCGAACGTTCCGCTTTGGTCGTCGGGATAATGTGATCCACCGTTGCAAAAGTCCGTTCCGGATGCAGAACTTTCAAACCGTCTTCACGCAGCATCGCAAAAGCTTGCGGGCTCGTCACTTCGTGGCACAAATGAAGTCCGATAAACAACTGGTATTGCCCGCTCGGGAGTTTCGCCACCACATGCTTATCGAATACTTTTTGATATAAATTTTTTCCCATGATAATCACCTTTGGTTAAAAACAGGAAAAGACATGCCCCGGACAGAGCATGCCTTTCTTATCCTTAAAACCGGATCAGAATTTATTTGGAATGCCCGTCCACCCATTCAACGAGACCTTTCACCGCTTTCACGGAATTGTCGAAAGCCGCTTTTTCGGAATCGTTCATGGAGACTTCAAGAATTTTTTCAACGCCATTAGCGCCCATCACCACAGGCACGCCGCAGTATAAGCCTTTCACGCCGTATTCGCCGTTCAGCATGGCGGCACAGGTGAGAACGCTCTTCTTGTCGAGGAGGTAAGCTTCTGCCATCTTGATTGCGGAAAGACCCGGGCTGTAGAAAGCGGAACCGTTTTTGAGAAGGTTCACAATTTCACCGCCGGCATTCGCTGTGCGCGCAGCCAGTTTATCAAAGGTTTCCTTATCCATCAATTGCGGAAGCGGAATGCCGCCTACGGAAACACAATTGTAGAAACTGACCATGGTATCGCCGTGACCGCCCATGACCACCGCTTGAACGTCTTCGGCGGAAACGCCGAGTTCCATAGCCACAAAGCAGGCGAGGCGTGCCGAGTCGAGAACGCCGGCCATACCGACCACTTTATTTGCCGGGAAGCCGGTCACTTTCTGCATGGCATAAACCATAGCGTCCAGAGGATTGGTCACTACAATCACAAATGCATTCGGTGCGGTTTCTTTAAGCGCGGTACCGACTTTTTCAATAATGCCGTAGTTAATGCCGAGAAGGTCATCGCGGCTCATGCCCGGTTTGCGCGGAACACCGGCAGTGACAATCACCACATCGGAACCGGCGAGATCGGCATAATCGTTTGAACCGGAAAGAATCGCCGAAGAATTGATGACGGAGCGGCCTTCCATAATATCGAGAGCCTTGCCTTGAGGAACGCCTTCCACCACATCAACGAGGACAATATCACCGAGTTGCTTTTGAGCAAGGGCGAGAGCCATGGTTCCGCCGATTTGACCGGCACCGACGAGAGCGATTTTCTTTCTGCACATATTAACCTTCCTTTAGGTATTATGAATAACAATTTTACGCGCTAAAAATAGCAAAATTCGGCTTTGAAAGCAGGATTTATGATTTTTTGGAGAAGATATCCTTAATCACCATGGTTCCGCTTTTTTCGATTTTCGGGTAGGGTCTCATTCCCTCGCCGCCGTTTCCTTGATCCAGCACTTCAAGCAACTCGCCGGAAGAAGAGTAAAGGTGGAGCTCCCACGGACGGCTCGGGGCGTTAAAATACCCCGAATTTTTTTGAACGTTGCGCTGAAAACTCCGGTTCAAACGATCGGTGACGCTGCGCGCCTGCGTGAGGGAAATTTCGGCAAGTGTCCAATTTACGGAAGATCCGCCCATGTCAAACATCAAAACGGCGTTTTCATCGGTTTCTTCTTTCATGGTGAACTTCCAGCTGAAGTCTTGCCAGCTGGTACTCAAATCGAGAATACGCCCGTTTGCGTAAGGCACATATTTTTCGGAATCCTTTTTTAAATCGACATTGAGCGTGCGCGGACTGTCCGCTTTGGCGCGCATACTGAAGATGTAAGTGATTCCGTGCCGGAGCGGAAGAATCTGCTTGAATTGAAGACTCCAGCTATCGCTGCCGCCATCCTGAATTTTGAAATAAATTTCATTCTCACCCGGAATTAAATCTACTTTGCCGCCCCAAAAATCCGAAATCCAGGGAGCAAGCCCGTTTTCCGTATTGAAGTTTCCGTTTTGAATTAAGTTGCCGCTTTTCCCGGAAATGCCGATTTCAAAATTTTCATCCTGAATAAACCCGGGAATCACGCTCGTGTTTTGGATGCTGAGCGAACTGTCCACACAGACTTCCTTACCCCAGCCGTGAAGCGTATTGTAAGAGCCGCGGGTGGTCATATCCATTTCGGGGCAATCCGTATTTCCCGGACCCCAGCTCCAGGCGAGCCAGCTGATATCGAGGCGTTCCGCTTCGGACATAATAAAACGGTAAGGAATCTCACGGGCACCACCCACAGCCACCGGAGCAAATTCCCCGATCACGAGAGGGAGGTCAAGCGAAACCGATTCTTCGAGAGTACCCGTCACGCGCTCCTTAACGGAAGCGTAACCCGTTTTCTGCGGATCGTGAAGTTCCGAAGGCCACCATGTATGAATGGAGAACAGCAGATTGTGTTCCGGATCGCTTTGCAATAACCTGGGCCCTACGCCGAAAATATTTTTGGCGGATTTTCCCCAGTCATCGGCATCAATCATCAAAGGCACACGGATTCCGGCGGCGCGCATTTGAGTCACCATCATGTGATAACCGTTGTAAAATTCATCGGCGGGAATTTCCGAACCCCCGACCTCATTACCGATATTCACAATGATATATTCCTGATGATTCCGGATCATCTCCAAAACATCGTCGCGAAGCCAAAATGAAAGAAGATCCGGCAACCGTTCCCACTTTCCGGTCGCATCATGGAGCTCCGGAATCGGAATCATTTTATACTTGATACATTCGGCGATGATATGATCCAAATCATTGACACGCCCGTGCATATTCCAAACGATGCGCACCGCATTGGCTCCGGTTTTCGCAATTTCGGGAATCGTAAAACCGTCACGGTCTGTCCAGACAAACATGTGGTTTACGCCGCGCAACACCACTTTTTCATTATCTTTCGAATAAAGAAACCGCCCTTGAACAAAAAAGCCGGGACTCATCTTCTCATTCATTGTTGCATCTTCCTTTTTCACTATTTATCCAAAATGATTCTTTTGAAATTTAACTATTTCATGTGAAATTTGTTTGGTTTTCAGAAAAAATGATGTTAAGCGCGAAAAATACGGATTTGGAGGTTCGGCGTTTGGGGCAGTGAATAGGGTTTAAGGCCGGGAGGGATGAGAGTATGAAATTTGGGGTTTGGCGGATATCAATTACAAATTACGAAGTAACCTCCGGTGTGGCAAGCGGATTACGACTAAGAGCCTATCCGTAAATAGCAATAACTGACCTAAAAACAACCGAAGAGTTGTATAATTTCAATAATTCCTGTGTAAAAACTCTAATTTTTCATGCTTTAGGAGTATTTTCATGAACATATATCTCACATTTGTAATTTACGGATAAGCTCTAAATGCGATCACTGATCCGTAGCGATAGCGAGCGAGAAAGTGCGAATACAATTACGGATGAAATTGTGCGGCGATATTCAATTACGAATGACGAATTACGGAATCACGGTTTCGTAATGTGTCACCCCGCACGAGCCTGTCCTCGCGATTATCCTGACCGCGTAAAAACGCGAGGAATACGGGGTCCAAGCCCGTTTGCTCTTCTTTGAATCCCGGCTCTCGCTTCGCTTGTCCGGGATGACCGGGAACGTACACGAGTTTCCCAAACCCTATACCCAAAATTTCATGCCCAATGGACATTCTTGACTATATCATGTCCCGTGTCCCGTATCCCATTTCCCTGACTTTCACACCACAAGAACATGTGCTCGGGCAGGGATAGTGACCCGTATGGGCGGAGACGCGCGTGCGGCTCCGTTGCACTTGGCGGAGAATCCGCCTTAGTGCAATATAGCCCGGCCGGCGCAACTCACTAAATGCGATCATCGAGAGCATCAGGACTCCGCAGCGGTAGCGAGGAGCCCCGCAGGGGTGAGAAAGTGCGGATAGCACTGCCGAATCAATTTCAAATTACGAATTACGAAATGAAAGAGCTACCGCAATTCGTAATCGCGCGCAATACCGAAAGTTACCTCGTAATTCGTAATTGAGTTGCGCCGGGCACGCCAAAAAGCATTTTACGATTTTACCGTATATAAATCCTTTATTTCATCGGGAATCGCCGCCGGGCGGCCTCTGTTTTTATCGACAAAGACCCAAGTGGTTTCCGAAGAAAGAATCAGCGCGCCGTCGGAAACGCGCTCGAATTTACAGCAACGCTTGCAGGTCACTTTCGAATACTCGGCAACCCAAGTGGTCACCCGCAAACGGTCTCCGAAAAACGCCTGCGATTTGTATTCAATATGGTGGGTACGCACCATCCATGTACATCCGATTCGATCCATCACGGCTTCCGCATGTTTGGAATCGGAATGCCTGATCGCAATATCCTGCATCCATTGCACATACATCACATTGTTCACATGGTGATTGTAGTCAATGGCCGATTCGGGAATATCAAATTCCTCGCTGAAGTAATCCGGGATTCGTTCCGCCTGATTTTCCATAGTACCTCTCTAATAAAGCATCGCGACTTTGCGAATTAAAAAACGCCGTGAAACCTCATCCAAACGGGTCGGGTCATTGTCGAGACCCATCAACCCCGCATACAAGTTAAAGGGGCTCACCGAGGCACCCTGATCATTGCATTTCACTTGAATCGTGAGTGTGCCCGACTCTTCTTTTAAATCTAAAATATGTTCATTCAAGTCAATGGAAACCCCGCGGTGATTCAGCACCACCGGAAGCGACCTGCCCTTCCATTTTTCCGGAAGCCCCTCCGGCATTTTCTCCGGAATATAAGTATAAACCATCGACTTCGGGAAATTTTTGGAAATTTTCTGCCGGAGCGGTTCCACCCGGTCAATCCGCATTCCCTGCGGGAAAAAGGCGTTGAGTTTTTCAAGTAACGCGGGCAAAGCGTCTGCCGATAAATCCAGCTTCTGCAAAAGTTCGATGCTGATGACCTCACAAAGCGATTCGATTCCGAGCGGGAGCGCGCCCATATTCACAATCCGCGGTTTCGGACTGAATCCCTCACTGAATTTTACCGGAATTCCCGAGCAAAGAAACGTGCGTTCAAAGAAAGTCAGCATGTTCTGATGCGGTAAAAAACGGCTCATTCCCGTTTTCCGGAACGTGATTTTATATAAAAACGATTCCCCTTGAACCGGCCGCCGGCCGGCTACCAAATTTTTGATTTCTTCCGGCGTTCGGCTTTCTGCTTTGTATTTTTCCGGCGGTTTCGCCAACCGCACGTCTTTCCCGAACCCCGGAATCCCACAAGCCTGACACTCTCCCCACTTGCAGTTCGGCACCGGTTTCGCCGCCGGATCGAACATTTTATCCCATTCGCGGCGGAGATACCCTTTGCTCACGCCGGCATGAATGAAATCCCACGGGAACACCGTTTCCGCACTCCGTTCCGCGTAAACCCAGGACGGATCACAGGAAAAATCTTCCCAAAGCCGGAGCCAGCCTTCATAAGAAATTCGTTTATTATCGCTTTCAAAAATAAGCCCGCGCCGGTAAGCCTCATAAATCAGGGGCGCCAGCGAACGGTCGCCGCGGCTGTAAAACGCCTCCAAATGCGAGGTTTCCCACGCACTCCATTGAATTTTCACATTCGGGTGGCGGAAAAAACGTTCGCGTACAAAACGGATATGCTCAAGCGCCTTTTCCTTCTCAATGAACGGAGCCCACTGAAGCGGCGTAAACGATTTCGGAATGAGAATTCCGATGCTCACCGTAATTTGTACGCCGCGGATATGTTTTCTCCCGATCGCCACCAACTTTTCAATCAGCGAACAAAATGCCTCCATATCTTCGAGATTCTCCGTCGGGAATCCGATCATGGAATACAGTTTTATTTTATTGAATCCGCTCGAAAAGGCGTGTTCCGCCGCCGAATACATGTCCTCATCGCTGATCGTTTTATTGATCATTTTCCGGATGCGCTCCGAACCGGTTTCCGGCGCGAAGGTCGCACTCCGGCCGCCCTTTAAAGCGGCTATTTTTCCGGCGAGCGTTTGTCCGAAACTGCTCACGCGAATGCTCGGGAGCGATACATCCACCGTATCAAAAAACGAATCTTCAATCAAAGAATCCGTCAGAACTTCCACCGCGCTGTAATCCGCCGTCGATAAACTCAAAAGCCCGAGTTCCCGTTCACCCGTTGCTCTTAAACCTTCTTTGGCGATGTCTAAAATATCATCGCTATCCAACTCGCGGCACGGGCGATACCAAAAACCCGCCTGACAAAACCGGCAGCCCTGAGCGCACCCTCTCATCACTTCAACACTGTAACGATTATGCACGAGTTGCATATTGCCGATCAGATTTCGAACCGGATAATCTTCCCGCTTCAACGCCTTTATGTAAAGGCGGCGCACGCCATCGGTATTTTCGTAAGAACCCTTCGCCGGATTTTCAGGGACCCGGGCCCCGAACTCCCCCACGATAAAAGGCACGAGAGACGGCACGTAAACGCCGTCCAACCCGGAAAGTTTCCGAAGAATAACCTCGCGGGAAAGTCCCGCTTTCCGCGCTTCCCCCACCAGGCGCAGCACTTTCGGGAGAGCCTCTTCCCCATCGCCGATGATCATCGCATCAAAAAAATCCGCCACCGGCTCCGGATTTGCCATCGCCGGGCCGCCCGCAATCACAAACGGTTCGTTCTCCGCACGCTCCCGCGCCCAGGGTGAAATTTGCGCCAGTTCCAAAACATAAGGAACATTCGTAAAGTTGAGCTCGGTCTGAAGCGTGATACCCACGACCTCAAAATCTTTTACCGGAGAATAACTCGCATGCGTGTAAAGCGGAATTTCATACTGTTTCATGGAGCGCGCCATATCATCCCACGGTGCAAACGCCACTTCGCAAAGCAAATCGGGTTCGCGGTTCACCACATGGTAAAGAATCCGCATTCCGTTATTCGACATACCGATTTCATACAAATCGGGAAACACAAACGCCATCCGCGAAAGGAGCACTGCAGGATCCTTGACAACGCTATTGGCCTCTCCGCCCATGTAACGCGCCGGGTTTTCAACGGAAGGAAGCGCTAAACTGATACGATCAAAAATATTCACAACATAAAGTTAGTTTTTTCTGCAAGCAGGCATAAAATGCAGGGATAAGGGATAGGATGGGAAACGGGACAAGGGAAAAATAAAGGCATGAAAATTTGGGTATCGGGTCTGAGGTTTGGAAAAATTCAGAATAAAAAACCAAAACTACGCCTTGGACCCTAAACGCCGTTCCCGATTACGCCAAAGCATACGGGCGTGCCCCGGCGCAGATCAATTACGAAATTCAAATTACGAATTACGGGGTGATTTTCGGCATTGAACGCAATTACGTAATTCGTAATTGATTCGCCGGGTCGGCGTGGCTCCGGGCTACCCTCCGGTCGGTGCCGGGGATTTCGGTTCTTGGGGCATAAAATTGTAAGGGCGCAAAATGTTGCGCCCCTACGGAAATACCCGGCACTGCGCTTCGCGCACCCTCCGCCTGCCTCACGCATTTTCAAGTTCATCGGGCATAAAAATCAGGAATGTGAGGTATGGGAGGATAATTCAGGCTTCCGAATATTCATATCCCGGTTCATCAGGCATGGAAAATAGTAGGGGCGCACTAGGTAGCGGCACAGACTTAGAGTCTATCCGTAAATTATATTTACATTATGGAACGTATAAAAAAAGAGAAAAAAAGTAAGCAGTCCTGGTTGATCTCGGATGCCTTCTGGG
>QMCE01002603.1_pt1 | contig 13126 bp, 12 predicted proteins | sample 1821851 | NCBI WGS metagenome assembly QMCE01 (sample SAMN09453174, study PRJNA476694) | Termite gut metagenome, whole genome shotgun sequencing project. | isolation source: worker | host: Odontotermes sp. | place: South Africa:Pretoria | collected 2016-01-28 | reverse complement strand
TTCCCAGCCGTCGGCTTCCGGTTCGCTTGGCGCAGCGCTTTTCCTCCGCTCGTTCGGCTCACACTCGAACGTTCCCGCGCTTCAACAAGTTGAAGCGCAGAAACGTCCGAAGTTCGCCTCACTCCCTCCGGAAAACCCCTTCGCCAACCGCCCCTCCAGCCTTGCGTTTCTCCTGAAATCATCAAATGCCGCCTCCGGCGGCATTCCCGAAGCGATCAAGGCAACCCGCGGAATACGGGGACATGATACATATTTCCCGGCAGTTCGGGAAATATGTATCGTGTCCCCGCATTCCGCCTCCCCGCCCCAAACGCTTTGATGAGACCCAAATGCCGCCGCAGGCGGCACAAGGACAAACGCACCGCCGAGGTTGGCGCTGCTCTTTTTCGGAGCGAGCGAAGGGCTTGCGATTTGCGCCCCGCAAATCGCGTAAAAAGCCCGGGAGCGAGCGCAGAAAAAGAGCTGCGCCAACCTCCCTGTACGCCAATCTTTCTGTAACTCCATTATTTACAATGAAATAAAAACTTCAAAAAAATCAAATTTTCCGATCGCTTTGCGTGAACAGAGGTATGCTTTCTTTTGGTGGAACTGCCCGCGCCTCTCTGTGCCCTTTGTGCTTCACAGGAAAACGCGTCAAGGAAAGGAGCAAAACATGCCCCCGCGCACGGAAAAACGAATTAATCTTTCCGAACAAGTTGACAAAGCGCAGAACATGGAGTATTCTGCCAGTAGACAGCTTGTCGACAATTTGGCCGACCGCAAACGGCCATACCCGCAGCACTGTTGGCATTCCGAAAAAATTCCAGGGGAGGGCGCCATGGGCAGAAACATGACCCGGAAAATTCTGGATCGAAAGGTCGGCAAGACCACCGCCACAGGGGAAGTCCACTTCGCCAGCGTCGACGTCGTCATGACCCATGACGTCGGCACCGCCGGCGTCAAACCCCTGCTGGAACAGTATGGCACAAAGCAGCTTGCGCCCGGCGTCGAGACCGTCATCGTGCTCGACCATTTCGTCCCCGCCGCCAACCTGGCGCAGGCGGCCAGCCACAAACTGGCTCGGGACTATGTCAAACAATGGGGAGCGGACGCGTTCTACGACATCGGACGCGGCGGGATTTGCCACCAGGTGCTGCTGGAGGACGGCTTCGCGCGCTCGGGCGGCCTGCTCGCGGCCACCGACGCGCACGTCACGACCTACGGCGGGGCGGGCTGCCTGGGGCTGGGCGTCGGCGCGACAGACATAGCGATGATTCTCCATACGGGGAAAATGTGGGTTCGCGTGCCGCAGGCGATCGGCATCGAACTCACGGGAGCGCTCAAGGGCGCGGCGGCGAAGGATCTGGCCATCCACATCCTGAAAATGATTCCGTTCGAGAAACTGAACTACAGGGTTGTCGAAATCCACGGCGCCGGAGTCCAGTCCCTGTCGATGGACGACAGGTTCTGCCTCAGCAACATGCTTTCGGAAGGCGGCGTCAAAAGCTGCCTCGTCGCGGGAGACGCGGCTGTCGAGAAATACATGAACGAACACGCGCGGAAAAGCGACTGGGAACTCGTCGTCCCGGACGCCGACGCGGAGTACGAGCAGGTCTACAGCATCAACCTTGCGGACATCAGGCCAATGGTTGCCCTGCCGCACCACCCGACGAACGGGGATCGGGCGGAGAACGCGGAAGGCACAAAAATCAACCAGGCCTTCCTCGGATCCTGCACGAACGGGCGCCTGGAGGATCTCCGCACGGGCGCGGCCATCATACGCGGGAAGAAGATCCACCCCGACGTCCGTTTCGTCGTCACGCCGGCGTCGTGGAAGGTGTACAAACAGGCGCTCGACGAAGGGCTGATTCGCGACTTCCTTGAAGCGGAGGCGATGGTGACGAACCCATCCTGCGGGGCCTGCATCGGGGCGTCCTCCCTCCTCGCGCCGGGCGAGGTCTGCGTCGCGACGTCGAACAGGAATTTCCGCGGGCGCATGGGCAGCGTGGACGCCTTCGTCTATCTCGCCTCGCCGGAGACGGTGGCGAAGTCCGCGCTCGCAGGGTGCATCACCATCAAATAAGGAGACGGCCATGGCTTTTCTCGTCACTTCGCGCGTGGCCGGGGCTCTCGGCGACAACATCGACACGGACGTCATCTATCCCGCGCGCTACCTCACGCTCTTCGCGCCGGACGAGGTGCGGAAGCATTTGTTCGAAGACATCGACCCCGGCCTCGCCGGGAGGCTCGCGGGCGGGGGCACCGTCATAGGCGGCGCGAACTTCGGCTGCGGCTCGGCGCGGGAACAGGGGCTGACCGCCCTCAAGTACGCGGGCGTCAGCATGCTTGTGTGCAAATCCTATTCCCGGGCGTTCTACCGGAACGGGATCAACAACGCCGTGCCGCTCTTCATAGCGGACTGCCCGGAGCCGCTGGCGGAAATCGCCTCCCTCGGGGACGACCTGGAGGCGGACTTCGAGACCGGCGCTCTCAGGAACGTGACGACGGGGAAAACCTTCGCCTGCTCGCCAACGCCCGCGTTCATTCTCGACGTGCTCCGCGCGGGCGGCATCTTCAATTACTGGAACCAGAACAAGGACAAGGAGAGAGCGTGACTGCCATCCCGAACTATTTCCGTGATATTCCGCGCCCCGATCCCAAGCTCGTCGAGGCGCTCCGCCGCTTCGGCACCGCCACCGTCCACGAGGCGCTCGGGCGCATCGGCGCGATGCACCATTCCATCAAGCCCATTGCCCGCGGCATGCGCATCTGCGGCCCCGCCATCACCGTCCAGGCCACGCCCGGCGACAACCTGATGGTGATCAAGGCGGTAAAGGAAGCGAAGAAGGGCGACGTCGTCGCGGTCGACTTCGCGCGCATCACGGACTCCGGGCCTTTCGGCGAACTGATCGCCATCGAATGCCAGGTGAAGGGGCTTGCCGGTTTCCTCACCACCGGTTCCGTCCGCGACTCCGCGGAGATCATCGCCATGGGCTTCCCCGTCTTCTCCTCCGCGCTCAGCATCTGCGGGACGGTGAAGGAGAGCATCGGGCGGATCAATTACCCGACGCCCATCGGCGGCATTGTGGTGAACCCCGGCGACATCATTCTCGGCGACGACGACGGCGTCATGGTCGTGCCGCTGGATCGCGCCGCGGAGGCTGTCGAGAAGAGCGCGGCGCGGGAAGAAAAAGAAAACGGCGTGAAGGAAAAGCTCCGCGCGGGCGGCTCCATTTTCGACATCTACGGGTATCAGAAAATCCTCGACAGAAACAACTGGGTCGAAAAATAACGGGCGGGGAGCCGGAATACGAGGAGAGACAGGCATGCGGACGCATACAATAGCCCTGTTGCGCGGCGACGGCATCGGCGAAATCCTCACCGCGTTCTGGGCGGAGGCGCTTCCCGTCGTCGCGGATCGCTGCGGCTTCGCCGTCGACTGCCGGATTCTCCCCTACGGGAAATCCGCGAAAGACGCCGGACACGCCTCCTCCGTGCCGCAGGAAACCCTCGACGGCATCGTCGCCGCCGACGCGACGCTCATGACCGCCGTCGACGCCAAGGGCGCGGGCGAAAGCCCCGTCGGCATCATGCGCCGCGTCCTCGATCTCTACGCCGACATCCGCCCCATCAAGCCCACGCCGGGCCGCTGGGCGTTCCGGCCGGATCTCGATCTCGTCTGCATCCGCGAGTCGACGCAGGGCTTTCTCCCCGATCGCAACATGTTCAGGGGGAAGGGGGAGTTCATGCCCTCGGAGGATGTCGCGATCTCCACCCGCGTCATCACGCGCTTCGCGTCGGAGCGCATAGCGCGCTTCACCTTCGACTACGCGCGGAAGCACGGGCGGAAGAAAATCACCGTCCTCCACAAGGACTCCATTTTCGCCATGACCTGCGGCCTCTTCGTTTCCGCCTGCCGCGACGTCGCCAAAGACTATCCGGACATCGTTCTCGACGCGGATCTTGTCGACAACGCGGCGAACAGGCTTATCAGCGAACCGGAAACGCTGGATGTTCTTTTGACGACCAACCTCTTCGGGGATATCATTTCCGACGAGGCCTCCGCGCTTGTCTCCTCGCTTGCGCCCTCCGCGAATCTCGGCGATCGCGCGGCGCTGTACATGCCCGTCAACCATCTGCCGGACTACAGGGGCGCGGAGGCGGATCGCTTCGACCCCATGCCGGCGGCGCTCTGCGTGCCGATGCTCCTTGCCGCTCTGGGAGAGAAGGCCGCGGCGGCGCGCGTGGAGGCGGCTGTTCGCGCCTCGCTCGCGGCGGACGACGGCGGGGCGAAAACGTCGCGGGTGCTCGCCGCGCTGCGCGAACACTTGGAGAAAGAGGAACGGAACGCATGATCTACAGGCAAAACAATCTCGCAGGCTCCACGGGGAGGGCGTACCAGTATCTTTTCGACGAAATAATCTACAACAGGATAAAACCCGGCACGCCGCTCTCGGAGGCGGAAATCGCGGCGCGCCTTGAAATAAGCCGGACGCCGGTGCGCGAGGCGATGATGATTCTCGAACGCGAGGGCATTGTCGTCCGCTATCCGTCCCGTGGCTGTTTCGTCTCGCAGATCACCGTGCAGGACGTGTACGAGATTTTCGAGCTGCGCATCCAGTTCGAGCTGTCGGCGCTCCGCAGCTCGTACACCCTGGTGGGGGACGCCCAGCTTGCGGATCTGGAAAAGGCGCTGGAGGAACTGACGCCGGACTCGCCGCCGGAAGACTATTTCGAGGCGGATCGCAGGCTCCACAGCATGCTGCTCGACTACTGCGGCAACAGCCGGCTGGTGGACTTCATCTGCATCCTGAACGCGCAGATCGAGCGCGTCCGCGTCATCTCCGCAAGCAAGCCCGACCGGCTCGCGGAGTCCCGGAAGGAGCATCTGGAGATTGTCCGCGCCATCCGGAGCCGCAACCTCGCCCGCGCGGAGGAACTCCTCGCCGCGCACATAGGCAACGTCCGCGACAGCACGATGGCGGTCTGCAAGTACATGAACTCGAACATGAATTCCAGTCTGACGTTTGACTGATATTTTCGTGACAGAAGCGCTGTATGTGCATGCATCCGGATTCCGGGAGATTCGTCCCGGAAGCAGGATTGCTGTACCCCTTCACCACCCTTTCGACAAGGACGATCTCTATGATGACCAGCGAAGAACTCCTCAAAAAGCATGAGAAGGAGCTGAAGGAAACCCTCTTCACCCTCGGCGAAATCACCGCCTTCGCCGAGCGCGAAAACGTGCCCTTCAGCACAGCCATCGTCGCGGAGGCCATGGCGAAGGAGGGCAAAACGCGGCAGGAAGTGCTCGACTCCGTCATGGCGCAGTTCACGCACAACCTCAAGGCGCTCGAACTCGGCATCACCTCCGGCAAGAGCTTCCTCCTCGGCTCCGTCGGCAGCGACCTCGTCAACGCCGAAAAGAAGAGCGGCAAGCTCGTCATCGTCCAGGACAGGCTGATCAACAACGCCGTCGTCTTCACCCTCGGCACCGAAGTCGGCAACCACGAGGTCGGCCTCCGCCCCTGCGCGGGCACGGGCGACTCCTGCCCCTTCACGGGCCTTCTCCGGGCGCTCATGGCTGAGGAAATCGGCGACGAAAAGGTCGCTCTCTCCGCCGCGATCATGCTCAAGGTCGGCTCCTACTTTCGCGCCGGAAAGCAGACCACGGGCTGCAACATGGAAGGCTACGGCGCCGGCGCCGCGGTGACGGCGGCGGTTCTCACCGAGCTTGCCGGCGGCGGCGGCGCGAAGGTGGCGCAGTCCATCGTCCTCGCGCTCTCCCCGACCATCGCCGTCCCCTGCACGCCGCGCGTCATGGTGTCCGGCCTCTGCGCGGCGCATATCGGCACAGCGATTCTCCTGGGCAACCTCGCGTCGAAGCTTGTCATGAACAGCACGATGACCGTCGACGTCGACGTCGACGTCATGCTCGCCATGGCCGCCCGCGTCCACGTCGAGGCCGCGCCCGCAATCACCAAAATCAACGTCCCCTACCTCCAGCCCTATTTCAAGAAAAACGCCATCGTCGACGGCTTCGTCTCCGAAGAGGTCAAGGCTGCCGAGGCGGCGGCGGTGCAGAAGGTGCTGGACAAGGCGCGCTCCGAAGTCCGCGCGTTCGCGAAGGCGAGCATGCCGCTGTCGCAGTGCCTGGGCGACGTCGTCGTCGGCGGCAGTTCCCTCGCCGTCGGCTCCCCCTCGAACATGAGCCGCATCTGCCACGGCCTGATCAAGGGCAAGATTTCCAAAATCGACATCGAACTCACGACAGACCTCTTTGTCCGCCGCGCCATCAACGTCCCCTCCATGCTCATGGCCGCCGTCGTCGGCGCGCGCACGGACGACATCAAGATGTACAAAGCCATTCTCACCAGCCCGGAACTGAAGGACATTGTCGTCACCGTCACGGAGGTGAAGGAGCCGGAGGTGCAGCGCATCCGCATCACGGCGTCGGAGCAGAGCGGGTATGTGGACGGCAGGAACCGCGGCGGCGGGCGGGTGCACATCGTGAAGGCGGAGCCGTCCGAGGCGTTGGCGCGGGAAGTGGCGAAGCGGGAAAACATTCATATTTCCGAGACCTGAGAAAGGATTGCATTATGTCTGCGTTTGATACCAAATACCGTGCGCGCCTCCTGAAGATGTCGACGACGAACATTGCGGACGCGCTCGACGCGCTCGGCCTCAAGGGCGCGACCTGCGGCATCCGTCCGCTCTGGGAGAAGGCGCCGAAAATCACCGGCGAAGCCGTCACCGTCAAGCTGATTTCCGCCGGCCAGACCAAGGGCAAAACCCATCTCGGCGTCATGGCCATCGAAGCGGCGAAGAAGGGCGACATCATCGTCATCGACAACAGCGGCCGGACAGATACAAGCTGCTGGGGCGGCATCCTCGCCAACGGCGCGAAAATGAAGGGCGTCGGCGGCATCGTCGTCGACGGCACAGTCCGCGATCTCGACGACATCATCGACGCCGACCTCCCCGCCTACGCGCGCGGCACCGTCGTCGCCACGGCGCGCGGCCGCATCATGGAGGAGAGCACGAACAAGATGATCCAGTTCAACGGCATCCAGGTGCGCCCCGGCGACATCGTCCTCGCGGACAAGAGCGGCGTCGTCTTCATCCCGCAGGAGAAGATAGACGAAGTGCTCGCGAAGGCGGAGGACTTCTACGAGAAGGAGGAGGCGATGGTCGCCGAAATCCGCGCGGGGCACGGCATGCTGGAAGTCGACACAAAGTACAACTACGAGAAGATGCTGCAAAAATAGAAAGGGGATGCCCGTGAAAAACGAATTGCGTCTCGGCGCGGACGTCATGGCGCGCTTCCGGAAGCTGGACACCACCGCCGTCTCCGACGCGGTGGACAAGCTCGGCCTCGGCCCCTGCGGCCTGCTGGGCATCACGCCCGTCATTCAGGGGACGATGATCTGCGGCCAGGCGTTCACGGTGCACTACACGCCCTGCGGCCAGGTCGCCGGCACCGTCGGCGACTTCCTCGACGACGTCGAGGAGGGGCAGGTCGTCGTCATCGACAATTCCGGCCGCACCTACGCGACGATATGGGGCGACATCATGTCCGCCGTGGCAAAGAAGAACAAGGTCGCCGGCACCCTCGCGGACGGCGTCTGCCGCGACGTCCCCGCCATCCGCAAAATGGGCTATCCCGTGTTCAGCAAGGGCTGCTACATGGTGACGGGGAAGGACAGGGTCTACGTCGACGCCGTCGAAGTGCCCGTCTCCATCTCCGGCATGCAGGTGAAGCCCGGCGACATCATCATGGCGGACGACTCCGGCGCGATTGTCGTGGCGATTGAGAAGGCGATGGAAGTGCTGGAAGTCGCGGAAGGGATTTCGAAGGTCGAAGAGAAAATCGTCGAGCTTGTTCTCTCCGGCATGGCTCTGAAGGAAGCGCGCGAGCGCACTGGGTACCATACGCTGCAGACCAAAGGGAAATAGAAAAGGAGAAGACCCATGGCAGATCTGAGTACAAAGCTGGGCCCGCTGACGCTGAAGAATCCGATTGTCGTCGGGGGAGGGCCTCCCGCGGGCACGGTCGAACACATCAAGAATTGCGTCGACTCCGGCATGGGCGGCATCATCACCAAGACCGCCTCCACCGTCTGGTACCTCCAGCGCTACCCCAGGCCCCTGTACAAGCTGCTCGACTACAAGAAGGATCCGGAGCATCCCTACGACGATCCGAAGAACTACTTCTGGATGCACCGCGAGCACAACTCCTGCTTCCGCCCGATGGAATTCCGCCACATCATCAAGGAAGCCGCGCCCTACTGCAAGGAACACGACTGCAAGCTTATCGGCTCCTTCTCCTGCAAGAACATGGACGAGTGGGTCGAGGTGGCGCAGGCGTACGAAGCCGCCGGCTGCGACGGCATCGAGCTCAACTTCTGCTGCCCCTTCCCGCCCGAGGGGCTTTCGAAGTCCGAGGACGACAACCACGTCGGCATCTACTATACGATGCACCCGGAAGCGGCGATGGAAGTGCTGAAAAAACTCGTCACCCTCATCAAGATCCCGATGTTCGTGAAGATGAGTCCCGACGGATCGAACTTCCACAAGACGGCGAAAATGATGGAAGAGGCCGGCGCCGCCGGCGTCACCATGTTCGCGAACAACAAGACCCTCCGCATCGACATCGAGACGGGCAAGCCCGTCATCTACGGCCCCGGCCCCGGCACGGGCACGGGCATGAAGCCCATCACCCTCCGCTGGCTCAGTGAAGTCGCGGAAGTGACGAACTTCGCCCTCATGGGCGGGCGCGGCGCGGTGACGTGGGAAGACACGATCGAGTTCATGATGGCGGGCGCGGACGCGGTGCAGTACTGCTCGCCCATCATGATTCGCGGCTTGAAGTGCGTGAAGGAAATGCTCCGCGACATCAACGACTGGCTCGACCGGCGCGGGTACAAGTCCATCGACGACATCAAGGACATGGGCAGGAAGCAGATCTACACGAACAAGGATCTCGTCGACAAGGTCAAGCCCCTCTGGGCGGAGGTCGATCTCACGAAGTGCATGGGCTGCCAGCGCTGCAAGCATTCCTGCTGGTACGACGCGATCAAGGTCGCGAAGAAGGCGGTCATCAAGAAGGAACGCTGCGCGGGGTGCTCGCTCTGCTCCCAGGTCTGCCCCGTCAACGCCATCAACATGCACGAGCGCGACAACGACAAGGATCATTTCCAGGCCATGGCGGCGTCCCATCCGAATCTGGCTCCCGAAGGTTTTTTTGACTGAAGCGATTTCATTTCTTTGACTGGAGATATTCAATGGCAAAAGATCTTCGCAGCTACATGTCGGATTTGCAGAAGGCGATTCCGGACGAATTCATCACCGTCAACAAGGAGGTCGACTCCAAGTTCGAGGCCTGCACCGTCCTCCGCAAGCTGGAGCTTGAGGGCAAGAAGCCCATGGCAGTCTTCAAGAACGCGAAGGATCTGACGGGGAAGGTCAGCAAATACCCGCTCGTCATGAACGCGTTCTCGACGCGGAAGAAACTGTGCGTCGCCGTCGGCATGAGCACGGACGACTACAAGATGCCCCTGCCGCTGGAGCTGAACAAGCGCTACGCGAACCGCGTGCCCGCCGTCACCGTCGACGCCGCGTCCGCGCCCGTGAAGCAGGTCGTGGAGAAGGACGCGGCCTGCGGGTTCAACAGGATGCCCATTCCCGTGCACCATCAGTTCGACGGCGGGCCGTACATCCTGGGCGGCGTCGTCGTCACGAAGGATCCGGACAGCGGGAACTACAACCTCGGCATGATCCGCATCCACATCAAGGACGACCACACGGCCGCCATCCACGCCGAGCCGCACCACCACACCGGCATGATCATCAAGAAAAGCCCCCATCGCCGTCGTCATCGGCCACCACCCCGGCTTCTTCCTCGGCTCCCTCTGGGAAGGCACCTTCGGCACGGACGAATACGGCCTCGCCGGCGCGGCGCTGGGCGAACCGCTCCGCCTCGTCCCGTCCGAAACCTGGGGCAAGGACTTCCTCGTCCCGGCGGACGCGGAAATGATCATGGAATGCGAAGTCGACTGGAACCACAAGATCGACGAAGGCCCCATCGGCGAGCACACGCGCCACTACAAGAACCTCCTCGCCGGCAAGGTCATCCAGCAGCTCGACCCCGAGCTGACGCTCCGCTGCGTGACCAGCCGCAAGGACGCCTACTTCCAGTCCCTCTTCATCGGGCACGACGAGCACTGGCTCATCGGCTCGGTGCCGAAGGAATCCGTCATCTTCGAGAAGGTGCGCGCGACCTGCCCCGGCATCAAGCAGGTGCACATGACCCCGGGCGGCTGCGGGCGGTACATCTGCTACCTCTCCCTCAAGCAGCGCGTGGGCGGGGAGGCGCGGGACGCGATGCTGGCGGCCCTCGTCTGCGACTGGCACCTGAAGTACGTCATCGCCGTCGACGACGACGTGGACGTCTACAGCGACACCGAAGTCCTCTGGGCAATCGCGACGCGCACGCAGCCGGACAAGGCGACCTTCATCATTCCCCACGGCATGGGCGCGACGGTCGACCCGACGGTGGACTCGAAATTGAAGACCTCCTCGAAGATGTGCATCGACGCGACGCGTCCGGTGAGCACGCCCTTCTCCGAAGTCTGCGAGGTGCCGCTGGACATGCTGGCGAAGATGAAGCTGGAAGACTACCTGAAATAAGCGTCTTGTTTTTCGAGTATGTGGTTTTTCTTATAGGAGAAGTACAATGAAGAAAATGCATTTCGCGGCCCTGTTCCTCCTTCTCGGCTTCGCGCTGACCTCCGTCAGCCAGGCGGCGGGCTTCCCCGAGAAGCCGCTCCGCATCATCGTCGCGCGCCAGGCGGGCGGCTCCGCCGACATCGTCGCGCGCATGTTCGCGCCCTTCTTCGCGAAGGCGCTGGGGCAGAACGTCGTGGTCGAGAACGTCATCGGCGGCTCGGGCCGCATCGGCATCACCCAGGCCTTCCGCTCCGCTCCGGACGGGTATACGCTCCTCATGGCGAACCTGCCCTCCTACGTCCTCACGCAGCACATCGAAGGCGGCGTCGACTACGTCATGAGCGACTTCGAGCCGATCGTCGGCGTCTCCGGGAACGAGGGCAACGTCCTCATCGTCCCCGGCGACAGCCCCTTCAACAGCATACAGGACATCATCGACGCGGACACGAAGGATCCGGGCAGCCTGAACATGGCCATCACCAGCGGCCTGTCGAACAGCTCGCTCGCGCACGCCATGTTCCTGGACAAGACCGGCATCACCCCCGTCTCGATTCCCTACGACGACGGCAACGCGGTCGTCACCGCCATCATGGGCAAGCACGCGGACGCGGGCGTCTGCTCCGCCGTCGCCGCCTACGGCCCCTTCGGCTCGAAGGCAATCAAGGTGCTCTGCTCCTTCGGGAACACGCCGGACGCGAACCTGCCCGGCGTGCCCACCTTCGGCTCCGTCTACGGCGCGGAATTCGCCTACGACGTGACGATGGGCATCCTCGCCCCGCCGAACACGCCGGCGGACATCATGAAGATTCTCCGCGACGCGGGCATCAAGGGCGCGCGGGATCCGGAGTTCGCGGCGACGGTCGGGAAGACCTTCACCGTCGTGCCCGCGACGGGCGAAGAGTTCGGGAAGGCGATTCAGGGCAACTACGCTCTGGCGGACGCGTCCCGGGAAATGCTCCTGAAGATGCTTGACGAATAACTCCGGAACAGGGAATTCGCCCCGTCCTCCGCCCTCCGGGCGCGGGGCGGGGCGGTTTTGCGTTTCTTTCCAGCGCTCTCACAGGGAGTTTCCATGGAACCCGAAAACAAGAAAAAGGACAATACGGGCGAGTACATTGTTCTCGGCATTATTGCCTGCCTTTCCATTTTCATGCTCGTCAGCTCGCGCGACTTCAGGACGCTCGGCAAGCTCTTCCCCCAGATCATCTCCGGCCTCGCCCTCGTCATGTGCATCGTCCAGGCGTACCTCACCAAAACGAAGTCCGGCGAGCCGCCGAAGAAAAGCAAGAAGCCCGCGAACAACCTGAAGAACCACTACGCCGTCGTCGGCATCGGCGTGCTGTACCTGATTCTTCTGCCCTTCCTCGGCTTCATCCTCGCCAGCATCGCCATGCTGGTCTCCGTGCCCCTCTTCCTCGGGTACAGGAACCAGAAGGTGATCTGGTCGATAGCGATCATCAGCACCTGCGTTTTCTATTATGTGTTCAAGACCCTTTTCTATGTTCCCCTGCCGCAGGGCCTGATCACCTTCATATAAAGGAGAAGCGATGCTCGAAGGTTTGATGATCGCGATGACCGCGACAAACCTGTTCAACCTTTTCCTCGGATCGGTGCTCGGCCTCGTCATCGGCGCGGCGCCGGGTCTGGGACCCGTGTTCGGGCTGGCGCTTCTGCTGCCCATCACGTTTTCGATGACGCCCGCGGGCGCCATCATCTTCATGTCCTCCTTCTACGCGTCCTGCGTCTACGGCGGATCCATCACGGCCATCCTCATCAACGTCCCCGGCACGCCCGGCTCCATCGCCACCTGCTTCGACGGGTATCCGATGAACCGGAACGGCGAATGCGGGCGCGCCCTGGGGATTTCCGTCACGTCCTCCTTTGTCGGCGGCGTGACGGGCGTCTTGGCGCTCCTCCTTCTGGGGCCGCCGCTCGCGCAGTGGTCGCTGGCCATCGGGCCGTCGGAGTTCTTCCTTCTCGCCACCTTCGGCCTTTCGCTCATCGCCCTCGCGTCGAAGGGGAACATCATCCGCGGCATCATCATGGTCTGCCTCGGGCTGATGCTGTCCTTCGTCGGCCGCAGCGTCGTGACGGGCGAAATCCGCTTCACCCTCGGCACGCTCTACTTCGAGGACGGCGTGCAGTTCGTGCCGCTCGTCATCGGCGTGTTCGCGTTCGCGCAGGCCATGGTCCTGTCGAACGACACGGAAGTGTTCGCGGAGGCGGACAGCAAGGTGAGCGGCGTCATGGTCGGCGTGAAGGACGTCATCACCCGCCCGCTGACGACAATCAAGAACTCCGTCATGGGCACGCTCATCGGCATCCTCCCCGGCCTCGGCATCAACGCCGCGAACTTCATGTGCTACGTCGCGGAAAAGAGCATATCGAAAACGCCGGACAAGTTCGGCACCGGCGTCCT
>QMCE01002525.1_pt1 | contig 13128 bp, 10 predicted proteins | sample 1821851 | NCBI WGS metagenome assembly QMCE01 (sample SAMN09453174, study PRJNA476694) | Termite gut metagenome, whole genome shotgun sequencing project. | isolation source: worker | host: Odontotermes sp. | place: South Africa:Pretoria | collected 2016-01-28 | reverse complement strand
CCCACCCGCCGCGCGTAGCAGCTCGCATGGCTCGCTGGCGGCGGGCTCGGCTGTTTTGCTTCGCATTGCTCGCAAAGCCAGCCTCGGCCATTCGGCCCTATCCGCCAAAACGTCAAAAATTGTCGATTTTTGCTTGCATAAAATAGTAAATAACTCTATAATGAAGCTTATTGTACCTGCAAAAACGAAAGCGAGATCCCCAAAATGGACGCATACTTTGCCCGCCAGCCTATTTTGGACCAAGAGCAGCGCGTATTCGGTTACGAACTTTTATTCCGCCCAAGCTCCGAGGCTACCCACTCCGGCGATTTGCCGGTTCTCGACGGAGATCAGGCCACTGCCGCCGTTTTGGAAACGGTGAATTGGCGCGGCATCGAGCGCGCCACCGGCGGGCGTCCGGCTTTTGTCAATTTCACCGAAAACCTGCTTTTAAGCGATATTGTATGCATGTACCCCAGCGCCTGTTTGGTGATAGAAGTGCTGGAGTATGTGCGCGAAAGCCCGGATTTACTGCAAGCGGTTACCCGCCTGAAAGAGCAGGGCTACACCATCGCGCTGGATGATTTTGTGCTTCGCCACGACAATGTGCGCCTTTTGCAGATGTGCGACATTGTTAAGGTAGAAGTGAGCAGCGGCGGCCCGGCCCTTGATAACCTGCGCCGGGTGCTCGACGCGGTGCGCGGCATCCCATGCCGGGTGCTGGCCGAAAAGGTGGAAACGCGCGCGGAGTTCGAGGTGGCGCGCGCCATGGGCTGCACCCTGTTCCAGGGCTATTTCTTCGCCAAGCCCGCCACGGTGCTCGAGCGCATTGTCGCCCCCAAAAACGTCAATTTGCTGCAGCTGGTGGGCGCGGTCAATCAAAGCACCATCAATTTTGACGAAATTACGAATATTATACGCCGCGATGTGGGCTTGTCTTACAAAACGTTGCAGCTTATCAACAGCGCCCAATACGCCCCGCGCAACCAGGTGTCCAGCATCAAGCAGGCGGTGGTTGGCCTGGGCCAAAATGGCCTGCGCCGCTGGCTCACCGCCATCACCCTCATGCGCCTGGGCGACAACAAGGTGTCGGAGCTTTTAACCATGAGCCTGGTGCGCGCCCGGTTTTGCGAGCTGATGGCCCTGCACAAGCACTGTAAAGACGAGTTGGACGCGTACTTTCTCACCGGCCTGTTTTCGCTTTTGGATGTGCTTACCGAAACCGATTTTTCCGTTTTGCTCGACGCCATGAACGTGCCCGAGCTGACGCGCGCGGCGCTTTGCGGCAAAGAAAGCGTTTGCCTGCCGGCGCTGCAGCTTATCCGGGCGCTGGAAGAAATCGACTGGCGCAAGGTCGACGAAATCAGCGGCCAGGAAAATGTGCGCGAGTCCAATGTTTTTCAAATGTACCACGCGGCCATCGAGTGGGCCGGCCCTATAAGCACGGACGATGGACAGATGAACGCCTAGCGGAAACCCAACAAGGCGCACGTTCCCTCCCCCGCCCTTCTCTTGAAGAAGGGCATTATTTGTGCTATAATAATGCCATCAACTGGAAAGGCGGTGGCATTTTGGCCCACATCCCCCACATTCGCGCGGTGTCCGACTTGCGCAATCACTTCAAAGAGGTTACCGAGCTTGCCCAGCGCTCAAACGAACCCATTTTTCTCACCAAAAACGGCAAGGGCGCCTTGGTGGTGATGAGCATGGAAGCTTACGAGAAAGAACAATATGCCAGCGAGGTTTACCTCAAGCTGAAGGAAGCCGAATTGGAGGCAAAATCCGGCGCGCCGCGTGTTTCCCACAAGCAGGTGATGGCGGAGCTGGCCGCCCTGATGGATGCCCCGGATGAGCATCTGTGATGGGCAAAGAATATCTCATTGAATATCTCCCGGCAGCGCGTAAAGATTTACTGGGCACGGTGTCTTACATTCGCAATGTTCTGAAAGCGCCCATTGCCGCGAAAAATTTCATGTATAAAATCGGTAAAGCTGTTGAACGCCTGGGCCGGTTTCCCTACGCCTGTCGCGTTTATGATGTTGGGCAGCCCTTGGAATATGAGGTGCGCTTGCTGCCGGTTGGAAACTACAATGTGTTTTATGTTGTAGAAAGTGGCATTGTTGTTATCCACTGCGTTATATATGGCGCACGTGACGTTACCCTACTGGAAATATAGACACACCAACGAGGTAATAAGAGATGACCGTCATCAAAAAATCTGACGAAGCCGAGAAATTCTCCATCGAAAAGCTGGGGCGCTCCATCCTCGCCGCCAGCCAGGAGGCCGAAGAACCGCTCGATATCGAGCTGTTGCTGGCCGAGTTCCAAAACATCGTCTTCGACAGCGAAACCATCACCACCGGGCAAATCAACGTGATTGTGTACGGCCTGCTGTACGCCAAGGGGGCGCACAAAACCCTGCAATGTTACGCCGATTTTGGGAAGTATGATTAGCTGAACCGGGCAACGCGGGACGAAAGTGAGGACGGCAAGTGAAAACCATTGTGGTGACGAACCAAAAGGGTGGTGTGGGGAAAAGCACCACCGTTCAGGCGCTGGGAGCTTTCCTTCGCGCAAAGAGAAAGCGCGTATTGTACATAGACATGGACGCGCAGGGGAATTTGAGCGACACTCTGGGTTTTGTGCCTGGCGGCGGCGACGCCTCCCCTACCCTGCTCTCGCTGCTGGAAAAGCGCCTGCCGGCCGGTGAACGGGCCGAAAAGGCAGCTGCCGTCATTGTCCGCACATCGGGCGGCGACTTGATACCGTACTCCCCCGCCCTTGCGGCAGCCGATTTGAAGGTGGACGGCGTGGGCAAAGAAAAGCGGCTGGCAGAGGCCCTGGAGTGCCTGGCGGGCAGCTACGATTACGCGCTGATAGACACGCCGCCAGCCCTGGGTGTGCTGACGGTGAACGCATTGAGCGCGGCGGATGGCGCGATTATTCCCGCACAAGCCGATGCCTACAGCTTGCATGGCATCAGCCAGCTTTACGACACCATAGACGCGGTGCGGGCCTACACAAACCCAAAGCTGGAGGTGCTGGGCATTGTACTGACACGGTATAACGGCCGCAGTGTGTTAAGCCGTGATGTTGCTGAGAGCATGGAAACCGCCGCGCAGAAGCTGGGTACCCGCCTGTGCAAGACGCGGATACGCGAGTGTGTGGCGCTGCGCGAAGCGCAAGCCAGCAGGCAGAATATATTCAGCTATGCGCCGCGAAGCAATGCGGCGCTGGATTACGCGGCGCTGGCCAAGGAATTGCAAAAAGCGTTATAAATAGCGTTATAGAGGGAGGCTTTGCCCGTGGCCAAAGGAAAGAGCTTTAGGAACAACCCGGCGCTTGCTTTTATAAGCGCGATACCGGAAACTGCGCCGGAAGCCCCCCGCGCAGGGGCGGAAACCATTGTAGAATTGCCGCTGGCAGAGCTGCACGGCTTTACAGGCCACCCCTTTGGCGTGGCGGACGACGCCGAAATGCAGAACATGGTGAAGAGCATACGGGAGCACGGCGTGTTAACACCGGCCATTGTGCGGGCGCGGGACGCGGGCGGCTACGAACTGGTGAGCGGGCATCGCCGCAAGAGGGGCAGCGAACTGGCGGGGAAGGATACCTTGCCCTGCATCGTGCGCGATATGGACGACAACACGGCCGTGATATTGATGGTTGACAGCAACTATCAGCGCGAGAACGTGAAGCTGTCGGAAAAAGCGCGGGCGCTGAAAATGAAGCTGGATGCCATCAAGCGGCAGGGGGAGAGGACAGACCTCACTTCTGTTCAAAACGAACAGAAGTTGCCGGGGAAGGTGTCGCGCAAGCTGATTGCGGAGCAGGCGGGGGAGAGTGAAGCCGGTGTGCAGCGGCTTTTGCGGCTGAATGAGCTTGTGCCGGAGCTTTTAGCGAAGGTGGACGCAAAAAAAATAGGCTTGATGCCCGCCGTGGAACTTTCCTATTTGCCGCAGAAGGAGCAGGCGCTGCTTGCGGTGCGCATGAGCGATGAACGCCGGGGTGTATCGCTGGCACAGGCCCAGCGCATACGAAAACTGAGCGCGGCCCGGCAACTGAACAAAGAAGCGATTGGAACGGTGCTGGCGGCGAAAAAAGCCGATGCCAAGCCCGACAAAGTGCTTGTGCTGAAAGGCAAGCGGCTGGAAAAGTATTTCACGGATGATTACACCGCGGAAGTATTTGAGGACGTGGTTTTTAAGGCGCTTGAAGCTTATTTTGCCAGGCAAAAGGGCTAGGCAAGCGATAAATAAAACGCCTGCATGGCGGCGGCGGTTTTACGGATATCGTAGCCCGCGGTCGCAAGGGCGGCGTGCGTATTTTGCCGGGGCTGGCCCTGGGCGGCCAGCAGCGTAGCGGCCCAACGGGCGGGAGGGGCAGACAGCGGCAGGAAGGTGACATTGCCGGAGAGGTTGCTTTCTGGCGATACCGTGCCGGAAACCACGCAGGGCAGGCCCATGGCCTGGGCTTCCACCAGAGATACCGGCAGGCCCTCGAACAGGCTGGGCAAGCAGAAAACATCGCAGCGGGCCAGCACGTTTTCCACATCGGCGCGTGCGCCGAGGAATTGTATGGAACTTAGAATGCCCAGGTGGTCGGCTTTTTTGCGCACGGCGGCCTCGAGCGGGCCTGTACCGGCCAAAAGAAGCGTTGCGGTGTGGTTTTGGCGCAGCACTTCCGCGAAAACATCCAGCAAAAACAGGTGGTTTTTTTGCTTGGTGAAGCGCCCGATGTGGCCGATGGTAAAGCGCGAAGGGTCGCGGGAATCGAGGGCGGAGAAACGGCTTAAGTCGATGCCGTTGGGCACAACAAGCGCTTTCTCGGCATTTGGCCCGAACATCCAGGCGGCGGCATCCTTGCCGCAAGCCAGCAAATGTGTGGCGTGGGGCAATACGTATTTACCATAGTGGTTTTTAACCGTTTGGAAGGCAAAGCCGCCCTCGTTTTGCGTGTTGTGGCTATGCACGATGCGCACCGGTACGCCGCATTTTTCGGCCTCGCGCGCCACCATGCCGCCGAACTTGTCCATCTGGACATGGATGATGCGGTACTGGGGGTGCTGGGCGAAGAAGCGGCGCAGATGCCGGGCGTAGGCAAAGGGCCCTACCCTGGTGATGAAGGGCATGCGGTAGATTGTGCCGCCCAGGCGTTCGATTTCTTCATCGTATGCGCCGGGGAGGCTGACGAGGAAATCGAACCCCACTTTAGTACGGTCGATGTTCCGCAAAAGGTTCATGGTGAAGGTTTCCAGGCCGCCGTGGTTCATGCCAACGATACAGTGTAAAATACGGAGCATTGTTTATTATCCACCCTTGCACGTAATAATTGTGCTGAAATGACCTTCGGGTTTTATGATACGCTTTGTGGACGAAAAACGCAATTGAAAGTGTGACAGGGAATGTTACGAATTGTTTCCGGCTTTGAAACAACTTTGAAACATTTAGCACTATAATGTATTATATGAGTGGGGGAGTGTGTGGCAACCGGGCGCGTTATTTTGCGCCTGAACGCGGAGATGCAGGGCGGGAGGGACAAGGATGTTAAAGCGCTTTTTATCGTTTGTGCTGTGCCTGGTGGTGGTTGCCGGGCTGCTTTTGCATCCGGGCCTAGTGCCCGCCGCGCGCGCGCAGGAAGCGGTGGGGGAGGGCGAAGCTTGGGCCGAGGGCGAACCCCTGCCGGAAGACCCGCAGGCTGACCCGGAACAGGAAGAACAAGCACCGCAAGCGCAGGACGAGGCGGCGCTGCAATTGGCGGCCATCGTGGCCGAGCGGGAGATTTTGGCGCTGGTGTATTTGAGTGACGCGCCGGTGCTGTACGAAGCGATGGACACCGGCAGCGCCGTGCGGGTGGTGCTGCCCAGCGGCCACCAGGTGCGCATTGTGGATATGCGGGTGGCCGAGGGCGGCGCGCAGTGGGCGCGGGTGGAAGCCGATTACGGGGAAGCGGCCTACGAGGGTTACATCCAGCGGCGGTTTTTGGCGTGCTCGGACGAGCGCTTTTTGGCCTGGGAAGCGGCCTACATGCCCGCGCGGCCCATGCGGATGGCGCGGGCGGCCGGGTACGAGGACGTGAACGCGTTTCCCGAGAGCTATCGCGCATCGCTGAACGCCCTGAAACAGGCGCACCCCAACTGGGTGTTTGTGAAGATGGACACCGGGCTGGACTGGGCCGCCGTGGTGGCGGCCGAGATGGAGGGCGCGCGCAGTTTAGTGCCGGATTCGTTCGACGGCTACATGAAACGCGCCCCGCGCGGGCAGGGCTGGAGCTTTGCCTCGGAGATGGCGCTGGAGTATTATTTAGACCCGCGCAACTGGATTTACGAGGAGTACATCTTCCAGTTTGAGCAGCTTACTTACAACGACAGCTACCACACGGTGGAGCCCATCCAAGCCTTTTTGAACCCCACCTTTATGGCCGGGGTGATGCCGATGAGCCAGGCCACCTACGCGCAAACCTTCTTTGATGTGGGCAAGGCGCTGGGCGTGAGCCCCTTTCACCTGGCCAGCCGGGCCTTCATCGAGCAGGGCACAAACGGCGCGTCGCCGCTGATATCCGGCAGCTATCCCGGCTTTGAGGGCTACTACAACTATTACAACATCTCGGCCGCGGGCACCAGCAACGAAGAGGTGTTTAGAAACGGCTTAACCCGCGCAAAGGCCGAGGGCTGGACCTCGCCGTACCTGTCGATATACGGGGGGGCGGATTTGATTTCCAGCAGCTATATCCGCCAGGGGCAAGACACCGTGTACCTGCAAAAGTTTGACGTAGAGCCCACCGGCGGCATGTACTGGCACCAATACCAGCAAGCCGTGCATTCCCCGGCGGTGGAAAGCAAGAGCATCCGCCAGCAGTACATTGCCGCGGGCGTGCTCAACCAGCCCTTTGTGTTCCGCATCCCGGTGTACAACAACATGCCCGCCGCGCCGCGCATTTTGCCGGTAACCTCTTACGCCGTGGCGCTGGCCGTGCCCGCGGATTTTGTGGGCGGCACGGTGTTTTTAGACGGGAAAAAGATGGATGGCACGATGCGCCAGGACGGCAACCTGATTTTAGACCCGGGCGGCGGATACGCGCAAACCGCCACGATGTACAAGTACAACGCGGCGGGTGTGCCCATAGGCATGTACGCCTGGACGCTTAGCTATGTGAACGGCGCGTATACGGCCACACCTGTGCCAAAGCTGGAGGATTTGATGACCTACCACGGGTTTGCCGTGCGCGTAACTGGCAACACGGGCATCCGGTTTAAGACGGGGGTATCGGCCTCGGTGCGCGACGCGCTGCTGACCGGCGGCATTGACGGATACAAGCTGAAGGAGTACGGCACTTTGGTGATGGCCGCCGCCAACCAGGCCACCTACCCCTTTGTGAAGGGCGGGGAGAAAGTGATTGGCGGCGTGGCCTACGGCCAAAACGCAAGCGGCCAGTTTATAGACAAAGTGTTTGAAACGGTGGACGGGCGGCATCGGTATACCTCGGTGCTGACGGGCTTGCCGCCGGAGCAGTATCAAACCGAGTTTGCCTTTAGGGGCTACATGATACTGACGAAGGGCGGCCGGGATTACATATTTTACGGGCCGGTGGTGGCCCGCAGCATTGCCGGGGTGGCACAGCAGGTGCTGGACAGCGGCTACTACGCCGTGGGCAGCGACGCCGATGTGTTTTTGAGGGGGCTTATACCCGAACCGGCGGCAATGGCAGCGCCAGAGCCAGAGCCAGAGCCAGAGCCAGAGCCAGAGCCAGAGCCAGAGCCAGAGCCAGAGCCAGAGCCAGAGCCAGAACCAGAGCCAGAACCAGAGCCAGAACCAGAACCGGAGTCTGAACCAGAGCCGGAATCGGGGCCAGAGCCAGAGCCGGAATCGAAGCCAGTAGCAGAGGAAGCGTAGGAGGAAACCATGAAAATGAAAATACCCGCGCTGCTGCTGGCGGCTTTGATGCTGGCGGCCTTGCTGGGCGCTTGCGGCGGGGATACATCGGAGAGCGAGAGCGTGCCGGTGGTGGATAGTTCTGTGCCCGCCCCGCCGCCCCCGCCCACGCTGGAGGAGCAAATAGCCGCCGCCGAGCAGGCCCTGGCCTTGGAGGGCACGCCGGCGCAGTACCAGGCGCTGGCACAGATGTACGCCCAGGCGGGCATGGTGCGCAAGCAACGGGATTTATTGGAGCGCAATTACCGGCTTACCGGTGACGGGCCGTCTTTTGAGAGCTTGCAAGGCATGGCGGTGAACCTGAAAGAAGAGAGCAGCAGTGTGCAAGCCGCGGCACAGCGCCTGCGGCAATATTTGGCGGCGGAAGAATATTTGCCGGAAGCGGTGGCCTTGGTGATTGCGCCCGAGTGGCTGCCCACCATGATGCCCAAACTTTCCGAAGGCCGACGGGTGTACTATTTGCAGGAAAACGGCTGGGAACTGGTGTTTGAGGTGGGCTACGACGCGCAAAACGACGGCCTGCCGTACACAAGGGCGTGGCACTATACCCCGGAGAGCGGGCAGGTGCTGTGCCTGGTGCAGCAGGGCGATGCCGTGCAAACCGTGCAAACCACCCTTGAGAACGGCCAGTACAACGGCGCGTTTACCGCCTGGCTGTGCGTGGCGTCTGCGGGCGCTGTGTACAGCGAGGCCGGCACGTTTGCCGCCGGGGTGCTTACCGGCGAGTTTACCTCTTTGTTGTATGAAGAGGATGGCGAGATAGATTTGTACCAGCTGTTTGCCACCCGTGCGCAGCTGACAGAAAACGCTTTGGAGTATACCGGCAGCTTTGAGGCCGGGTTATCGGGGCTGAACCAGCCCGGCGTGCCCGCCGAGGGCGATGAAGACGATTTTGGCTTTGCCGTGTATGGCGGCAACGCGAACGGCAACTACCTGTTTTACAACCTGCTGCAGGGCGATGCGGCAAGCGGCTTTGTGTTTGACGCCGCCTTTTTGGGCCTTACGCCTTACCCTGCCTATACACCCTACGACCCTGTGCCCGAGCTGCCCTTGCAGGGCGAGGTGACGGTGGATTTATCGCAAATGCAGGTGAGGGTGTACGATGGGGAAGTGCAGTGGTTTGACGGCAGAAACTGGCACAACGTGGGCGCGGCGCAGGATTTGATTGCCGGCGACCCGCTGGGCACGATGGTGCTTGGGCCCGGCCCGGCTGTGCCGCCCGAGGCGAACGGCGAAGCAGGGGAGGGCGAAGAGGGCGAAGAAGCCCCCGAACCCGGCCAAAACACCTGGTTTGCCCGCCGGGGCGTGTACATAAAGCCGGTGCAAACCTGGCGGCCGCCGGCGGCCGCCACACCGCCGCCCACGCCGCCGCCCTCGAACCCAAACCCCAACCCGCCCCCTGCGCCGCCGCCCGAGGCGCCTCAGCCGGGAGAGGGCGACGGTGACGATATAGGGTATTCGCCGGATATGCTATAGCGCGTATGGCGAATAAAAAACGATTGTTTGCGAAAATAAAAATCAGGTACAGGGATATTATCGCCCTGGGCCTGATTTTTGTGCTGTGCGCGGCGGTGTTTGGCTGGGGGGCATCGGCGTTTTTGCCCGGGGCAAGCGCGCAGTACCGGCGCGAGATTGTGAACGACGACTACGACAGCTTGAGTGTACCATTGGAAGACCCAAGCATGGTGATTGAGCAGGACATAGTGGCCGAGGGGCGGCTGTACGGCGTGCGGCTGAACGTGGCCACCTTTGGCGCGGTGGTGCAAGGGCTGCTGACGCTGGATGTGCTTAGCGAAAGCGGCACGCGCGTAACCGGCTGTACGGTGGATATGGCCCAGCTTTTGGACAATACCTTCCACCTGTTTTTGTTTGACGAAGCGGTGGACGCAGGGCAGGGGAGTGCTTACACCCTGGTGCTGCAAGCGCACAAGGCCGGCGGGCCCATCGCTTTTCATAAAAGCGGCGGCACGGCCGCCGATTACGCCCCGCGCGATGAGGACGGCCAGCTGACGGGCGAAGCGCCGCACTACACGCTTGCTTTGCAATATGTGGTGCGCCATGCCGGGGGCTTTATTGTAACGGCCTACTGGATGTTCGCGGCGCTGCTTACGCTGCTTTTGCTGGCGGTGTATGCGCTGGTGTTTATCATTAAGTGGCCGCTGCACCGCCTGTTTGTGGTGTGTGCGCTGGCTTTGGGCTGCACCGTGATGTTTTTGATACCGCCGCGCACCGCGCCGGACGAATATGTGCATATTGCCACGGCCTACCAATACAGCAGCGTGGTGCTGGGGCAGGGGAGTGCGCCGCTGCTTACCGTGCGCGCCGGGGACGAAATGTACCTGGCCAACTACGATTTTGACGCCACCAACGTGTTTGCCTACCAGGATTTGGCCGAGGGGCTGTTTGCCCTGGATGAGAGCGGCGGGCAAACCATCCAGGTACAGGCCAGGCTGGCGCAGGGTCTGCCGCTGATGTTTGTGCCGCAGACGCTGGGGGTGCTGCTGGCGCGGCATTTGGGGCTGGGGCTTGTGCCGCTGCTTTTGCTGGGGCGGCTGGGCAATTTAATCTTTTACACGGTGCTGGTAAGCCGCGCGGTAAAGCGCATGCCTTTTGCCAAACCCCTGCTGTTTTGCGCGGCGCTGCTGCCCAGCTGCTTACAGCTGGCGGCCAGCTTTAGCTACGACACGTATGTGCTGGCGCTGGCGTTTTACCTGCTGGCGAGTTGTTTAGAAGCGGCTGCTTGCTACGCAAGCAGCCGCAAGGGGGAGTTTGGACAGGGAGGCCCGCTGCCTTGGCCTCGTCTACTTGGGATAGGCGCGGCGGCGGCGCTGCTGGCGCCGGGCAAGGCGGTGTATGTGCTGCTGGTGGGGCTGCTGCTGTTTATCCCGCTGGCGGCGTACAAAAGCAAAAAAGCCCGCCGGGTGTTTTTGGGTACGGTGGCGCTGTGCGCCGCCGCGCTGTGGGTGCTGGGCAACTACCAGCAGGTGAGGGGGAATGTAGGGGCCCTTTTAGGGCCGAGTGTGGCTTCGCGTAGCGAAACACGCGAGCCCGCCGCCCAAGAGACCGAGCCGCAGGCGATGGCCGATTGGCACGCGGCGGGAGGGGGGCTGTTTGGCGTTGCCGAGCCTTTGGTACAGACACAGGACGGAGCAATGCCAGTGAACGGTGTAGAGGCGACCGACCCCGGTCGCCCGCAGGTGGATAGTTTGGTTGCAATGGCGAACATTGACCACCCCGTCACGCTGCGCGTGCCACCCGCAAGCGGGCTTCAGTTGATCGCTTCGCGAGCCAACGGTCGGCCTTACGACCCCTCCCTCCAAGGGAGGGGAATAATGACCGGGGAAACCCAGCAAGAGGCCGCCCCCTGGACGCACAGCGACGAACGCTTTACGCCGGGGTATGTGCTGGGGCACTTGCCCGGGACATTGCAAATGCTGGCGGCCAGCTTTTGGGAGCAAAGCCCGCTGTGGCTGCAGGGCCTGCTGGGCGGACGGCTGGGCGAAACCATCGCCATTGATTTGAGCGCCAATTGGCTGCTGACCATTGGTCTGCTGCTGGCCTTACTGGCGGCGGCGCTGCCAAACCGAGAAGACAGGCACATACTGGCAAAAAAGCAGCGCTGGGGCTTGGCGGGCCTGGCCGCGGGCGTGGCCGCGCTGCTGCTGGCGATAAATATGATGTGGACGCCTACCGACTATCAGACGCTGTTTAACTTCCAGGGGCGGTATTTGCTGCCGGTACTGCCGCTGGCGCTGCTGGCGCTGCGCGGGCACAGCCTACGCTGGCAAAAGCCCGCCTGGCGCGGCGCGGTGCTGGCGCTGCCGGTGTGCAGTGTGCTGATATATTTAGATGTGTTTGGGAAGATAGTAGGGCGCGTTTAGCGCAAAATCTGGCTTTGCTATAAAAGCCAGCCGCACACGCGGGTTACGGGCAAAACAGATTTTCCCGCGCCCGGCGAGTAGAGACCAACGGGAGCGTGCGAGCCGAGAGCGTTCGCGGGCACGTGAACGCGGCGCGGGAAGGGCGCGTTTAGCGGCCACCTTTTGTGATAGCAAAAGGCAATGCTTGCAAAGACAGAGGACGGGCTGTTTGAGTGACACTATTTCGCTAAATAGAAGTTTAGCGAAACATGCGCCCAGTAGGCTTCAAGGTTTTCCAACAACAATCCATCCCAATAACGGTTAGCGTCGTATTGCTTTAATGAATCCAGATCGCACAGTTCGCCAAGATGAGATCCAGCTTCAATCATATCAATAAACATGCGAAGATACGCAGTATCGCTACCATGAAAAGCATCCAGAAAAAACTTATCTGTACAGCCCAGAAAGGCTACGTCCGAGTAATCATAGAATTCAAACCCGTAGGTATCGAAAACCTTGGGGAGCAACGCTGCAGCATCCCAAATATAATCCCAATTTCCAAGTTCTTTCATTGCTTTATATATTGAAGGTGCATATGGTGGGAAAAATGCAATAACATGAAGCTGGTTTTCGTGGCAATACTCTAACAGTGCTTGAAGATTAATTAATGCCTGTTCACTCACTGTATCGCCGTGTAACCAGTAGCTAGAATTACCAATACCGGCTTCAATAAATGACTGTATATCCCGTGGTCCATCGCTATCGTGGTTGATGCGGCCAAGATTGCCATAGAAGAATGACCCGTCCTTAATAAATCCAGTTTCATTCAGCACCGCGTTGTATCCAAGAAAAGAGTCGTCAAAAAGCCTTGGTATTGCGTGTGGTTCTGCCAGCATCTTTGACAAGAAAAATTTCGCATCGCTAACAGGGGTAGCCGCAACACCATAAGTGTCGATTGTATACACATCGGGATTGTTGTATAAATTAAAGGAGGCATTTATTAGATAATATTGATCTAGTCCTAAGATAACAGTGTGCAGTTGCTCATTATCCTGTAGTTTCAAATAATCCAGCATATCCACGGGGTTGCTTGTTACATACCCTGCATTATACATGGTTATGTCATCATTAAAGAAGAAACGCCGTACTTGCATGGCACGTGATGAACCCATGATAAGCACTTCGGGTTTTACAATTTTGGCGGATGCCATTTTGAAATATCGATATTGCCTTTCGTTTGTGGCGGTACCGTACAGTAAAGGGCGATTTCCAGTTTGCTGCCACACCGCTATCTGGCTTGCGTGAATGGTTTCGCCAGATATTAGCGAGGGTGAAAATATGAAAAGAACCGGAAGTGC
>QMCE01002975.1_pt1 | contig 13136 bp, 12 predicted proteins | sample 1821851 | NCBI WGS metagenome assembly QMCE01 (sample SAMN09453174, study PRJNA476694) | Termite gut metagenome, whole genome shotgun sequencing project. | isolation source: worker | host: Odontotermes sp. | place: South Africa:Pretoria | collected 2016-01-28 | reverse complement strand
CTGATGCGCCGTTTGCGAAGAGAAGCGTTGTGGAAAAAGCAGCAGAAACGCCGCCGTACGATCCAACTGTTCAGGCAAAAATCCAAAGCAAGCGACAACCTCCCGCCCCCGCGCCGCCCGTCGTTCCTGTCAGGCGGAGTGCGCCCCCGATCCGCCGAACCCGAACCGGCCGGCAGAGGCTTCCGGGAGTTGTCGCAAGAGACGCATCCGGGAGACAAACCTCACCTATGCCGGCGGAGGCCAAAGGCCGGGCGCTCTCCGTCAGCGCAGCCTCTGGCACCCCCTCCACCAATGCGGTGCAACGTTCCTTGACAACAGAAGAGCAGTTTTATACTGAGGCGCGAGAATTTCGGGGCTGAGGCATGAGGATTTCGGGGACATGACCTCATTATGCGGCGGTGTGCATAATGAGGCTCGTGTCCCCGAATTCCGCCTCCCTGCCGAAAACGCTGCGGTGGGGAGCCGCATCGAACCGCACGGCAAAGCCGGCCCTGCGGGGCCTGTTTGCCTCTGCGATGTAGTCGTGCGCGATTAAATTCACAGCAAACGCTTTTCCCCTCCTGTGAATGTTGCTTCTTTATCGCGCACTCCATTAATAAAACCGCATAACCGCAAACCGCTTATTTGTTATTTGACTTTTTTATGGATTCAAGAACGTGGGGGCTCATCGCGCCCCCACACCCCGCGACCAGGCCTTCGCCTGGACACCCTCCCCTCACGGACTTGGTTGCATCGAGTGGGACACGGAGACGCGGCTTCGCTCAGGGCCAGACAAGCCTCCTTTCAAGCGCGGCCCAACCTGAACCGGAAACTCCTTTTTGACTATGGATTTATGCCGCTTATGCCTGTATCATGACAGCGAGGTTTCACTATCCGGGATACAAACATGACTGGCATGAAAAACCGCATCTTTTCATTCGGTTCGCTTTGCCGCGCCGGACTCGCCGCCGCAGCCCTCACGTACGGACTGTGCGCGCCCGTCCAGTCCGGCGAAATTCCCCGCCTGACAAACGCCGACATCGTCACCTTCGTCAAAGCCGGCCTCGCGCCACAGTTGATACTCGACCGCATCAGAAACAGCGACAACTCCTTCGACATGTCCACCCAAAGCGCCATCGCCCTCAAGGAAAACGGCGTGCCGGACGACGTCATCGCCGCCATGCTCGTCTCCGCCGGCAGAAACGCCGTCGGCGCGGAAACCCTTTCCCCCCTTCCAACCCTGAACGCCGCGTCTGCACGGCAGCCCCTTGCCTCCCCCTTCTCCGGGGCAAACCCGTCGCGGGCAAATCAACTCGCCGGATCAGCCGCCGTCGACGGCGATCGCTTTCTGACCGAACTCTCGGCCATCTCCGGCGGAACGCCCGAAGCACGCCGCGCAGCCTCGGCATGGATGCTCGCCAACAAGGCCGCCGTCGTCGGCCCGCTCCGCGAAGCCATGCTGGACTCGCGGCCCGAAATGCAGGCCGCAGCCATCCACGCGCTGGGCGGATTGAACGATCGCGAATCCATCCCGGAAATACGCCGGAACGTCCTCAACCCCTCCCTCCTCGTCCGCCGGAACGCCGCCGAGGCCCTGGTCGCGATGAACGACGCAGACGCCATCGTCGCGGCTGAAAAAAGCCTCGGCCAGGGCGTCTCGCCGCAGGACGGCTTTATCCGGATAGTCGGACACGCCCGGACAGTGCGGGCGGTCGGCGAACTCGCCAGGATTCTCGCCGACAGCCAGACAGGGACGGATCGCGCCGCCGCCGCGTGGGCACTGGCCCAAATCGGCCCGCCCGCCGGAACCGCCCTGCCCGCAGTGGAAAAGGCCCTGACAGGCGACAGCGACCCCGCTGTCCGCAGGGAAGCGGCCCGCGCCGCCGCCGCCCTGCACGATCCGGCAAGCGCCGGACTGTTGCAGAAAGCCTGCCGCGCCGACCCCGAAGTCAGAAAAGTCACCCTTGAGGCGATGGCGGAATACCCCGAGACAGCAGGCTTTCTCGCCGGCGTCATGAATCTGGGCGCGGATCAGATCGCCGCAGACGAACTCGACGCCGCCCGCGCAAGCCTTCGAACCCTCACAGGACAGGATTTCGCCTTCGACGGCGCGCGCTGGACAGCGTGGCTCGCGCAGAACGGAGCCGGGAGCGCATCCCTCCCCGGCATGCCCGGCGTCGGAGAGAGAGTGCCGCCGCCGCCCGCCGCGCCGCCCGCGCCGGGCGTCCCGAACGTCGACGCGATCGGGGAGGCGCTTGCAACGCCCCCCGCGGGTCAGCGGCGGGAAGTCGATGTCGCGCAATGGGGCATAGTCGTCGATCCGGGAGACATTCCCATGGTTCCGGAAGTCGACGGCGCAGCCGGCAGCCTTCCGCCCGGCCTGGCCGGATTGGCCGGACTGCTCAACCAGCCCGGCTCCTCCTCCGGCCCGGCGGGAACAGGCGCTCCGTCGCCCCTCTCCGCATCGGACTTCGGCGAGAGCGGATCGGCCGGGAGAAGCTCGTCCATCTTCCCCGGCGTCTCGTCGGGCAGTTCCCTGTTCCGCAGCAGGGAAACCGATCCGCGCGACGACGCGCCCGCGCCCGCCCTGCCCCCGCCGCCGACAACCAGTTCGACCTGGGATCGCGCAGCCGCGCCCGCCTCGCCGCCCGCGCCGTTTGCGGCGGCAGCCGCGCCCGCGCCCGCGCCGCAACCCGCAAGCGACATGCCCGGCATCCGCCTGCCCCTGCCCCCGTCGGCCGGCGGCGCGGAAGGAGGCATGACGTCGGATTTGCCGAACTTCGCTCCCCTCCCCGGCGACGGCTTCTCCGGCATTTACTCGCCCGAACCCGAACCTGAACCCGAGCACGCATATGGCGGATACGGCGAACCGGACTACGGGGCAACCGACCCCTACTCCTCCGGAGCGTCGCATGTCGACGTCAGCGGCTACGGCGGATCGTCCGCGTTCACGGACGAACTCCACAGCGAAGCCGGGGAAGGCACGGGGCAGCTGGTTTCCGACCTCCCGCCCTATTCCGGCTCAACAATGATGACAGACCCCAATTTCATCCCTTCCGGCGATATGCCGATGGAAGCGTATGAGTATGACGACGCTCCCGCCGTCATGCCGCCTCCGCCCGGCGGAATCCTGTCCGGCGCGGACGATTCCTACGGCATGGCGGACGAGGGCTGGGATGACGGCAGTTCCGGCATGGGCCTCCCGCCCTTCAGCGGCGGCGATTCCGCCGGCGCGGCGGCGTTCCCCGAAGACGCGGATGCCGACTCCGGCGACATGTATGCCGGGGAGGACGGCGGCGGGGACGAATCGGCAATCCTGTCCGGGAATGCGGGGAGCGCGGAGAAGGAAAGCGTCATCGTCTCGGGACGCGTCGGCGGCGCCGCCGCGCGGACAGCGGCTCCGGCACGGACGGTGAACGCGGCTCCGGCGGCAGTCCCCGCCGCCCCGCCCGCGTCCGCGCCGGCGGCGGCTCCCGCCGCTCCTGCCGTTCCTGCCGCGCCGCGCGTGAGCCGCCCGGTCTCAAAACCGGCCAAAGGCGCATCTGTCTGGGTGCCGGGAGAGGACGAGGGCGAAAGCCAAAGCGGCGGCGCGTCCGGAACGCCGGAGACGCCTGACGACACATCCTTCCGGATTCTCCCCGCGCCCGAGGGGGAAGTCTCCGAATACATATCCGCGGACGAATTGATGGATATGGAAACATACAGGGAAATGGTGGGCGCTCCGGCGGCGGAGCCCGCGGACGCGCCGGCGGCGGAAGAGCCGGACAGCGCGCCTGCCGCGCCGTCCACCGGCGGCGTCTCCCTTCCCGTGCCCGGAGCCGCGTCCGAACAGGGCGCCGGGGACTATCTCAAAAACGATCCCTATGGCGATTTCGCGCCCGCCCCGCCCGGCGGGGGCGCGCCGGAAGGCGGAGCGGAGACGGAATCAGCCTATAAAACATATGAAGAGTATACGGCGGAAGCAGCCGGAAGCGTGAACGCGCAGCCCTCCGATTCGCCGGATTCGTCCGGGGCGTCCGCGCCGGGGCTCGCCCTTCCCCTTCCCGGCGGCGGCGCTTCAACCGGCGGGGCGATGGAAACGGAAGCCGGTGACGGCGAAGCCGGCTACGCCGGATATGGTGAAAACAGCGATGGCGGCGACGCCCCGGAAGACGCGCCCGAGACAGCCCCGCAGGCGTTCGGAAGCGTGAACGCGGGCGAAACGACGGTGTTCGACGCGGCCGAGGCCGAAGATGTCCTTCGGGAAGCCGGCGCGGCCGCAGCGGCAATGGCGGCAGAGATGGAGACGGCATTGCCCGCGGAGGAACGGGAAACGCCAGCGTCCATGCCGTCCGCCTTCCCGGACGATTTCGCCGTGCCCGAGGATTTTTCAGGAAGCGAACAGCCTTCGCTTCCTCCCTTTGAAATCAGCCTTCCGCACGCCGCGACAGGGCAGGAACAGCCCGGCGGCCTGTCCATTCCGCCGCTCGGCGCGCCGCAGATTCAACTGCCCGATCCGGTCAGCGGCGGCGAAGACTTTCCCGCCATGGACATGCTCCCCATCCCGCAGCCGTCACGATAAGCCGGGCTGCGACAGACCGCATCCGGAACCATACCAGTCGGGATCGCACTCCGGAAATATGTTGTCGGCCTGGCGGATTGCCGCATAGGCTTTCGCGTCGAACCCGTCCGGCTCCAGCATCGCGTCCAGCGTCCAGAAACGCGCAAGGTGATCGCGCACCCGCTTCCGGGCGTATTCCGGAGACGTCCCCGTCCGCATGATGAACGGCCAGTCGGACGCCTGCGCCAGCATCAGCTCCCGCGTCATCTGTTTGACAACCCCCTCCTCGCGGGACTCGCCGTAGCCCGCAGCCCTCCAGCCCCTGTCCACAATCGACGTCAGCCTGTCAGCCGCGCGGTGCAGGCCGGGGATGATGTCCTGATTCGCCCCGCTCACCCAGAACTCGTAGGTCCCGTCGCCGCCCCAGCTCGATCCGGCCGGATTCGCACGCTGGTTCTCCGGATGCTGCTCAAGATATTCGGCAGGCGTCATGCAGCGCACCACATCCTGATCGTAATGCATTTTCCGCAGAACATAGTCCAGGAACCACGGCCCCTCGAACCACCAGTGCCCGTACAGCTCCGCGTCGTACGGCGCGACGATCAGGGGCGGGCGATCCGGCATGGTTCCGGCGAGCCGCTCGACCTGCCGCATGCGGTTTTCGAGAAAATGCTCAGCGTGACGCGCAGCCTGCTCCCGCGCGGCGCGCGGATCGTAGAGCGCCTTCTCGCCGCCATGCCGCGAGGTGATGCGGTTGTATTTCAACCCGGTGTTCACCCGGATGCGCCCGTCGATGACGAACTCGGCCAGCTCCTCCACTGGCAGCTCGAACCCGAGGTCGCGGTAGAATTCGCGGTAGCTCGCGTGTCCGGGATAGCCCTGCTCCGCCGACCACACCTGATAGCTCGTCTCCCTGTCGCGGCCGAAAAACGCCACACCCTCCGGCCCGCACAGCGGCGCGTACACGCCGTGACGGGGCGCGGACGCCGCGTTCTCTATGCCGTGCGTGTCCACGAAGGAATAGGCGAATCCGGCTTCGGCCATCAGCTTTTCCACGCCGGGGTAATAGGCGCATTCAGGTATCCATATTCCGTCGGGCCGCTTGCCGAACACCTCGCGGTGGTATTCCCGCGCGCAGAGGAGCTGGGCGCGCACCGCGCCTTCGTTCCGCTGGAGTATCGGGAAAAAGCCGTGGGTCGCGCCGCAGGTCATGAGATCGAGGCTGCCCAGCTGCGCCAGTTCGGCGAACGCGCGGGCGGGCCGCCCGCCGCATTTTTCCTCGAACCAGTACAGGATGTCGCGGTAATAGTCCGCGTAGTATTCCGCAAGCCGCCTCCGCTCCGTTCCCGAAGCGTGCCTGCGGCTTTCCCCGTCGGCCAGGCGGATGATTTTTCCCAGATGGCGGACAAACCGCTCCCCCAGGAGGGCGTCCTCCATCATGCTCGTCAATGTGGGCGACAGGCTGAGAAGAAGCCTGTAGCCGACGCCGTCGTCCTCAAGGCGGGAGAGCGTCTTGAGAAGCGGGATGTACGTCTCGGCCATGGCTTCGTAAAACCACAGCTCCTCAAGAAAATTCTCGTGCTCCGGATGGCGCACAAACGGAAGATGCGCGTGCAGCACAATGGCAAGATACCCCTTGGGCATGAAAACGCCTCCTGTCAGAACGTGTGACTCAATTTCATTCGCGCCGATCCGCCGGGCCGCCGTATCCGTACACGGTGCGGACAGAGGCGAGGAGGCCGATCGTCCCCAGAACCATGTCGTCCGCCACGCCGAGGACCGGCGCGGCGTCGGGGATGAAGTCGACGGGCGAGAGGATGTAGACGACGCAGAACGAAAGGATGACGATCACGCGCACGGTCCGGGCGCATGCGGAAAAGAAATCCTGCCCCCCGTCGGGAAGGGCGAGGACGCAGCGCCAGCCGTCCCGGCCGTCGCGGCTTTCGGCGATGTGGTCGTGATTGACAAGCTGATCGGTTATGCGGTCGCAGACAGGGGCGAGCGCGGGCGAATTGGAGGGCTGGCCGAGCAGGCCCGCGACAATGCCGCGAATCCGGTTCGCCCCGAGAGCGCCGTGAAGATGCAGTTCGCGGAGAAGAGCTATCTTGATTTTCATGTCCATGGCCGGGCGAGGGCCGGAACGGGAGAATTTTTCCGCGACCTGTTCCCAGAAACGCGCGGCATGCGGATCGACGCGCTGGAGGAGGAACGCGGCAAGCATGAGAACGAGGCCGGCGAAAAGGCTCCAGACAGAGGCGTTCAGATTCCGCCCCGTCGCAATGGCCACGACGAGGACGCCGTCTATGAACAGGAGCGCGGTCGCCGTGCGGGGGGGAAAGATGATCGCCCCCGAGACCATGAACAGGATCAGGGCGAAGCCGAGCCATTTGAGGACGAAATCGAAAACGGCGAAGACGCTTCCCAGATACGGTATGGACGGCGCCCAGCGCATGATGAAGCCCCGCGTCGCCGTCATGTCCGGGGCGAGGGGGGCGATGTCGGCAATGCTCATGAGCCGGTTCAGAAGAAAGATGAGCGAGACGAAAAAGGCGAAATGAAGGACGAGGATGTGGAGCCGCCCCGGATCGCCGATGACGCGGTAGTCCCACGCCAGCGTCGTGACGACGATGAAGGCGATGCAGGCCGGCATGAAGACATGGAAATTGTCCCATGTCGCGCCGCCCCGCAGGAACAGGGGAAGGCTCGCGGCATAGCAGGCGAGCGAGACCCAGAATTTGGGATCGCCGAATCCGGCGCCGCCGGCGCGGCCCCCGATGTATCCGGCTATTTCGGGATCGGCCAGCAGGGCCTGCGCCTGGCCGACGGAATCATGCTCCGTCCCGGCCAGGGCGAACGCCCCAAGGGGAGAAGGCGGCGCGGCTCCGTCCTGTTCCGCGGGAAGGGGCGGGACGCGTTCTCCATTCCGATCCGGGTCCGGGATGATCTCCATACAGTCTCCGTCACCGGGATGAACGGGGTTCAGGCAAGATACACCCTCTCCAGCGCGCTCCGGCCGGCATTGCCGTTCCCGTCCACAGCCTCAATCCAGTAGCGGATGTCGCCCAGGCCCTCCGGCAAGTCCGCCTCGTACAGATTCGCGACAGCCGCCGCGCCTGTCTGCGAAGGATACCGCCCCTTGTCGACAAGCGGAATCTCCCGCGCGTCTCCCTTCCCCGCGTCGGGGCGGATGAACAGCCTCGCGGACCGGATGCCGGAAACGTCGTGAATGAACGTGTGCACAGTCCCTGTCCGGGGCGCGTCGGCAAGGCAGTTGTTCCCCCAGGTTTTGCCGCCCGGATTTTCCGGCGTGACCCACGGCGGGAATATCGTCGGCGCCGTCCGCTCCCCGCCGGACGAGACGAGCGCGTCGAGGCCGCCCCGGATACACCCCAACGCGGCGTTCGCCGCCTCCGTCACCTGGGAGTCCCATATCTGCTGGCCTGTCCAGTACCAGTAGCAGCTCGTCTCCGCGGTCAGAAGCAGCCGCTCCGCCGCGGGAACGCCCTGATCGCCCGGACAGGCGTCCTGCATCGTGTGGACGGCGTTCTGGAGCGCGGTCAGCACAGCCCAGGAATTCAGGTCCGGGGAATAGGGGTTGTTGTATCCCGAGAACCATTTCATGAACTGCGGATCGCCGTTGTCCGCGCCCGACCACGATCCCGGCTCGATATGCACCGCGTTCGCCGGATCGGGCGGAAAGCGCGTGAGGTAGTCCTGTATGGACGTCAATTCAAAGCGCGGGTCGCCCCTGAGCCATTCGATCATCGCGCCCGTGTTCGATCCGTAATAGGAATCCGTCCCGCCGCCGTAGTTGTCGCCGTCTGAATGGAGGAGGAAAAACGGCGGATGCGCCGGGTCGTATTCTCCGGAGCGCTCGACCGAATCGAGCACCTGCCCGAGAACGTCCGGATAGACCAGCGCGCCGAAGCCGCCGCGCGCGTCTTCGTTGCCGATATAGCGTTCGGCCGGAATGCCGACAATGCGGAACTCCCGCCCGTCGACGTCCGTGTATTTGATGAATTCGGGCCGGAGGAGTCCGGGGGCGATTTTCGACCCGGCCCAGACGTTGTGGAGCTGCAGCCAGTTTTGGACAGCCGGGTTTTCCTGCTCGGCCGGATTCGGAGGAAGCATTCCCTCCTCGCGCCCGGCATAGGGGTAGTCGCGGCAGGCGCGGTAGCGGTGGATGGAATCGTAGATCACGCCTTCGATCCCCGCGTCGAGGAGCGCCGGGATCATGCGGACGTGGAAGGCGGTCTCGGGCGGGAACAGGAAGGGCGACGCGGGAACGCCGAACTCGTTCAGGATGAATTCGCGGTGGCGGAGAATCTGCGCCTTGACGTCCCTGTGCGGGACAAGGGGCATGAGGGGATGGAAAAAGCCGAACGCGCTGAAAAGGGCGCGGGGACTGCCGCCCTCTGTCCGCATCTGCGCGGCGCTCCGGAGTTCGGCTTTCCAGTCGCCGCCGAACGCGCCGTGCGCGAGTCCTTCGGCAGACGCCCTGTCAAGCTGTTCGACAAGGCTTCCCGACCAGCTCATCGACAGGCCGGCATGGGGAAGCTGTTGGTACTGGCGCGCCGCCATATTGACGAAATGCCTGTAGGCTCCGGCGCGGGTGGAGAAGATTTCGTCGTTCCCCCCGTCCCAGAACCGGGTGTCGGCCGCGCGGTAATAGGGCTGGTGCATGTGCTTGTGGATGCCGAAATAGAGCTTCGCCCCGCCTGAAGGGGAGCCGGAGGCGGAAACGTCGATGCGCGGCGCGGGAGCGGCTGCGGCCTGCTGCCGCGGCAGATGGACCTGCATGCGGACGAATGTCTTGATCCAGTCTTCGGGGCGCGCCGCCGACAGATCCGCCGTGCGGCAGCCTTCGGCCTGCAGATCGTATTCCCCCGCGCGGAGCTGTCCTCCGGGAATGCTCGCCCGGTAGACGCCTGTTCCGACGTGGTGTATGCCGTTTTCCTTTATCAAAACCGTCGTGGGGCTGTTGACGTCGCGGACGATCAGCTGCGGAAACGGAATGTCCCCGTTCGCGCGGATGACGATTTCCGTGTCGGGCAAAAATCCGGACGCGTCGGCGCGGCATTCCGGCGGCATGTCCACCCCTGTGATTTCGCTGAAGATTTCAGGCATTGCATCCCCTTTGTTGAAGACCAGCTGCAAAACAGGGTATTATCCATATTCGAACCGGCGGGATCAATGTTCGTTCCAGATGAAAGAAAACATTGACAGAGCGTTCTGTGTCGTTTCTCACCGTCTGGATTTCATTTGATTGCCAAGGAACAGGACAATGCCCAAGAACACCAAAAAATCCGAGCGCGCCGCATTGTTGAAGGAACGGCGCAAGGTTCGCCGCAAAAACGCGGCCAAAAAGGCGGCCAAGCGCGCGGTCAAGCGCGTCGCCGGAACCCATCCGCACCGCCGCACCGCCGCGCTCCGCGCCCGCAAGCGCGCGTAGCGTTCCCGCAACGCTTTTCGAAACGCAAAAACCGCCGCATGCATGTGCGGCGGTTTTTCATCGGGATTGCCGAAAGCCTGTTGCCGCATTCAAGCCGGAGTATGCGCCGCGTGTCCGCTTTTCACTCCCAACGGAACGCCAAGCGCTTTGGCGATTTTCACGATTGTTTCGAAACGCGGCTTTGAGCCGGGCGCAAGCGTCTTGTACAGGCTTTCGCGCCCCAGCCCCGTGTCTTTGGCAAGAAGGGCCATTCCCCGCGCCCGCGCCACATCCGCAAGCGCGGCAAGGAAGACGTCCGGATCGGAATCTTCAAGAGCGACGGCAAGATATTCCGCAATCACTTCCTCATTGTCAAGCTGTTCCGCCACATCGAATTTGCTGATTTTGATCTTCCTGATTTTCACCATGATTCCTGTTCCCTTATCGCCTTCCACTCTGCCTTGGCGCGTGCAATATCGCGGCTTTGGGTGCTTTTGTCGCCGCCGGCAATGAGCAGATACGTGACTTCTCCGCGCTGCCCATAATACACCCGATACCCCGGCCCGAAATGGATGCGCATCTCCGCAATCCCGTCACCCACCGGCTTGCAATCGCCAAAGTTGCCGGATGAGGCTTTTTTAATGCGGAAAAGAATACGCGCTCGAACCGTTTGATCCCTCAGGCCATAGAGCCAGCGGCGAAACTCGTCGGTCCATTCAATAGTATGTTCCATACCGGCATTGTATCCGATCGAGTACAGACAGTCAAACGCAAATCGGCGTCAAACAGGTTCCAGCCACTGGATGAACGCTGTTTTATCCGTCCGGTTATACCCGGCGTTCTCGTAAAACCGCAGCGTCGCTTCCTGTTTCGAGCCTGTCATGAGCATTATTTTGTAGCAGCCCCGCCGCGCCGCCAGTTCTTTGGCGAAATGGAGGAGCTGCGTCGCATACCCCCTGTTCCGGTGCGACTCGTGCGTGATGACGTTTTCGACAAGGGCGTAAGGACGCTGATTGCGCGTCAGATTCGGGATGATCGCCAGGACGCATGAGGAGACGAGCCGCTCTTCAACCACGCCGACAAGAATATGATGATTCGCGTCGCCGAGAATGCCGCTCCAGACGCGCTCAAGAGCATCGTCGAACAGAGGCATGGCGTTGCCGTGCAGCTGCGCATAGAGTTCAAGAAGCTGCGCCAAATCCTCTTGTTGCGCGTCCCTGATGTCCATCATGTTCTCATTCCGTCGTGACGGCTTCCCGTTTTCGGCGGCGGCCGGGCAGGCGGGATTTCGCCGCAGGCGGCTGAACGCATCCGATGGAAACATTCAGACCCAGCGCTTTTGTTATTTTCCATATCGTCTCGAAGTGCGGTTGGCGACCCGGTTCGAACGTCTTGTACACCTCTTCCCTCGACAAACCGGTTTCTCTGGAAATTTGCGCTATTCCTTTTGCCTGTATGACATCCCCCAGGCCCATGAAAAACGCCTCCACGCCCCCTTCCGCAAGGCAGGCTTCGAGGTATCCCGCCATGTCCTCGTCGGTCTTCAGGTAATCCAGTATATTAAAAGTGGATATTTCCAATTCTTCTTTTGTGAATGTATATTTCTCCCTGGCCATGTTATTTTCCCTTTTTCAGAGCGTCCCAAATGACTTTGGCCTTCTCTATATCCCTATTCTGGGTTTGTTTGTCGCCGCCCATGAGCAGGAGGTATATCGAGGAGCCTTCCCGGGCATAATACAAACGATAGCCCGGGCCATAATGGATTCTCATCTCCCAAATCCCGTCTGCGACAAAATGATGATCGCCAAAATTGCCCGCTTCCGCCAAACGGATTCTGGTAAGCACACGCTCTTTCGCAGTGCGATTTTTCAGTTCAGCAAACCAATTCTCGAAGATTCGCGTTCGCTGTACCGTATTCATGATTGTACCCTTTATCCTTCAAGCATCAAGACCCGCCCCCGCAGGTCATCCGCTCCCACGCCCCGCACGCCGAAGCGTTTCCGCTGGCTGGCTTCGCCCGACAGCAGTACGACGCTTCCGGCGGGGACGCCGAGCGATTTCGCGAGGAGTTTCGCAATCGCCCTGTTCGCCTTGCCCTTCTCCGGAGCGGTCGTCACCTCGACCTTCAGCATCCCGCCGTGAACGCCGCCCACGGCGTCGCGCCGCGCGCCCGCGTGCGCCTTCACGAAGAACGCCGCGCCGTTCCCTTCGCCGTCCTTCCAGTCTTCAATAAGCATCTCGTGCGCATCAGACACGCGGTTCATCCCCTGCCCAGTTCCGCGCCGCGATCGCGCGCCGCGCGGAGCGCGGAACGCACCAATCCCGCAAAATCACCCGCTTCCAGGACGGCGAGCGCGGCGGCGGTCGTCCCCCCCGGACTCGTCACGCGCTTCCGCAACGCGGCGGCGTCGCCGTCCCGCGACAGCATTTCCGCAGACCCCGCAAGCATCCCGAGCGTGAGCCGCTTCGCGAGAGCCGCTTCAAGGCCAAGCTCCTCCCCGGCCGCAATCAACGCCTCGGCGAAACAGAACAGATACGCCGGGCCGCTCCCGGACAGCGCCGTCACCGCGTCCAGATCGGATTCCTCCACCTCCACGGCATCGCCCGAACAGGAGAACAGCGTCCGGACAAGGGCCACGTCCTCCGCCGTCGCGTCGCGGCCTCCAGACAGGCCCGCCATCCCTTTACCCACGAGAAGGGGCGTGTTCGGCATGACCCGCACAACCCTGGCCCCCGCGCCCAGAATCGATTCGAGAACCCGCGTCGGAACGCCGGCCAGAATGCTCGCGACAACCTGGCCTGGACGCGCCGCCGCACCCGCCAGCGCGTCCCGCACGTTCTGCGGCTTGGTGGCGAGAAGCACGACATCCGCCCCAAACGCCTCAGCCGCCGATGCGGCGACGCGGCACCCCAGCCCGGCGAAAACCTCCCGCCGCGCCGGGACGATGTCGAACACGCATATCTGTTCCGCCGCAAGCAGCCCCGACGCAATCACCCCCCGGAGAAGCGCTTCGGCCATGTTGCCGCCGCCCAGCACGCCAAGGGTTTTGCCGTTCCAACAAGATTCGCCGTTCATGTCCTTTTCCCGTTCCTATTTGAACAACGCCGTCCCCACGCGAACCAGCGTCGCGCCCTCCTCGACGGCGACCTCGAAGTCGCCTGTCATCCCCATGGACAGATGCGGCA
>QMCE01769618.1_pt1 | contig 13140 bp, 22 predicted proteins | sample 1821851 | NCBI WGS metagenome assembly QMCE01 (sample SAMN09453174, study PRJNA476694) | Termite gut metagenome, whole genome shotgun sequencing project. | isolation source: worker | host: Odontotermes sp. | place: South Africa:Pretoria | collected 2016-01-28 | reverse complement strand
AGTGATAGGCCGTCCCATCGAAGGCATATCGCTCAACGGGCTTGAATACGCCCTCGATGAACAAGGAGGCTACATTCACTTCAAGACCATCGACGAGGCGAAACAATTTTTGCGCGACAGCGGCGTGGAAGACGAGGACGACCTTGAGGATTGTTTCATGTACAAGCACCACGCATTCTGCCCGCAGTGCGGCGAGGAACATCTTATCGACCCATCCGATCTTTTGGAGGACGAGATGGGTACGAGGAGCAACTGCGAGAAATGCGAGGCTCCATTTTATATAACCGTAACCCCATAAGCACGATGAGAGGAGTGATTTTTATGTTCAATGTCGATGAGTTCGACAAGGACACAGTGGAGACGTTCGGCTATGAGGAGTGCATCCACAAATGCAATTACAACCATTCGTTCAATGGGTTCGAGCAACTGCAAGACCTGCTGAACAAAGACGGATTGGACAAGTTGACCTACCATTGGGTACGGGTGTTCGACGAACAGAAAGAGGAAAGAGGAGTTACTACGAAAAAAGTGGTGTGTAAAACGTGCGGCTCGGACGACCTTTTGATTGTCGAACAACTGAACCCGAACGACGACAACACGATCCGGAAGTATTTCACGGACGCCTACCTATCGGACGGCGGCACATGTTTTTGCTGTGGTTGCGGGGACATACAGGAATTCGAGGTTGTCGGCGATGGCCATGTCTCATCATAAAACACTGACAACTATGCACGAAGCGGAACAATACCTCAGAAACCCCGATACACCGAATAGTCTGTACGTTCAATACGGCGGCAGTCGGCGGCGGCTTTTCTTCAACCCTGATTGCGAAAGAATCGGGATCATCAACAAAGGGTGCCGAAGGAAAGGCACAGAATTCCACGATTGGAGCGGGATCACGAAAGTGTTCTACCCCAAAGTCACTGACATTGAAGGTGACGCTATTGCGAAAAAGCATCGGATAAGTGTGAAATATACTCAACAGGCCCTCAAAGCCACGCACACCAATCCCTTCATCCGAAAATGTCTGGCGGCCAACCCCTGTAAGACCCCGTATGAAAACGGCATCTCGACCGGAAACAGGATCGACGGACAACTCGTATCCCTGAAAGCTATCGAAAAATACGCCGGCAGTGGTACGATGAACGAATTCAGGCGTGCCCTGGCTGATAAGCGGCCTTACTATTCCGGCAGGTTCGATTTCCGTGGATATGACGGCTCACTGAGTGTGGAGGTTCACGAAAACGATAATATGCAACCGGGCGATGTCAGGGCATTTTTCAACAAAGAATACCGTAACTGCTTGAATGGATATTATTACCTGCTCATAAACGACGACTATTTTATCGGTTACGACATCGACTAAAAATGCAACTAATATGCAAGAAAAACAACAAATCGACAAAATCCGCCAGACCCTTATCGGCAAGATCAGGGCAGCGGTTAAGAAACAGAACGGGTGTATCGGCACCTTCTACAAGAACCTCGGTGAGCATCATACCGCAGGCAGAACTGAAGAGGAGTATGACGATTCGCCCATCGTGGTCTCCCGGAACGATAACAACCGAACATACGGCAACTTCGAGGCGGCTACCGTTTTCGACCTCTTCCTCGACGAAGACACGTTGGTGTGTACCCTGAACGGTGAAGCCGGCGAGGATTGGGACGAGCTGATCGAGAACATCCAAACCGATGGTCTTGTCCAGATCGTCGAGTGGCTCGTCGGGAAGAGCTATGTCGAGAAAGATTACCCGTGGCGCTGCACCGAATGCGGCTCTCTCGATGTAGAGTACACAGATACCGGTTCCGGCGACCGCAACGACTTCTGGTGTAATAACTGCATGGAACATTCCTGGCAAGTTCAGGAGAACGAGCTGATGCAGACTACCGAAGAATGGTGGGGTGCCGCCGACTTCAAAGCGATGGAGCGCATCACGGGCTACCGCCAGATAGATTTCTCCCCGGAAGAGGGGTACCAAGCATTTGTCGATGCCTGCCACGAGTGGTGGAACGGCAAGACGACAGATGAAAAAATTAGTTTCTACTTTGAAAACAAGTGAATTATGAATGTGTATGAAGCCATCATCGAGATGATGAAAAGCACCTACCGAGAGGTAATCGCCCAAGCGGACGCCAATCCGGGACAATGGTACGAACTCTTCGTTTCCGAGGGGAAAAAGGCGGGCACCCATACCGTCGAAAGTGGCGATACTTTTGAAAAGGTCGCCGCCTGCTACGAGAAGTATGCCCGTGAATACGGAGTGGATCGAACCTACATCGACATTTGGCAGGTGAAATCCGGCTCCAATGAGATCGTTCACAGTCTCTACGACGAGACCCGTGTGTACGATGCCATCAGGGAACACCTCGCCTCTACCGATGAACTCCGGCAGTACCGGATGGTCGGCGAGCGCAAGGATAGCGTGGATCAGAAAGTCAAATTTCTGAAAGGCCATCATGGCGAGGGGTGTTATTACTACGACGGCATCGCCAGAGCGTTTTTCAGGGACAGGGTTTTCTATCTCCCCGAGCATTCCGACATAGACGGAGAGGAGACGGAGCGAACAGTTCCCGAAGATGGAGGATGCGACTACGATGCCTGGTCCGTTTCGGACATTATCGAGCTTTGTAAAGGTGACATGACGCTGGCGGATCGCGTCATGGATGCCGTTGAATGGGCTGGACCGGAAACGGAACTCGAACAGATACTCGCCTCCGAGGATGGCGGGAGTGGTGACTTGATAATCCGCGAGGCGTAGTGCGAGACCATCGATGTTCTCCTCACGCCGGAGAAATACCCGACAGCGTTCGAGCGCAAAGTCCGCTGCGTAATGAGCGGCGGGATGTCCCGCCAAGAGGCAGAGGAGTACGTTCGGACTACGCCGATCTGCCTGGAGGTGTACTATGACATCGGGCGCGGCCTGTTCGCCGTCGAGTCCGAGACGGCGGATAACATCGAAATCTTCAACCCCTACACGGGAGAAACAGTAACGAAAGAAGAAAACTAAAAATATATCATCTATGACACCAATGTTTTTCAAAGAAGTTTCCGATTACGAACCGATTATCGTAAACGACATACCGGGCTTGTTCACGAACTTCCGCATAGAGAGGGCGACATTGCCCGAAAGCATCCACGCCTACGACATTCAGGGCGACGGCGGCAATAAAGACTTTGTCGCCATCAAAAGATTTGTGGCAATCAATCACACCGGGACAATCCTCACCGACAGGGAAATCCCTATGACAGAGGGGAATTTGACACCTGTCGAGGACTACAACTTCATCGACAACGAAGGCTCCCAAAAGTTGTTGGCAACACTCAGCTAAACATATACGCACAATTAACCCAAGGGCGGTGGCTGCATGGCTCACCGCCCCTTTCATATTCTCAATTATGGCAACGAAAGGTGTTTCTACACGCTCGGAGGCGTTGGAATTTGACGACTTCAAGCGACTTATCGACGGGCTTCACGCAAACGGGGAATACCGGTGGGAGCTGTTCTGTCTCGTCTCCTGCACTCTTGCACTGCGCATTTCCGATGTGCTCAACTTGAAGTGGAGCGATCTTCTGCGCAGAGATTACTGCATGGTCACCGAGATTAAAACGGGAAAGATTCGCCAAATCCCGCTCGAACAAAGAAATCTCACGAGGATCGAGGAGTTATACACCCTGATGGGGAGACCGCATGAGGATAGTTTTGTCTTCACAAACCCCAAGAACGGCAAGGTTTACACTCCTCAGCGGGTAAATCAGAAGCTGAAGGATATCCAGGTTAGATACAGACTTCCCGTCAAACATTTCTCATCACACTCGTTCCGCAAGACATTTGGCCGAAGGATATACAATACCCACGGCAAAAGCGACCACTCCATAGTGCTCATCAACAGGGCATTTCAGCACAAAAGTATCGGAACAACCCTCTTGTATCTCGGCATTTACCAGGAGGAAGTGAATGGAGTCTACGAACAGGTTTCGATTTAACCCCATCCGCTTAAACCGTACTATTTCCTACGAACTATTCTTAATTAAAACCGACAGGACAACTAAAAATCACATCTATGAAACCACAAAACAAAGAGCAACTGTTCAGCATCGAGGGTGAGTGCGACAAGAAGAACAAACTGCTGAAATCCGACGCCCGCCTGACCGAAGATGAAGTCAACCGGCTCGATTCGGGTAATCTCACCCTTGAAGACCTCGAAGGTCTGTTCGCAAAGAAAGCCAAAATTTTCAGGTATCGCACCCAGATCACCATTCACGCGGTGTTTCCCCGTGAGGTCGCCGGCAGGGTGAACGGATACGCCTATCTGACCAACAACGGGAACGGCTCGGTCGGCGTTCGCTACGGAGCCATCGACGCGGCCAAGCGCCGCCGACTGGCGAGATTCCTGCACTACGAGGGTTTCCTGTACGTCAGGGACTCCTCACGCCACGCCTTTGTCATAAACAAGGCGTTCTCCCAACGTGAGGATGCGATTGAGTATATAGCAGAGATGAAGTCGAAATACGACTACACAGCGCTTCGGTCCCTGATCTACGGCAGAATCGACATTTACGGCTACCAGGCTTGGGGCCGGTACTATGTCGAGCTCGCCATTACTGTGAACGCGATCCCGGAGAAGAACATCCCCGAGTTTTTACGGCTGCTCGGCTGCAAGTCGGACGAGGAAATTACCGCCATAGAGAAACAGCAAGAAGAGGATGACCGCCTGAAACGTGAACAGTGGGAGCGGGAGCGACGGGAGCAGCGAGAGAAGGATGAGGCCGACGCCCGAGCCAGGAGATTGGAGCTTCTGGCCGACCATCGGGAGAAATACACCACACTCAGCGCCATGCCACAGGGAGTGTGCAGTCTCTGTGTGGTGACAGACAACGCGAGCCGGATTGTTATCAAACAGTTTTTCCTCAAAAACGGCAAGAAGATGGTCAAACTATTTCGGCCATACAGACAATACGGAACTCCCAAGGATTATGAGCAATGGAACGACATTATGCCACCACACTCGGCAAAAGACAACGCAAGGCTCGATGACGATGCTCTCCAGAGATATATCGCCGAGGGAGCCGTGTTTTCATTATAGAAAAAACAACCGCTATGACCAGAGAAGAAAAAATCAAGTACGCGATGGCGTTCCTTGCGCCGTTGCTTTTCGAGAAGGAGTTTCAGGAACCCAGTGAACCCGTCCAAATCACATTGACGTCATCACTCCGGGCGGAGATGAAAATTGGAGACGGGGAGCCTCAAACGATAAAATTCGGGGTGCCTTTTCACCTTCACTACGCCATCCATCAATTTGTGGAGTACAACGCCGACCATGAGCGTAAAGATTGGGAGTGCTGTGTCCACGAACAGTACGAAGAAGAGGGGTTCGAGAAGATGAATGGCAATATCGTCTACGACCCGGAGTTGGTTGAAAATCACATCTACCATTCCATTCGCTTCTGCGAGGAACTGATAGAAGGTTACTTCAGTTAGAAAGTATCGCCAGCCATTATGGCAGAGCCGCCAAAAACTTCCATTTGGGTTTAGGCGGCTTTTTTTTCGCTTCATAAACCCTCAATCTTAATACGAACTATTCTTAATCAGTATTAACTAAATCAAACACAGATATGGCTACATCAGCACTTATCGGCAAATTGGAACCGGACAACACCGTGACCTACATCCGGCTCCATTTCGACGGGTATTACTCCTGGGCGGGGAGGATACTCCAGACATTTTACTCCCGCGAGCACAGGGTGGATGCTCTGCTGAGTTTAGGCAACATAAGCGGTCTCGGTCCCTCTCCATTCAATCCCTCAAAAGGTGATGACGACCAGATCAACTGTCGTGCCTACATCAGGGATTACAAGCGCAAACGAAGCGAGGAGTCCGCCATCCGGGGCGTGACTCCTGAAATCTTCCACACCCTCGACAGCTATGTCTATCTGTTCATGGAAGGCAGGTGGCACGTTCCCGTGAATGGCGAATACCGCGATCTGAAGAGCATATCCCCGTATGGTATTCTCGACCAGGATGGTTGGAAATATCCCCTGTCCTATCTGACGGTGTTCCGGTTCGAGTCGAACAAGAGCTACATGAACAACGCGGTGGTTCTCAAGGAAGTCCCCACGCATGAACTCAGAACTTGGGACGGCATTCTCCAACGTTCGGAAAGCGAGAAAGCGACCTATTTCATCTTCCGGGGGACGCGGCTCGTGTCCGCCGTCAACCGACACTATCAGTATAACCCAACACAGAATCAGTCATGAGCAAAATAGACATTACCGAAGCCATCAAACGCTTGCCCGCAGAGTTTATCACACCGGAGATGGTTATGGCCGCCGCCGGGGAGCATGACCCCAAATTGATAAATATCCTCCCCGCCGGGATGCTTACCGCCGAAGTTGTCGAAATGATCTTTTCGGGTTATATACAATACGGGAGTTTCGATCTGTCGAAGATCCCTGTCGAGTGTCGGAGCCAGCTTGTCTGTGACGAAGCTGTGGACAGAGACTCCAAGAACCTGTTCCATGTCCCCGATGCAATGAAAACACCGGAACTGATCTCCAAGGTGTTGCGTTCTGACAGAGACCTGCACTTGTGGGCTATGGTGCCGCAACAGGTTTGGAGCCGCCAGATGCTGTACGCAATTCTCAAGCCCTTGAAAAGCCGCTCTGCCCAGGCAGACCGGGATAAAACGAAAATGCTCAGGGAGTTACAGGTAATGCTCTCCTACGTCCCCTCCGGGATGAAAAACCGCAGGTTCTATTTCGGGCTGCTGGATCAGGATGTGTTGCCCATCGAGGTTATAGTGGCAATCACCCCGTCGAAACACAAAACCCTCGATTTCTACAAATTGATCGCGGGGAGGGACTTCCGCCATGTTCCGAAAGAAAAACGCTGCTACGAGTTGTACCTGGCCGCGTTTGCACCCGATTCCAAGACAAGCACCTTTCGCCTGCTCACCGACGATGACGGGACATTAGCCGGCGTTATGGACGATGCTTTAGCCGATCTGATCATTGAAAACAGATTCAGCGCATTCGACGATCTTCCGGCAAAATTCCAGACCGAGGAGAGGTTGCTATTCGCTATCTCAGTTTACAATAGAGAGGGCAACAAGCGCTCGCTGGAAAGCCTCACCCGTGTCAGGGAAGAACTCCTGACGCGGAGGGTGTGTGAAGAGTTGATAAAGGCGAACGACCATTACGTTCCCAAAATTCCCGAAGCGTATTGGGATGCGGATATGGTGGCGTTTTGCCTGAAACACACGACCCATTACCATTGGTTCGACCAAATGCCCAGGAAATTCCAGACACGCCAAATGGTCGTCGATGCGATCAACGATTGGCAGAGCAACATGGAGTATGCCCGCAAAGAATTTATAGGCCGTCCTTTGGCGGAGAAGCTGTACCGGGACATGAAGCGTGACAATTACCATTATCGTGAAAAGTATCTGCCGCAGAAGTATTTCAAGGAGTTCACACAAAAGACGGGGCTGCCGGTAGAATTCTTCGGAGGGGAGGTGTCATTACCCGATCTGAAAGCCAATCACGGGAATTTCACCTGGTGCCGTATCGGAGACATGCACGTCGGCGTGTACAACAGTGACCGCTACTGGAGGAGTCAGGCCGACCGTATCATTATCACCAAAGTCACCGACGGAAAGGTGGAGACCATTCGTGACACCGATTTGGGTACGCTCCACAAAACATGGCTCGAAAAGATTGTCGCCGAGAACGACCCCTCGTTTGTCAAACCCGTCGTCGATAAATCCCTCAAAGATGTTCAGGGCGCGTACTACTACGGTGTCGAGCATATCCGCACCGAGGATGGAACCGAGCTCTACCGCAACACTTTCTATGGTCTGACAGCTTGTTACTGTGCCCGCAGGGATGGGATCACCTATCACAGCGATTCGGAAGCCGGTGCCCTGGGTGGACTGAACGATAAAATCCGCAAGAGCGCCGGAGAAGAAAGTGACTGGCGTGAGGGCGATGACAAGGTGTTGACCGCGAACGAACTCCATCTGCAATTTGGATTTTGCTATCTCGGAATGGGAGTCTTCACCGAAGAGTACGGGCTGGACATAAAAGGTTCCTACACCGTTGGCGAATTGCGTCAAATCATCAAGGAGAAAGGCCGCAAGAGCTCTCTGAACCGGTTTGAAAGAGAGTTGAGACGAATTCATGTGATATAACTCGAAAGTAATACTAACATAAATCATTAAACAATAATCTTTCCCGGTATGGCAACAAGAACAGTGTACATAACGGTTCGGATCGATATCGACAATCCGAACCTGAACGAAATTACAGACGAGGATGTGACCGACATCATCAACGAAGCCGACTATCACTTCAACAATGTCGGCGAGTTCTCACTCGAAACCGAAATCTGCGGACAAAACGTATAGAACCATAGGTATGAAAACACCATTCAAAAACGGCCAGCGGGTCTGGTGGAAAGACCCCGCCGGCGACAACTCCGGCTGTCGCACAATCAGTTGCGATGTGCAAAATATTCGTTCCGGCACAGATACAGAGAACGGGCATGAATTGAAAATGGTCGTGACCGATGATTCCGGCACGAAGTCCGAGGTCTACGCCCACGAACTCGAACCTTTGTGCGAGACCACTTACGAAAAGCTTCTCGAACGGGAACGGCGACAGCGGCACGACATGGAACTTTGCATCCTGCAACTCCTCCGGCAGAACCGTGGGCGCATGAGCCTGACGGTGCCCAAACAAAACGATGACGAGTGGGAGGAGTTCGAGTTTCCCGTCACAACGGCACTCTATGGCCGTCACTCTACCGACAACGTTGATATCACCAGCATCTATGTGGAGCCGAACCACTCCGACATATACGCCGATGGGATGGTAGCCGGCTGTCCTGAAAAAGGCTATCGGCTTTACCCCGAGCAATACTCTGACGCGCTCTGGTTCATCGTACACGTACTTAGGCAACAATCAGAAACCGACTATGACAAAGGTAGTATTTCGCAAATGGAACAAGGGCGGTGAGATCATCGCCCTCTTCCCGGAGGAGCCGTGGAACCCGGACAAAGGCACCGTCGCCTCCTACATGCACGTCGGGCAGCACAGTGATGCCGACTATCACTACATGCTCGGCAAAACCCGCCCTGCTAGCGAAGACGAGTACCAACCTCTCCTTGCCGAACTGATAGACATCGGCTACGACGACCTGCGCGTGATGAAGCGTTGCAGACCCAAATTTGATCAACGAACATAAAATGCAGACAGATGAAAACCCCAACCCTTGTGCCGTTGGACAACGGCGAAAACAGTTCCAACACGAAACAGCAAACCCCACCTGTATTGAATCTTGCCGACGAGATTAAAACCCTCCTTCGGAATATCGGCACGGATGAGTTATGCCTGTCTAATGTGGAGAGTCCCGCCAGCGCCCTGTGGCGGAACAATAAAGGAGAGCCGAGCGAAGGCGAGGTTCTGTGTGTCGGTTATGACGACGACAATGACCTGTACCTGAAAGTAGAGGATGGCTGTGGCGGCAATATCCCGATCTGGGAAAGTTTTGGTGACCTCTGCGATAAAACACTGACGGAAATCCGCGATCTTGTCGTCGAACGTATGGGGGAAAGGAGTTGCTCTGAATGCGGTCGTCCCGTGTTCGAAGGGTACATCGTATGGGATGGGGCAGAATACTACTGCTCGGACGAATGTCTGCATAAGCATTACACCTCCGAACAGTGGAAGGAGATGACCACCGGCCCGGCAGGAAGAGAGGAAGAAGGCAACAGTCATTGCTACTGGACAGATTGGTGGAACGCATAAGTACGAATCAAAGAATATCATTAACACACCTCTTATCTATCAAAAAAATGAAAATTGGAAACTACACATTCTCGCTGAAAAACTTCAAGTACATCGAATCGCGCTCCGACGAGACAAACTGTTTCGGGGCGACTCTCTATGTGAACGGCAAACGATTCGCCGACTGCGGTAACTCCGGGCAAGGCGGCCCGACCGACATTCATATTTTCCCCGAATGCAGGGAGTTGGGCAAAGAGATCGAGGTGTTCCTCAAAACTCAGCCCAAAATCAAAGCCGAATACATTGAGGGACTCGAAATGGAGTGCGATTTGGAGTACATCGTGGATGAACTCGTCGTGCGGACGTTTGAGGAGAGGGAACTCCAAAAGCTCAGGAACAAGACAAAAAAGTGCCTCGTGTTCCTTGACCCCAAAGACAAGTCGGCTTATCGCATCGTAAAGTGGGAGGTGCCCATCGAGGCCGTTTTGATGTCTCAGGGCGGCCCCGAAGTAATCAGGAAGGTGATTGCCGACAAGCTGGCGCAGGGCTATACACTGCTCAACAAGAACATCCCTGCCAATCTGCTTCCCTAACCACAAAATCTTACAAATATGCACAAAGCCACAATTATTTTCGGTACCAATGCCGTGCGTCGGTATGAGGAAACGGGAGATATTCCCGATTACGAAACCCTCGATGCGACCGAGGGGGCGGTTGTCCGCAGAGACTTTTCCACCAAAGAAGCACGCGATGCCTACATGAGGGCACTGGAGGACTACGACGGTTACAACAAGTACATCGTCGCCGATTCGGAAGAAACTCCCCACAGCACCACCGACGCCCGCATCAAGGAGATGCTCCGGGCAGAGCCTTGGTACGGACTTTTCCTGTTGGTCGGCGTTCAAGTTCTTATGGATCACATCGACGATCTGCCCGATGATGACCTCTGTGGAATGTTCGATTCGGTATTTTCCGCCGAGCTGATTAGAGAGACCGTCCCTCTGATTTACAACCGCATGAATGGCTTCCCAGATGGCCATCAGTGCCAATAAAACACAACGAGACTGCACTATGACAAAACATTCAAAAACAAACGAATGGACACAATTTCGTATCACGGACATGAATATCCAGTAAGAGTCGTGGATATTCCAGGCTGGATGAAAGACGCGAGAATTTCGACCACCGGGTTGAACGACGAACTGATGAACCGCGACGGCAGCTATGTCGATGATGAGGGAAGGACGATTGATGAGGCCATCTTCTTCTATGTCGAAGAAGAGGAATTCAATCTGCCTGACCGAGAGCTAATCAATATTATCCTGAAAAGCATGACATAGTCTGTTTATGAAAACATTCACCAAACGTCACGAGACTCTGATAGATGACCTTGTTCGCAACCTGTGCCTAATCAACGACACCTCGGGCATATTGCCTCACATGGTTTTCATTGAAGATGAAGGCGAGGATGAGGACGGCAACGGAATACCAGAGTATTTCAGGTACGAACTTGTGGAAATCCGTGAAAACGGAGACTGCACCCTGATCGACCCTAACGGCAATCGAACAGATGAGTACACCCTGCGTCAGATCAATGTCGATTGGCTGCTGACCCTTTGGAATTGGCACATCGAAAGACTCATAGACTCGGGGTCGTGGAGGGAAGATGCCATCGGGTTCCTTCAGCAACACACGAACGCGAGCCTGGACGACATAGTGGATTTCTGTGGTGAGTATTGGCAAAATCTTCTGCCCTACACGGAAAACCTGAAAGCGTTTCACAAACACAACCAGAAAAAATGAAAAAAGAGAACATTGGCATCAAAGAATTGGTGGAGACTATCGACCGACTCGGAACCGAGGGCGGCGGGAGCATCGAGGTCACAGGTACATGGAGGGGTGAGCCCTGCTCCATCATTGTACAACAAACAGAATGGCACGACTCTCCGGTGTGCCTCGTCGGTGGTTACGGTCACGATGTTTCGGCTATGCGACCGGGCGATGTGGCCGAGACACTGCATTGTGTCATCGGCAACTACCTCGACGGCGACACTTTTTCAGTCGAAAACCTGTAAGGTTCGATCTAAACCTCTCGGCTGACACTATTCCAGATCACCGGTACCATTGCCGGCAATCGAAAAATAGTGTAAAAATGAACACCAGTTATGAGAGGGTCACGAACACTTCCGACGAATGGTACACGCCTTCTCCAAACTCGGTCATTTCGACCTCGACCCCTGCGCCGCAACCGAACCGTTGTGGAAAATCGCCGACACGAACTATTCCGCCGCTGACGACGGATTATCCCAACCGTGGTTCGGACGAGTGTGGCTCAACCCGCCGTATTCCCGCCCGCTGCTTGAGCGGTTCGTGGAACGGATGGCCGACCACGGCAACGGTATCGCACTTCTGTTCAACCGGTGCGATTGCAAGCTGTTTCAAGACCTGATCTTCAAAAGGGCCAACGGTATTCTGTTCCTCAAAGGCCGGGTGAAATTCTACTCGGCCACAGGAGAGCAGAACGGTCCGGCGGGATGCGGAAGCGTACTGATTGCATTCGGGAAACAGAATGCCGAGACTCTGCGGCAGTGCGGCATACCCGGCAGATTCTTCTATCTCTAATTACAATCTAACTGTGTTGGGTCTCTTCCGGGAGACCAAGAGTAATCATCTAAAAACAGTAACCATCTAAAAATCATCACACATGAATCTTACAAAGGAACTAATGAATGAACTTATCGGCTTCGCCAAGCATTGCGAGAGGCTCGATGAGCAACACGCCGATATGCAGATCGAGACTGTCGCCCGTATCGCAGGGAATATTCATTCCTGGGTGGGCGCTCAAAATCTCAGAGCGGTCTATGACTTGCCATCACCCCCGGAAGGGACACCGGCAGAATATGTCCGCGATCATTACCGGACGTTCATCGAGAATTTAATCAATGCATCTTACGCACGTTAGAGGTCAATGCCAGATGAATAAGGAGAGACGTAAGGCCATCGGCGAGATTAAGGATCAGATCGATGAAATCAAGGAATCCATAGAGACGATACGCGACGAGGAACAAGATGCGCTCGACAATCTTCCCGAAGGAATTCAGGATGGGGAACGAGGGCAGAAGATGTCCGAAGCTATCGACAATCTGGATAACGCGATGGGCTCTCTGGACGATGTTGCCACCAGTCTGGAAGAAGCGATGGCATGAACCCACGATACCGAATAACAACGAAAGGCCCTTCGGGGCCTTTTCTCATTAATCAAAAACAATCATCATGGAAGAGAACGTAAAGAAAGGCAAGAGAGGAGGCTATCGTAACAGAGACCTCCTGAAAAAGCTGGCCAAGGAGTACAAGGA
>QMCE01001417.1_pt1 | contig 13157 bp, 11 predicted proteins | sample 1821851 | NCBI WGS metagenome assembly QMCE01 (sample SAMN09453174, study PRJNA476694) | Termite gut metagenome, whole genome shotgun sequencing project. | isolation source: worker | host: Odontotermes sp. | place: South Africa:Pretoria | collected 2016-01-28 | reverse complement strand
GAATGGGGGAGGTTGCGACCATCTGCTCAAAAACTTCGCGCGCTTCCTCGACCGAATCATAGGTAGGAGTCAGTCTAATGCGACTTTGATCCCCCGGTGCAAGATCGTTAGCAGAGACGGTGGTGACTTCCGACTCAAAAGTAAGCGAATAACCTAAAATGCTTCCGGGCGCGCCGCGATTGATAGTGACCAAACCCGCATCGTTAACATCAAGGTAAGCGTTATGCTTCGCATAGCTGTGCACGCCAAACGCGATACCACCGATGACGAGAGCCGCCGCAAGTACCCAAAGGAGGATCCACAGCCACAGTCTACTGCGAGGATGCTTGGGAGTGTTTTCATCCTGTTCATCGTTAATATCAATAACGATGACACTGATGTTGTCGGATCCGCCGGCTTCGTTCGCCGCGTCGATAAGCGCAACCGCCGCTTGGTGCGGATCAAGACGATTACCGAGAATCTCGCTTATGTGTCGGTCGTCGAGCATGCTCGTGAGTCCGTCGGAGCAAAGCAACAGACGATCGCCGCGCATAACGGTAATCTCAAGGCTGTCGACAACAAGATTCGGGTCGCTGCCGAGCGCGCGCGTGATGACGCTACGCTGCGGGTGGACGCGTGCTTCTTCCGCGGTGATGTGTCCGCTGCGCACGAGAGCGGCAACTACCGAATGGTCTTCGGTAATTTGCGTGAGGCGGCGATTGCGCAAGAGGTACGCGCGTGAGTCGCCCACCTGAGCGATAACGGCACGCCCCCGCTCAACCATAAGCGCAGTCATAGTCGATCCCATACCGGCGCGTCCCAGACCCGTGTCGGCCGCCTGCAGAACCGCCTGGTTCGCCGTCTCAACGGCGCGCACCAGCGCAGGGGCATCCACGGCACGAGGCGCGTGGTCACGCAGGACATCAATGGCAAGAGCACTGGCGACTTCGCCGGCTTCGTGACCACCGAGTCCATCGGCAACAGCGAAAAGCGGTGGGAGCGCCAAGATGGAGTCTTCGTTTAAGGCGCGCTGACGCCCCACATTCGTTTGAGCGGAAAAGGGGTAGAGCGAGCGCAGGCGGCGTCCGTCGACAGAAAGATTAAGCGTACTGTTTGTACTACCCGTACTGCTCTTCGTCTTGCGTGGTGCATGCCCGCCCTGGGCAGCGGTAACACCGACGGGAACGGTATTCGGCTTATGGCCAGGTTGTTTTGCCGGGCTCATTGCTGACTCACCTCAAGCACAACCGTGCCGATGGTTATTTGATCACCTACGGCAAGTGTTTGGGGAATGGTCACTTTGAGGCCATTTAAGAACGTACCATTAGTTGAATTGAGGTCTTCGAGAATGGCCCCTTGCGGCACAGGCGTAATGCGCGCGTGTTGGCTGGAAACCATGGCGTCATTGATAAAAATGTCGGTGCCACTCGCACGTCCGATAACCAACGCACTGGTCAGCGGCATAACCGTGCCGATAAGGGTACTCGGTCCTTGGGTGACGACGATGGTAAGGGTGCCTTTCTTTGTTTTCGAGCCGCTGCGTACCAATCCGATACCGGTTTTAATGGCAAACAAAAGAAAGATATAAAGCAGAACAACAAGCGCAATGCGTCCTGCCAGCAAGACGATATCAATCACGAACGGCGTACTCCCTCATGGTAGACCATCTCAGTTGTTCCGATGGTGATATGATCTCCGTCGTTAAGACGCGTACGGCTGATGCGGCGACCATTGAGAAGGGTACCGTTTGTTGAGCCGAGGTCGACGATAATCCAGCCCAAGCCTTCACGCTCAAGTTGTGCGTGGTGGCGTGAAGCGTTTATATCAGAGAGGAAGATGTCATTGTCATCTTGACGACCGATAGTAACTTTTTGCTTGTTTATGAGGCTGAGAACACCGATTTGCGGGATGGTGAGCGAGGCGGTAACTTCCGGCTGTGCGCTCGTGCCGAAGGCAACGGTTTCAGAGGAAGCTGCCGGCGGCTGTGTGCGGGGCGTGGGCGCGACAACTGGAGGCGCGGGAGCAAAGGTTGAGATAGCTGCCGGTGCCGGCGGTTGTGCAGGCCCGCCGAAATCACGCTCGAAACCACGCGCACCGACACGGAACGGCTCCGATGCAGGAGAAGCGGATTTGACAGGTTGAGGTGCGGCTTCGGGTTCAGGAGTGACGCCGGGGATGTAGCCCATTTCCTCTTCGATTTCTTCAATGGAAAGTAAATCGCCGATAACCTCAAAGCGACCCAGCTTCAGTTCGCGGTCGGGATAAAAACGAACAATGGGGCGGGTTGTCATCTGAAAATCATGCTCGCGTGAGTAAGCAAGTAGATAAGTCTCAAGCTCGCCTTGCAAGGTGGGAATAAGCCCGGAAAGTGCTTGCGCATCGCGAGAGGAGACCAAAACAGAATAGACATTAGAGACATAGATTTTACCAACGCCGAGTTTCTTTGAGCGGCCCATTTCTTTCGAACAGGCACGCGCAAGCTCGGCTGGCTGAACCGGCGATTTGAATAGTCCGGAAAAGGCACCCTCGATAGTGCCTTCCAAACGATCCTCAAAATCTGAAATAAGTCCCATGATGCTCCTAACCCAGCAAGCTAGGGCTGGCGTGTACGACGTTTACGCAAAGTCGTGCGGATGAGTAGCCACACGATACCTACCAGTATAAAGAAGCCGCCTGCGCTTGCGGCAAGGTAAAGCCGCTTGTCACCGAACAGTTGCGGAGTTGTGAAGGCGAGGAGCACCAATGCTGCGGCTACGACGCACAGGAGCCCTAGGATAAGCGAGAACCATCCAAGACAGCCGCGGCGCGGGCGTTGGCTCCGCTTTTGGTCACGCTGCTCTTGACGGCGAAGGCGTGCGGCACGTGCCTGTTCATTTTTGCTGGCCTCGTCGGCATCCTCGTCGATTTCTTCACTTAGGTCATTTGAGACGAGCTCTTTGAGCTCATGCGTGCCGATGGAACTGTCTCCGAAGTAGGGCAGTAATTCCTCGACGAAATCGGCTATGGAGTCAAAACGCTCTTCAGGATTACGACTGAGCGCCGTCGCAAAAACATCGGTCAGTCCCGGTGCGCGCATCTCCAAAAGAGGAGCTTCGCCTTCTTCTTGAGCGGTAAGAAAGGCTTCCATGGTGGGATTTCGGGCGATTTCATTGTAATAGGGATACTCATCGGTGCAGAGCTCGTAGAGTACTGCCGCAAAAGCCCAAAGGTCGGTTTGCTCGCTTGTGGGCTCACCCCTCAGCTGCTCGAGCGGAATATAGCCGACGGTGCCTCCGGCGGCATGTCCGTGGCGCGCTCTACCGGAGGTTTCTTCGGCGCTTTGCGAAAGCAGAGAAAGTCCGAAGTCGGCGATTTTGATATGACCTTCGCGCCCGATGAGGATGTTGCCGGGCTTGATATCAAGGTGCAGCACGCCATTCTCATGAGCAAAACCGAGAGCGGCGCCTACCTGCGTGATGCATGCGGCGAGAATATTATCCGTGATATCTTCGCTCGGGAGGTCGGCCAAGGTAATGCCTTCGACGTATTCCATAATGAGATAAGCGAGATCACTTTCATCGGTCTCAAAGTCGAGTACCGAGACGATATGAGGGTGATTGAGCATGGCGGCGATACGCGCTTCCTGCAGTGCACGGGCAGCTTGATGCGTGCTGAGGTTAAGCGGAATACGTTTAATGGCGACGCGTCGAGCCATGCGCTCGTCGTATGCCAAAAAAACAAGACCATATCCGCCCTCATCAACTTCGGAGAGAATTCTATATCGGTTAAGCAAAAGCTGTGCCATACGCTAAGTGTAGCGAAAAGTCGACCGCAAACGGTGAATATGGAAGAATGCTGTTTTCTTAGGGGCGAACGGTCAGGTCGCTTCGTTGTGGTATACCGTTGCCCTATACTTGACACACGGGGCGGTCAAGCGGGCGTGCTGCGCTCTTTTTTAACTCCGCTCACTACTTACGAAAAAGGAGAAACATGGGACAAGCACAAGGCGATCTCGTCGCCGTTCACTACACCGGTCGTCTCGCAAACGGTGAGCAATTTGATTCAAGCGAAGGTCATGCTCCGTTGGAGTTTGAAATTGGGAGCGGCATGGTTATTCCCGGTTTTGATGAAGCTGTTGCTAACCTTGAGGTGGGCGAGAAGACCACGGTGACCATTCCGGTTGATCAGGCCTACGGTCCGCGCATGGACGAGCTTATCAACGATGTTCCGCCGGAGTTTTTCCAGGGAAACATTCCTGAAGAAGGCACGGTGATTTCGCTACAATCTCCGGAAGGTCATGTTATTGCCGCAACGGTTGTCAAAGTTGCTGATGACAAGATAACACTGGATCTCAATCATCCGCTTGCGGGGGAAGAGCTCACGTTCGATCTGGAGCTGCTTCAGAACCGCGGTAAGATGGAAGACAACTACGGCAGTTGATAGGGGCTTTGCCTGCCGTGTGCAGGTAATAAGTGCGGGGAAGCGCGGGGGGAAAGAATAGGGGGGAGCAGGACATGGGGGCACTCGTTTTTGTTGGCAGCGTGAGTTGCCTGCTGGTGGTTTTGAGTTACCACGATAGTAAAGAGCGGCGGTTACCGAATAGCTTGGTAGCCGCTGTTTTTATACTGGGCTGTCTTTGGATGGCGTGGTGTTGCGTGCAGGAGAACAGCACTAGACCGCTCGTGTCTGCAGGGCTGGGTTTGCTACTCGCCGCCGGACCGGCCGCATGTATCGAGTTCGGCTATCGGGCGATTCGCAAGCAATCGGGCATAGGCGCAGGCGACATTAAGCTGCTCGCTGCTTTGGGCGTGTGCTTAGGGACGCAAGGATTTTGGATTCTTCCGCTGGCAAGCATATTGTTTTTGCTAAGTTGGCCGCTCGTATATGCAGCGAAGAAGTGGCGCATTCAGACAAAATTTCCTTTTGGGCCGTATCTCGCATGTTCCGCTTGTGTGTTGCTTGTATTGCAATATAAGTGATGAAGGTGAGCGAACCCTCAAAAGGAGCTCTCTACAGCGCGCAGTGAGTTTTGCGCAAGCAAGCGAGAAGGAAGGCGCGAAGCCGTGACGTTAAAAGTTCGCCTGCCCTTAGCATGTTCTTCATAGAAAAGAAAAGGACGGCTCCGAAGAACCGTCCTTTGTTGTTCACTGAGCCGATAGGGCTTAGTAATTCTTGTACATAAGCTCGAAGTGTGCCTGCGGGTGATTGCATACGGGGCATACCTCAGGGGCAGATTCACCGACATGAAGGTGACCGCAGTTACTGCAGCGCCATACCATGACTTTCGGGCGCTTAAAGACTTCGTCGTTCTCGATGTTCTCGATGAGCTGACGATAGCGATCCTCGTGCTCTTTCTCGATAGCGGCAACGCCCTTGAAGAGGTCGGCGATGGCGCCGAAGCCTTCCTCACGTGCGGTTGCCTCAAAGCCCGGATACATCTCGGACCACTCGTAATGCTCGCCGTTGCCGGCATCATCAAGGTTCTCGAGCGTTGGTGCGTAATCGCCGTTCACTTCGCCATTATTGGCAAGCAGCTTAAACCAAATCTTGGCATGCTCCTGCTCGTTATGAGCGGTCTCGGCGAAGATGTTGGAAATCTGTACGAAGCCGTCGCTCTTGGCCTTTGATGCATAGAAGGTGTACTTGTTGCGCGCCTTGGACTCACCCGCAAAAGCCTCCTGGAGGTTCGCTTCGGTTTTTGATCCTTTAAAATCCATGTGGTGCTCCTTATCTTAATCGGGACGGATAGGACAAAGACAACAGTTAAATTGCTACCAAAGGCAGCTCCCTTTAATCGTACGTCTTTGTGAAGCGCTGCACGGTTTCGCCATATTTTTGATAAGACGAGGCACAATCCCATAAATGAGGTACTTATGGGGGACACCTTTCGTGCTTCGTTTTACGCTACCGTTTGGTACGAATGCTCTTTAAAGAAGCAAGAGGTGCTACTATGGTGAGCCAAACAAAGAGACGGAGATTCATGGAACAAAAGCAGTTTTCACAGTTTCACTTGTCAGAAGCAATTCAAAAAGCAATCAATGATATGGGCTTCGAAGAGCCTACTTCAATTCAGCTACAAAGTATCCCGCTTGCTCTAGAGGGTCGTGATATCACCGGCCAGTCGCAAACCGGTACCGGCAAGACCGCCGCATTCGGGATACCGCTTATTGAGCGCATGGAAAGTACGTGTAAGCACACACAGGCGTTGGTGCTGTGTCCTACCCGCGAACTGGCCATTCAGAAAATAGCCGACATGATTCGCAAGTTCAACATCACGGTCATCGCCATCGGCAACGGAACCGGCTGCCGCGAAACCGAAGAGGCCGTCTCGAAAATGATCGCCGAGCAGTTTAAGGATTCCAGTGCCGATGCCGGTTTGGCTTATGTCATCGTCAACGAGGCGGGAGCCAGCGTGTACTCGGCCAGTCCGATTGCGAAAGAGGAATTCCCGAATTACGATCTCATGCTGCGTGGGGCGGTCTCGATTGGTCGCCGTCTGCAAGACCCACTGAACGAACTCGTCAAAATCGAGCCGGCCAGCCTCGGAGTGGGCATGTATCAGCACGACCTGAAAAACAAGCAGTTGCAGGAGACGCTGACCGAGGTGGTCGAAAGTTGCGTCAACTTTGTCGGCGTCGATTTGAATTCCGCCACGCCGCCGATTCTGCGTTACGTGGCCGGTTTGAATCAAATGACGGCCCGGCGAATTTACGATTTCCGCCGCGAAAACGGCCCTTTCAGAAACCGCGAAGACTTGAAAAAGGTCGTCGGCTTCGGCGAGGTAGCTTTCACGCACTCGGCGGGTTTCTTGAAAATTACGGGCGGCGAAAATCCGCTCGACGCGACTTGGATTCACCCGGAAAGTTACGGGCCGGCCCAAAAAGTGCTGGAAAAGCTGGGTTTTGGCGTGGATGACCTAAAAAATCCCGAAAAAGTGAAAGAAATCGCGGCCAAAATCGCGGAGGAGAAGATCGGCGAATTGGCCTCGCGTTTTGCCTCCGAACTCGCGGGTACTTCCGACGAAATCGGACTTTTCGCGATCCGTGACATTTTGGAAAGTTTGCAGCGGCCTGGTCGCGACCCGCGCGAAACCTTGCCGAAACCAATTTTCAAAAAAGGCGTGCTGCACATGGACGATCTGTCGGTGGGCATGGAACTGACGGGCACGGTGCTGAACGTGGTCGATTTCGGTGCGTTTGTGGACATCGGCCTGCATGATTCCGGTTTGGTGCATATCAGTCAGATGGCGAACCGTTTTCTCCGTGATGCCCACGAAAAAGTGGCCGTCGGCGACACCGTCCGGGTCTGGGTGATGGAAGTGGACCCCAAAAGACACCGGATTTCGCTGACCATGCTGCCGCCGGGCACGGAAAAGCAAGCACCGCAACGACGAGAAGAACGTCGAGAACGTCCTGACAGACCGCCACAACATCAAGCCCCGCGACCGAAAAATGAGGGCGATGCGCCACCGCGACAGAACCGTGGCCCACACGATCCTTCCCGTCACGAGGGCGCGGCGCGGCCCGGCGGTGACAGAGCAAAACGCGATGAGCGGCGACGGGGGGGCAGCGGCGGCGGTCGGGACGGCAGAAATGATCAAAGACGCGATGATCGGCGTGGCGGTCAGGAACGTGTTCCGCGAACTTTTGTGGCCGCCCCGAAGGAAAAGGAACTCAAGCCGATTTCCGAAGACATGAAGAAAGGCAAAGAGCCGATGCGAAGTTTCGGCGACTTGGCGCAGCTTCTGGGACGTGTTCAGGTTCCTGAGCCGAAAGACGACAAGAAGAAGCCCAAAGAATAAAGGGGAATTCAATCATTCTATGGATTTTCTCAAACTGAAAAACAAGCGATTTTTGCTCTTCGGCGTGGCGAACAAAAAAAGCGTCGCGTACCGTGTCGCCCAGATGCTGTTGGAGGAAGAAGCCCGAATTGATCTGGTCGTCCGCGATGCCGCTACGCTGGAAAAGGTTCAGCCGCTGTTCCCCGGCCAGAATGTGCTGGCCTGCGATGTCGAGAATGACGACGAAATCGTGTGCTTGCGGCAAAAAGTCGCTGAAATTCTCGGCGACGAGCACTACGCTGGCCTGCTGCATTCGATTGCCTTTGCGGATTACGGCGAGGGCATGAAACCGTTCCACGAAACGCCCAAGAGGGCCTTTTTGCAGGCGTTGGATATTTCGTGTTTTTCGTTGGTTTCGATTTGCCGGGAATTCGCAAACCTTTTGGCCAAGGACGCTTCGGTCGTGACCATCTCGATTTCCACGACCCGAATGGCGAGCGAAAATTACGGGTTCATGGCCCCAATCAAGGCGGCGTTGGATTCTTCGTTGGCGTTTTTGAGCAAGTCGTTCAGCGCGTTTTCCGAGGTGCGATTCAATGCCGTGGCCCCCAGCTTGCTGAAAACCTCGGCCTCGGCAGGCATACCGGGCTACGCCGATTCCTACATTTTTGCCGAGCAGGTCATTCCTCGCGGCAGAGCGGTTTCGACGGAAGAGGCGGCCAGCACCGCCGTTTTTCTGCTCAGTTCTCGCTCCAGCGGCATTACCGCACAGAAAATTATCGTCGATGCGGGCATGTCCATCAACTATTTCGACAAGGCCATCGTCGAAAAGACGCTACGCTGAATCTACCGCCCCAGCACGTTTTCCACTTCGTCACAAAGCTGATGGGCACGCTCCGCATCCGGGGCTTCGGCAAAAATGCGGATGATCGGCTCCGTGTTGCTGCCGCGCAGCAGAACCCAGGCGTCGCCGTGGTCGATTCGCAGACCATCCAGCCGGTCACAGGGCCAATGCCGGAACTTTTCGGCCACCTGATCGAGCAGTTTCGGCACGGCGTTTGACGGCACTTCCGCTTTGCGTTTGACCAATGCGTAGCTTGGGATTTCCGCAACAAGTTCCGCCACCGTTTTTCCCGTCGCGGCCAGGCAATCGAGAATTTGGGCCATTCCCACAAAGCTGTCGCGGACAAATCCCACTGCCGGGTCAATGGGGCCGCCGTTTCCTTCGCCGCCGAACATGGCGTCTTTTTCGTGCATTAAATCGACGACATTCGCTTCGCCGACCGCGCTGCGAAAAATTTCCGAGCCGTATTTTGCGGCCACGTCGTCGCTCATCCGGCTGGTCGCGCAGTTGACGACCATCGACCCTTTTTTGCGCGAAAACGGATGATTCGGGTTTTCGGTCATTCTCAGAATATGTTCCAAGCACAGAACCACGGTGTATTCTTCGCCGATGTAACGTCCTTGACCGTCGATCACGGCCAGCCGATCCGCGTCCGGGTCTTGGCAGAAGGCGACATCCACGCCCAGCGTTTTTATTGTTTCGCAAACCGTGGTCAAATTTTCGGCGGTGGGTTCCGGCGTGTGCAGAAACTGGCCATTCGGTTCTTCGCCCAAAATCGTCACGTCACAGTTCAACGCTTCCAACAGAGGCCGACCGAGAAGCGCGCCGGCTCCGTGGTTGGCGTCGAGCAACACACGAAAGCGGCATGCCCGGATGGCGGTTGTATCGACGGTTCGCAAAATCGCTTGCAGGTGCTTTTCTGCAATGTTGGGAATCAGCGTGCGTGTGCCCGTTGTTTCCGTCCCCGAAGTTTCGTTTAAGTTACGGTCACGATAGCGTTGGAGCACGGCGGCTCCGACCTCTTTGGGAATGACCCGCCCTGTCGCGTCAAACAGTTTCATGCCGTTGAATTCAATTGGATTATGCGATGCGGAAATCTGAATGCCGCCCGCCGCGTTGAATTCGCGTATTAAAATGCCCGTCGTGGGCGTGGTTTTCCCCTAATTGCCTTGCCTTGTTCTACTTTTACGTTTCTGTTTTGGGGAAACTCAAACCATCTAATATGACGGGTCTTTCGGCGGGCGGCGGCTTGTGTTATAATACATCGTCGAAAAACACGCTTCGAGGAGGAAATTGGATGAAGCACGTATACGAAGGTAAAACGAAAACGGTCTTTTTAAAGGACGACGGCAATATCCTGCTGCGCTTTAAAGACGATGTAACGGGCGTGGACGGCGTCTTTGACCCGGGCGCGAATACGGTAGGCCTCTCAATCGAGGGCATGGGTAACGCCGCGCTTAGGATGACGACGTTCTTCTTTGAAAAGCTGAAGGCGGCGGGTATAGAAACGCATTGGATTTCGTCGGAGCCCGCTAAAAACGAGATGACGGTTTTGGCCGCGAAGCCCTTCGGCAAGGGCATAGAGGTTATCTGCCGCTTCAGGGCGGTCGGCTCGTTCTTAAGGCGCTATGGCCTGTACGCAAAAGAAGGACAGGCGCTCGACGCGCTCGTGGAGTTTACGCTCAAGGACGACGGGCGCGAGGATCCGCTCGCCAACGACGAGACGCTGGTCGCGCTAGATTTGATGACGAAGGAGCAAATCGAGCTTTGCCGTGAAAACACAAAGAAAATAGCGGCGTTTGTAAAGGACGAGCTCGCGAAAAAGGGCTGCGAGCTCTACGATATTAAGTTCGAATACGGCGCGGTAGGCGGTAACGTCATCCTCATCGACGAGATTTCCGGCGGCAATATGCGCGTTTATATGGACGGGAAATACGTCGAGCCGCTGGAACTCGTAAAAATCATGGGCCTTTGAGCGACATTATTTTTCGGGCGGGGATGGAACCCCGCCCCTACATCGTACCTAACATAACCGTTTGTAGGGTCGGGCTTCCATGCCCGACCGTGAATATGATAGAAATTGCTCGGAGGTGGAACGCTTGGCTAACTATGGCGCGGACGATATAAAGGTTCTTGAGGGGCTGGACGCCGTTCGTATGCGTCCGGGCATGTATATCGGCTCCACCTCGTCGCGGGGATTACATCATCTTCTGTGGGAAATCGTGGATAATTCGATTGACGAAGCGGCAAACGGCTTTGCCGACGAAATCCACGTTTTCCTGCATAAAGACAATTCGATTACCGTTACGGACAATGGGCGCGGCATTCCGGTGGGCATCAATACGCAAACGGGCGTATCGGGCGTCGAGTTGGTATTTACGCAATTACACGCGGGCGGAAAATTCGGCGACGCGAGCTATGGCTACTCTGGCGGCCTGCACGGCGTGGGCGCGTCGGTTGTAAACGCGCTTTCCAGGTGGCTGAAGGTTCAAGTCGCGCTGGAGGGCAAGCTCTACGAAATGAGCTTTGAATCGGCGCAAGGGACTGACGGCAAGATCGCCTCCGGGCAGGTCAAGGAGCCGCTTCGGCAGACGGGCCGCACGCGCAAGCAGGGTACGAGGGTTACGTACCTGCCGGACGACCGCGTCTTTGAAACGCTGGAAACAAATGCTGAGCAGGTGCAAAAACGCCTGAAGGAGCTTGCTTTCCTGAATAAAGGCGTAACCATGCGCCTCACTGACGAGCGCGCGCGCGAAACGCTCGAATGGAGCTACCGCTATGAAGGCGGCATAGCCGATTTTGTCCGGTATCTAAACGAGGACAAAACCCAGCTTTTCAACGAGCCGGTCGTATTCGAGGGTAAAAAGGACGACGTCTACGTCAATATTGCGGTCCAATATAACGACTCCTATACCGAGTCGATCTTTTCTTACGTGAATAATATCCCGACGACCGAGGGCGGCACGCACGAGACCGGCTTCAAGGCTGCGTTCACAAAGGTCATGAACGAGTACTGCAAGCGCACGGGCGTCCTGAAAAACGGCTCGGCGCTTTCGGGCGAGGACTACCGCGAGGGTATAACGGCGGTCGTCTCGCTGAAAATGAAAAACGTCCAGTTTGAGGGGCAAACGAAGACGCGTCTGGGCAATACCGAGGCGCGCACGGCGGTAGAATGGATTGTAAACGAAAAACTGACGCCGTTTTTGGAGGACCTGCGCAATCAGGACGTCGCCATGGCCATAGCGGAAAAGGCTGTCAAGGCGGCGAAGGTGCGCGAGGCGGCGCGCAAGGCTAAAAGCCTGGCCCGGGAGCGCAACAAGCTCGAGGGCGCGCCGCTTGTGGGCAAACTCGCGAGCTGTACCGGGCGCAACTATAAATTGAACGAGCTGTTCCTCGTCGAGGGCGATTCGGCCGGCGGCTCCGCGAAACAGGGGCGCGACAGGCGTTTTCAGGCGATACTGCCGCTTCGGGGTAAGCCGCTGAACGCCGAGAAAAAGCGGCTGGATCAGGTACTCTCAAACGAGGAGTTCCGCTCGATAATAACGGCTATAGGCACGGGCGTGGACGAGGATTTCGATATCAAAAGCCTAAAGTACGACAAGATCATCATTCTCTCCGATGCAGACCAGGACGGCGCGCATATCCGTGCGATTCTTCTGACGTTCTTCTTCCGCTATATGAAGGAGCTAATAACAAACGGGCATATCTTCATCGGCAGGCCGCCGCTGTATCGCGTCTCCAAGGGCGGCAAGGACGTCTACGCCTACGATGATCGCGAGCTTGAAAAGACTACGAAAAACATGAAAAATTATTCGGTGACGCGCTACAAGGGCCTCGGCGAGATGGGCGCGGCGCAGCTTTGGGAGACGACGATGTGCCCCGGACAGCGCTCGTTGATACAGGTTGAGATCGACGACGCGGCCGAAGCCGACAAGATCGTCACGGTGCTTATGGGCGATAAGGTCGACCCGCGCCGCGCGTATATAAGCGAACACGCGAACTTTAACAAGGCCGATGCGTTTGAAAAGAAAAAGGCGGCGAATGTTTCAATAGAGCAAATTGCGCGTGGAACGGGGGTTGAAGCGTGAGCCAGGAAATCGTAGAAAAAATCATTCCACAGTCGATGGAAGAGGTCATGCACTCCTCGATGATGCCGTTCGCGGAGTACGTCATATTGGAGCGCGCACTGCCCCGCGTAGAGGACGGGCTAAAGCCCGTACAGCGCCGTATCCTTTATACGATGCATCAGCTTGGCCTGACGCCGGATAAACCGCATAGGAAGAGCGCGCGTATCGTAGGCGATACATTGGGCAGATATCATCCGCACGGTGATACATCTGTATATGATGCACTGGTACGCATGGCACAGCCGTTTTCGATACGCATGCCGCTTATAGACGGCCAGGGCAATTTCGGCTCCATCGACGGTGACCCGGCAGCCGCGTTGCGATATACCGAGGCGCGTATGACGCCGCTCGCTATAGAGCTGCTCAGAGACGTTGAAAAGGATACGGTGCCATTCCGGCTGAACTTTGACGATTCTGATTGGGAGCCGGATATGCTCCCGGGGCGCTT
>QMCE01769598.1_pt1 | contig 13159 bp, 9 predicted proteins | sample 1821851 | NCBI WGS metagenome assembly QMCE01 (sample SAMN09453174, study PRJNA476694) | Termite gut metagenome, whole genome shotgun sequencing project. | isolation source: worker | host: Odontotermes sp. | place: South Africa:Pretoria | collected 2016-01-28 | reverse complement strand
CAAATGATGATGATGATGGGCAACGTCCCGGAAAAGGGGGACATCTCGCCCCTCTGGGACTTGCTCGGCGTCGCGTTCGAAGAACGCTACGTCGTCTGGCAGGATTACAACCCGATCCGGAAAATTTCGAACTTACCCCGCGAATTCGTGTTTGTCGACCGGACACGCGCCCGCGAAGGCAAGGAACTGCCGGATTTAATTTTGATAGACGGCGGCATCGGCCAAGTCAATGCGGCGCAGGCCATGCTGGATGATCTTGGTCTGGATACCGATGTAGTCGGCCTCGCCGAACGTGATGAAGAACTGTGGCTCCCAAACGCAAAGGAGCCCATCAAATTGTCAAAACGGTCGGAAGCCTTAAAAGTTCTCCAGCATGTCCGCGACGAAACCCACCGTTTCGCCGTTACTTTTAATAAAAAACTACGGTCTAAAGACCTATCCTTCCCGATTTTGGAATCGGTTGAAGGAGTCGGCCCCGCGAGAGCTGCCGCCATCATGAAAAACTATGAAACGCTGGAAGCCATCGCGGCGGCGGATTTTTCCGATATAGCCGAACGCTGCGGCATGAGTGAACAGACCGCAAGGGCGGTCCGGGCCGCGGTAAAACTTGCTATTGAAGACCGGGAAGCCAAAAAAAAGCGTATGGAAGGCGGTAAAGGGCGTTCCGCTGAAAAACATTATTCTAAAAACGACGAATCAATCGCGTCATTCCTGGCGGCGGAAGCGGTTCAGCATTATGGGGAAAAGTAAAAACAGCATTGTATATGAGTTTTGAACCTAACGAATAAAAAATACATGTTCACACTTCCCCATTTACGAAAATATGCATATATTTGACGGTATGGGAGTCTACATTGGAACTTTTTGCGCAAAATAATCCATTTCTAAGCGATGCACTGTTTTCGCTCATCTATGCGGCCATTTTTCTGGGATTCGTATCGTTGAGAATCAAGAAAAGAAAGAAATTAAAAGCGGCAGGACAAGAACCGAAAAACGCCGGACTTATCTTGCTGATTATCGCGCTTGTTTTTGGGATTCTGGCAATTCTGGAAGCGGCGAATGCTATTTCAACCCCGGAATTCATTGCTTCATGGCTGTAGAAAGTGTCCGCGCTTCCTCTTTTCCGCCCACGGCGGTCCATAAAGTTTCCCAAGGCTGCAAAGAAAGTGTTTCTCCGCCGAAATGAAATCCCGCGGGAATTGCAAAGGACGCTTCTTTTCCGGAAAGATTTTGAGCGCAAAGTACATGGCGGCCGCCGCTGTCCGGTCCTCTTATTACCGCAAACACCGCGTCATCCCCATCAAGAACGGTAAAGCCCGCGTCAGGAAGAAAAGATTCTTCATTCCGGCGGAACTCAAAGAACTTTTGAAAAGCCCCATATACCAATGACCTGAACGATTGGGGATTTTCCAAATCCTTTTCTACTTCATCAATACGGGGCTTTTCCCGGTTGATTGCGCGGTTGTAACCCATTAGTTCCGGCCCCTTCGTCCAGGATTCCGACCCGATTAAACTGTGAAAATATACTGCCGGTAAACCGGGAATCGCCAAGAGAATAGCCTGGGTTGCCATAACAGCCCTGACCCGAAGTTCAAGGCTCCCCATGACGACAGGAGCAACAATACTGAGATACGCGCAATTGAGTTCATAGGGGATGTGACCATCCGGCGTGGTTTTATAGGAAATGAGGGCGCCGCGTTTTTTTGCTTCAGTTAAACTTGCCTTAAACGCATCGTCATCGATGAGGCCTTTCGCGGGCGTCAGCCCTACCCCGTCATGACTGGCCAAAAAATTGAGGAATAATTGTCCTTCTTTGGGAAGCCGCAAATTCTTTGCCCAATTCCGCAGAGGGACAGCGTCTCCCGAAATCGCGGCATGAAGCACCAAGGGAGGAAGCGCAAAGTTGTATACCATGTGGGCTTCATCATTATTGCCGAAATAGGAAACATTTTGATCATGGGGGACATTGGTTTCCGTAATGATTTTTAAGTCCAAGTGCAGGGCATCGATAATAGCCCGAAACAATTTTACAACGGCATGAGTTTTCGGGTGATGCAGACAAGGCGTTCCGTCTTCTTTCCAAAGATACGCAATGGCATCGAGTCTGACAATTTTCGCTCCCCGTTGGTAATAACTTAAAAAGATAGCAATGAATTCCAGCAAAACAGCCGGATTTGAAAAATCGTAATCCGCCTGGTCTGTGCTGAATGTGGTCCATACGTAGGCAATACATCCATCGGCCTTTGAGAAAAGAGTCAAAAGAGGATGCGTCCTCGGCCTGACAACCTGAGAACAATCAAAATTCCAAGGTTTTGTGATGTACCAATTCTGATATTGTTTATCATTATTGAGGAATTGCTTAAACCACTCGCTTTTTATGCTGCCATGGTTCAGTACAAAATCAAAAGCCAGATTCACCTCTTTACCGATATCTTCCAGATTTTCCCAGGAACCAAACTGTTCATCTACTTTTCGATAATCGATGACCGAAAAACCATCATCCGACGAATAAGGATGGAAGGGCAGAATATGTATATAAGAAAAGGCGTTACCATTCCACTTTTTGAGGAAACATTTCAACCTTTCAAGACCTGTGGATTCTTTATCATCGGGAGCAGGGCCAAGCATATCTCCGTAAGAAATAAGAAGGGCATCTTTATTTGTAAAAACAGATTGACTTTTACCGGGACTGCATGTTTCGAGAAGAGATACAAAGTCATCCCAAATAGCATTCGCGGTTCCATCATCATAAATATATTGAAGCAACTTTTCTATATCTTGCAGTTTGTCCTGATCCATAAAGATAATCTCCAAAAATTATTCATCTTGTTTTGATGAATATGGCAAAAAAAATAAAGACTCAAGCCGTTAAACAGTCAGGAGCAGTCAAAAAAAGAAGAACTCTCAATAATGGGGAATCCATATAATTATATAATTATAACATGAATGAAACGTTTCATGCAAGAAAAAAAATGAAGAATCCCAGCAATTTCTCATTTGGAACATTCTTACCGGATTCCCCGCAAGCATCACTCCGCCGCAAATCTGCTTAAAAAAGCCTGAGTCCGCTCATTTTGAGGATTATTGATAAGATCTTCTGCCCTGCCCGATTCAACAATCACTCCCTGATCCATAAAAATAATATGATCCGCGAGATCGCGCGCAAAGGCCATTTCGTGGGTTACGACAACCATGGTCATCTTTTCTTCCGCGAGGGAACGGATTACCTTGAGGATCTCTCCGGTAAGCTCTGGGTCCAGGGCGCTTGTGGGTTCATCAAAAAAGAGAACCTCCGGGTCGAGCGCGAGGGCGCGGGCGATGGAAACACGCTGCTGCTGTCCGCCAGATAACTGCCAAGGGTACGCGGAAGCCTTATCGGACAGGCCCATCTTTTCAAGCAAAAGCGCGGCATTTTTTTGAGCTTCGGAAGACGGTTTTTTCAGCACTCTGATTGGAGCTTCGGTAATATTTTGCGAGACAGAAAGATGGGGAAAAAGATTGAAGTTTTGAAAGACAAGTCCTACCTTGAGCCCAATTCTGCGGAGGGTATTCTTGTCGGAATATTGAGGCATATTTGCATCGGGATTGTCTTTCACCATTATATCTCCGCAGACGCGGATGCTTCCGCCGGAAACATGTTCCAGTTGGGCAACACAGCGGAGAAGCGTGGATTTTCCGGAGCCCGACGGACCGATGATGCCGAGCACCTCTCCTCTGTGCACCGAAAAAGAAATATCTTTTAAAACCTTGACTGTCCCAAAATTTTTACGGACATGTTCAACATTGATAATTTCCATCAATTATTCTATATCCTATCACCGGTAATAATCGAGTTTTCTTTCCATTCGGATAAAAACCGCGGAAACCGCCCAGTTCATCACGAAATAAAACAGACCGGCGACGAAGATGGGCATGGTAGAAAACTCACGGCTTGCCGCGTTCTGGGCCGCCCGGAAAAGTTCCGCCACCCCGATAACCTGAGCAAGAGCGGTATCTTTTACAAGCGTAATCACTTCATTGCCGGAAGCGGGAAGGATGCGTTTAAAAACCTGCGGCAATATGATTCGGAAAAAAGTTTGAACTTTCGTAAAACCCAAAACTTTTGCCGCTTCATACTGTCCAAGGGAGATCGATTCAATTCCGCCCCGGTATATCTCCGCGAAATAAGCCGCGTAATTCACGGAAAAAGCGACAATCGCCGCGGTAAAGCGGTTCCACGAAGCCCCAAAGAGATAATACGGGGCAAAATACACAAAGATAAGCTGGAGAATGAGCGGAGTCCCCCGGATAATAAGAATGAACAGCTTTACCGGCGTGCTGATAATCGGCTTTTGAGACATGCGTCCCAGCGCGATAAGCAAGCCAAGAGGAAGAGAAAACAGCAATGTGAAAAAGAAGACCTGGAAAGAAACCAAAGTCCCCTTTGTCATGGCAATAAGCATTCCGCTCACAGCAATCTCCAATGAAACAGCGGCCGGCAGGGAATAATCGGCAAAATTGAGATTTGCCGATTCTGATCACTGATAACTGCTACTTTGCAATAACAGAAATATCGGAACCAAACCACTTTGCCGATATAGACGCAACGGTTCCGTCGGCGGCCATTTCTTTAAGGATTTCCTGCACACGGTTCCGGAGAGCGGAGTCATTTTTGCGGAAACCGATGCCGTACTTTTCCGTGGAAAGATGTTCATTAAGAACGATAAAGTTTTTCCCCGTTGTACGGATGCTGTAGCTCCCGACAACAATATCTACGATAACGCCGTCAACGCCGCCGATTTCCAAATCCATAAACGCGGTCAAATTATCCTTGAACTCAACAACTTCCCTCACACTTGCTTTGAAGGCCGCGTTAGAATCAAGCGCGTCGGCGGCGCTGGAACCTGCCTGAAGCCCGATATTTTTCCCCGCAAGACCGGCCAGCGTTGTAATCCCCGCATCACCGCGGACGATAACAACCTGGGCATTATCAAGATAGGGCTCGGAGAAATTCAGCATCGCTTCCCGTTCGGGGGTCATGGTAAACCCGTTCCAAATACAGTCGATGTTGCCGGTATTGAGCTCCTGTTCTTTTGCGGCCCAATCAATAGGCTGACAAACAAGTTCTACGCCCAATCGTTTTGCAGCTTCTCTGGCAAGATCAATATCGTATCCTACGATTTCATTGTTCTCGTTACGAAAACCCATGGGCGGAAAGGAATCGTCCAAGCCCATGACGAAAACGCCTTTATCCAGCACCTTCTTTAAAGACAAATCCTCACCGGAAGCATCCCTATTGCCGCCGGCAAAAACCATCGCGGCCATTACCGCAAAAACAGCACAAAAAGCGATTTTTCTTTTCATCAAAAAACTCCAATATCATCAATATGAATTATATATTAGGATTACTCCTGCCTCTGCTATTCTAACCCAATAAGACTGATTTAGTAAACACCGACCCAAAAATTAAGATGATCATGCTCCTCTGTGTAATCGGACAGCAATATTTCATACAGTGAATAACAATTCTTCCTCTGTGTAATTTCTTCCTCTGTGTAAAACGTATTGTTCCTCTGTGTAATTTGTGTGTTCCTCTGTGTCAAAATCACAGAGCCGTCTCTCCATCTTGTTAAAAACCGACAAAACAATTAGATTATTTCCGGAGGACAATATTGATAATAGTAGGCGATGAAAAAGCGAAAGGCGGATTTATATCAAGTTCTGTAAAGACAGGAATAACCTTTGGTTCCTGCCTGGCTATGATTATTTCATATACGGCCTGGAAGTCCATCTTTTGGGCAATTCTGCACGGCATATTCAGCTGGGTCTATGTTATTTACTATATCATAAAGTATTAGTTTATAACTTTCTCACCTCTTGACTATTCCTGCAAAAACGAGGAGATTTATCTTCATAAGCGTTGAAGGAGACGAGTAACTTTCACACTGAACCACGAGAGAGGCGCAGCCGCGGCTGAGAGCGTGCCGGTTTAAGAGATTGTGAAAACCCCTCCTGAGCTGCTCCGGGGAACGGGGCAAACTCTAAGAGTTTGCTGCTCACTAACTGGAGCCGGCTGCCTACGATAATGGCGTCGAGCGCGCCCTCCGTCGAGGAGCGGCGAAGCGGGGTGGTACCGCGGGTAAGGTTGAGGTTTTTGTGTGAAGCCCAGCCGATATCCCGTCCCGGCATAATTACGGTTTTGGCCAGAAGCGTGGTCCTCTTTCCGTGTGCGGGGCAGAAGGAAGGCTTCCGGTCTTTCGAGGTACAATATGTCCGATGAAAAATCTCAGCAAAAAGAAGAACGTTTGGCGCTAATCCGCCACTCGGTAAGCCACGTGATGGCGCAGGCGGTAACAAGACTGTTTCCGGGAACAAAAGTCGCCATCGGCCCTTCCATCGAAAACGGTTTCTATTACGATTATCAGCTTCCTGCCTCCATCGGTCTTGAAGACCTTCCCGCGATCGAAGCGGAGATGAAAAAGATCATCGATGAAAAGCAGGATTTTGTCCGCGTAGAAGTTACCCGCGACGAAGCAAAGAAACGCTTTGCTGACGAACCTTTTAAGCTGGAATTGATCGAAGAACTTCCCGACGGCGAGGCAATTTCCATCTATGAGATGAAGAACAGTGACGGTTCCACGGTTTGGGCCGATCTTTGCCGCGGTCCGCATGTTGCAAATACGCGGGAAATCAATTCCGCCGCGTTTAAGCTCATGAATATTGCCGGCGCGTACTGGCGCGGCGATGAAAAACGCCCCATGCTGACGCGCATCTATGGCACCGCTTGGGAAAATCCCAAGGACTTAAAGGCCTATCTCGCGTTCCTCGAAGAAGTGGAAAAACGCGATCACCGGCGGGTCGGCAAAGATATGGACCTCTATTCCATTCATGAGGAAGCCGGAGCCGGCCTCATCTACTGGCATCCCAATGGCGGCCGCATGAGGGTCTCTATCGAAGATTTCTGGCGAAAGGAACATTACCGCAACGGCTATGACATTCTCTACACGCCCCATATCGGGAAATCATGGCTTTGGGAAACGTCAGGGCATCTTGGCTTTTATAAAGAAAATATGTATTCCGCGATGGAAATTGATAATCAGGATTATTTTATCAAGCCGATGAACTGTCCTTTTCACATTTTGGTGTACAAGACAAAAGGCCGCAGTTACCGCGATCTGCCCCTCCGCTGGGCGGAGCTTGGAACTGTTTACCGTTACGAACGAAGCGGCGTTTTACACGGCCTTTTGCGTGTCCGCGGTTTTACCCAGGATGACGCTCACTTGTTCTGTACGCCGGATCAAATGGAAGGCGAAATCCGGGAAGTTCTGCGTTTCAGTTTAAAGATGTGGAAGACTTTCGGCTTCAAAGACATTAAAGCCTATCTTGCGACAAAACCCGCGGGATCGGTCGGCGCGCAAGAGCAGTGGGATGACGCCCTCGAATCGCTCCGCAAGGCGGTTGACGCCGAAGGGCTTCCCTACGAGATGGACGAAGGCGGCGGCGCGTTCTACGGCCCCAAGATCGATTTAAAGATTAAAGACGCGCTCGGCCGCGAATGGCAGATGACCACGATTCAGTTCGACTTCAACGAACCTGAACGTTTTGACATGACCTTTGTCGATGCCGACGGACAGCATAAACGTCCTTACATGATTCACCGCGCCTTGCTCGGTTCCCTGGAACGTTTCTACGGCGTGCTGATCGAGCATTTCGGCGGAGCTTTTCCCGCGTGGCTTGCCCCCGAACAAGTCGCCGTTATCCCCGTAGCGGACACCTTCAACGATTACGCGAAGCAAATCGCGGCTGAACTCAAGGCGCATGACCTCGCCGTTTCCGCCGAACTTGATGACAGCCGCTTAAACGCAAAAATCCGCGGCTGCCAATCGAGGAAGATTCCCTACATGCTTGTTGTGGGACAAAAGGAAATGGATGAAGGCACGGTGTCAATCCGCCTGCGTGACGGACGTCAATTGCCGCCCATGAAAATCGCCGATTTTACCGATTATGTCGTGAAGAAAGTTGAGACAAAGGATTTGGAACTGTAATGTTTTCTTGATAAAGGCAAAATGTTTTTGAAAACGGTACGGCTTCGGCCGCGCCGTTTTTTTTGCCGGTTGTAAATGTACCCGGATCTCTGTGTACGTTCGTTAACCTATGAATTACCTTCGCAAAGGGCGGTCCCTGAGGCACTCGAAGGGTCCGTGTGAAAATAAATCTAAATTGGCGGGTGGTTTCGAGGGCCTCAACCACCGGGATTTATGCCCGTCCCTCCAAGCCGCAATCTCATTTTTATGAAATAAACGCGGCCTCTGTATTTAAAAAATCTCCGGGCTTTTTACAGCCCGGAGCGAAAGTTTACCGCATGGATGAATTTACAGTATAGGAGTTTCAGGCATGAAGAAGTCATTTGCAGGGAGCGCGTCCACTATGGGGCCGGAATAGTGATACCACACATTGCCCAAAGCGCAGGTCTCAAAGGTTACATCTTCCGACCATATTTTATTAGTTCCCTCAAGTCCAATGCCGTAGCGCAGGCTTTTGGAAATCTTCACGTCTTTAAGCTCGATGGTTGCGTTGTATATATGAAGGCATGTGTTGCCTGAATTGTCATCTCTGCCGCCGCCGGAAATGTCGCAGTAGGCAATTTCGGTTCCTTCAAGATCTGTGTCGATCCGAATGCCGTACCACCAGCCGGCTTGATCCGTGGTTCCGCGGAACACAATACGTTCATCCTCAGTTCCTTTGGCAATCAGCTTGGAATTATCGCCGACATATATCCCCTGTGCAGAACCTACCCATATCTGCGTTCCCGGTTCAATCGTCAGCGTGGTACTGTCGGTTGTAATCTGAAGACCGCCGTTCAGGTAATAGGGGACATCCATTTTTCTCAGAGTCAGAGCTCCATTCTGCGGAATGCCGACGGCATTTATTCTGATATAAATATAATCGTTGGTATTGCCGGTAAAGGTATTGTCTCCGCTGATGTTCCGCAAAGACCAAATGCTGCTGTAAACATACATTGGAGCCTTGCCGCTGTTTATAATAGTGTTGCCCTCGAACACTGTAAAATATCCGTTTGCGTCTTCGGTGGTAATACCGTTGGACGCCGAACCGTCGATCACGCAGTTCGTTACCGATGCCGAACCGTTGTAAAGATACAGAGCGCTGCTATATGACTGCCCTCCAGAACCGCCATTAATGATATTCACATAATTGAGTTTGTTTTCCTCGCGGTTTGATTGGATTTCGATATTCCCCCATGAGCCTTTGGTGTTGGTAATCCCTTTCAGCGTAATTGGCTTTTCCTCTGTACCGTCCATAACAATCGCCGCGGCACTGGTGATATAAATTCCGCTGCTCGTGTCCCCAAACTGAATTTCCACTCCCTTTTCAACAGTAAATGTGGCCTCGCCGTTTACCTGGAACCTACTCCCGTACAAGCGGTAGGGAATACTCATTTTTTTCAAGGTCATATTGGCTGTGATAGAACCCGCAAGCCTCACGTGAATGTAATTATTGATATTGCCGGTAAAGGTATTATCTTCGCTGATGTTCCGCAAAGACCAAATGCTGCTGTAAACATAAATTGGAGCCTTACCGCTGTTTTTAATCGTGTTACCCTCGAACGCGGTAAAACAACCGTTTGCGTCTTCGGTGGTAATGCCGTTGGAAGCGGAACCGTCAATCACGCAGTTCGTTACCGATGCCGAACCGTTATAAAGATACAGAGCACTGTTCCATGCCGCTGTACCACTGCCGGCGTTCTGTATCTTGACGTAATCAAGTTTGTTTTCTGTGGTGGAATGAATTTCGACTCCGCTCCAGGAACCTTTCGCGCTCCCGCCTTTCAGGGTTATATTTCCTGAAACGGTCTCAATGGTGTTACCGTCAATATCCAGCATGAATGGAAGCCCGGCAGCTTTCAGCGTTCCGCCGTTTTCCACGTAAATGCCGCCGCCCGCCTGTGTAAAGGTGATGGAGGTTCCCGGCAGTATCGTAAGGGTTTTTCCGTTGGGAACATTCAGCTTGCCGCTTCCCGTCCAGGAATATTCGCTTGTTTGAAAATTAGTCCCGATGGTCCAATTATGGGAATTCAACCACTCGGTCGTGATTATGGTTCCGACAGGTTCTGTGTTATCATCGTCATTATTGTTGTTATTGTTATTGTTGTTGTTGTTGTTGTTGATTAAACCGTCAAGCAGACCATCGCAGCCTGCAAATGTAATCATTGCCGTAAAACATAAAACGGCAATCCAAGCCAAAAGAAAAAATCTCTTTTTCATCGTTTACTCCTTAAAAAATATTCACCACTCGAGCGAATAAGGTTCTCATAGTACACTTCCGTTCTTCTTGAAAAAGCGCGAAAATGTGTTATAATAGTAGAATCCGGTGCTTGTTGTCATCGGGCGTGCCGAAACAACACCGTATTTCCACACTACAAAGAGTAATAAGGGCAAAAGTGTTTTGTATACTATTTCGCGGATAGTTTTTTGCAGAAAAGGAGTAAAATAACCTATAAAGACACTATCCCAAGGATAGGAAAGCGCCTAAAGAAAGATTTTAGGGATATTTTTTCTATGTGCCAAGTAACAAAGGAGTATTAAATTGAAAAAGTTTATACCGGGAATCTTGAGTCTCTGCCTATTTATGGTTCTGTTTACCGCCTGCGAGGCAAAAGGGCCGCTTGATCCTAAGAATCCGGTAACAATCTCTATGTGGCATAACTTTGGCGGCGGTATGCAGCAGACGATGGATTTTTTGATTGACGAGTTTAACGCCACCGTGGGAAGGGAAGAAGGCGTCATTGTCAACGTGGAAGCTATCACGTCCAGCGCCAATCTTCAGGAAGCCATGAATATGATTATTTCGGGAGATCCCGGCGCGCCGAAAATGCCCGACATCGCTACCGCTTACCCTAAAACGGCTATTCAATTCCAGACAAAAGGGCTTTTGGCGGACCTTGACGTCTATTTTACGAAGGAAGAACTCGCGGCGTATATTCCGGCCTTTGTGGACGAAGGCCGCTTTGGAGACAACGGCCTTTATGTGTTTCCTTTCGCTAAATCCACTGAGATTCTTTTTGTCAATCAAACGTTCTTTGACCGTTCCGCGGCGGCGGCGGGTATAACAATGGACTGCTTTAAAACCTTTGAAGGAATTGCGGACGCGGCGATGCGGTACTATGAGTGGTCCAACGCCCAAACGCCTGATATTCCGCGGGACAGCCGGCAATTTTTTTCCGCTGATTCCTGGATAAATATTGCCCAAACAGGCATGTTTCAACAAGGCGCAAGGCTCTTTAACGGGGAAGTTCCCGCGCTTGATACTGCCGCGTACCGGCACATCTGGGAAACCTTCTATACTCCGTCCGTTACAGGCGGCATCGTCCTCTATGACGGTTATTCCTCAGACCTTTCCAAGACCGGGGATATTATCTGTTCCATAGGTTCATCGGCGGGTATTTTGTTCTACGGCGATACCGTTACCTACCCGGATAACCGCGTCGAACTGGTCAAGTACAGCATATTGCCGTACCCGGTGCTAAACGGAGGGGAAAAAGCAGCCATCCAGAGGGGAAACGGCTTTATAGTCGCTAAATCCGATAAGAAACGGGAAAGCGCCGCCGCGTTATTCCTTAAATGGTTTACCGCTCCGGAACAGAATATGCGTTTTGTTGCCGAAACCGGCTATCTTCCCGTTACCAACGAAGCCTTTGAAACCCAAATGCCCTTGCGCATTGCGGCGGTGGAAAATCCTTACATCAGACAGATGCTTGAGACGGTAACAATGATGTACGCGGAATACGATTTTTTTACCGCGCCGGTATTTGAAAGTTTCGACAGTATCTCGAAAGACTATGAAAAACGCTATAAGGAGATACTGACGCAAAACCGGGAAGCCTACCTTAACGGCGGCAACTTGCGTCAAAACGATGCTCTTGCCGAGTTTACCGCGGAATTGCAAAAGTAAACTGATGAATAACACCATGTATAAAGGACGATAACGTGAATATGTTTCACGAGGCGCTGCTCCTCCTCAGGCGTATCCGGGGGGAGGAAGCGAGAAGCCTTCAGGTACGGCTGTTTGCGTTCTTCGCTCTCTTTGGAATCGCGCTTGTGGGAGGAGGTTTTCTCCTTTTAACCTCGACGGGGCTTTTCAATGCCGCGGAACGGCGGCATACAACGTGGCTGGACGCGGAAACAAGACATCTGCAGTCAAACATTTCAGACGATTTCAACAGGCTCTCACTGCGTGGAGTCGCTCTTGCCAGAACCATCGCGTCTGACATTAGTCTCTGGACGGAAAGGAATGGAATCACCGAAGATGAAATCGCCGCGCGTCCCGATGTAATTGAAAACATTCTTTTGGAAGAAGCGAGGGAGCTTATTGCCGTCCTCGAAAATAATATATGCAGCGGCGTATTCATCATTTTTGATGATGCGCATAACACTACTTCGTCCCGGGCGGGTCTTTACTTCAAACGTACCGAACCGAATAACATGACCGCTATTCCGTCAAAAACCTATTGTCTGCGGGGGCCCGCGTCCGTCGCCCGTGCCAATAAAGCCGAACTTATCGGACAGTGGCGCGCGGAATTTGATATAAGCGACGCGGCCTTTTACGGGAAGGCGCTGGAACCCGCCCGCCAAAACAACGGATTGGATGTATCACGCCTTTATTACTGGAGCGCACGGCATTTGATGGAAGGCGACAGCGAACATTCTATACGCTTGTGCATCCCGCTCGTATCGCGTAATGGGACAATATACGGACTTTGCGGCATAGAAGTAAGCGCCATGCTGTTCAAAAATCTGTATACCCCGAACAGCACGGAATACCCCCGCGCGTTCGCCGTCTTCGCTCCGCTTCGCGGCGGCAGCATTGATACGGAAGCGGGACTGCTTGCGGGCAACTCGTATCTTGCAAGCAGAACAAACGGGCTCCTCTTTGCGGAGAGTCCCAGCCGGGCACATTTCCGCCGCCGTCCTGACGCATGGAGCGGAAACGATAATGTTGTGTATACCGGCCGGATGGAAAAACTCGCGTTCTATCCTACCGGTTCGCCCTTTGCGGGAGAAGCATGGGCGCTTGCGGTCCTCATGCCGCTTAATGATTGGGAAAACGCGGCCCGCCAAAGCAGAATCCTGTCTTACGCACTACTCGCGGCGCTCCTCCTTGC
>QMCE01001416.1_pt1 | contig 13159 bp, 14 predicted proteins | sample 1821851 | NCBI WGS metagenome assembly QMCE01 (sample SAMN09453174, study PRJNA476694) | Termite gut metagenome, whole genome shotgun sequencing project. | isolation source: worker | host: Odontotermes sp. | place: South Africa:Pretoria | collected 2016-01-28 | reverse complement strand
TATAGATATACCCTTTTATAATGTATTCCGAATGGGGCGAAGCCCCATTCGGAATATTATTTACATGGTGTTGCGGGGCTGCGCCCCGCAACACTATTGGCCGATGTATGAGCCCGACGCCGGTTATTCAAACAAATCGGCGTGAGAGCCTGTATCAATGAGAAGGAGTACAAGGCGGTCGTCTTGCTTTCGGTATGCCAGCAACCAATCGCCCTTACCCTCGATATGGCATTCTCTAACGTCTTTTAAATCGCCTCTGAGCTGATGATCCCGGTATTGCGGCGGCAACGGCTGTCCGCTGGCTAAAAGCGTGATGGTATTATCCAGCTTCGTCATGTCGTATCCGCGGCGAATCATGAGCTTGCGGCCTTTACGATATTGCGATGTTGCCGCTATGCTATACATTGACGTCCTCGGCATCCAGCGCCGCATTTAGCTCTTCGACTGAAGCATAGGTCTTTAGGTTCGTGTCTGCGAGCATAGCGTCGGCCTCCCGTAACGCTGTCCTTAGCCTTTCGCGCGGCACTGATGATCTTACATCGAAAGGAAACCCCTGCTCCATTATGGCCTTGTGGAGAAAAACCGTGATGGCTTCGCTCAAATTAAGCCCGAAGGCGGCAAAAGTTTTTTCAGCGTCAGCCTTTACCGCTGGATCCAAGCGAATATTATAGGTTGCGTTCTTCATAAAACCACCTCTTAGCATATTGTGGCACAAATCACACACAACGTCAACCGCGGGCGGGATGTTTTACTATCCCTGCATCTTCTCCGCCCTTAGCTTTACGTCCTCGAGATCCCCCGCCATATAGAACGCGTTTTCCGGCAGATCGTCCACCTCGCCGCTTACGAGCGCCGCGAAGCTCTCGATCGTCTTGCTCAGCGGTACGAAAACGCCCGGCGTCCCGGAAAAGACCTCGGCGGCGAACATCGGCTGTGAGAGGAACCTTTGAATCTTGCGCGCGCGGTAGACCAAAACGCGATCCTCCTCCGCAAGCTCCTCCATGCCGAGGATGGCGATGATATCCTGCAATTCCTTATAGCGCTGCAAGATCTCGACGGCTCTGCGCGCGGTCCGGTAGTGCTTTTCGCCGACGGTGCGCGGCTCGAGTATACGCGAGGAGGATTCCAGCGGATCGACCGACGGATAGATGCCGATTTCCGCGACGGAGCGGGACAGCGTCGTCGTCGCGTCCAGGTGCCCGAAGGTCGTCGCCGGGGCGGGGTCGGTCAGGTCATCCGCGGGGACGTAGATGGCCTGAACGGAGGTTATAGAGCCGTTCTTCGTGCTCGTTATGCGCTCCTGGAGCGCGCCGAGCTCCGTGGCGAGCGTGGGCTGGTAGCCGACGGCGGAGGGCATGCGCCCCAATAGCGCCGAAACCTCCGAGCCCGCCTGTACGAAGCGGAAGATGTTGTCGATAAAGAGCAGGACGTCCTTTTTTTCCTCGTCGCGGAAATACTCGGCCATCGTAAGCCCCGTAAACGCGACGCGCATCCTCGCCCCCGGCGGCTCGTTCATCTGCCCGAAGGCGAGGGCGGTTTTCGCCAAAACGCCCGATTCCGTCATTTCGCGCACGAGCTCGTTGCCCTCGCGGCTGCGCTCGCCCACGCCCGTGAAGATCGAGTAGCCGCCGTGGTGCGTGGCGACGTTGTGGATCAATTCGAGTATAAGCACGGTCTTGCCCACGCCCGCGCCGCCGAAGAGGCCGATCTTGCCGCCCTTGGCGTAGGGCGTGAGCAGGTCGATGACCTTGATGCCGGTTTCGAGGATCTCCGTCGCGGGGCTTTGCTCCGAAAACAGCGGCGCGCGGCGGTGGATGGGCATGTACGCCGTTGCGTCCACATCGCCCTTGCCGTCGATCGGCTTGCCCAGTGCGTTTACGACGCGCCCGAGCATCCCAGGCCCCACGCCCACGGATATGGGCGCGCCCGTATCGAGCACCTTCAGCCCGCAGCAGACGCCCTCCGTCGGGTCGAGCGAGATGCAGCGCACGACGTTATCGCCCATGTGCAGCGCGACCTCGAGGCTGATCTCCGGCTCCGCCTGGATCAGCAGCAGCGAATTGATCGGCGGCAGGTACTGCGTGTCGAACTTTACGTCGATAACCGCGCCGACCGCGCGGCACACGGTTCCGACGCCCAGGCCGCTCAAATCGGCTTGCTTTTGTGCGTTAGGCATATTGCCTCCTTAGATGAAAAATGCAGGTGATTGAATGCCGAAGGGCATTCAATCACCTGCTTCTAATACCGACAGCGCCCCGCTCATGATCTCCGTGATCTCCTGCGTGATCTTGGCCTGGCGGAGGCGGTTGCTCTCGAGCGCGAGCTTTTGCTGCATCTCGTCGGCGTTGCGCCTGGCCGCGTCCATCGCTACCATGCGGGCACAGTGCTCGCTCGCGTAGGACTGTACGAGCGCGGAGTACACCATGCCCACCAAATACTGCGGCACGAGCATGCTGAACGTCTCTTCCGGCGACGGATGATAGATCATGCTGCCCGGCTCCGTACGCTCGCCCGCCGCGCTCTCGAATTCGTTAAGGCTCAGCGGCAGCAGCTGGAAAATAGCGGGCTCCTGTTTAAAGGTCGAGATATATTGCGTAAACGCGATTTCGATCCGATCGAGCAGATCGTTCTGATACATCTCGATGAGGTCTTCCGCCATGAAGCGCATCTGCCCGAGCACGGGGTTTTGGGAAGGGGTCACGAACTCGATGTCGACCATCATGCCCTTCGACTCGAAGAAATCCCGCGTCACGCGCCCGACCGTGATCAAAAAGTTGCCCTCGTTGCGGAGCATGTGCTCGTACGCCATTTGCAGGATGTTGTGGTTATAGCTCCCGCAAAGCCCCTTGTCCGCCGCGATGACCACCGTCGCCGTGCGCGTGCCTTCGCGCTTCGTCAGGAACGGATGGGAGATTTCGCCCGCCCCTTCGAGGATATCCTTGAGCGCGGCCCGGATATCGCGTACGTAGGGGCGGTTCGTTTCGTAGCGCTTTATCGCCTTTTGCATTTTGCTCGTCGAGATCATATGCATCGCCGAAGCGATCTGCTTCGTCTCGGCGACGCCCTTCATGCGGCTCTTGAGCTCTTGCGCTGTTGCCACGGTTTAAATCGCTTCCTTCCAGGCAAGCGCTCATTGGTAATCGCTGATTGAATCAGCGTTTACTAAGCGCGCGCGTTATACCGCGATCGTCAGCTGGAGCATCAGCCCGCGCTCCTGCGCCTGAGCAATAAGCTCCGCCGTAAGCTCCGTCCCGGCGGGGATGATAAACGCGCCGTCCTCGCTCGCCACATCCGAGTTTACCACCTTACCCATAAGGAACGCAACATTTTCGTCGGGCTCGGCTTCGGCGCCGGCCTCCGGCGCTTCCTCCTCGGCCTCCGCAGCTCCCGCTTTGGCCTCCGAAGCTTCCAGGAGGTTCACGACGACGAATTTCGCGGAGATGCTAACCATCTTATCTCCGGCTATCTCCTGCCCGTCGGCGAGCGTGAGCGCCGTAATAACTCCGCTCTTTTCGTCGATCGTGTAATCGGCGATCTTGGCGAGGATATCGCCCGTAGTCGAGAGCACTGTCGCCCCGACGAGCAGTACGCCCGCCTCGGCCGCGGCGATGAGCTCCTGGCTTTCGTACAGCTTCTTGATATCCTTGCGGGCCTGTATGACGACGTAATCGTTGCCGATGCCTACGATGTCTTTAAAGGCAAGCATATGCGGCACGATATTGCCGCAGCAGCCCGCGATGGTGAAAAACTCGACCTTTTTGGAGCCGCGGCTGACGACGGGGCTTTGGATGGTGACGATCTGCTCGCCCTCGCTGATGCTCACGATGGGCAATGTGGAAATGAAGCTCGACGATTTCATTTTGTTTCCTCCTAATATATGTTAATGTTGTTCGATGGCTATTTAATCTCCTCGTCCGCGCCGATCCATACGATGGCCTCGCGCGTGTTGTAGCTGTCGTGCGAGATCATCTCGCTCTCGACGAGGTCGCCGTTCATGTAGTGGTTCCTGTATACCTTTACCTCATAGCCGTTGACGGCTCTTTGTACGGTCTTGCGCTCGCCGGGGGGCAGCGTGTTTACAAAGAGGATCGTCCTGCCCTCGGGCTTAAGCTCGCGTATGACCTGCGGGAGAATTTCGATGCTCGCGCCCTCCGGCAGCGGCTGCCCGTAGAGCTTGACCGTCACGGTCATGCTCTCCCTGTCGAGGTTCGCGCTGACGTATATCGGATGGGCGGTCGTATTTTTGATTTTCAGATCCTTGTCGTCCCAGTTCAGCGTGGAATCGAGGCCGATCGGCAGGTATTCCGAGGGGTACGAATGCCGCCGCCGCTCCACGATCTCCATATTCGCAGCGAGCGCCGCGTTATAGAGCGTGCCGGAGAGCTGGCATATGCCGCCGCCCACTTCGTCCTCGATGTTGCCGTCCACTATCGCCGGGGCGGACTTAAAGCCCTTGTCCACCGTGCGCCGCCCGGCCAGGGCGTTGACGGAGAGCGTCCCGCCCGGCGCGATTATCGCGCCGTCCACCGCGCGGCACATGAGCTCGATGTTCACGTTGCGGTTTTCGTTGTCGTTGAGCGCGGTCGTAAATTCGCTTATAAGCGCGGTGTTCGCGCGAAGCTCAGCCGCCGCGACGTCCGCTTCCAGAACGTCGTACGGCACCGCTATGACGGGCTGCTCAGTGCTGGTCAGGCTTTCGAGGACGGCGTCCGCCGCCTCGCCCGTCCTGGCCCGTTTGCCGGGAATTTCGTGGGTATAGGCGAACTCGGCGCCGTATTTATTGAACGAAACCGAGATCGAAGCGCCCTGGGGGGCGGTATTGAAGGGGATCAGGGCGTCCTCGACCTTTTTCCGTATGGCGGCGGGGTCGTAGGCGAGCACGGTCGAGCGGGCGACGGGCTGCTTCGGCGAGAGCGCCGTTTCGATATTGCCCGTGAGCGCGTCCACAAAGTCGCCGCCTGCGCCGTGGGGCCGGATGTAGTACGCGCCGCTCATGGCCGCGTCGATATTGTAGGAGAGCCCTAAGTCCTCCGCGTTAAACTCGACGGTATGCCCGGCGTAATCGAGCGTTATCAGTACGTTGTCGAGCTCGGCGCGGCGCTTGCCCGCGACGCGCTCGAAGCCGTCCATATACGAAAGGCCGCTCAGGTCTATGCCGTCCACTCGGGTGCCTATCGGAAACAGCTCCCCGGCGTATAGATCGTCGACCGCCATATACGCGCTCCCCGCCGACGCAGCTAAAGAGACGACAGCAACAACCGCCATCGTCACTATAAAACCGACGACGCGCATTTTGACGCTCTGGCGAGTTTTAGCCTTGAGGGGCGCACCCCCGTCCCGTTTCCCACCCATTTATTCCCAAAGCTCCGTTCAAGCGCTTCACGCTCACCCATGAAGGGCTGAGCGTCAGCGCAGCAGCTTTATGATCATGCGCATTTTATTAGCGCCAGCTTCGTCCATACGCTCGATAAGCGCCTCGGCCAAGGCTCTGGCCCCGGCGAAGTCCTTAAGCGCGATATGGCACTCGAGCAGCGTCTCCATAGCGCGCGTTTTTGCGTTTTCGTCCGGCGCGGCGGCGATATATTCGTCGAGCAGCGCCTGCGCGCCCCGGAAATCCTTGCTCGCCTTCGCGCTCGCCGCTTCATCGGGCAGCGCGGCTATGCGCGCCTCTTCCGCTATACGCGCTTCCTCGGCTATGCGCGCTTCTTCCGCTATACGCGCTTCTTCCGCCAAGCGCGCCTCTTCGGCTATGCGCGCTTCTTCCGCCAAGCGCGCCTCTTCGGCTATGCGCGCCTCTTCGGCTATACGCGCTTCTTCCGCTATGCGCGCCTCTTCCGCTATGCGGGCTTCTTCCGCTATACGCGCCTCTTCGGCTATACGCGCCTCTTCGGCTATACGCGCCTCTTCCGCTATGCGGGCTTCTTCGGCTTTGCGCGCCTCTTCGGCCAAACGCGCCTCTTCCGCTTTGCGCGCCTCTTCCGCTTTGCGCGCCTCTTCCGCTTTGCGCGCCTCTTCGGCTATACGCGCCTCTTCGGCTATACGCGCTTCTTCGGCTATACGCGCCTCTTCCGCTATACGCGCTTCTTCCGCTTTGCGCGCCTCTTCGGCCAAACGCGCCTCTTCCGCTTTGCGCGCTTCTTCCGCCATGCGGGCTTCTTCCGCTATACGCGCCTCTTCGGCTATGCGGGCTTCCTTAAGCCCGCGTTTCTCCCGCGACGCGGACTTGCGCAGCGTAACGTATTTCAGCGCGTTAGCTTCGGACGCTTCGGATTCCTCCGGCATCATAGCCGGTTCTTCCGGCACATCCGGTTCTTCCGGCACATCGGACTCCGACGGCATATCCGGCTCCTCAGGCTCTTCCGGCGGCTCCTCAGGCTCCTCCGGCGCGGACTCGGGCAAAAATCCCTCCGCGAGCGCCTCGCGCCGCTTGAAACGATAGTTGTCGATTATGAGGCAAAAAATATGCAGCACGAGAAAGACGAGCACAGGCATGATGGCCAGCGCGAAAACCGGCCATTGCAGAGAATGGATGCTCACGCCCTGGGACAGCGGAAAAAAGAGCTGATAGCTGAAAATGCAGGCGACGATTATAGCGGCGATCCCGCCCAGGCTCCGCAAAAGAGAGCGCCCGTTTATGAAAAAAACGGCTATTGACCCCACAAACCCAATTATCACCAGAACAACCAATAAATTCTCGTGCATGCAGTATGCGCTCCGCCGCGAACGCGCCCGTATCGCCCGCCAATAACGGGCAAATAATGGCGTTCGCTGTGTTATATTGTTGATTATGGACAACTATACCATAATTTCGACAGTATAACAACATATTCTGACTAATTCTTGAGGCGAATGAATGGTTTTAAGAATTGAAGAAGCGGGCTATATTTCCCCCTTTAAAAATTGCGCCTTATATTGAACGCAGCTCTCCTCGATCCGCTCCAAAATCTCGTCCGGAAGCTCGCCGGAGCTCTGTATTTCGCCGACGATTTGCGCCTGGCGCTCGATCATGAATTGCAGAAACCCCGCGTTGAAGCGCCTTATGTCCGATAGCGGGATATCGTCGAGATGCCCGCGCACCGCGCCGACGAGCACGATAACCTGATGCGCCGCCGGGAGAGGCTTATATTGATCCTGCTTCAGCGTTTCGGTCAGCCGCTCGCCGTGCTGGAGCTGCTTGCGCGTCGCGCTGTCGAGCTCGGAGCCGAACTGCGAAAAGACCATAAGCTCCCGGTACTGCGCCAATTCAAGGCGCAGCTTCCCCGCTACCTTGCGCATGGCCTTCGTTTGCGCCGAGCCGCCCACGCGCGAAACAGAAAGCCCGATGTTCAGCGCCGGGCGCATGCCGGAGTGGAACAGCTCCGTGGAGAGAAAAATCTGCCCGTCGGTGATGGAGATGACGTTCGTCGGGATGTAGGCGGAGATATCCCCCGCGAGCGTCTCGATTATCGGCAGCGCGGTCATGGAGCCGCCGCCCTTTTCCGGCGAAAGCTTCGCCGCGCGCTCCAACAGGCGCGAATGCAGATAGAAGATATCGCCCGGATAGGCCTCGCGCCCGGGCGGGCGCTTCAGCAGCAGCGACATCGAGCGGTACGCGACGGCATGCTTGGAAAGGTCGTCGTAGACGATAAGCACGTCCTTGCCCTGATACATGAACTCCTCGGCGACGGCGCAGCCCGTAAACGGCGCGATGTACTGCATGGGCGCTGAGTCGCTCGCGGAGGCGTTGACGACCGTGGTGTATTCCATGGCGCCCGCGTCCTCGAGCGTGCGCACGAGCGCGGCGATCGTGGAGTTTTTCTGCCCGATGCCGACGTAGACGCAGTATATGCCCATACCCTTTTGGTTTAAGATCGTGTCGAGCGCGATGGCGGTTTTACCCGTCTGGCGGTCGCCGATGATCAGCTCGCGCTGGCCCCGCCCGATCGGGACGACGCCGTCCACGGCCATTACGCCCGTTTGCAGCGGCGTATCCACGGGCGCTCTGTCCATAATGCCCGGCGCTTCCGCCTCGACGCGCCTGTATTTAAGCGCGCGGATGGGCGACTTGCCGTCGAGCGGGTGTCCGAGCGGATCGATTACGCGCCCGAGCAGCGCCTCGCCGACGGGCGCCTCCAGTACGCGCTGCGTGCGGCGGGCCGTATGCCCCTGCGCGACGGGCTCCGCTTCGGAGGACGTCAGGAGCACGGCGCTTACGTGCTTGTCGTCGATGATGTTGAGCGCGATGCCGAAAGCGCCGGACTCGAACGTAATCAGCTCGCCGTTGCGGCAGCCCTCGAGGCCGCGGATCGTCGCGATGCCGTCCCCGACGCTCACGACGGAGCCGATATGATAGACGCCGGAGCGCGCCTCGTCGTCCAGGGCAAACGCCAGCCGCCCGCGCACGCTGCCGTCGTATACGTCGCCCTCGACGGTGACGATGACGCCGCCGACGATGGACGCGTTTATCTCGACGTCGAAGTCGATGGTCGCGCCGTAGCGCTTTTCAAACCGCTCTACAATGCTGGACAGGGCGTCCTCGCCGAGCATGAACGCCGTCACGATCTTGCCTTTTAGGAACATAGAATTATCCGACCTCTTCGAAAAAATCCTCGATCAACCGGCGGTTGTCCTCCGCCGAGAGCTCGCGCTTTATGACCTTTTGGGCGATGGCGAGCGCCTTGTCGCTCAGCTCGCCCTGGAGCTCGCGCAGGGCGTGCTGCTTTTCGTTCTCGATGTCGCGCGCTGCGCGCTTCTTGATCTCGGCGGCCTCTTCTTTAGCCTGCGCGACGATATATTCCGCGCGCGCCGCGGCGGATTTGGAGGCCTCGGCGAGTATCGCGGCCGATTCCTTCTTCGTCTGCTCCATGCGCGTTTCGTAGACCTCGTGCGCTTGAGCCGCCTTTTCGCGCTCCTCGCGGGCGTCGTCGAGCATCTTTTCGACGTCGCTCTCGCGCTTTTTCAGGAACTTAAGCACCGGCTTATACACCAAAAAGCGCAGCGCCGCGTAGACGACCGCGAGGTTGAGCAGATAGAAAACTATGCTTGGCAATCCAAAATACATGGCTTACCCTCCCGTGCCCGAACTCATGTTTATAACAAGCATCCTCGCCGTTATCCCGCGAAGATGATAAGAAGCGCCACGACGAAGCCGTATATGGCGATGGATTCGATCAGCGCGAGCGATAGTATCAACAGGGAGTTGATCTTGCCCGACGCCTCGGGCTGCCGCGCGACGGCGTCCATCGCGTGGCTGGCGGTCATGCCCATTCCGATGCCCGCGCCCACGCCCGTAAGCACCGCGAGTCCCGCTCCGATTGCCGCTAATTCCATTTCAAATTCCTCCTAAATGATCATGTAGGGGCGATTCGCAATCGCCCGTGAAACAGCGCGATCCCGTTTGTAAACGGCGGGCGATTACGAATCGCCCCTGCACATTTATCGTCATTCGATAGCCTCGTGAGTAAACGTCAGCGTCAGCGTCACGAAGATGTACGTTTGCATGCCCACGTGGAACAGCGTAAAGTACAGCGACAGCACGCCCGGCACGATGGGCGCGATTACGCTGTAGAGCAGCTCCATAATTATCAGCCCGCCGACCATATTGCCGAACAGGCGGCAGGCCATCGATACGGGCACCGCCAGCTCCGTTATGATGCGTATCGGCGCGACGTACGGCGGGAAAAAGTGCCTAAGCCTTCCCATCGGCCCCTTGCGGGCGAAGCCGTAGGCGTTGATGATGACGAACGAAACGGCGGCCAGCACTGCCGTCTGCTGCAAGTCCGTCAGCGGCGAGCGCACGCCGACCAGCTCGATCAGCCCACAGCCGAGCATATAGAGCATGAGCGCGAAGATATAGCAGCCAAACCCCTCCAGCTCCTTCGAGCCGATGGAAACGGTATAGTTCCGCGCCGCGCTTACGATGAGCTCGATCACGTTTTGCAGCCCCTTCGGCCGCTCCTTAAAGCGCGGGAAGACGATCAGGCGAAATACGGCGGCAAGGAGAACCAGCGCCAGCGTTACATAGCAGGCATAGAGCGCCGTAACCGACAGCTCGATACGCGCGCCGAACAGCGAAATTTCCGTCAGCTCCGCGCTGATGCTGAAATGAAACCCTTCCAACGCCTACTCCCCCCTGCGCTTAAAGCTAAGTATCGCGGTCAAAACGGACGCGACCGTATACCCCGCGGCGGCGAAAGCGGCCGACAGCGGCGAAATATACGCCAGCAACGCCAATACCGCCAGCGAAAGCGGCAGCTTAAGCGCGATGCCCAAGCGCGCCGCGCCGCGCCTGCCCTTTAGAGCGCTCGCCGCGAGGGCGCGCGTAATCGCGTATTGAACGATCGCGAGCGCCGCGCCCGCGGCGATACCGATTGCAATTGTCAATGCGCAGCCCCCCCCCTTTAGCCTCTACACTTTACTCCTGCGCGCGCGCGAATGCAAAGCGAAATATTGCCGCAATACGCTTTATTCGCGCGAATCCTCGCCCCGATGTCAATAATCCCTCTAGATGTCATCCGCGCTCCTTCACGCTCGCGTTCGCTCAGTATTTCTCCAATATAAAGCCGTTCAGGCGCGTAAACGCGGCGCCCGGCAGCCCGTTTTCGCGCACGGGGCGCAATAGCCCCCACGCCGCCGCCTCGCTGTAGCTCGTATAGCCCGCGAGCAGCATGGAGAGCGCCGTTATGTCCATCGCGGCGTCGAAATCGCCGCTGACGCGCTCCGCTTTCGAAAGCCCGTCCTTAAGCTCCACGCGGAACACGCCCTCGTTCCACGGGCAGAGCGCGTCGGTCACGCTCAGCGTCATCGCGCCGTTAAGCGCTTTGGGAAATTGCAGCCCCGAGAGCGCGCGCCCGGTATCGACGACGCGCATCATCATATAGGGCGTCAACGCGGGCGGTTCCTCGTCCGCAAAGAGCGGCGGCGGCGCTTCCCAGCCCGGCAGGCGGAACGAAACCGTTTTAGCGCCGGGCATGCGGGCGATTGAGCCCAGGAGCGGGAATATACCCCCGGTTTGGCCGTACACCAGCTCGTGTATGTGGATATTGCCCTCCGATTCGCGGCAAAGCGCGTACGCGCCCGCGCCCCAAAGGCCGAAGCCGCCCTCGAGCAGCGTCTCCTCGATTTGCTTTTCGCAGCCCTCCACGCCGCGCAGCAGAGCCGGATCGGCTCTTTCCGCCATAGCGTGGTACAAGCGCCAATGCCTTCTGCCGAAGCCGTGCTCGACGGGCGCGAAATCCCCCGGCTCGCACAGCGCCTTGAGCCTATCCGCCGGGAGCGTATAGCGGAGCATGCCCGTCGCGCACTCCCAGCCCAGGCGGCGGTAAAAGCCGTAGCGGAACGGATGCAAAAACGTGATGTCCGCGCCCATCTCGCGCATATGCGCGAGCGCCGCCTTCAGCACGCGCTCCATGTGCCCCTTTTTGCGGTGCTCGGGCAGCGTCGCCGCGCCCGCGATATACGGGGCGGCCGCGGTTTTTTCCCGCAGCCGGACGGAATAGGGGAGCATCAGCGTGTCTGAAATAAGCTTGCCGCCCTCAAAAAGCCCCATAGCGCGCTCGGGCGTTACGCTCGTTTCGAAATACCAGTCGATAAACTTTTGCGAGTCGCCAAAGCAGACGCTCCAAATGTGCAGCGCCTGAGGCATGTCCTGGGGGGTTAGAAGGCGAAGCTCGTGTCGCTTCTCAATACTAAAAGTCATTTTCCTGCCGCGAATCTAAAATATATTTAACCTCAACTATCGACGCTCTCTCATTAATAGCAAAAATTATCTGATAACGACCAACTATCATCTGCCGGTAATGATTAGATGTTTTCCGCGTATGATAGCCTGGACATCGTGCCGGCATAACCTCCAACGAAGCAATAGCGCTATAGAGCTCGGCTCGCAGCTTATGCGCTGCGGGTATACTTACATTTGATACGAAACGAATATGCTTATATAGCATCTGCGCGGCTCGATCATGAATGAAAATCTTATACCTTTTTTGTTCGCTGCTCATATGGTTGACGCCTCAACCTCGTTGATAATGCGGTCGATTTCAGTAAAGACGTCTTCCATGGGGGCATACAGAGCCGTTCCTGCCTTCTCCTCGGCTTCGATTTGCAGTAATGCTTCCTCGACCTTTATACGCTGGCGCTCTTCCTTCCACGCCTGAATGGACATAACGACCAATTCACCTTCGCCGTTATTGGTGAGAAATACCGGTTGGCCGGTTTCTATGCAATAATCGGCTACTTTGCGATAATTGTTTCTTATTGCTGCCGACGGCTTTATTACCAAATTTGAACACCTCCATCTCATAGCTATATTATAGCGCAATTCGGGCATAAGTTGCAAATCATCGCGCTCTAGCTCAGTCCTAAGCCAGCCACGCCCCCATCTTCTCCACCATCCGCGCCGGATGGTACGATTCCTTCGCCTTGCGCAGGCCAGGCTCGCCCATGTCCTCCTCGCGGTTGATCCACTTTACATCGTAGAACTCGTTTTCCACGAACTGCTGGTTGATGTGCGGATACAGCCCGCGGATATCGCCGTTCGCCTTTTCGACGTGTATTATCGCCATATCGCCGATGCGCTCGCCGAAGGTAAAGGCCTCGACCTTGCCGAATACGCGGATAACGCCGCCCACGAAGCCCAGCTCGTCCGAGCTTTGCAGCGCTTTCATAACGGCGAGGCGCTCCTGCTCGAGCCCCGGCGACGTCCGGTCCTTGCCGGAGAGCCACTGTTCGTACATCTCCACGCATTCCCTTTTGTGCGCTTCGGGCGAATAGCGCTCGTAAACATACTCGTTGGCCGAGCGGAACGCGCTTATGTGGTTGCGCTTGGCGTGGTACTTACCGCCGGAGAGCATGATCAAATCGCCCGAAAAGTAAACGTAGTCGAAGAAATCACGCTTCTTTTCGAAGACGTACTTTCCCGGAAAGGCCGCCTCCATCGCCTCCATTTGGGAATCCGAAACGGAGGAATAGACGGCATTCGCGCCCCTTTCGGCAAAGAACGCCTCGGCGGTCTCGAGCGCCCCGGCCATGCCCTCGCCCCTTTTCCTCGTGAACGGCACTTTGAGCATGGGGGGCTTGTCCCCGTCGCGGACGTGCACGAACAGCGCGTCGTTTACGATATCGTAGCGGATGTCGTACGCCTCCTGCCAGATGTAGAGGCTCCCGAACGAGGAATCGGAGT
>QMCE01001415.1_pt1 | contig 13159 bp, 9 predicted proteins | sample 1821851 | NCBI WGS metagenome assembly QMCE01 (sample SAMN09453174, study PRJNA476694) | Termite gut metagenome, whole genome shotgun sequencing project. | isolation source: worker | host: Odontotermes sp. | place: South Africa:Pretoria | collected 2016-01-28 | reverse complement strand
TTGTGGCTGATTATCATCGGGGCGGCCAGATGTTTGGCGTAGGCGCTCGCCCTCTTTGCGCCACCCATGTCGGGCGCCGCTATCGACATGTTCTCGATCTCGAGGCTTTGAAGGTAGGGCACGAATATCTTGCTCGCGTAGAGGTGATCGACCGGAATGTCGAAAAAGCCCTGTATCTGGTCGGCGTGCAGGTCCATCGTCATCACGCGGTCTACCCCGGCGGCCTTCAACAGGTTGGCCACCAGCTTAGCGCCTATCGAAACCCTCGGGCGGTCTTTGCGGTCCTGGCGCGCCCATCCGAAATAGGGTATCACCGCAACAACCCTGTGGGCGCTCGCGCGACGTGCCGCGTCGATCATCAGCAGCAACTCCATCAGGTTGTCGGCGGGCGGAAAGGTGCTCTGCACGATGAACACCGTGCAGCCGCGAATGGTCTCGTTGAACGACGGTTGGTACTCCCCGTCGTTGAAGTCGATGCAGGCCGACGACCCCAACGTCGTGCGGTACGAAGCGGCGATCTTCTCGGCCAGCGGCCACGAATTTCTACAGGAAAAGATTTTAAGTGTATGGTGTCCCATGATCGTGTATATTTTCTATTTGGGTTTTCGTGATAGCGGCGCGTCTGCTGCCTTGTCATCGGAAATTTCTGCGGTCATGTACGCCCGAGTACACCCCCTTGCAATTTCCTCGACAGTGTGACATACGCACCACTCTGACGAAAACAGTCGTTATCTTAGTGCAAATGTTGTTCGACAAATCCAAAAACCTCACTCACCTGTGCCTTGCTCTGACGAAAACAGTCGTTATCTTAGTGCAAATGTTGTTCGATGAAATCCAAAATCTCGTCGCCGCCGGTGCGCTTTTCCGACGAAGTGACGAAGATCGGCGGGAGCTCCTCCCACCGTTTCAGCAACTCCTGCCGGTAGTTTGCCACGTTGGCCGCCAAAGCGTTGGTACCCAGCTTGTCGGCCTTGGTGAAGACCACGCCGAAAGGTACGCCCTCCTCGCCCAACATCGACATGAACTCCATGTCGAGGCGTTGCGGCTCGTGGCGCACATCGACCAACACGAAGAGGAACCAAAGCTTTTCGGCCTTCGTGACGTAGTCGGTTATCAGCCCCTCGAAGCCCGCCCGCACCCTCTTCGAAGCGCGTGCGTAGCCATATCCCGGCAGGTCTACCAAATACCAGGCCGGCCCGCCTCCCGAAGCGCCGCCACCCACCAAAAAGTGGTTTATCAGCCTCGTCTTGCCTGGCGTGCCGGAGACCTTCGCAAGCCCCTTTTGCCCCGTCAGCATATTGATGAGCGACGATTTGCCTACGTTGCTGCGGCCTATGAACGCGAACTCGCGCAGCCCATCCTTCGGGATCTGCGAGAGCTTCCCCGAGCTGAATGCGAATTTGGCCGACGTGATCTTCATACTTTTGCCTTGAATTGGCGCCGCGAAGATACGAATAATTCCGTCATCTTTCGGTATAGTCTATACCACTACACACATACACACACTACCGGAGGGTTGTATGGTAAAGGGTTTTCCTTTTTTTTATTTATTATTCCATTACAGAACGAATAGAAAAGCCATTGCTCCGACGGTAGCTGCCCAACGGATAGACGATCGCACTATCGAAGTACAGGCCGTAACCGTAGGTATCATTGTACGGCAGTGCCGGCCAACAGAAGCCGGTAGTACCTACATTGCTCAACGCCCCTGTGGAGAAACTACGGTAGCCGGAGGCCGGGAAGAGAAATTCAATTAAGAATTAGGAATTAAAAATTAAGAATTGGGCTACGCAGTAAAAAAATTGAGAATGGGGGCTAACGCGAAAAAATTTGGAGATTTGAAGATTTGGAAATTAGCTACGCGCGCAGATTTACCACCCCGTCAGGCTTCGGCAGTCCGAAAATTATAACTTCCTGTAAAACGGGGGAAATGTGGTGTCGGGGCGCGTAGATCGGCATAAAAAAGCCGAATTCGGGAGTTGGGGAAAAGTGTTTTTTTTAGAAAAAAATCGAGTTGGCATTCTTTTTGTAAAATTTTATCCTAAACTTGCACGTTCCAACAGAGGGATGGATACAGGGGAACAGATGACGATGAAACGTCGATGTCTTAATATATATGGCTGATACACAATTATTAAACGACACTCATGCCGGAATTGCCGGTGGGTTGTCCGAGGATAATCTCAGACATATAGGCCGTATTGTCGCACCCGACGATATAATTACCTCCGAAGTTTTGAAGCGTCTGCGCAAAGGTGATCACGAAAGTTACGAAAAAGTTTATCTGCACTGGAGGAAGCCCATCTACAAGTTCGTGTTCAGCATCACGGGCAAAGAAGACGAAGCAGACGATATAACGCAAGAAATTTTCACCGTCCTGTGGAATTACAGGGACAAGATAGACCCCGACCGGAATATACGGACGTTCCTGTTCCTGGTGGCCAGGCGTGTCGCATATAAAAGCAACCGTGCCGACCGGATACGAAAAAGGTATGCGGATTCGACTTGGGCGGAAGAGATAGATAATTTCACCTCGCACGACATAGTCGTGGAAAAAGAGATGAAGCTGCTGCAAGAAGCGCTGCTGAGGCGTATGCCCTCGGCGCAAAGGAAAATTTTCGAGATGTCACACAACGACGGGCTCTCGGTCGAAGAGATCTCGGAGCAGCTCGGTATCAAACGCGAGAGTGTCTACAACCAGTTGTCGAAAGCGCGGAAGACCATACGCGATGCCATCCTGATCTTGTTGTTCCTGTTGCAATAATCCCCTGGAAACATACAGTTTTTACAGCAGCCCCGACCCCGAAAGTCGGGGTTGTACGTTTGTATTGCGTGAGAAATTTTGCATTTTTATTTCGTTGATATACAGCGCATTGAGAGAATATGTGCTGTTTTTTGAAAATTTTTATGTGAGGTTTGACCTCTTCGAGGCATTATTTATGTGAAGGGGCGATACAAAACCATGTATCGAAAAAAATTTAGAACACCGACATTGTAATGCTGAACCCCAGGGACGATACCAAGAGGGCTGCCGAATTGCTCGGCCTGTTGCTCGACGATGCCACCGATCGAGCAACGAAAGAGGAGATACGCGCCTGGCTGTGGAGCAGTGTCAGTGATGAAGCCAAAGAGGCTGCAACGATAGAGATGTTCCGGCAGATGACGCCGAACAGGCATCCCGACAGCCTCGACTATGATAAATATGCGGAATTAGCCGCACTGTTGAATATAAACGGCAAGGCCCGTAAGGCCAAGCGGGAGAGTAGAATCCCCCCCCTCTTACTCACTCCCATGCGCATCGCAGCCTCTGTGGCGCTATTGCTTGGCCTGGGCCTTGCCTATTTTGTGTTCGACCGGACGATGAACGCTCCGAAAGAACCGGCAGAAGTGAGGATAAGCGCAGGCCCGGTGGCGCAAACCATAGAGCTGCCCGACGGCACATCGGTGGAGTTGGCGGCAAACTCGGAATTGATATACGACGAGGATTTCATCAACGACCGGCATGTGTTCCTCAGCGGCGAGGCCCTGTTGTCGGTGGAGAGGACCACGAACGAAGCGGGGGAAGCCATACCTTTCGCATTGAGCACCGACGACCTCAAGGTCGAAGTGTACGGGACGGTGTTCAGGGTGATAGACCACTCCGACGATGGGGACGACAGGAGCTCGGTCGCCCTGTACGAGGGTTCGATCCGCGTGACGGCAGACAACACGACCTTCGCACTGAAACGCGGCGAGACATACTATTACGACCACGGGAACCCGAGACCTAACATTGGTCTGGTTCTTGCAAAAGAGATGGTGGAGCACGGGTTCGTGCCCCTTTTGCGGTTCGACGAATCGACCCTCGGGAACATCGTCACTTCGATCACCGCAAATTACGGGGTCAAATTCGTGATTCCCGAAGGCATAGACCTTTCGAGAGGAAAATTCTCGGGAGACTTTCAGGGAGAAGACCTGAATAGCACTTTGAACATTCTGACCAAGTCGAGTGCAAAATTGAGCTTCTCGCTCAAGGGAGATAAAGTAGTTGTGAAACGAAAATAATATCCGATGCGGGTAATAACGACGAACGAAAATAAGATTAAGAACGGGCTTTTGAAAAGTCCCGTTCTGTTCGTCGTATGTTTGCTGGCGGGGCTCGGGAGTGTGTGTGCGCAAAGCGGAAAGGTCATACTGCCCCTGCGGGAGATGACGATGAAACAGGTGGTGAGCGAGTTGCAGAGGCAGACTCGGTATAAGGTGGCGGTCGATTGGGACGAGCTCGCCCCGGGCAGGAAGGTGTTCTTCCCGTCGCAGGAGATGGAGGTGTCGGAATTACTGCGCATCGGCCTCGCGGGTACGGATTTCGGTTGGGAAACAGAGGGTGGCGACCAGATAATAATCACCTACAAAGGCCCGGACGACGGGCGCAACGCCCACAGCGCGATGATGGTGCGCGACAACTATCACAAGGAGTCGATGAGGTTCGTGCCCGATCCGTGGAGCCGGACGCAAAAGCCGTTCGAGGATATGTTCAACGTCCGCAAGAGCTATTGGAACCCCGGCGGCAACGGGCAGGATTCGATAAGCATGGCCGTCATTAATTACCGCGTGGGCAGTTCGATGGTCGAGAAAGAGTACATGGACAATGCACGGACGATAGAGACCATGCGCCGGTTGCTGACAGACAAAGAGATACTCGCCGGATTGGACTACATAGTCATCACGTCGGGTTCGTCGCCCGAAGGAAACACGGCGGCCAACGAACGCCTCGCAGCCGCACGCGCGCTGGCGATGAAATCGTATCTGATGTGGCAGTACCCCTACCTCAACAGGGATATAATCTACACCTTCTCGATCGGGGAGGATTGGAGCGGCCTGCGCGATATGGTCGAAGAAGACCCCTGCACCCCCTACCGCAGCGAGGTTATCGGTGCGCTCGACGCCGATACAGGCAGCGACGCCAAACGCATCGCGCTCAGGAGTATCGGAGGCGGAACGGCATACAGGTATATCGCGGCCAATATGTTGCCCAGGTTGCGCGGTGCGGCGGCGGCAACACTCCACTTCAAAGAGAAGCAGGTGAGGGAGGTGATAGTCGAGACACGCAGCGTCGATACGGTGTTCGTCGAAAAAAGGATAGAGGTGGAGGTCGTGAAGGAGCAGGTCATTTTTCAGGAACCCGCGCCCACGCCCGACCTCGAACTCGAATTCGAGCCCCATCCGTTGTTCGCACTGAAGACAAACCTGCTTTTCGATGCCGCCTCGGCGATAAACGTGGAGCTCGAAGTCCCGCTGGGCGAACGCTGGTCGGTGGCGGGAGAGTGGGTGTTCCCGTGGTGGCTGTACGAGAAAAAGCAGTATGCCCTGCACCTTGGCAACGGCAATCTCGAAGTGAGGTATTGGTTCGGCGACCGCAAAGAACGCAAACTGCTTACGGGTTGGTTCATGGGGCCGTACGGCGGCGGCGGATACTATGACCTCGAATGGAAAACTCGCGGCTATCAGGGAGAGTTCTGGCACGTCGGCCTCGGGGCCGGATATGCACACACAGTTGGCCGGAGCGGGAATTGGAGGATGGAATATATGCTCGGAGCGGGCTATATGGATACATATTATCGTGAATATGTCCCCCGAATGGAGGAGGACGGAAAGTGGCATCTGAAATACCGGGGCAACGGCAATCGCCAATGGTTCGGCCCGACGCGGGCCAAGATCTCCCTCGTGTGGATGATCAACCACGGCAGCAGGAGGAAAGGAGGCGTGAAATGAGAAGGGCGATAGTATATATGATGTTCGCGGCCGTGGTTGCGGCACAGCTCTTTACGGCCTGCAAGCGGAGGCCGCTGGAGTATGATTACGGCCGCACGGCGTTGATACCGGTGAAGATAGACTGGAGCCTGTCGAACATACCCGTGACCGAGAGCCGGGGCAACGGCTTCGTGCATCGCGTGTCGCTGCGGTTCTTCCCCAAGGACGGCTCCCCTGCTTTCGACCGCTATCTGGAGCTGAGCGTTATCGAGGGCGAGATAGAGGTTCCGGTGGGCGAATACTCGGTGGTGGTTTTCAACGAATCGGTCTACGATATCTATTGGGAAGATGCGATCGTATTCAGCAACGTGGACGATTATGACGATTTTGCCGCCACCATCGTCGCCGACGATGCCGCCAGGTATCCATTCTACCATCCGGTCGGGGACGAGGAGCTGATAGTCGAACCCTTCAGGCTGGCGTCGTGGAACCTCGACGATTTTACGGTGACGGAGAAGATGGTCGTGAACACCCGCTCGGCGACCAGAACGGAGTTTGCCGCCGACGCGCCGGAAAATGCGCTGACTAACATAGTGATGCGCGCCCTGACCCGCAATGTGAACGTGACCGCCCATGTGGAGAACCTGTCGTCGGCGCAGTTGCTTCAGGGGGCTATGCAGGGTTTCGCACGGAAAGTCTACATGGCCTCGGCCAAGACAGCCCAAATGCCCGCCACGCACGTTTTCAAGCTCAACAACAGAGTGTGGGACGCGGGGTCGAACAAGCACGGCACGGTGAACAAGACATTCCTGAGTTTCGGACGCCTGCCGCAGGACGAAGAGTACAGGCTCAATGTGGACGCGGTGTTCATCGACGGCACGATACACGGCGAACAACTGCTGTGGAGCGTGACCGATCAGGTCGAAGGCCACCCGACGGACGCGATAGATATAGAGATAGATATAAGCATCCGGTTGCCGCTCATAACAGAAGGGGTCTTCGTGGGAGAGTGGGACGACGAGACCATAAGGATCAATTGACGAAAAGAACAACCGACTTACTAAATAACAATACAAGAGAACATCAATTTTATTTAAAAACTTTAAAATTTTAAAACCATGAAGAAGATTTTAGTTGCAATCGCAGTCGCAGGCGTGATGCTGACAGGCTGCACGAAAAACCAGACCGACGGTTTCAAAGTGCAAAACCCCGACGTCATCGGCTTTTCGACATCCACATCGAGGGCTTCGGTGTACGATCTCTCGACGCTGACCGACGACCCCGCCGGTTTCAAAGTATTCGGCCAAACCGCCAACGTGAGCGGCGCATGGTACGATAATGTAGACGGGACCAACAACTATGCGTTCGCTTCGGGCGCCTGGGGTTGGGCGGGAGAAGACGCCGTGTGGCCCACCACCGACGGCTCATACCCGATGACCTTCTATGCGGTCTATCCGGTCAAAAACCTCACCTCGGAGACCGTCGCCGCACTGTCGGATAATATCGAGATCGCAGCCGCCGCAGCCGATCAGGTCGATATGTTGTCGGCAAAGGCCACCGCAGGCGGTAAACCCGCAAGCGGACAAGTCTCGCTGACATTCAAGCACATCCTTTCGAAGGTGAACTTCGGTGTGATCGCAGGCCACGAAATGAGAGTGGAGGTACAGTCGGTCGCTGTCAGGAACGTCAATAGCAAAGGCACTTACAACTACATTACGCAGACGTGGAGCGGTGCCACCACCTCCCCTGCGGGTTACAGTTATTTCTTCTACCTCCCCGCAAACAACGCCCAGCTTCCCTATTTCGAAACCACGGGCGGCTCGGGTGAGGACACCGCAGTTCCCATCTACGCGGGTACGGACCACTCCAACCATCTGATGCTGATGCCGCAATCGTCGGCCTCCGGTGCTCCGGCAGCATGGGACAAGACCATCGCCAACCTCGCCAACGGGGCCTACATCGAAGTGACATACCTCATCGTGGACACTTCGACAGACCCGGAAGACGACTATATCGGTTATCGCCAAGGTACGACATATCTGGACGAACATACCGGGTTTGCGGCTAACAACAACGGATGGGAACCCACTTACACCGGCGGTCTCGGCACGGGCACGGCCCAATACGACGGTTTCCTTTACGTCAAGGTGGGATTCCCTTTGACACTGAACTGGGAAGCGGGCAAAGGCTACACCTATAACATCTGCCTCGGCACGGCCAACTCGACCAACGGTTACTATATCAGCGATAATTACATCGACGATGACGGTAACGAAACGAACGTCCCGATCCTCGACCCCAAAGGCGATCCCATCGAGCCGGGTGAACCCGTGACCGACGGTATCATCAACTTCCTTGTCGCCGTAGACCCATGGACAGACACGCCACCAACCAACCTGCAATAATTATGCAAAATAGGATTATGGGGGTTGAGCACCCCCATAGTCCGCGAAGGGCGCACCACGCGCCGCAAAAAAACGATAAAATGCAAAACATGAAACGGATCTTCATAGTTGCTATCACGGCGCTGGCCGTCGCGGGTTGTTCGAAAGAGCCGCCGGACGATCAGGGAAAGGGCGGCACGTCGGACATCGTGGCCTTCTCGACGGACGGCGGCACTCGCGGTACGCCCATAACGGATGTGTCGCAGTTGGAGGATATAGGCACGTTCGGCTACTATACGGGGCAAAGCGTCTGGACGGAGGCCTCGCTTCCCGGCCTGATGTTCGACCAGCGGCTCTATCGCGACGGCGCGGAGTGGAAATACGACGGTGTAGAGCCCGTCGAATGGCCCGGAGTGGTGGTCAGCGATCTGTTCACCTTCTACGCCTACTCCCCTTACGCGACCGCCGAGAACGGCATTGTGGTACAAGGCGACGCTTCGACGGGCGGCATCCCCACGCTGACATACACCGTGCCCACGGACGTGACCAAGCAGCCCGACCTGATGGTGGCCGTGCCGAGGGTCGATATAGTGAAGCCCGCCAGCGGATACGTTTCGCTGACGATGCAACACGCCCTGACCACGATAGGTTTTCAGGTGGCGGGCAACGGCGAACAGATCACGGGATTTTCCGTTTCGGGGGTCTCGATGACCGGCACACTGAAAATGGATGGCGGCAACATAGTGTGGACAAACCTCGACACGCCCCCCACCGCCGATTTCAGCGCGTCGATCAATTATGACGACGGCCAGAGCTACTACACGGCCACACCGGCCATGTCCACCGACCTGATGAAGGGCGACGGATATCTGATGATGATACCGCAGGAGCTCGACGATAACGCCGTGCTGGTCGTGACATACGCCGACGGCAGCACGCTCGAAGCCAATATCGACCCCCACGAGTGGTTGCCGGGCAAAAAGATAGTCTACGAACTGACGATCGTTCCGGGCGGGGTGATAGTCGTGGAGCCGGTCGATATAACGATGCCCTGGCCCGCATCGCAAAGCACGATGTTGGTCGAGTGTTCCGACAATAACGGCGAACCCGCCCCCTCGATGGCGTGGACGCTCTCCTCGAGCGAGGCATGGCTCACCCTGTCGCTCGACAACGATCCCTCGAACGCCAGCCTGACGCTCAGCGGCACGGGCACGCAAACGGTCTATGTATTTGCCACGGAGAACGTCACCAAAGCCGACCGCACGGCCACCGTCGCGCTTAACGAGGCGGAGAACATAGTGACCCATGTGAGACAGTTGTATGCCCACGCCCAGAGGTTTGCCCGGAGCAATATCGTGATGTATGACTTCGGGGGCGGGAACAAGGTGCTGACATTCGCCGAAACCGAGGCCGACCACACCGAGAACAAAAGCGTGACGTACAACGACGTCTCCTCCGGTTCGGCGGTGAACGGGAGCGTGCCCGCCATTCCGGCTAACGTGCAGGGGCTCCACTTCAGATGGGGATCGCTGGTGGGGGTGACGAGCAACGGCACGAACGGCACCACCTTCAGCAGCTCGCATGTGGTGTTCTGGCCCGCCGAGCACGCATCACAAGTTCCGGCTACATGGGTTTTCAATGCGAATTCGAATGTCGTCGGCCAGGTTCCTTATGCCACCGGTTCCGATATCGGGTCGAACCCATACCCCTCGAACAACCCCGCGATCTGGACTGTGGATGCTTTCGCCGGATATCCCGGCGGCACAGGCCCCGGATTCGACAAAGCCAACGCAAAAGGCGACATCTGCCGCTACATCAGCGACATGGGGTGGGTCGCGGGACGTTGGCGCATACCCACCTCCAGGGAGATAATGGACCTCATGGCCGAGACCCCGATCTATGGCAGCAATGGCAAGGTGATGGGTACATGGGACGAGAGCTATCAGCAGATCAACGGCACGGGTGCGAACGGCCAATATGGCTACTCCCGCATCCCCGACGTGCGTATCGTGGGCAAAGGTGTGGCCGGAGGAACCGAAAGCCAGAGTTCGCTGACCAACCCCGGTGCAGCAAAGGTGCTTTTCCCTGCGGCGGGATATCGCAACGGCTACGACGGAGTGTTGTTCGAAACGGGTTATTACGCCCACCATTGGGAGTCTACGCAAGCCAGCGGGGGCAGCGCATACGATATGGACTATAACAGCACCACCAACTATTACGCCAACAATATGTTCGGTCGGGGCAACGGCTTCTCCGTGCGGTGCATTATGGAATAGAAAACATGAACGGGGCGAAAAAACAGGGGCCGATTTCGATAGGTTCCTGTTTTTTTATTTCCTATCTTTGCGGTGATCATCCTTATTTCACAAAACTGTCTCTAATAGTAACGATCATGAAATCACGAATGACTGCCGCCGCCGCACTTATCGTCATGCTGTTGCAGGGTTGGATAAGACGTACGATTACATCTTTTTGGATGCGTTTACGCCGTCAAAATGTCCGTGTCTGTGGACGCTGGATTTTTTCCGGCTGCTTTATGACAGATTGGAGCCGGAGGGAAAACTTCTGACTTATTCGCAAGCCACACCTGTTCGCAACGCAATGATGAAAGCCGGGTTTTACGTGGGAAAAACAACGTCGGGCACAATCGCTGCAAAAAATCCGGCGCTTATAAAAATACCCCTCTCACAATACGATTTAGGCCTGTTAAAAACTCGCGCGGGTATTGTGTATAGGGATGAGAATTTTTCGCTCGATAACGAGGCTATAATCGCCTCTCACAAAAAAGCCCGCGAAAACAGCGATTTGATGACCACCTCGCGTTATATTAAAGATTATGGTATAATAAAATCATGAAATACGATGTTGTTGTTGCAGGAGGAGGAACGGCCGGTTGTGCGGCTGCTTATACGGCGGGGAAACTGGGCTTGAAGACTCTGTTGATTGAAAAACGCATCCATCTTGGCGGCACAATGACGTCAGGTCTTGTTGTTCCGGCCATGGATGCAGGCAAAAATCAAATAAATACAGACTTTTATAATGCTCTGATTAAACGGATGCGTGCTATGGGCGGCCAAATCACTTATCAGGACAACCCGGGCTGGTTTAATCCCGAACTTTTGAAAATCGCACTTGATGAAATGATGCTCGAAGCAGATGTTGAAGTGAAATTCGAAGCGGAAATATTATCAGTATATAACGACCAGATACAAATTAAGCAAGGAATATTATCGGAACCTATCTACGCGATAGATGTGAATTTTAAATACCTGATTGATGCAACAGGAGATTGTGAAATTTCAAAACTTTGCGGTGCGACGTTTCTACCCGAAACCCAAACACAGCCGGTTAATTTGCGCTTTATGATGGGCGGTGTGGATGTGGAAACCTTTGGCAAGTGGCTTTTGGACTTTGACCCTGACCGAAACACAACTACTGTGGAGGGTTCGCATCTTTCTACGGCTTACACGTGGGATACTGACAGAGATTGGGCGCTTGCGCCGCTGTTTGACGACGCTGTGGCCAAAAATATCCTCAAAGACGAGGACAGGAACTATTTTCAAGTATTTACCGTTGCCGGGATGCCCGGTACTGTTGCGTTTAACGCGCCAAGATTGTTAGAATCCCCCCCTCCCCCCCCTTTAACAAGGGGGGCAAATGTACTGATGGCAGCGCGTGTAGCTATTTTGCACTTGAGTAATTTCTGCAAAGAATACCTGCCGGGGTTTGAAAACGCTTTTATATCGAACATCGCAGATATGCTCGGGGTAAGGGTTTCGCGCCGGATAAAGGGCAAATACGTTTACACAATCGATGACCTTAGAAGCGGCAAGACATTTGACAATCCGGTCTTGATATCGAATTATCCGGTGGATGTGCACAGTAGCGAACGCGGTAAATCAACGTTGGAGCACGTTCAGGAGTATCAGCTGCCGGTAGAATCGCTTATGTCGGCGGACGTAGAGAATTTATTTGTTGCAGGGCGCTGTGTTAGCGCAGATTTTATGGCGCAGGGAGCCCTTCGGATACAGCCAAACTGTTTTGCAATGGGCGAAGGGGTTGCTAAATATATATACGGATTGACAACCTCCGAGCGAAATGCTAAAATTGAGAAAAAGGAAGAATGATGGAAGTTAAAAATTACATGTCATCGCGCACGCAACGAAGTGGAGATGCGCGATCTTCAATAGGACAAAGACCGCGCATCAAGTGCGCGGTGACATGGGCGGGTTTTACATTGGCGGAAGTTTTAATCACATTGGGCATAATCGGCATAGTTGCCGGTTTGACTATGCCGGGACTTGTCAGGGATTACCAATCGCGAGTATATGAAACTAACAAAACAGTCTTTGAAAACCGCATGGGCGAATCCCTTCGCCAGATGAATATTGCCGAAGAACTCACAGGTCACACGACAACAAAGGCCTTTGTCGACGCGCTCAAAAAATACATGAAAATCATCAAAGTGTGCGAAGCGAACAATCTGACCGCTTGTTTCACCGACAAAATACACGCGTCGGATGGGGAACCGATTGATGTTGCGGATGCGGACTTCGTCGGCGAAGCTGAAGAATGGAAAACAGGGTTGATGGGTATTGTACTGCAAAACGGCACCAGCGCGATAATCAAGTACAATCCGAATTGCCACAGCAAAGGCATAACGGCAACAGTCGGCGATTTGGAGCATTGCGTCACAATAGCGTATGATACGAATGGCAAATCACTGCCGAATGCGCTGAACAAAGACGTGCAAGGTACGCAGTTGTCGTCCGACGGAAGTGTCAAAACGGTTCAATTGGACGGGTTTCAAATGACAGAAGCAGAATTCTCGTTTGGTCCGATATCGGAAGACCCCTTCCCTGACAACAACAATTATTGGGCGGGAGCACGCGAGGGATGTGCAAAATTAGGGATGAAATTGCCGGAGGGCGGAGTAGTAACGCCCGGTGACTATATTTGCAACGATCCGGACGACAAACTGGAAGCCTGTCAAATAGGCAGATGGTGCGAAACTGAGGGCAATTCTTGTTCTCTGGACAAGAGTT
>QMCE01001414.1_pt1 | contig 13160 bp, 12 predicted proteins | sample 1821851 | NCBI WGS metagenome assembly QMCE01 (sample SAMN09453174, study PRJNA476694) | Termite gut metagenome, whole genome shotgun sequencing project. | isolation source: worker | host: Odontotermes sp. | place: South Africa:Pretoria | collected 2016-01-28 | reverse complement strand
CACAGTACCGCGCGGCTCGAAAGTAAATGATGATACCGCAAAAGGGATTCTCAAGGATGCCGGATTAAGTTAGTCCGGCTCTCGCCCTTGCCTAAACTGAAAGGAGATAGCTTATGAAATATGTTTATCCGGCAGTATTTACCTTGAATGTCGTTGGTAAATTAACGGCGTGCCCGAATATTAAAGCGTGTTGTGTAGGGATTGACGGCAATCGTTTCAATACCGTGTCCGAAATATGCGGTGTAATTTGTCGAATATGCGATAAATCTTCGGGATTTTGTATTCTGTGAACAATAAAATTACTGCATTGCGATAAGACGGTACGCGATAATTCGCTTGGTCTTTGTGAAGAAATCAACAAAAACATACCGTATTTTCGACCCTCTTTTGCAATGCGTTCAAATATTTTATTTGCATCGCCGAAAACTTTTCCAGATTCCGTAGAAATATATCTGTGTGCCTCTTCCAAAACAAGATTAACAGGAAATTTATTTCTGTCTTTTGCTTTTCGCAATTTTTCAAAAAACATTCTTGATAAAACACACGAAACAACCTCGACCGCTTCATCGTTAGCAGAATTTAGGTCTATGGTTGAGATTTGAGATTTTTTTGTATTATCATTAATACCAATGAATTGATTTAGAAATTCGGAATATTCTTTATTTGAATCCTCCTTTGTAAGAAAATTAAAATCGCCTCTATCTTTTACACTTTTAAATCTCGTCATCAATGAAGAACAATAATCTCTAATTTGTCTGTTTCCGTATGATTCTTCAAAAAGAATTGCAATATCTAATGCTTCTTCTAATTTGCTAAAAGTAAATTTTTGATTTGGCTGATATGGCGGTAAACTAAAATTATCTGATAGGAACTTATAATTGCCGTCATCATTTTTTTGTTCTAAATAATCGTGTAGAAATTGAATGCCTTTCATTTCCCCATAATGGATAAAAAGACAATTTTCAATTGTACATTCAACACTTGCTATTCCATTATGAAAATTATCATTGTTGCATTTTATTGATAAACTAATTTCTGTTGTGTTAAATTTTTGAAGAATTGACTTTATTCTATCTTTTTTTGAGGGACTGCTTGTTTCATCTCGCAATATTTGAGTAATGCAAGTTGCTAAAATATGATTTTTTGTTTTTGTTATCTCATCACTTCCATTGTCGTTTTTACTTAAAAGAACTGCCAAAGCTAACGCATTTCGTAAAATAGGCAACTGCGTTCTTTCACTTGCTTGTAACAATAAAGCCCATTCGTCAATATTCAAAAACCAATGTGGCAGTACAAATTTTTCCACATTATTTTTATCGGCTTCAGGTATTTCATCTATTGTGAAGTTTTTTACTTCAATATCATTGTTGTTTTCTGTAAGTTTGCTAAATGCTTGCCGATATTCGCCATTTACATCAAAGAAAATAAATGTACTTCCTGTTGCGCTATATTCTGTATATTTGTACAAAGTTTGCAACATTGAAGCGATAGTACAAGATTTTCCGCTACCTGTATTGCCTAAAACCGCCGAATGACTACAGAAAAACTTATCAATATCTATTTTTACATCATAATCGGGGAAAATACTTGCACTTCCAATCGGCAACGAAATATAACGATTTTTACATTGGCAATTTCCTTTTTTACATTCTTCTGCATCTTGGCAACTTATTTCAGAAGTTTTGTTTGTCTTGAAAATAATATCTAATTCTTCTTCTTTAATATACAAAACATCAGAGTATAGAGTAGGATAAACGCTTACCCCAAAATCGAAGTTTTTATTGTTAATAGTTCCTATCGGAATAACTTCTAAAAATTTGCCTGTCTGTATTTTACTTAAAATTTGTTCGGTTGGGTTTGAAAAAGGTACATTCAAGTCTTTTTCTCTAACGCCCGAAACCTCCGCTACTAAATAGTAATTTTGATATGGAACAATCACATAGCTATTCAGTTGCGCAAAATAATGAATGTCGTCAAAACCACTGACATTAAAGTTTTCCAATCCGCTTAACAATTCAACTGTAAAACGGTCGGAATTGATTGCTACAACTTTGCCAATAACTCGCTGTTTATCTTCTTTTGTCATTTTAGTAAATCTTTTAAGTTATTGATTGTTATTTCCATTTTCTTATCCAAATCCTCATTGGTTAAATCCGGTAAAATTTCTTCTACAAATCTTTTGAAAAAATGTAATGGGACAAAGTGTTCATTGTCTTCCGGAAAAGTTTCGCCAATTATCCAAATTCGCGAATCATCTAATTTTTGTAGTTCGCCAATTTTATTTTTTTCTGTTGGCTCGCCGATAATTATCAATCTGAAAGAAGGAATTGTAAACGCTTGAAAAATTAAATTGTTAATGTGTTCGTCGTTAAAACTGTAACCTATTGTAACAAGTATATTGTTGTTTATCATAAGTTTTCGCTGAAACTCACGAAATAAATCGGAATATGGACTACCAAAACTCGCATTGTATTTTAATGGGGTTGGATAAATCATTGTTTCTTTATCTTTCAAATTCTCAAAAGTCGGTTCTTGTATTTCTTTGACTTTAAACAACTTGTTTTCGCCCTCAGCCTCAATCCAATTCACTGAGCCGTGTATTTTATACAAATAAAAGAAATTATCAATTACGCTCCATTTGGATTGCGACAAATCCATTTTTTCGGCAAGAGCATAATTAAATATTGTAGGATTGAAAAACTTACTTATTCCGCCTGTAAAACCGTTTACATAGTGTATTCCCAACAAATCCATTGCTTTTTCGGAATACAAGTCATAGTTGGTTGTAAAAATGTTTAGTCTTGGTAACGTTGAGTTTCGGGATAATAGTTTTCTATAAAATTGCTTGTAAATATCAAGTAATGGTTTGTCTAATTGTTCTTTAATATTATCTTCATTGAGTATTTTTCTCAATAAAAAATTTCTTGTTTCTTTGATTATGTTGTTAATTCTATTTTCTACAGATATTTCCTCATCTGCATCTTTGTCTATTTTTTCTTCTTTTTCTATTTTATTTTCAACGGCTTCGGTCTTTTTACTATGATAGAATGACAAACTATGTAAAGTTGAAAGAAATGTTTCAAGGTTGGTTTTGAATGTATCGTTTTCTACATCAATCTGTAAATTGTCTTTGAGCCATTTTTTATCTTCTGTAAAAGTATCGGAGTTGTAAAATTCTTTTGCTAATGGACACATTACAGGAATCCCAACTTGAATACACTCTTTTTCTTCCGTTTCTTCTTTGTCTTTTTCTATTTCAAATGAAGAACAGCCACTGCCTAAAAGGAAAGACAAATTTTTGTTGTCAAGCACTTTTAGAAAAGCTTCTTGAATTTTCTTAATATCTGAATTGCTGCTTGTTTCAAACACTTGTTTTTTATCAGCATCAAGTATATTCTCTTTGCCTTTATAGAAAAATGTATTCATATCGTTATTCATTTAATTTCTGCTTAGTAGTATTCAAAACCTTATCAGATAATTCTTTGTCTTTTTCTACTACTTCAGCTACTTTGTCGGCAAGCCAAAGTGTTAGAAGCTCTTCGGAGTCGGTTTGTAAAAGTTCTGCAATAATCGGAATTTGTTCTCTTTTTGCTCGGCGGTCGCCGTGTGCAATTTTACAATACATTGCATTATTCATATCAAGGGCTGCGGATATGTGGCGTTGCAACATCTGCTTACTTTCACTTAATTCTCTGATTTTATTTGCAAACAACATTCTTGTTTATTTTATACTTGACAAACTCCGACAAAGGTATTGTTTTTTTCTGAATTGATACTGTTTGCTTATGGTTATTTATTAACACTGCATAATCTTTTCAAATAATGACTTACCTCCATTCCAAGTAACAAAAGAATCAGATTGTAATTTCTTTGCCCTGAAAAAAATATCTTCAAAAAACTTGTTGAAGAAAATCAAATCAAATATATGTCGAGATTAGTACTATGTACGATCTTCTTATTTAGAACGCTATTTATTTCTTCTATCCAAACCCCACATCAATTTCTCCCTAATTACGGTGAAAAAGTCTTTCTCGTCAAATCGTACCGTTTTAATTGTAAAATTCTCTTTAGATACCGTAATTTTCGCCGGATTGGGAAGTTCGGCTCTGTAGTGGTCTAAAGTCAGGAGGAAGTTATCGGCTCTTCCTCCGATCTCAACCCTGATCACATCTTCGGAAGAGACTACAATGGGTCTTACCGACAAACTGTGTGAGGCGATAGGCGTAATCACATTAACTTGACTATCAGGAACAATAATCGGACCGCCGCAACTCAAAGAGTAGGCTGTTGAGCCGGTGGGCGTAGCTATGATCAACCCGTTAGCCCAATAGGTGTTCAAAAATCGGTCATTGATCCACACTTTGATAGAGCTAAGCTCTTCTCCCGAAGCATGAAGCGTAATATCATTTAGTGCGAAATTGTTAGGTAATACATGAGGGTAATCTGTTTCGAGATGCAACAATGTACGATTTTCCAACGTGTAATCTCCTTTTATTAAGTGGTGATAAGCCTTTTCAAAATCACTCTTATTTACGCCCGTTAAAAAGCCGATCCGTCCCGTATTGATTCCCACAATAGGAATATCCAAATTTCCTACAAGGCTTGACGACTTCAGCAGAGTTCCATCGCCTCCCAAAGAGAGGAAAAAATTAATATTGCCGACCTTTTTTAAATCTTCCTGTTTTTCATAGTAAGAGATGCCGGGAAAAAAAGCGGCTAACTTAACATTCGCCATCACCTCATGCTCCTGTTTGATTAAAAAAGAGAAAACAGATTCGATAAAGTTAAGATCATCGGAATGCGATTTTTCACTATAAACAGAGAATTTCATCAGTCGGATTTTTTGTTTCGGATCTTTACCGGTTAAAAGATCCGTAAAATCGGTTATCGGTATTGACGAATGGTAATCTCTTGTTTGAGAATCATTAACGCATTCATAGCTAAGGCTTCCATCTCATCTTCGCCGGGGTAAACATGAACAGGTGCAATCCATTTGATATAACTTTCTATACTTTTCACAAATGGTTTTCCGTAAGCCAAGCCTCCGGTCAGCAAGATTGCCTCTACATCTCCTTTCAGTACGGCTGCCGCGCTTCCGATCTCTTTGGCTACTTGATAAGCCATCGCGTTTTCGATCAGAATTGCCTTTTCGTCTCCGGCTTTAGCGGCATTCTCAATAGCCAAAGCGTCGCTATGACCAAAATAAGCCATATATCCGCCCTTACCTACAATCACTTTGCACATCTCTTCGTAAGTGTATTTACCGCTATAGCATGCTTTTATCACTTTATTCATCGGAAGTGTTCCGGAGCGTTCCGGAGAGAAAGGACCATCGCCGTCTAAAGCCTGATTAACCTCCACAACTTTTCCTTTCAGGTGTGAACCTACGCTGATTCCCCCGCCCATGTGAACCACAATCAGATTCATCTCTTCATATTTTCGATTTTGCTCTTTCGCAAAAGTTCTGGCAATCGCTTTTTGATTCAGGGCATGAAAGATAGATGTTCTTTCATAATCCGGATGCCCTGAAATTCTGGCTAATTCGGAAAGTTCATCCACAACCACCGGGTCAGCAATATAGGCGTGTTTCAAACCTATTTTTTGAGAAAGGCTATGTGCAATCAAACCACCTAAATTGGAAGCATGTTCGCCGGAATAACCGATTCTGAGATGCTCCAACATAAGATCATTAATCTCATAAACACCGGAGGAGATGGGTTTTACCAACCCTCCTCTTCCAATTACTATACTAATGGAGTTTAAATCAATTTGATTGGCTTCAAGCTCTTTTAAGACTACCTGATTTCGAAATTCATATTGATCGGCAATGTGTTGAAATTGGGAAAGCTCTTCCGCCGAATGTTTGATCGTTTTTACAAATAGTTGGTTTTCACCCTCGAATACAGCAATCTTTGTGGATGTTGATCCGGGGTTGATAGCAAGAATTTTGTTCGTCATAAAAAATGTTTATTGATTATTTAAAAATAGAACCGGGTTTTGTTTTAACCGATATAATATTGCTATAGCCGATACCTGCATTGGTTTTCGCCCAAGCTCTCACATAATATGTCGTGTCGGAAACCCAGAAATAGTTCACAGACCAGTCGAAAAACCATCTGTTTTGCGGGGATATCAACTCTACGGAGGTAGTTCTTTTTCCTAAAAAGGTGGGATCCGGTTCAAAACTATATAAAAAACCTTTTTGAATAAAGTCGTCTGCTCCTCCGCCATCCGTGATTACGGCATAAAATTTATAGAGCGTATCTTCTTGATTTTCCATTTGCAGATCAATTGTCGGTGCGTCAAAACGTTCGCAACTGTTGAAAAAGAAAAGAACAAGTAATGGAATTACGTAATAAATTTTCTTCATGTTGTATAAATTTTAGGTTGACAAAAATAAGGTTTTTTTTGTTACAAACGATAAATAAAACGATAAGGGAGCAAGGCGTCTTCTTGTGCATAGGCGACACCGATACGTGGAGTTGTCTCTATTTGACTTTCCGAAACAACGATATTTCGGTCTTCAATCCAAATTTTATCACCTTGAAGAGGAGTTCCGTTTTCTGAAATTTTAATCCCTAACGCTTGCGACACATTACCCGGACCGGATGTTAAATCCGGCGTCATTTGTATCTTTTTCCGTCTCCGTAATATCAACTCTTCGCCATGAGTAGCCAAAATAGAACGGATCAATATAGCATCGGGTGTGTCTTTAGCGCCGACTACAATATTTAATAAGTGATGAATACCGTAGCAAAGATAGACATAAATCACGCCGCCGGATGCGTACATCATCTCATTTCGTGAAGTTCTTCTGCCGCCAAACGCATGCGAAGCCTTATCCGTAACCCCTTTATAGGCTTCTGTTTCCGTAATTATTCCTCCGCTAATTTGACCTCCGATACAGGTGAAAATAGATTTCCCCAATAGATCTTTTGCCAAAAAAAGTACATCCTCCTGTTGAAAATAGTTTAAGTCGATTTTCATGTGCTTATAATAGCTTTTATGGTAATAAAAGCAAAAATAGCATTTTTTTTCATCTGCTTATATTTTTACATTTTAAAGTCATAATGGAATACATCAAGATCTTTTTTGGCGCGATTATCATAAGATCAATACGGAAATAACTACCGTTTGAGACACCGAATCAGACGGACATACAGAAAAACAGGTTGCTTTTCAAAGAAGCTGTTCAACCATTTTAAAGTGTTTGATTTGGCGTTTCAATTATGGATTTTTTAGTAAAGCATACTTTTTACATAACTGCCAAAACGTTCTATATTCGAAATAATGAGGAATGATATTGTTGACCGGTTGAAAAATTGTAAAACAAAAAAAGACATTAACAAAAAGCATTTTTCAAATATTAGGAATAAAAAATCATAAAATTGAAAAAAAAATGGATTTAATTGAAAAAATGTTTATTTTTGTACGTGTTAAATTACAAACTCAACTAACATGAATGAACAAGAAAATAGTGTAAGTTTTTTCCGATTTGAAGACTTACGTGTCTATTCCAAAGCGCTTGATTACTCCAAATGGTTACAAGACACCACTTATCTTTTTCCTATTGAGAGCAACACTCTTAAAGAGGGTATTTTAAAGTCGGCGCATGCAATCGTGATGAATATTGCCGAAGGCTCTGCAAGAAATAAGTTACAATTTGTCTATTATCTTAAGATGGCGAAAAGCGCTATCCGTGAATGCGTCGTTTACACGGAGCTATCTGCAAAAACAGGTTTAATGAATGATGAAGATCGGAAATATTCAAGAACACAACTTGTAGAACTCACGAAAATGATCGGTTCTTTAGTCTCCTCTTTGCAGCGCACTATGCCTAATTCTAAGAGTGATGATCCGGACGAAATAGATTAATACGGGATTTACTAACAATATCTACCATTAATTTTTAGCTTTCTATTGTCAGCCATCAATTGTTTTGTATCTTTGCTTTTCATTATAAAAGTGATTTTATCAACTTAATTTATTAACATACAAAAAATTAACTTAACATTATGGCTATTGTAAAAGCTTTTAAAGGATTACGCCCTCCCCAAGAGATCGCGAGACAATTGGCTTCACGCCCTTATGATGTGTTGAACTCAGCAGAAGCTCGCATTGAGGCTAAAGGAAATGAATACTCTTTGCTTAGAATTACAAAAGCGGAAATCGACCTTCCTGAAGGTATTGACGAACATTCGCAAGAGGTATATGACAAAGTTGTGGAGAATTATAAATTGTTCAAAGATAAAGGCTGGTTGCTGCAAGACCTTGAAGAGAGATTTTATATCTATGCGCAAACGATGGACGGTCGTACACAATATGGTATCGTGGGAGCTGCTCATATTGATGATTATCTGAATGATGTGATTAAAAAACATGAACTTACCCGAAAAGATAAAGAAGAAGATAGAATGATTCACGTGAGAATTACCAATGCTAACGTGGAGCCTGTTTTTTTTACCTACCCCGATAACGACGAAATTAACGCCATTGTGGAGAATATTGTAAAATCAAAAGCTCCGGAGTATGATTTTGTAGCTGATGAAGGTTTCGGACACCATTTTTGGGTTATTGAAGATCCTGCAACAAATCAAAGAATCGCAGAAATTTTCAGGAATGATATCCCTGCATTGTATGTAGCCGACGGTCACCACCGTACGGCTGCAGCCGCTTTAGTAGGAAGCGAAAAGAGAAGAAATAACCCGAACCACACCGGAAATGAAGAGTATAACTATTTCATGACGGTACTATTTCCTGCAAGTCAACTGCAAATTATTGACTATAACCGTGTAGTAAAAGATCTGAACGGTCTCTCTTCAGAAGAGTTTATGAATAGGCTTTCTGAAACTTTCGATATTGAAAAGATTGGAACAGAGATCTATAAACCTTCCAAACTGCATGAATTTAGTCTGTATTCAGATGGGAATTGGTACAAAATGACCGCTAAACAAGGAACCTATAATGACCAAGATCCTATCGGTGTGTTGGATGTGACCATCTTATCCAATTTGGTTTTAGACAAAATCTTAGATATTAAAGATTTAAGAACCGACAAGAGAATTGATTTTGTGGGTGGTATCAGAGGCTTAGGCGAATTGAAAAGACGCGTAGACAACGGAGAGATGAAAGTGGCTTTCGCTCTCTATCCTGTTTCTATGCAACAGTTGATTGATATTGCGGATACAGGCAACATTATGCCTCCAAAAACCACTTGGTTTGAGCCGAAGTTAAGATCCGGACTTGTTATTCATGAGTTAGAGTAGGCTTTCGCTCTTTGACATTAAAAAAGGCATCTCAAAAAGATGCCTTTTTTAATTATAAACCTTAAAAGTTGTTTAAGCAATAACGCCTAACTCTTTTCCTACCTTTGTGAATGCGGCAATACACTGATCCAGATGTGCTTTTTCATGCGCTGCGGAGATCTGAACGCGGATACGTGCTTGATCTTTAGGTACCACAGGATAGTAAAAACCGGTCACATAGATACCCTCTTCCTGCAATTTAGCTGCCATCACCTGCGACAATTTTGCGTCATACAGCATCACTGCACAAATAGCCGATTGTGTGGGTTTAATATCAAAACCTATCGCTTTCATTTTCTCAATAAAATAGTCGGTGTTAGCATGCAATTTATCTTGCAACTCATTGGTTTCCGACATAATTTCAACCATTTTCACGCCGGCAGCTGCTACTAATGGAGGAATCGAATTGGAGAAAAGATAAGGGCGAGAGCGTTGTCTCAACATATCAATAATCTCTTTTTTGCCGGTTGTAAAACCGCCTATCGCGCCGCCGAAAGCCTTTCCTAATGTTCCGGTGATGATCTCTACTTTTCCGCGAGCATCAAATTGTTCCGTAACCCCACGACCGGTTTTTCCTACTACACCGGCAGAGTGCGACTCATCTACCATTACCATAGCGTCATATTTTCGGGCAAGTTCCAAAATCTTATCCAACGGAGCCACATTGCCATCCATAGAGAAGACGCCATCCGTCACAATCAATCTAAAACGTTGCGCTTGTGATGCCTGTAACTGTTTTTCCAAATCTGCCATGTCGGCGTTGGCATAGCGATAACGAACCGCTTTACAAAGGCGTACGCCGTCAATAATAGAGGCATGGTTCAAGGCATCGGAGATGATCGCATCCTCTTCATTCAACAGAGGTTCAAAAACGCCACCGTTGGCATCAAAGCAAGCCGCATACAAGATGGTATCTTCCGTGCCGAAAAAATCGGCGATCTTCTCTTCCAATCTCTTATGAAGATCCGAACAGCCGCAAATGAAACGTACGGAAGCCATTCCATAGCCATGTGTGTCCAACGCCTCTTTCGCCGCCTCGATCAATTGCGGATTATTAGCTAATCCTAAATAGTTGTTAGCACAAAAGTTCAACACTTTATTGCCATTTGCCAAAGAGATTTCACCACCTTGCGGAGAGACAATCACTCTTTCATTTTTATACAATCCGGCATCTTTAATGTCGGTCAACTCTTTTTGTAGGTGTTGTTGAAATTTTGAATACATTTTATTATGATTTTAATATTTATAGACAAACAGCGACTATTTCAGTTTCTCTCTTAAAACTTTTAACATATCTTCGGTCATGGAGGCGAGGTTATATTTCGGGTTCCATCCCCACTCTTCACGTGCACAGCTATCATCCATCGAATCCGGCCATGAGTCGGCAATCTCTTGACGAATTGCATCAATTTGATAACTCATTGTAAATTCGGGGATATGTCTTTTTATTTCCGCATAGATCATTTCCGGATCGAAACTCATAGAGGCAATATTGAAAGAGTTGCGGTGCACCAGCTTCGCAGGATCGGCTTCCATCAGCTGCACGATGGCATCAAGCGCATCGGGCATATACATCATATCCATCAAAGTGCCGGCTTTTAGAGGGCAAGTGAACTTCCCTTCTTTGATCGCAGCGTAATAGATCTCCACGGCATAATCGGTGGTTCCGCCACCCGGCAGTGTTACATTCGAGATAATACCCGGATAGCGTACGGAGCGTGTATCTACACCAAAACGTTTGAAATAGTAATCGCTCAATAACTCGCCTGTTACTTTTGTTACGCCATAGATTGTTTTGGGGCGTTGGATCGTATCTTGCGGCGTATTCACACGCGGCGTTTCCGGTCCGAAAGCACCAATAGAACTTGGCGTAAAAACGGCGGTTTTGTACTCGCGTGCCACTTCCAAACAGTTAAAAAGAGCACCCACGCCAATATCCCAGCCCAACAAAGGGTTAGCTTCCGCTTTTGCGGAAAGGATTGCAGCCAAATTGAAAATGGTGTCAATATTATATCTCTTCACCGCATCGGCAATTTCTTCCGCTTTAGTAGCATTAATTTTGCAGGATGGTCCGCCGTGAGACAATGCATCATTCAATGGAAACACACAATCGCCGGCAATCACATGGTCTGCGCCATAGATATTTCGCAAAAAAGGCGTCAATTCCGAGCCTATCTGCCCGCTTGCTCCAATAATCAGTATGTTTTTCATAGTATTTAAAGTATAAAATTTTTGATCTTGTCACTTTCGGTTATCAACCCATCCTCTACCATTGAATTACCCGAAATAGCATCACTAATAACGGTAGTCATCACTTTTGTAAGGTCCGTTTACTGGGACATTGATATAAGCCGCTTGTTTGGTAGTAAGTTGAGTCAGTTTCACGCCGATCTTTTCGAGATGCAGACGGGCAACCTCTTCATCCAATATTTTAGGTAATTGATAAACTCCCACTTCATAGTCATGTTGCCACAAATCTAACTGCGCCATCACTTGGTTTGTGAAAGAGTTGCTCATCACAAAGGAGGGGTGTCCGGTAGCACAGCCCAAATTTACAAGACGTCCTTCCGCCAAAATGAAGATTGAACGCCCGTCGGGGAAGATATACTCATCTACTTGAGGTTTGATATTTCTTTTTGTAACGCCCGGCATCGCTTCAAACTGTGCCACTTGAATTTCGTTATCAAAGTGACCGATGTTACACACAATCGCCTGATCTTTCATATTGGCTAAATGTTGAGCGGTCAACACATCGCAATTTCCGGTGGTCGTCACATAGATATTTCCCTCCGGAAGAGCATCTTCTACCGTTTTCACCTCAAAGCCTTCCATCGCGGCTTGCAACGCACAGATAGGATCAATTTCCGTTACGATAACCCGTGCTCCGTAGGACTGCATTGACTGTGCACATCCTTTTCCTACGTCGCCATAACCGCAAACTACCACTACTTTCCCTGCGATCATCACATCGGTAGCGCGTTTGATACCATCTGCTAACGATTCGCGGCAGCCATATTTATTGTCGAATTTAGATTTTGTAACAGAGTCGTTTACATTGATGGCAGGTACCAACAGTTCACCTTGTTCCAACATCTGATACAGGCGGTGAACACCGGTAGTGGTCTCTTCCGATACGCCTTTCAACGACTCAATGGTTTTGTGCCAACGTTGCGGATCTTCTGCCAAAATCTTTTTTAAAGTCTCTAAAACGATTTTCTCTTCTCCGCTTTCAGGTACTCTATCTAATACGGAAGCATCATTTTCAGCTTTATAACCGGTGTGAATCAATAGGGTTGCGTCGCCGCCGTCATCCACGATCAATTGTGGTCCCAAACCTCCCGGAAATGCCAAAGCCTGATTGGTACACCACCAATACTCCTCTAAAGACTCACCTTTCCAAGCAAAAACGGGAATGCCCGCTGCCGCAATAGCCGCCGCTGCGTGATCTTGTGTAGAGAAGATATTGCAACTACACCATCTTACATCGGCACCCAGCGCCACTAAAGTTTCAATTAACACAGCCGTTTGCACGGTCATATGTAAAGAACCCGAAATACGCACCCCTTTTAAAGGCTTACTTTCTGCATATTTTTGCCGAATCGCCATCAATCCGGGCATCTCTTTTGAAGAGATCTCAATATCTTTTCTTCCCCATTCCGCCAAACTAATGTCGGCAATTTTGTACTTCAGTTTGTAATCAGTCATTGTTATTCCGTTTAAAATTCTCAATAAAAAAATCGCCTGCAAAAATACTATTAAATTGACAATTAAAAGTTGACAAAGGCTAATTTACAGGGCAAAATCATTAAAACTATTAAAACCGTATATGTATTTTTTGGAATACCTATATAAACA
>QMCE01001552.1_pt1 | contig 13161 bp, 14 predicted proteins | sample 1821851 | NCBI WGS metagenome assembly QMCE01 (sample SAMN09453174, study PRJNA476694) | Termite gut metagenome, whole genome shotgun sequencing project. | isolation source: worker | host: Odontotermes sp. | place: South Africa:Pretoria | collected 2016-01-28 | reverse complement strand
GCGCCCCCACACCCCGCGACCAGGCCTTCGCCTGGACACGCTCCCTCGCGGGGCAGGTTCACCGCGCGGGATACGGAGATACGGCTTCGCTCAGGGCCAGCCCCGCCCACCCGCCGCCGCCCCATCTTTCCTTCAACGCCTTTTTCTATACCTCTGCCCCGGCCCCTGCTCGACAAGACGCATCAACTTCAAAAGCGAAAGCGTCGCCGTCGTTTTTCCCGGCGGCAAACCAACAGCCGCAATGATCCCGTCCACATCGCCCCAGTCCGCCGGCACCCCGTCAAGAACCTGTTTCTGCTCCGACGACAATTTCGGAAGCCGCGCCGGAAGAGGAACCCCGGCCGGAGACGGCCGCGGCCGATGCGGCTGATCAGAAACAGATTCCGCCTCCGCCCCTGTTGCAACCCTGGCCTGCTTCTCAGTCTTCTCAGCCTTCTCGCCCTGCTCCCCGCCGCCGCGCCGCGATTTTTTGCGATCCTCAGGTCCGGGCAAACTGGGCAGGGGAAGAGAAGGATTCAACTCGGTGAAAATGTCGTCCACAGTGGTGACCATCACCGCGCCGTCGCGGATCAGCTTGTTGCACCCTTCTGATCGGGAATCGTCCATGCGGCCGGGAATGGCGAAAACCGTCCGCCCTATCTCATTGGCCAGCCGCGCCGTGATGAGCGATCCCGATCGCAACGGCGCCTCAATGACCAAAAGACCCAACACCATCCCGGCGATAATGCGGTTCCGCGTGGGAAACGTGTCTTTCGAAGGCGGCGTCGCCATGGAGAATTCGGTGACGACCGCGCCCGAACGGGTCATCTCCAACGCCAAATCGCGGTTCTCCTCCGGATACATGTGGTCGAACCCGCATCCCAGCACGCCGACCGTGCGGCCCCGCGCATTGAGCGCGCCTATGTGGGCAAAGGTGTCCACGCCCCGCGCAAGACCGCTTACGACGGTATACCCGCCCAGGGCAAGGGCGGACGCGAGACTGATCGCCTTGTCCCTGCCGTATGCGCTCATGTTCCGCGTGCCGACTATGCCGATCGCCACCCAGTCTTCTTTTGTCAACCGCCCCCGCACATACAAAACGGCAGGAGGATCGAAGGAATGCAGCAGCGGCATGGGGTATTCCGGATCGTCGTAGGGAATGATGCTGACGCCCTGTGCGACGGCATGCTCCATTTCCGGCCTCGGATCAAACGATCCCGCCCGGAGAATGCGATCCGCCAGTTCGGCGCTGACGCCTCTGATGCGCCGCAATTGGTCGCTTGTCGTGCCGAGCACGCCGTCCGCGCTCCCGAATTGCCGCACCATGCGCCAGAGTATGGCGTTGCCGACGCCATGGACGCTGCGTAGTCGGATCAGGTTTTCCGTCAATTCCGGCATGAACGTGCATTTCTGTGAAAAGAATTATTCGTCCGGTGTCGCAGTAGGCTGTTCCCAATATTTCGGCCCCCGGCCCTCAAGCAGCCAGTCCCATGTAACACATTTATCTTCGATGACTTTACATAATGTTTTCCAAGTTGGACAGCGTTTCTCCTTGGGATTGTCCGTCAACCAGCGGCTTACCAAAGCCGGAGTGACGTCAAGCATTTCCGCCAGCTCTTTTTGCGTAGCGGTTCCATAGATTTCAAAGAGCCGTTGGATTACAGCATTCCATTGCAACATGATAGACCCGGCAAAAAAAACACCTTTTTGTCAATTTTATCATTGACATTTAGGTGAATTCACGGTATAGTCTCTGCATCACATTTGCCGGAGGGCAGGCAGTTCTGGTGGAATCCCATGCCTCCGCCGGAACAGCCGCGCCCAGGGTGGGGATCGCCATATCCTTCAAACAAACACGCTGAAAGTCGCGTTTGCTGTTCCACCTGCCTGCACTTCCGGAGTTTGTAGTATATCGGCGATTCGCGTTTCGGCAAGGCGTCTCACTATGAACATGTTGATATTGGCGGCGCGGGACTTGCGGCGGGTGTTGTATTGTTTTATCCCGAGAATCTTCTTTTGCAGAGCGATATACTGAAGCGCGTTGAAAATTCGGTTTTCGATCCCCTAACCTCAATGCGCGCTTCAGGATTGGGATTGACGTTTCCCGAAAAATCAAACGTCACAGGTATATATCGTTCGGTTATTTCCGCGGCAAGTTTTTCTTGCCGGAAATGCCGCGCTCCTTGTTGGTTTTGAAGCCGATGCGCTCCCTGGGCGGCTCCGGGTTCACTCCCTGGGCCATGGCCTCAAGCTCTTGGAATATGACGGCAATGGCCTTGCTGTGATCGCCTACCTGGTCGGCCAACTCGTCAACCTTTCGAGCAAGCTCCCGATTGGCGTCCAAAAGGTGGCGCAAGCGAACAAAGGCGTCAACAACAGACCTGCCCGCCCGAATCGCCCGCTCTGAATTCAACACGCTTGACAACATCACCGCGCCGTGCTCGGTGAAGACGCGGGGAAGGTATTTGCGGTGCCCGCCCCGCCCAATCTTTAAGGTCGCAATTTGCGACCTTAAAGCATCCCATTCGTTTTGAAGCAGTTGAAAAGAGTATGGTTGCTCAAAGCGCTCAGGATTGCGCTTCACCGCTTCATTGATGCGCTTGGTCTCCACCCCGTACACTTCCGCCAGATCACTGTCTAGCATCACCGCCTTGCCCCGCACGGTGTAGATGCGACCGCCAATCGGCGACAGCTCTGGAAGCGTCTCGTTTGTTTTGGGCATCACGGTTCCTCACACCTCCATCGACTCCCCGCCGCGCAGCGCGACGACCCCATCCGGAACAGGGCTCACCAGCCCCGGCAGAAACGCCCCCGCCCGGTGCTGATCGATCTCCTCGTCCGTCATGTGGATCAGAAACCATTTCCCCGGCTTCAGACGCGCGACAAAATCCCCCGCTCCGGACCCGGCCCACGGACAGAGAAACAGAACGTCGATCCTCCCCAAAGCCCCCATGTCGAAAGGCTGGGTGCGCTCGTTGTCCGCGTCGTGGAAAATGCGGACGCCGTCCATTTCGATCAGGTAGCTGTTGTGGCCGCTTCCGTGATAGGTGCGGAAGGCTGTGACAGTCACGCCGCCCAGCTTCGTCGTGAACGACGCGGGCGGCTGCCCGCGCTCGCCCGGCTCGACAGCGATCAGGCGCTCGGCCGGAAGGTGCTTCGCCATGACGTGGACGACCTTCGCCGGCCCGGCCACGACCGCGCCGGACGCGAGGGCTGCGTCCCGCGTCTCCTCCGGATGCAGATGATCGTAATGGTTGTGCGTGACAAGAATCACGTCCGCCTGCGGAACATCGGCTCCGCGCAGGGACGGATGGCCGCCGACGTCGGGGACGGCGTGGAAAAACGAATCGATGTAGACGCGCCCGCCGTCGTTTTCGAGATAGACGCCCGCGTTGCCTGTGGAGGTGATTTTGAGCGGCATTGCCGATTCTCCCCGTAAAAATTTGAATCCATGGGCCCTGCGTCAAAGTATGCGCATACCCGCGCTTTTTTCAAGGAAACCCCGGCGGGGGTTGGCATGCCGCCGGCGCAAAAGGAAAATTCATTCCAGAAAAACTGGAATCCAGACGATAGAGAGGATACACTATCCGTCGATGCGCAATCCGCCTGAAGGCCGATTCACCCATGACGGGCAATGGTGACGGAATGGTGACCCGACAGGAGGTACTCGCCAAATGATTGTCAAGACCAGTCGCTTCGGAGACAAGGAAGTGCCGGATGACGCGCTTCTGACATTTCCCGAGGGAGTGATCGGGTTCAGGGACGCAACTCGGTTCGTCATGTTCGAATGCACGGACGACGGCCTGTTCAAGTGGCTTCAGTCGTGCGACAGGCCGGATTTGGCGTTTGTCGTCTGCGAAGCCAGCGCGATCGTGGCGAATTACCAGATCCTCATAGGCGACAAGGAGCGGCAGGTCCTCAACCTCGCGAAGCCGGAGGACGCCGTGGTCTGTCTCATTCTGGTGATCCCGAAAGACCCGGCCCAGGCGACGGCGAATCTCCTGGGGCCGCTGGTGATGAATACGGAGACGCGCCTTGGCATGCAAATCGTCGTTGTGAATCCGCAGTACAGCACGCGGTACCGACTGTTCCGCGATCCGGACGATCCGCAGAACCCGCAGGGCGACGCCTCCTCCACGGCGGAAGGCGGCAACAACGAGGAGGCCGCAAATGCTGGTGCTTAGCCGCCGGAAAGACGAAACGATCATGATCGGCGACTCCGTGGAAATCACGGTGGTCGACATTCGGGGCGACACGGTGCGCCTGGGGATCACCGCGCCCAGGACGGTGTCTGTGCACCGCAAGGAAATTTACGACGCGATCCAGCAGGAAAACATCGAGGCGGCGCAGAAAACTCCCGACGCCGAAACGCCCATGGGCGGCCTGGACAGCCTGCTGAAGGGCGTCGTGCTCCCCGGCGGCAAGGCTTCGGGGCTGTCGAAATTGAGCGGCGGCGGGAAAATCGACGACGCTGCCGACAAAGCCAGAACCCGCGTGATCACGAAATTCACCCAGAAGGAAGGGCCGCAGAAAAAAAGCTGACGCCCAGACTGAGTGCAGCCACACAGAGACCGCCGCCCCGCGTGGGCGGCGGTTTTTTCCTGCCTATCCAAGAATAATAGTGCATAATGGAATATATCTGCTATAATTTAGTATAATAATCATTATTTTATTCTGTTGCACGATATTGAGAGATTCCTATGTGGGATGTCGCGGCCCCGGACGATGATGCGTATCGCGCTCTGGCAAAGAGGCTGGAACAAAAACACCCAAAAGAATTCGCCGAAGCGTTCAAACGCTTGAAAGAGCTGTGTCATTTGCTGGATTCGGGGATGTCTTTTCGTGAAGCCCTGAGTTTGAAATGGGTTCACCACAAATACCGTCTCGGCATGAAATCCCTTGCCGGAGGCGGCGGAAAAGGTCAGGCGGCCCTGCGGCTGTACGTCTTCCCGGATCAAAAGCAGCATGTGGTCGTTGTTCTGGGCATTGGCGATAAAAACACGCAAAGCAGGGATGTGCGGTCGGCGGAGCGGCTGTTGGCGGGCTATCTGCTTGATGCAATGAATGGAGAATGACATGAAATTCAAACGCCGCAAGACGGTTGACGCCCTCCTGTCGGATACGCTTCCGGACAATGAAAAGGTGGTTGACGCTGTGAACAGGATGTTTGAGGAAGACGCCGTCTCCCGCCATCTTTTCATTCTCCGCACCAGAGCGGGCGTGTCGCAGGCGGAGATGGCCAGGCGCCTGAATGTTTCGCAAAGCGTTGTTTCCAAAATGGAAAACAACGGAAATTATCTGAAATTCAACGACGTCATCCGCTATATGCATGCCCTGGATTTTTCAGCGGAAATGACCTTCATACAGGAAGGCCGCGCGGTGGATTTTCTGCGATCCTATTTCAGCCGGATAACGCGCATGATGGACATGTTCCGGGAAATGGCCGGGGACGATCCCGACATCAACGCCGGAATACTGACCGCCTTCGGCGATTTCTCGAAGAGCATGATGGACAATGTGCTGCCCAAATTTGAAAAAATCACGGCGTCGCGTCTTTCGGGTCTGGAATTTTCCATAACCCCGGCCCCGGAAGAAACCCCGGCTCGCGACGCGCCCACGCAGCGCAGGCGGGAGAAGACGCGGAAAAGGAATGCGGCTGAAAGGCTACCCGCGTAACTGGCCGTTTCCCTCGACAAGCCATTTGTACGTCGTCAATCCTTCCAGGCCGACAGGCCCCCGCGCGTGCAGCTTGTCTGTCGAAATCCCGATCTCCGCGCCCAGACCGTATTCAAAGCCGTCTGCGAAGCGGGTCGACGCATTCACCATCACCGAGGAGGAATCGACAGTCAGCTTGAACAGCTCGGCCGCGGCGATGTCCGACGTGATGATCGCGTCGGTATGTTTCGAACTGTACGCGCCGATGTGCGACAGCGCCCCGCGAATGTCCGGCACAATCTTCACAGACAGGATCGGCGCGTTGTATTCGGCGCTCCAGTCGTCCTCCGTCGCCGCGATCGCAGGAATGTTCGCCCTTTTCGCAATGCGGAGCGCAGCCTCGTCGCAGCGCAGCTCCACCCCCGCCCTGGACAATTCGGACAGGCAGCGCGGCAAAAACGCCTCCGCGATCTCCCGGTGCACCAGAAGCGTCTCTGTCGCGTTGCATGTCGAAGGGCGGTTCGTCTTCGCGTTCGCCACGACAGACAGGGCCATTTCCACATCCGCCGCCGCGTCCACATAGGTATGGCAAATCCCGTCCAGATGTTTCATCACCGGGATTCCGCTGTGCCGCATCACCGTCTCGACAAGCCCCCTGCCCCCGCGCGGCACAACCAGGTCGATATGCCTGTCCATCGACAGCAGGGCGGGCACAAGCTCCCTGTCGGTCGTCTCCACCACCTGCACGGCCCGCGCGGGCAATCCGGCAGCCTCAAGCGCTTCGGCAATCAGCTCGCCCAGCTTCAGATTGGTCGCTATGGCTTCCTTCCCGCCCCGCAGGATGCAGGCGTTGCCCGACTTCAAACAGAGCCCGGCCGCGTCGACAGTCACATTCGGACGCGCCTCGAAGATGATGAGCACAGCCCCGAGCGGCGTGCGGACGCGGGAGACGCGCAGCCCGTTCGGCCGCACAGACCCGTCGAGAATCCGCCCAATCGGGTCAGGCAGTGCAGCCACCTGTTCGATGCCGGAGGCCATGCCGGAGACGAGTTCCTTCGTCAGGGTCAGGCGATCGATCATGGGCCGGGGCAGATCGCTTTTCCCTGCGGCTTCGACGTCTATCCTGTTGGCGAAGAGGATGTCGTCGCATCGTTTCGTCAGGAGTCGGGCTATATTGAGAAGCGCGGCGTTGCGGCGTCCGCCGTCGGACGCGGCCAGAAACGGCGCGGATTCGGCCGCCGCGAGGGCGAGGGCGAGGGCTGTGTCGTGATGGTTCGTCATTGCGGCGCGCTCCCTGTCGTGCAAAAACCTTGAAAATCACAATGCAAAGAAGTAGAGTCATCTTACCAAATATGCAGCACATCATACTGCCGAATCCGGTCATCCTGTGTGAGCAAAGTCAAGTCTTCCCGCCTGGCCTGGGCAATGAGCATCCGATCAAAAGGATCCCTGTGATGCCACGGCAGAGATTCCGCCGACATCGCGTGTTCCGGAGTCATGGACAGCAGGACTGTGCCTGTTTTCACATACCCGCCAATGACTTCGCGAACAGGAGCCGCAAGCTCCAATTTTCCCAGGCTGATTTTGATGGAGAGTTCCCAAATGCTGACCGCACTGATAAAGAGTTTGTTTTGGGGGTTGTTGATGATGTTTTTGGCGGAGGGGCTGAGAGAATCGCTGTCTGCAAAATGCCATATAAGGGCATGGGTGTCCAAGAGGACCCGCATTACATATACTCCGCGAAATCATCGAGAGGCGCATCGAAATCATCCGCCACCCATACTGCGCCCTTGCCTTTGCCGCACATTGCGGCGGCTCGGTTCACATGCCCGTCCTGCCGGGTTTTGGGTTCCAGGGTCATGACGGCCTCGCCAACCGGAAAGCCCTCCGGCAATTCCACTTCGATGCATATGCAGCCGCTCTTGGGAATCATCACGTCTTTCACGATAGTACCCATCGCTCTCTCCCTGTACTGCATCATATGTCATTATACCATGTCGCCCGCTTCCCTGCAAGCATTCAAGAAGACAGCGATATGCGACAGAGGAATGATCGCCGTCACACCAAATCCGTCAAAATCATATCCAAAAGCGGCTGATGCCGCCGCGCGACGCGTATGCGGCCATCATCCTTTTCCATAACGCCGTCCGACAGCAAACCAGGCAGTTCATTTTTATAAAGCTCGCAAAAATCATATCCCGTCCGCTCGGCGAATTCGGTCAGTTCCACTCCGTCAAACAGCCGCAGCCAAAACACAGCGCATTCCCGCGCCCTGGCTTCGCCCTCAAGCTGTTCGGAAAACGATTCCACCTCCTGCGGGACGCCGCTCTGGCGCACATAGCGCTCCACATCATCGCAATTCGCAAAGCGCCTCCCCCTCATATTGGAATGCGCTCCCGCGCCCAGCCCAAGATACTCGCCGCCTTTCCAAATCGCCACATTGTGCCGGCAGGCAAAACCAGGCAGGGCGAAATTGCTCGTCTCGTAATGGACAAATCCCCGTTCCTCAAGACGCTCCTCGATACTGTCCCAAAACCGCCTTCCCCGCTCATCCTCCCCATTCTCGTCCCCGCCCAAAAGAGGCGCATACAGAGCATGCCCGGATGCGCTGTCTTCAAGAATGAAATTGTATTGCGATATATGTTGTATCTGTAAACAAACCGCTTTTGCAATATCCTCGCGGAGCATGGCGTCGTCCTGTCCGGGCCATCCGTTGATCAGGTCGATGCTCACGCCCCTGGGAAAGCCGATCTCCCCCGCCCAGTCAACCGCGCGGAGCGCGGCTGCCGCATCGTGCCGCCTCCCCAGCAGACGCAACCCCTCTGGAGAAAACGTCTGGACGCCAAACGATATTCGATCAATCCCCCCGTCCCGCAGGAGGCGCAGCTTTTCTTTGGTCGCTGTATCCGGATTGACTTCGCACGTCGCTTCGAGACAGCCCTGCGGCAGCATGGACAGGAGCGTCTCCACCTGCCGCATGGACAGACAGGACGGGGTGCCGCCGCCGATGAATATCGTGCCGAACCGAACGCTCTCCGCATCGCGGGCAGCCCATTCCCGCCGCAGAGCGGCCAGATAGGCGTCTGCCAACCCGGCATCATAGACGCCGCTGACAAATGCGCAATACCCGCAGCGCGACAGGCAAAAAGGAATATGGATATAGAGGCCGGGCAGGGAATGCGGAGAAGAGGGGCTCATTTTTTGCCCAGACGGTAGGTGATTCTGAGCAGCGGGATCGAAGCCTGCCATATGTCGCGCAGATCCTTGAGAAGCGAATCGGCGAGAAACTGCCGTATCTCCTGCAACAGCGGGCTGTTGAACACAGATATGGTCAAAACGCCGTTTTTAAATGCATGGATTTCGCTCTCGGCCGCCATTTCCGGGCCGACCAACCCGGACCAGGCGCTCCGTATCCACAACAAATCCTGCGTGATTGCGGAGCCGGTTTTTTTCGTGTTGCGGGCGAGGAATTTTTTGACAGGCGTCGGATCGCTTTGCGAACGGGCGACCTGACACTCCTGCCCGTCTTTTTCGTATGTGGAGACGATGAACGGTTTTTTCGCGCGGTCGCGCAATGCTTTTCGTTTGCTGTCCACTTCAAGAAACCAAACGCGCCAAGCCGGGTCAGGCTCTTCCTTGGCCCGTGCCGCGATGCTGCGCGGTGTGCCGCCTTTTTTGGGCGGGGTCTCTTTATCCATTGTTTTGATCGCTACCGATTGATCGGCATAATGACGTACAGAAAATCCCCCGCGTCTATCCGGGCCGGATTGTCCGCATCCTTGTACTGAATGCTGACTTTTTCCTCGGCGATGTTTTTCAACGCATCGACAAGGAAAACATGGTTGAACTTGACTTCGATGGCGTCGCCTGTCGTTTCAGCGTCAAGCCGCAAATTGCCTTCGCCGTTTTCGCTGCTGGCAGACAGGTTCACCACGCCGTTCGCGATGCTGAACAGCACGGATTTCGATTCATCCGCGCTCATCAGGCCGATGCTGTGCAACGCCCGGAGCATTTCCTCGCGGTTGACAGTGAAGTGCGATTCGCTTTTCGCGGGGATGACGTCGTTGTAGCGGGGGAACATGCCTTCGACGCGGCGGATGACCAGCATGGCGTTCGGCGTCTTCGCCAGCATTTCGTTTGCCGTGACGACCAGTTCCACAACGTCATTGCCTGCGGCGAGGCGGGCGAGCGTGGTCATCCCTTTTGTCAGCATAATGCCGTCGGCTGTGACGGCGTCGGGATTGCGCACCTTCTTTTTCACCAGCGAAAGCCTGTGGGTGTCGGACGCGACAAATTCGATATGGCTGTCATTGACATTGACATAAATGCCGTTGAGCGCATAGCGGGTGTCGCCCTTGGCTGTGGCGAAAACGGTCTTCTGCACCGCTTCGGCGAAATCGTCTCCGTGGATGAATATCGCGCCTTCGCTTTTGAATTCGGGAACAGTGGGGTATTCCGTCACATCCTGACCAGGAATCTGGAACCGTCCCTGCCGGGTCTTGATTTCCGCGCGGTTGTTTTCTATGCTGAATTCGAGTTCGTCGCTGAACGATCCCTTGACCAGGGCGTTGAGCCTGGACGCAGGCAGGAGCACGGATGCCGGTTCCTGCATGTTTTTGACTTCAAGCGAAATCCTGATGGCGATTTCAAGGTCTGTGGCTGCGAGGGTGATGGTGGAGTCCTCATTGCCTGTGAGCATGAGGTTTTGCAGTATCGCCCGCGCCGCCCGTTCGGGGACGACTGTCGCGACGAGGGAAAGGGCTTCGGAAAGGATGTTTTTTTCGACAGTGAAATGCATGGGCGCACCTTGGAGGCAGACGGCGAACAGAGACGCAGTATTTCAGCATGTTTCCGGTCTTCCTATCATAAGGGTGTTTCAGCCCCTGTCAAAGGCGAAAAGACTCTCTGTAATAAAAAAGAGAGAGTATATGGATCAATAAGAAGAGTATGCCGCCCCAGTCTTGTCGGTTTTGCGTAATTGCTTTGTATACCGCACGATCGGCTTTTGCATTCCTGTTGAATACAGACAGGGCTGCTTTCAAGTTCTGTCGAATACGTACAAGCCCATGGATCGCATTCAACAGTATCCAACAAACAGCCAACAGTGGGGCAACGGCGGAGCGACAGGAACGGCAAATGTTCCACGTGGAACATATCGGAGAGGGGGGTGACAGGCTCGTCTCTGATGGTCTTTGGTTCCACGTGAAACATTTGCCGCTGACTGGATCGAATGGGCAGAACCTGTTTCATGACAGAAAAACGTGAGGATTTCGGGGACATGACCCAATTATTCGGCGGTTTGAATATTTGGGCTCGTGTCCCCGAATTCCGGCTCCCTGCCGGAAGCTCTTCGGGGAGGAGCTGGAACTCAGGAAAACAATCCAACACACGTCATCTTGGCGGTGGAACCTAATTTCAGCGCGCTTCAATATAGCATTCGCATTGGTTGTGTCTTGATGCCGCGATATGGTTGATTCCATTATGCAAGGCGTGGGGTACGGGGCCAGAGGGCAGCTATTCCACTCCGGCGCTCGCTGTTTCCGAGAGAGAATTCGGAAACCGCCCCGAATTTTCTCTCGGGCAAGCGCCTGCGTGGAACAGCAACCCTCTGGCCCCTCGGAGCCCCGTTTGGGGCATGCGTCCTATGAGGACAGGAAAAACGCATTGCGGCAGCACTATCTTGTCGATTTTTGCACAGCCATTGGTATACTGTGAGAATAATCTGAATCTGAAGCAGTCTGAAAAATTTCTCCTATGGAGCATTCTCCATGAACAGATTTTGTATTGTGTCTTTTGTTTTGATTGGGATCGTTTCTTCCGTATCTGGAGGGGAGCGGGCGTTTTCCTGGACGCAGGCTCCGGCGAGGGGTGATTATGTCGGGGTCACGCTCAATCCGTACAATTTGGGGAAATATTTGGCTGAATGCGAGATTGATCGTCCGGAGATTTTGCAGGATGTTCGTCTTGCGTTGCGGGAGGGGCGGTATTATCGCAAGTCGACTACGGATCAGAAGGACAGGGCGGCGACGATCACGGTCAATGTCAGTCCGGATTATATGTTGCGGATAGTGACGTTGCGGAATGACACGTGCACGAATTGCAAGGGGACGGGGCGGTTGGATTTGCCGTTTGGTCAATTCACGAAATCGGTGCAGATTGCGCGGAAGTGTCCTGTTTGCGACGGCAAGGGGTATCTTGAGCAGAACACGACGGAGAAGTATTTTATTTTATCTCCGGAGGATTTTGAGGATCCTCGCGAGGGTCGCAGGATTATGTCGGAGCGTTCATTTTCGGATGCGCCGAGTGGTGCGGAGAAGTGGGTTGAGAGGTTGGTGTCGAAGAATCCCCGTGAGCGTCTTGAGGCGTGTGAGTGGTTGGATGAGCATTACGTCAAGGTTGGCGGGCAGTTTCAGAGCATTATGCCGATGTTGAAAAAGGCCCGGTATCAGGAGGCGAATGAGCGGAAGCGGATAATGGTATGGCAATTTTGGGCGGGGAAGGACATACCGGGTGAGAGGGAGAGGTCGTTTTATCGGATTTATGTGAATACGAAGAATGGGAAGGTGACGCAGAAGGGGTTTTTCGCCGCGCAGTGAGCATTGTCAAAGGAGTGGTTGTGGCAGGCCCTGAGCGAAGCCGTGTCTTTGTATTCCACGCGATGCAACAGACCCGTGAGGGGAGCGTGGTCCAGCGGAAGGCTGGTCGCGGGGTGTGGGGGCGTGATGAGCCCCCACGTCCTGAAATGTATAAAAAAGTCAAATAAGTGGTTGAGCGGTAAAGCGGTACGCGGTAAATGCGGTAAATTGCGGTTATTTTTAAAAATCAATGGAGTGCGCTGTTGTGAATGAGATCGCGCACGACAACATCGCAGAGGCAAACAGGCCCCGCAGGGCCGTTTTTGCCGTGCGGTTCAAGGCGACGGTGAAGAATAGAGTGAATTAATCAGTCATTTATAATCGCGTGTACTCTGCGTTGCTTCTCCCTTTCGGCACATTTTCTGCGAAAATGAGCCTGCCGGTCGGCGCGCCTTAATTACGCACGATTCTAAACGACAGCTTAAACCGCTGTAACGCTGAAACAAGGGCAAGCCGTTTCATTGCAACAAGTAAGAACGCGGGGATTTCGGGGACATGACCCAATTATGCGGTTTTTCGACTGGTGGAGGGCGGTGATCGCGGCGCATCCATTCCACGGTGACGCCAAAGAATTCAGCCATTTGCGACAAACGTATTTCATCCGGCGTGCGCATTCCCCGTTCCCATGGAGACCACTGCTGGGGAGAGACGCCGAAGGCTTCGGCGCATTTCTTCCCGCCGCCGCGACCGGGGAATTTCTGTACCCGGCACGCCCGTATATTCCACGCGATAATCTCGCGCAATTCCTGCGGTATTGCACCCATAGCTGTAGCTCCTTCCTTGAGCGGCGCCGCCGCTCTCTTTTCTTCATCATGAAGGAAAAGAGGGTGGCGTCTGGTCGCCATCTCGAGGGTCACGACAACCCCATACCAACACGACTGACCACCACCCA
>QMCE01004474.1_pt1 | contig 13168 bp, 11 predicted proteins | sample 1821851 | NCBI WGS metagenome assembly QMCE01 (sample SAMN09453174, study PRJNA476694) | Termite gut metagenome, whole genome shotgun sequencing project. | isolation source: worker | host: Odontotermes sp. | place: South Africa:Pretoria | collected 2016-01-28 | reverse complement strand
CTAAAGCTCAACCCATATGCCCTTGGCGGCAACACGAAAACAAATTTTGGTGATTCCCTGCTTTTCTACTTGACAGGGGGCACTACATAACAGGAGTGCGGAATAACCATAATCTTTGCAGTTATCTTTTATAATTTTATTGCAAATAGCATGAAGGTTGGTGGTTCCCATCACGCAAAAAAAGCATCGTAAAACATTGCAGATGATTTTGACTGTCCTGCTGTCTTTTTTGTTGGCACTGTTCATTGGCGGCCTGGTAATTGAAATGACCGGGGAGAGCGCCCTCAACACCTACCAGGTGCTGGTAACAGGGGCCTTTGTCGGCAAGTCAAACATCAGCGAGACCCTCATCAAAGCCAGCATTCTGCTGCTCACGGGCCTCAGCTACGCCTTTGTGGCCAAGTGCGGGCTTATCAACATCGGGGCCGAAGGCCAGCTGTACATGGGGGCGGCATGCAGTACGGTGGTGGGTGTTTACTGGACTTTTCTGCCGGGGCCGTTGCATATGGCGGCCGCCGTGCTGGCCGGGTTTGTGGGCGGCATGGTGTGGGGCGGTATCGTAGGCTTTCTCAAGGCGCGTTTCAACGCCAATGAAATCATCACCTCGCTGATGATGAACTACATCGCCACTTTGTTTGTTGGCTATCTGGTGCACGGGCCCATCAAGGACATGAGCCAAAGCTACCCCTACTCCTATCGCGTGCCGGACAGCGCGAAGCTGCCCGTCATCCTGGAGGGAACCCGGCTGCATATCGGTATATTCATTGCCCTGTTCTGCGTGCTGCTTTACTGGTTCTACTACCGCTACACTGCGCGCGGCTACCGCATGCGGGTTATTGGCCAGAACAAGCTGTGCGCTGAGTATGCGGGCTACAGCGTGCGAAAAAATATGTTTGTGGCCATGCTGATTGGCGGGGGCTTCGCGGGCCTTGGCGGCTCGCTTGAAATTTTGGGCGTTCAGTTCCGCCTGTTCGACAATTTCTCCTCCGGCTATGGCTTCGACGGCATCTGCGCCTCCCTGCTTGCAGGCAACCATCCCATCGGCATGCTTTTCACCGCCACCTTGTTCGGCGGGCTTAAAAATGGCGGCAACATGATTCAAATGTTTACCAAGGTTTCCAGCACCCTCACCATGGTGGTGCAATCTCTGGTCATCATTCTGGTCATCATGAAGGTATTTGCCCATTTGCCCATGCCGGGCGGCAAAAAGAGGGGGGCCTGAGAACATGGATATGGTACTCAGTTTCCTCGTTTCAGTGGTACGGCAAGCCACCCCCATCCTCTATGTGGCGCTGGGCGTGCTCATCATCCAAACCGCCGGCATCATGGAGATGGCCTCCGAAGGGAAGATGCTGCTCTCCTGCTTTGTCACCGCCATTGTCACCTTTACCACCGGCAGCGTGTGGCTGGGCATCCTTGCCGGTACATTGGGCACAGGCCTTGCCGGGCTTTTGTACTTCTGGATTATCCAGGCCTTTTATGTGGATCAAATCATCATCGGCCTGTCCTTCAATACGCTGATTCTGGGCATCACCTCTTTTTTGCACCGCCAGTATTTTTCCAACATGATGGCGGAAACGCCTATCCTGCCCGGATTTGAATTCAGCATTGCCGGGTTTTCCATGCCGGTTTACCTCGCATTTCTGATGGTGCCGCTGGTGTCGCTTTTTCTGGGCCGCACCAACCTGGGCCTCAAAATCCGCTCTGTGGGCGAATACCCCCGCGCGGTGGAATCGGTGGGGCTCAGCGTCAAGCGCATCCGCTACTGGGCCGGCTTTTTGGGCAGCCTGCTCATCGGGTTTGGCGGCGCGTTTTTTACAATAGGCGTCACCAATATCTTCGCCGAAAACATCACCAACGGCCGTGGCTATATCGCCATGACAGCTGTCACCTTCGGCAAATTCACCCCCATTGGAACTCTGGCTTCGGTGGCGCTGTTCGGTGCGGGCGATGCGCTGCAATACCGTCTGCAGGCCGCCGGGGACTTGATTCCCCACCAGTTCGCGCAGATGATTCCCTATTTGATGACCGTCGTCGCGCTCGTCATTTTTGCCCGTAACCCCCGTTCTCCGTCCAGCATGGGGCGTGCCTACCACAAAAGCCGTTAGCGCCATACACGGCGGGAGCATGGCTTTCACCGCCTGTATTGCCAGATAAGCAATATTTCCACATCAAAAGGAGGATTACCTGTATGAAAAAAGCACTTGCCATTCTGCTGGCCCTGACACTTGCCGTTTCGCTGGCCGCCTGCGGCGGTGCGGCGTCCAGCGCCCCGGCAGCCAGCACTGCCCCGGCAGCCAGCACCGCGCCCGCCAGCACCGCGCCCGCCAGCACCGCGCCCGCCAGCACCCCAGCCAGCGAAGCCGCCCCCGCCGGAATGATTGCCGAGGGCCTGAAAGCGGCCATGGTTCTGCCCGGCCCCATCAGCGACCCAGGCTACAACGGCCCGGCCTACGCAGGGCTTTTGCGCATGGAAGAAGAACTTGGCTACGAGATTAGTTACGCTGAGTCTGTGGCCGCCGCCGACTATGAAAATGTTTTCCGCACCTACGCCCAGCAAGGCTACAACATTATCTTTGCCCATGGCAGCCAATTCCTGGAGACCGCCATGCTGGTGGCCGAAGAGTTCCCCGACACCTGGTTTGCCGTTAGCAGCGGCTTTGGCACCAATGAGAAAAACATCTCCGGTTGGAACCTGAGCACCTATGACGTGGGCTTCCTGACCGGCGCCCTGGCCGCCCAATTGAGCGAGAGCAACAAGATTGGAATGGTTTCCGGCGCGGAACTGCCCCCCATCGTGATGATGTACGACGGGATGCGTGCCGGCGCCGCCTACATCAACCCCGACATTGAAGTGCAAAATGTCTTCACCAGCGACACCGCCGACTCGGCCCAGTGCCAGGAGGCCGCGGCGGCCCTGATTGACAGCGGCTGCGACGTCCTCTCCTCCACCGCGGGCGTGGGCTCACCGGGCGTCATCGCCGCCAGTGATGAAGCGGGCCAATTCTTTGTGGGCACTTCGTCCGACTGGTCCAGCGCCGACCCCGACACCGTGGTGAACAGCGTTTACACAGACTGGGGCGCCGCCGCCTTTGCCACGGGCGTGCTTTATGCCCAGGGTGAGCTTCAGCCCCGGCCCTACAGCAACGGCGTTGCAGAGGGCAGCGTATACCTGATTGGCTACGGCGAACTGGAATCCGCCGTTCCCGACGAGGTGAAAACCCGCATGGATGAAATCGTTGCCGAAATCACCGCCGGGAATATCAACATCACCGAATTGGTGGAAGCCCTGGCGGCATAAAAATCTCTTCCTAACACAAATTACCAGCGCCCGCAAGCGCGGGCGCTGGCACACAGGGGACGGCTTGACATGCAGACACAAACGCATCCCAGACTTGAACTGCGGGGCGTCACCAAACGCTTCGCGTCACTTGTGGCCAACAACAACCTCCACCTCACGGTACAGGCTGGGGAGGTGCATGCTCTTTTGGGCGAGAATGGCGCGGGCAAAAGCACGTTGATGAATATCCTGTACGGCCTGCTGAAACCCGATTCCGGCACCATTCTCATCGACGGGCAGGAAGTGAATATTGCCTCTCCCAGCGACGCTATCCGCCACGGCATCGGCATGGTGCACCAGCACTTCATGCTGGTGCCCACAATTACCGTGCTGGAAAATGTGCTGCTGATGCTGGCGAATGAGGAAAAGGGCTTTTTACCCAAAACCCGGCAGGTGAAGGCGCGTATCCTGGAGCTCTCGGAAAAATACGGTCTGGATGTAGACCCCTCTGCCCTTGTCAGCAACCTCACCGTGGGCCAGCAGCAGCGCGTTGAGATTATCAAGGCCGTTTACAATGATTCCGAGCTGCTCATCCTGGACGAGCCTACAGCGGTGCTCACGCCAACCGAAACGGTGGAGCTGTTCCAAATCATCAAGCGCTTTACCGAAAGCGGTAAGTCGGTCATCTTCATCTCCCACAAGCTTGGCGAGGTGATGGAGTTGAGCAGCCGTATCACGGTGCTGCGCGCCGGCAAGGTTATTGACACGGTGATGACCGCCGACACCAGCCCGCAGGAGCTTTCCTTTTTAATGGTTGGCAAAAAGCTGGACATGCGGCTGCACCGCAGCGACGAGCCCGCCGGCGCGGTGGTGCTGGCGGTGGAAGATTTTGTCGTCAAATCGCTCAGCGGTACCATGGCGGTGGATCATCTTCATTTGCAGGTGCGCGCCGGCGAGGTGTATGGCATAGCCGGGGTGGACGGCAACGGCCAGAGTGAACTCATCAAGGGAATCTGTTCGCTGGCGCGCCGTGAGAGCGGCAGTGTTACCATCAATGGAACCCAGCTGGAACTGCTGTGCCCACCATCGGCCGCGCTGCATTGCGGCATGGCCCATATCCCGGAGGACCGGCAGCGCATTGGCACCATTATGAGCATGAGCGTGGCCGAAAACCTGGTGCTGCACAATATTAATGAAGCCCAGTTCCGTAGCCACAAGCTGCTGGACTGGAAAAAGATCAACGCCTATTCGGAATCGATTGTCAAAAAATATGACGTCCGCGCCTCGGGCACTACGGCGCCCATTCATTCCCTGTCCGGCGGCAACCAGCAAAAGCTGATTGTGGCGCGGGAGCTGGAGAAAAGCCCCCAGCTGCTATTGGCCATGCACCCCACCCGCGGGGTGGATATCGGCGCCATCGATTTCATCCACAAGCAAATTATTGCCGCGCGCAACGCGGGCTGCGCCGTGCTGCTGGTTTCCACCGAGCTTGACGAGATTCTTGCCCTCAGCGACCGCATCGGCGTCATCTTCAAAGGGAAAATCAAAGGCGAGACTGACAGAAATAACGTTGATATGAACAAGATTTCTCTCTGGATGGCAGGGCACGATAGCGCTGAATGCCAAACGGGATAAAGGAACTTTCGCTGTTCAAGCTCTCCGGCATAGCCCCCCCGCGTGGCATTGGCCAACGAGGGGGCGTGTTTATATCACACAGTCAGTTCGTCATAACAACCAAAATACCCAATAATAATAGGCGATTCTCACAATCTTATCGAACATAACTTGACAAGACCTGCTGCTGTTGGCATACTGGGAGCAGAAAATGAAATCGATGCCATTTGTTGCCAATTTCCATTCGGGAACATCTCCCACCAATCACCGTTGGGTGCGCCCAACACAAAGGGGCCCCACAAGCGATGGATAAAGTAAATATCAGCATTATTGCGCAGCGGGCCGGGGTTTCATCCACCACAGTTTCACGAGTGTTGAACAAAAGCCCCTTGGTAAAAGACAGCACGGTGCAGCGTGTGCGCGAGGTGATGAAAGCGCTGGATTACCAGCCGAATGAGCTGGCCCGCAGCCTGCGAAGCTCCTCCACACGCACCATAGGCGTTATTGTTTCCAATGTGCTAAACCCGTTTTTCACATCTGTAGTGCGTGGTATAGAGGACACCGCCAACGCCGCCGGCTACAACATTGTGCTCTGCAACTCCGACGAAAAGCCTGAAAAAGAGGTGGAGTACGTAAGTACCCTTATTGCAAAGCAGGTGGATGGCCTCATCATTGCCAGCAGTGAAAAAATTCAAAACTACAGCGAGTTAATCGGCAACAAACTGGCCGTTTTTATCGACCGCAAACTGGACGAGTGCAACACCAAACGCTATGACACCGTGCTGGTGCAAAACCGTGTGGGCGCCTATATTCGGCGTATCGGCATTATCACCGGGCAAAGCAATTCCACCACCGGGCATGAACGCCTGCTTGGCTACGAGGCGGCCATACAGGAAGCGGGCCTTGCCATAGACCCGGAGCTTGTGAAAATCGGCGATTTTTTGGGCTACACAGCCTATGGTTTTACGATGGAACTGTTGGACAGCAAAAAATGTGATGCGATATTTGCAGCCAACAACCTGATTTTGCTTGGTGTGTTGCGTGCCTTAAATGAACGAAAGATCAAAGTGCCGTCTGAAATGGGCCTCATCGCGTTCGACAATCTGGATTGGATGAACTATTGTAACCCCGGCATCTCTGCCATTGCTCAACCCACTTATGAGTTGGGCCGGGTGGCGGTGGATTTGTTTTTAGAGCGCTGCGGTAACCCCTTGCCCGCCAGTCCCCCGCGCGAAATTGTACTGGATATTAGCCTGATTGTGCGCGGCTCCTCTGTGCGCCAAACATTTTAACCCTTTTCCGGCGCCCTGCACAAATGGTGCACAAAAGTGCGGTCTTGGCACATAAAAATCTCAGGATTGTATTTTTTTCAAAAATGGTATCGATTTCATTATTTTGCCAAACCCGCTTAACCACCGGTGCGGCTTGCCGGTATTAATAATTACCTAGGGAGGTGGGGAGAAAGAATATTGTGGTTCCAAGAGATTCGCAAAGCACATACAAAGGAATACGGCACAGAAAAGGAGAATAACATGAAAAAAGCACTGACTATTTTGACCGCTGCCCTGCTGATTTTCGCCCTTGCAGCCTGTGGTGGCGCCGCAAGTTCTGCCGCACCCGCTGCGTCTGCCGCGCCCGCCCCGGTGGCCTCGTCTGCTGCGCCCGCCCCGGTGGCCTCGTCTGCCGCCCCGGCCGACAGTGCCCCCGCCGCAGGAAACTACACCATCGGCGTTACTTTTATGACGCTGAACAGCCCCTTCTTTGAAGCCATGCAGCGCGGTGTGCTGGAAGAAGCCGATGCCCTTGGCGTGGAAGCCATCATCAGCGACGCGCAGCTGAACGTGGCCGAGCAGATTAACAGTGTGGAGAACCTGATTGCCCAGCAAGTGGACTGCATTTTGCTGAATGCGGTGGATTCTGCCGCCATTGTTCCCGCAGTGGAAGCCGCCAACAAGGCGAACATTCCCGTTATCTGCCTTGACGTTATGGCTGAGGGCGGCGACATTGAAGCTTTTATCGCCTCTGACAATGTGGAAGCCGGCCGCCTTGCGGGCGAGTTTATTGGCGAATACCTTGGCGGCGAGGGCACTGTGGTTATCCTGGACGGTCCTCCCATCAGCTCTTTCCAAGACCGTGCCACCGGCTTTCAGGAAGGCCTTGCTTCCTTTGACGGCATTGAAATTGTACAGCACATCAACGCCGTGGAAAACAGCACCACCGGTTTTGTTGCGGCAGCCGACAATATCCTCTCCGCTCATCCCGATTTGTCCGCTGTTTTGGCCGTAAACGACTTTGGCGCCATGGCGGTGGAAGCGGCTGTGGAATCTGCCGGGGTTGATTTCCCGGTTGTGGCCGTTGGCATAGACGGCATGGCCGACGTGGTGCAGGCCATCACAGGTGGCGATGTGGTAGTGGGTTCCGTTGCGCAAATGCCTGCCGACATGGGCCGCCTTGGCGTGTCCACTGCGGTTGCCCTGTTGAACGGCGAAAGCATTGAAGCCGAAATTTCCGTGCCGCTCCTCATGCTCTCGAAAGAGAACGCGGAAGGCTTTACCTGGTAATTTTTTAGGCAACATACAATCTGTGCGCTTCCCGCCCTGCTGGGCGGGAAGCGCAACCATGGAAGTGCATACATACGAGGTCATATCCTATGCCGGATGAAATTTTGAACATGAGCCATGTCAGCAAAGTTTTCCCTGGGGTTGTGGCGCTGGACGACGTAAATTTCACGCTGAATCGCGGCGAAATACATTCTCTCATCGGGGCCAACGGCGCTGGCAAAAGCACGCTGATTAAAGTGCTTGCCGGTGCTTATCCGTTGGACGGCGGCAGCATTGCAGTGGAAGGCAAAAAGGTGGAGCTGAACAGCCCCCTTGCCGCGCAAAAACTGGGTATTGCCGTTATTTATCAGGAGTTCACCCTTTTTCCCAACCTGGACATTGCCAAAAACATCTATTTTGGCAATGAGCCCAAAAGCAAGGCCCGCCTTACGGTGGATTGGAAAAAAGTGTACAAAGATGCTGAAGAGCTGCTGGCCCGCTTTGGGCTGGAGCTTGATGCACACACCCCGGTTGGCAAATTGAGTGTGGCCCAGCAGCAAATGGCGGAAATTGCCAAGGCCCTTGCCACAAACGCCAAAATTCTGGTAATGGACGAACCCACGGCTACGCTTACCCCCAATGAAGTGGAGCGCCTGTTTGCCATAATCGAGAGCCTGCGAAAAAAACAGGTATCCATCATCTATATCTCCCATCGCTTGGACGAAGTGGACAAAATAAGCGACCGTGTGACGGTTTTGCGCGGCGGCAAAGTGGTGGACACGCAGGACAACGGCATTTGCAGCCGCTCGGAAATCGTACACAAGATGGTAGGCAATTTCAGCCACAGCCAGACGGAACAAAACCCGGTTATGGAAACCCCTGCCGTGCTGGAAGTGAAGAACCTTTCCAACCGCACGGTGTCCGATATCAGTTTTGACTTGCGGCGCGGCGAAGTGCTGGGCATTGCGGGCCTTGTAGGCGCTGGGCGCACCGAGCTGATGCGCTCCCTGTTTGGCGCCGATGCTGTTTATTCCGGCAGTATCAGCGTAAACGGCACACCGCGCAGCATAAGGCAGCCAAAAGACGCCATTGCCGCCGGCATTGGCATGTTGCCCGAAAGCCGTAAGGAGCAGGGCCTGTTTATGAACCTGAATATCCGCCGCAACACGGTGATTGCCAACCTGAAAGCCTTTGCCAGCGGCGGCCTTCTAAACCGCCAAAAACAGCTGCAAGCCTGCGAGGAACAAATTCGCTCCCTGAAAATTAAAACGCCCGGCACCGAGTTTTTTGTGAAGAACCTGAGCGGCGGCAACCAGCAAAAAGTGGTGCTGGCCAAGTGGATTTGTGTAAACGGCGACATCCTGATTTTGGATGAACCTACCCGGGGCGTGGATATTGGCGCAAAGGAAGAGATGTTCAGCCTTGTGCAGCGCCTTGCCGCCGCCGGCAAATCCATCATTTTCATTTCGTCGGAGTTGGAAGAGGTGCTGCGTGTTTCCAATCGCATCCTAACCTTATATAAGGGTCGCATCACCGGCACCTTTAACCAGAAAGACGTTGGCATGGATGAAATCATGCACTACATCACGGGTGGTATCAGCAATGAAAAAGTCAGTTAATGAAGGAATTAAAAACGCGATGAAGGGCCGTACCTTTATTGCCTTTGTCGGGCTTGTAATCATTTTCATAGCGTTCAGCATTTTCAGCAAAAACTTTTTGTCGTTATTCAACATGATGAACGTGCTGCGCCAAACCTCCATCAATGCCATTTTAGCCGCAGGCATGACTTTTGTCATCGTTCTTGGCGGCATTGATTTATCCGTAAGCGCCACGGTCTCCCTTTCAGGCACCGTAGCTGCCATGCTGATGGTACAGGCGGGCATGGGTACTTTCGGCGGCATCTTTGGGGCTTTGGCCATCGGTGCGCTCATGGGTTTGTGCAACGGATTTGTTATTACAAAATTTGATGTGCCGCCTATTATTGCCACGCTGGGCATGATGACAGTGGCCAACGGCACGGCCCTGGCCCTTACCGGGGGCTACTCCGTAACCGGCCTGCCCGACAGTTTTGCCGTTATTGGGCGGGAAAACATTGGCCCGGTACCTGTGCCCGTGCTCATCACCATTGCCATGTTTGCAATTGGCCATGTGCTTTTGAATAAAACGCGCTTTGGTGAATACGTGTTTGGCGTGGGCGGCAACGAAGAGGCCGCGCGGCTTGCGGGCATTTCGGTGTCCCGCACTAAAATTGGCGTCTACATTTTCAGCGGCCTGATGGCGGCGGTGGGCGGGCTGATTCTCGCTTCGCGGCTCGATTCCGGCCAGCCGCAGGCGGGCGCCGGGCTTGAACTGAACGCCATTGCCGCCGTTGTCATCGGTGGGGCCAGCGTTACCGGCGGCGTGGGTGGTGTAATCGGCAGTTTTATTGGCGCGCTGATTATGAGCATCTTGAGCAACGGCTTCGATTTGATGGGCGTAGGCCGCTATTATCAAATGATTTTTACCGGCATTGTGCTGATTATTGCTGTTTCCCTGCAAAAACGCTCGGGCAAGGGCAAGTTGGTAAAAGTAAAAAAATCGTAGTGTAAGGAGGGAATATTTTCCATGACCGCGGAATTTGCCCAGGCTATCCAGGCAACAATTGCCCAAAGCAAAGATGCTTGCCGTACCTTTTTGGCAAAGCTGGTCTCCTTCGACAGCCGCATGCTGGAAAACGGCGTGCACGGGCAAGAAAAAGGAATCCAAGATTATCTGGCCACCCATTTTGCCGGCATGGGCGCCACTGTGGACGTTTTTTCACCCGACAATGAAAAAATCAGCCGCTATGCCGGTTTCAATGCCGGGCATCAGTATGAGGGCCGCCAAAACGTGGTGGCCACTTTCAAGGGCACAGGTGGCGGCGCCAGCCTTTTGATGAACGGCCATTGCGACATTGTGCCCCCTGGCGATGAAAACGCCTGGACAAGCCCCCCCTTTGCGGCCACAGAGCGCGGCGGCCTTTTGTATGGCCGTGGCACAGCCGACATGAAAGGCGGCCTTGCGGCGGCTATCCTGGCGGTGCAGTTCATAAAAGACATGGGCTATCGCTTTAAAGGCGATATTTTTATTGAGTCCGTCATAGACGAAGAGGGTGGCGGCAATGGCACCATTGCCTGTTGCGACCGCGGCTATCGCGCCGACGGCGCCCTTTTGATGGAGCCCACCGGCCTGAAAGTGATGCCTGCCAACCGCGGCGCGTTTTTGGCTTCCTTTACGGTAAAAGGCAAGCCGGTGCACGCCAGTATACGCGGTTTTGGTGTTTCCGCCATTGATAAAGCCATAAAATTGATTGATGGCTTGCGTGAGTTGGAGCTCAAGTGGCTGCTCACCAAGGAGCACCCTCTTTTGGGCAACCCCACCATCAACGTGGGCTGCATCGAAGGCGGCGAAGGGGCCTCCACCGTACCGGAAGAGTGCACTGTCAAATTCGATGTGGAATTTTTCCCGATGGAATATGACGCCGAGGGCCGCGCGCGCACAGTAAACCCGGAGGATGTCAAAAAAGAAGTGCAGTGCCATCTGGACAGGGTATGTGCCGGTGATGAATGGCTGGGGACGCACCCGGTTACAATCAACTGGTATCAGGAAACGCTCTGCTTCCAAACCGATACAGCGGATGCCTTTGTGAAGGCCGCTATGGCCGCAAGCATGGCGGTGCTGGGCCGCGCCAGCGTAAAGGGCCTGCCTTGCGGCTGCGACGGCGCCCAGCTTTTTAACATTGGCAAAATGCCGGTGGTGGTGCTTGGCCCCGGCGACGTGCAGTGCGCCCACACCATCAACGAATATGTACCCTTGAACGAATTTTACAAGGCCATCGAGCTATATGCCCACCTGATTGCCGATTGGGTAGGCATAGAAAAGGCAAGCTAATACAACAGTAGCCGGCAAATAACGAATTTTTACAATCAGGAGGCGCGACATCCCGTGAAAAGAGAACAGTATGAGCAGGCCAGGCAAAGAGTTTTGGCCGTGCTTGAAAACGCCCGCATCACCCTGACAGAAGAAGAAAAAAACAATGTGGAAGTGGCGGATTTTGGGCTGGATGACCTTGAAAACGTGGGCTTGGAGCTGATAACCTATGTGAACACCGAGCGCGTGTGCGCAAAAGAGCTGGTGCTTTTTCCCAACCAAAGTTGTCCGGAGCACCGTCATGCTCCCTTTGCGAGTTATCCCGGCAAGGAGGAAACCTTCCGCTGCCGCGCCGGTGTGGTATATCTGTATGTGGAAGGTGAAGCCACGCCCAGCCCCAAAGCCCAGCCACCCCAAACCGGGCGGGAATATTACACCGTTTTCCACGAAGTGGTGCTGCACCCAGGCCAGCAGTGCACCCTGCCCATCAACACCAAGCACTGGTTTAAAGCCGGAGCCGAGGGCTGTATCGTCTCCGAATTCAGCACCCCATCCTTCGATGATAAGGATATTTTTACCGACCCGAACATTGACCGCCTGCCCAAAGTGGAGGACTAAACATGTTTGACAAAAGCAAGTTTAAAAACCGCGCTGCTATTGTTAGCGGTGTGCTGGAAAAAGCCCGGCGTTTTGACCCCGACTACCGCCTGCCTGCCGAGGAATTTGCTGCCCGCCAAAAAGCAGTGTGTCAGATGCTGCGGGAAAAAGGCTTCGATTGCGGTGTTGTGTATTCTGACGAGCACTATTGCGGTGACGTGCCTTACCTTGCGGGCAACAACAATATTATCGTAGAGCCCATTGCTGCCGTGTTGGGGGCCAAGGGCCTCTATTTCATTGCGGGCCTTGAAAGCGGCATTGTAGCCGAGCAGTATTGCCACCGCTCCGGTGTTGCTATCCGCAAAGTGGATATTTTGAAAGTGGACTCGCCCAACTACCCCAAAAACCTGACCACTGTGGAAGAGATTGTGTGCGAGGCCTGCGGTGAAAAGCCGCAGAAAATTGCCCTGCTTACCACGCGCGGCATTTTCCCGCTGGGCATTTACAACACTCTGGCCCGCATTGCCGGGGCTGAAAATGTGCAGGACATCTCCGAGGAATATTATGCCATCAAGTACGAAAAATCAAACAACGAGATGCGGTTGATTGAAGAAAGCTGTCTTATAAGTGACACGGTAATGGAAGGCATGCTGCGCCTGTTGGCCCCCGGCATGAGCGAGGGTGAGCTGGCCGGCTGGGGCACCCTGATGGCACGCGAGCTGGGCGTGGAGGAAGACGGTTTCCCCATTATGGTGACGAGCGGTATAAACAACAAAACCATTGTAGCCCACTCCTCCAACCGCATTGTCCAACCCGGAGACATTGTACACATCGGCCTTTCGCCCAAGCGCGACGGCCTGTGCGGCGCACAGCGCACCAGCGTGCAGTGTGTGGCCTCCCCCGGCGAAGCAGATGCCAATTATCGCCTGTGGATGGACTTTTTAGAGGGCGCATTCAACTACGGCGTTGAAACTTTCTGATACTTGCCTGAAACCTCCGAAAACTCCTGAATATCATTAGCCTTTCCTCGAAACTTCCTAAGTTGCAGCATGGCATTTACCTGCACTTCACTGTATCGCAAACCTTTAGACAATTTAGACAAAAAATCGCACTCACTATCTGAACGCTCTAACTCATTGTGTGCCTGTACGCCTGACAATCTTAAATCGCCAAAATTGTCCAAAACGGCATATTCCAAATATCCGTTATTATTAAAAAGCAAGGTGTAACCGTCAGATGTCTGCGCCCA
>QMCE01001412.1_pt1 | contig 13168 bp, 5 predicted proteins | sample 1821851 | NCBI WGS metagenome assembly QMCE01 (sample SAMN09453174, study PRJNA476694) | Termite gut metagenome, whole genome shotgun sequencing project. | isolation source: worker | host: Odontotermes sp. | place: South Africa:Pretoria | collected 2016-01-28 | reverse complement strand
GCTTTTAAAACCAAACCCGAATGGACCAAAGCCTCTTTCTGGGCGCCCGAATTATATGCGATTAACGGAAAAATCTACCTGTACTATACAGCCCGCAGGGCTTCCGACGGCGTTTCCTACATCGGCGTCGCCACAACAGATGATATCCGGAAGGGGTTCACAGACCACGGATGTTTAGTAGCATCCGGTACCGAAGCGATTGATGCCTTTATACTCGAAGACGAAGGAAAACTATATATTTCATGGAAAGCCTACGGATTGGACCCGCGGCCGATAGAATTACTGTGTTCCGAATTGTCGCCCGACGGATTAAAACTTACCGGAGCGCCTTTCACGTTACTGAAAGACGAAGAAAACATCGGAATGGAAGGGCAGCAGATGTTTAAAAAAGGAGATTATTACTATATCATCTACTCTATTCGCGGATGTTGCGGCGCCAACAGCGATTATGCCGTTTCCGCAGCCCGCTCCAAATCGCTCAAAGGCCCTTACGAAAAATACGAAGGGAACCCCATTCTGCAGGGCGACAATAAAGAAATCCTCTCCTGCGGACACGGAACAGCCGTTGAAACGCCGGAAGGAAAACTGTTTTACTTATACCACGCCTACCTAAAAGGGCCGGGATTTTACAACGGCCGACAGGCTTTTCTTAAAGAACTGGCAATCAACGAAGCAAAGTGGCCCTGTTTCGTGACCGGCAACTATGCTTCCATCCGGGAACCGATGCCATTCAAGGACGTGAAGCAACTACCCATTTCCGGATTTGAAGACCGGTTTGACGGGAGCAAAGCCCATTCCGGCAGAAGTACAGGTCGCTCCGGAACAAGCGCTATCCGCCCCGAATGGACATGGAATTTTACATTCGCCGATATTCGTCCGGAAATCCAAAACAACACCTTGTTCCTTACAGGTACTCCCCTCCATGAAAATAAATACGGGAGCGCTTTTTGCCTGCGCACATTAATGCCTGACTACGAAATCACTACAGAAATAAAAGATCAGAAAAATATCTTTTCCGGACTGACACTTTACGGAGACAAAGACAACCTGATCCTTTTCGGCAAAGAAAACGGAAAGCTGTTTCTGAAACAAGTCAAAAAAGGCGAAGAGCAAACGCTGTATCAGCTATCTGACGCCGGAAATATCCATCTGAAGATCATCGTTTCCGACGGATGCTACGCTTCGTTCTACCGGAGCAGTGACCGGAAAAACTGGACACCGCTACCCGCAGCCAACCAACAACTGAATGTTTCCTACCTCCCGCCATGGGACAGGGCTTTCCGCCCGGGCCTGATTCATATCGGAGACGAAAATACACCGGCCGAATTTACTTATTGCCGGTTGGATTACAATCACCAAACGTTTACAAACCCTCTCCGGAGGGGAGCGGATCCGTATATCGTGAAACAAGATGGAAAATATTATACCATTTTCAATAAAAAGGGAGGATTTACCGTAACCGAATCACGCTTTCTGACCCGGTTTGAAAAAGAAGAAACAGTTTGGACACCACCGGAAAACGCATGGAACAGTTACAATCTCTGGGCGCCGGAAATTCATCCCATCAACGGCAAATGGTATATTTATTATGCCGCCTCCGTCCACAACGGAACGCCGTTTTACGCACAACGGACAGGCGTGCTGGAAGCGGATAATCCGTTCGGCCCATATACCGACAAAGGCATGCTATACACCGGAGACGATCCGGAACAGCAAAAAGATAATTGCTGGGCGATTGATATGACAGTCCTTCCGTACAAAGGAAAAAATTATGCCGTCTGGTCGGGCTGGGAAACATTACATGATCACCACGATGTAGATCAGTACCTGTACATTGCCGAACTGATCAATCCTTGGACATTGGGGAAACGGATTCTTCTTTCCAAACCTGAGCTCGAATGGGAAAAAGGCGATCACATCCTGTTGCAGGAAGGCCCCCAGATCCTGCAACACAAGGAGGATGTTTTCATCATCTATTCAACCCGCGGCTCATGGAGCGAACACTATAAATTAGGACAATTGCGGCTGAAATCACCGGACAGCGACCCGCTCAATCCGGCCTCCTGGATAAAATCGGAAAAGCCTGTTTTTCAAGGAACAACCACCGTACACGGCGTGGGACACGCCAGTATGACCACCTCGCCCGACGATAAGGAATACTGGATTTATTATCATTCAAAACTCTCTTTAGACGGCGGGTGGGACAATCGTCATGTATACCTGCAGAAGTTCACTTTCGGCAAAGACGGCAATCCGGTATTCGGCGAACCCAAAGGCGGAGGCGTCATGACGCGCCCTTCCGGCGAAAACACACACAATTAAGTGTTTTTACAACGATTTTCTAAAAGACGGTTAGTGAATCCCAAAAATAAGCCTATTTCTATCAGCCTGATTTTGCTTCCCAAACTTCTTGCATATCTCCATGTAATCTTTTCGTGAAGGATCAATCATGGCTACACGAAAAAGATCTTCACAAAGGGCCTGTTGCGATTTTTCCCAGCCGCTTATTTGTTTATAAGGCCACTCCGACGCCTCTTTTCCCAGGTAAGGAACAAGAAAATCAATTGCCTTATAAAGACTTCTGCCGTCATCCGATTGCGACCTATAAAGTTCTATCCCCAGGCTTTTGGCGATCACAACCATGTCTACCATGTGGCGTATATTATATTCGGAATAATGAAATGCCAATGTTCTCCTGAGTTCCTCCGGTTGCTTACCATCCGGTTCTATCTGCGTATAAAGACGCATTTCCGGATATTTTTCTATTACTTCCAATGCCGTTTTCATATCGCCGGCGAAAAGTGAAAACGTCACTAATTGTACATCGTATGCCAGTCCATGATTATTTTTCCCGTTTCTTTCCGCTATTCCCTGTTCGCTTGTCTGCCACCACTTGGAAAAAGACAAAAACCATTGCCTGAGACCATCCTCCACGTCTTTTGTAAAGCAATCCGACGTTTCAAGCAATTTGATACTGTTCAGCATTTCCACAAATGAATACGTATCAATCAATCCGTATTGGCGTCCTTTATTGTTGTTCACTCCCGGTATAAATTGCGCATATTCAAGATGGGGATTCATCCGGGTCTCATCATGCAGAAACCATGTCTTAAGCAGATCCACAGCTTTTTTCGCATAACGTTCGTCTTCACTGTAAAAATAAGCGAGAGAAAGCGTATTTACCGCATCCGCCATGTTTCCCAACGGTACGCGATCGTATTTTTCCAATTCGGGATTCGACTCTCCATCCCTGTGTACATAAGGCAAACCGTCCGGTTTCGAAGGGTCGGGCCAGACATAACGGCTCAGGCTGACATAATCATGTTTATCTCCACCGGGAGACAGGCCTTCCTTATAAACAACAGAATAAGGTTTAACATGGAGCTTATCTTCGGCATCGCGGATCAAACGCTGATAGGCCTCAACATATTCGCGGTTCCGGACATTCTCCTTTATGCCTTTCAATACCTCTGCATCCCACAACCATTGAGCGCACACGCTATGCAAAAAACAAAACAATACCCCTACAAACAGATATAACTTTCTCATTATCTTAACTTATTATTTTTGCTGCGCAATTTAACCAAAAAGAGACAGAACACAAAAAATAAATTAAGTATTCTGCCTCTCCGGACAACAATCTTATCGCCTATGGTAATCCGTTTTATCAGCTAAATACAGGCTAAAATCCGGGATTTTGAACCAGCAATTCGTTGATATTCACGTGACCGATAGCAATCGGCAACAAATACATGCGTTTGTCGAATACATAAGGAGCACGGTAACCGGAGTAAACCGAGTTTACTTCCTTGTAGAAAATTTCGTTGGTGGTGCCTGTGATGTTCAGTCCCCATGTGCCTTCTCTATCCGAATATCCTTCACTGGCCCACATGCCCTGGTTAAACCACTTGTCAGCCATTTCCCAGCGGCGAAGATCGTAGTGCCACTGCGATTCGAATATCAGTTCAATCATGCGTTCCCGGCGAACGGCTTCTACAAGTTGCGCTCCGTTGTAATTCTTATAATAGAAATTATCGCCGTCCAATCCCGCACGGTCATGTATCCTTTTAATATACTCCTGGGCTTTTGTGTCTAAACTACCTTTCGCCTCGGCACATGCCTCGGCATACTGCAAATAAAGATCGCCAAGCCGGATAAGGGTCCACATATATCTTCTGATCGGAGTCCAATCGCCTGTAGCCGTGCCTGCCACCCCCGTAGGATTGACATTCTTTTTAACGGCGTAGCCGGTTTCTAAACGATCCTGATTGGCTACTGAATTTTCCAGATTCTGACCGACATAAAGTCCGTTTATGTCCGTTTGACCTACTGCTCCGCACTTGAGATTCAATACATGCTCTTTCCAGTCGTTGTACTCGTATATACCTCCATCGTAACCGATAGCCGCATAGAAACGCGGTTCGCGGTTCAGATGCAGGTTACAGGTGTTTTCACCCTCCGGAATCGTCATTCGTCCGTCTTCTGTCCACGGATACCCCCTTTCCGCATCACTTTCTTTCTCAAGCGGTTTTCCGTTGGCTGAGTAAAAAATCTTAACAGCGGCCAGTGTCGGTGATAGACCGCCGACAGGATTACCGAACGCACGGCTGCGACCACCCATGCCTCCCGGCACTACATGGCGCTCCCATTCATCCGGATCATTTTGCGCCGACCCCGTATATCCCCATATAACTTCGGAATTCCAGTTTACAATCGCCAGATTGCGAACATTTAGATAAGCGCGGCGTTCAGGGGTTATAACCGGTCTGCCGGCAACAGGATCGGCAGAGTCTTCAAATCTATATAATTTAACGCCTTGCCCTTCGGCAAAAGTTATCGCTTCTTCGATTGCTCTAAGAGCACGCTCCCACTTGGCATTGTCACGTTGCAGATTCATAAGTTTCTTAAAATCAGGATTTGCTTCGGTAAATACACCTTCAGGGTCGCCATTGAAGAGAGGACTGGCGGCGTAAAGCAATAACTTCGCTTTCATGGCTAAAGCAGCCATTTTGTTAGCGCGCCCCAGGTCCCCACGTCCGACGGTCGCAGGCAACTGTTCCGCAGCTTCGTCATACCAGCCGGCTATGGCATTTACACATTCGTCGATACTCATCCTCGGTTGCTGCGCGTTGGCTACCCCCTCGATAAGCACAATCGGACCATAATGCTGAAATAATAAATGATGGTACCATGCAATAAGAAATTTCGCTTCACCTTTCCATCTGTTTTTCAGGCCCTCGAAGGCTTCGACGGAAATATTATCCGGTTTCGCGTTGTCAACGTTTTCAAGAAAGATATAACACAAGCGTATAGCGGTATAACTATTTTGCCATACATCGTACAATTGAAGATTCGACGAACCCGTTTGATTCGTGTTATACAACTTGAAAGGGAACCATATATCTCCCCAACGGCTTTCGGCTACCATTTCGTTAGTGGTTAATCTGCCCGGTACCGAACGCCAGTTGCGGTATTCCATTTGATAACTGTAGGTAGTGAACAGGAAGGCCTCGGTAGTAGTCTCATTTTTAAAAGCATCGGCAAGTGTCGCCGTATCATCAGGAACAACATCCAGAAAGTCGCAAGACGTTGCGGTAAATAGCCATATGCCACAGAATAATACTATAATAGAGTAATGTTTCATATCTTTATACATTTTTTGTTATTATGTTTGAGTCTGTTCGTTAAATTAAAACGTTAATTGTAAACCGGCTGACCAAACGCGAAGCGGCGGGTATTTCAAACCGCGCGCCTGAGAAGATCCGTAGCCGTTACCGCTGTCAATGCCCCCAAGTTCGGGATCCCAATGATTGAAATCGCTTACGGTAAACACGTTTCGTCCGGATATATACACGCGGGCGAATTTAAAAGTATAGCCTGCCTCAATGTCTTTCAACCGGAAAAAAGCGCCGTTGCGCTGCCAATAGCTCGAAGATCTGTGATTGTTGTGTATCCCCGTAGACGTTTTGGTTGTCAGACGCGGATACGCGGCATTCGGATTCGGATTAGCCTCCGTCCAGTAATCGTCTGCAACAAACTGATAAAGTTGCGACATCAGGTCGTTAAACGGATGAACGTCGCCCATCATGATACTGGTTCTGCCTGCCCCCTGAAAAAACAATGAAAAATCGAAAGCCTTGTACTGTACCGACAACCCGGCGCCCCAAACGATTTGCGGTACGGTAGGGTATCCCATCTGAGTAATATCATTCCCATCGATCAGGCCATCGTCATTCAGGTCTTTATATTTAATATCACCCACTCCGTAGTTACCAAACATTTGTTTCGGGCTGGAGTCGATATCTTCCTGGTCTTTGAACAATCCCAAGGCGACGTATCCTGTATTCATATTCAGGGACTTGCCTATTTCAGATCTGTATGCAGGCGTATTTACCGGCTCATCGCGGTCAACCAACGTGTTTTTAGCGAAAGTGAATGTTCCGCGAGCCCCCACGATCAGCTCGTTGTTGAGAAACGCCTTACTGTAATTAAGCGATAAGTCTAAACCTTCATTTTTCACCTTACCGAGATTTGCAAAAGGAACAAGATCTCCGCTAACTCCCGATTCTACCGGCGTGGTTCTGTATTGCATAAAAATGCCATTACGATTTTCGTTAAACACATTCACCGAGAGATCCAACGCGCCGAACAGCGACATATCGAATCCTACATTCCTCTTTATACCTTCTTCCCATCTTGCGCCTTCAGCCCCATAACGGGTAATACTGGCTCCTGTCCGGGTAGTTTGCCAGTCATCTCCGAAAGTGAAGCTTCTCCCGTTAAGGTTGACAAACGAAAGGTACGGAAAACGATTGTCGCCTGTAGAAGAGTTACCCACTATCCCCCATGACGCACGAAGCTTCAGGTTGGAAATAATATTTTTAACCGGCTCCCAGAAATCCTCGTTAGAGATATTGTAACCTATCGCAAACGAAGGGAAGAATCCGTAACGGTTGCCTTTCGCAAAATTCTCGCTGCCGTTGTAACCGAAATTGGCTTCTACCAGATAACGGCCGCCATAGCCATAGGTTAAACGTCCGGCCATTCCCTGATTACGGATTGACAAACTTCCAAAATAATTCACCGGAAGATTTTCACTATAATTGCGCTGCTGATACACAAACAAACCGGTAACGTCGTGCACTTCGGCGAACGTACGGTTATATTCGATATTGAATTGTGCGTTCATCACGTGATCCCCATCCTGCGGATTAGTAGTTCCACTCCCAATGGTAGGAGTCACATACGTCAACGCCGTGGTGCCGTTATTATTCAATGGGGCGGATATGATCCGGGGCAATTCTCCCGTAGGATCAGGGGTCACTTCGTGATAGTACGGATTGTAATAGCGAAGAACATTTGTCTTTGTCCAGTTTTTGAATGAAATCAGTCCTTTAACTCGCAATCCCGGAGTAAGAATTTTCAAATCCTGTTCCACTTCAAACGATACCGTATTCGTATTTTCATTACGCTCCGTATAACCGTTCACCATATTGGCATACGCATTATAGTAGAGATTTGCCCCGCCTATAGGGCTTGGTCCTCCGGTACTGTTCCCAAACATGATATGGCCTGCACCCGGATTCAGTTCGCTCGGGATATAGGCCGGAAAAAGTACGCCGGGCGATTCAAAAAGACGTGCATAAATAGTCGCCGTACTGTTATAAGCGCCGTTGTAGTTTACGATTTGGGAATTGAGCCTCAGTGTCGCCTTTGTTGTCGGCGACAGATCGGCAGCAATGTTGCCCTGCATCGAATAACGTTGCTGACGGATGTTCGTATTGAACGCATTCTGCGAGGCGGTCTTCAGCATACCATTATCGTTGTTCATCGAGACATTCATAAAATAAGTAATCCTGTTCCCTCCACCGGTAACGTTGATATTGGCGGTTTGGTTATACGACCAGTCTTTAAACAAAAAATCCTGCCAGTTCACGTCAGGATAGAGGTACGGATCCAGATTTGCACGGGTACCGTCAATCTTTTCCTGCGAAAAGACCGGGGCTCCGTTACGGGTAATCGCACCCTCGTTATACATTTCCATGTAAGTAACCCCATCGGCTAATTTCAAAACTTGTGTAGGCTGCGTCATTTGTCCTTCTATCCGAATATTAATTCTGGCGCGTTCGTTTTTGCTTCCCTGACGCGTAGTGATCAGCATAACACCGTTTGCTCCGCGGGCGCCATACAATGCGGTGGCCGTAGCGTCCATCAACACAGAGAAATTTTCAATCACTTCGGGCGACAACGCGTTCATATCAGCCGTAGTGGCTTCTATTCCGTCAATAAATATTAATGGTTCGGTTTGACCCGAAAAGGTTGAGATACCGCGAATCCAGAAATTGGCTCCGTCTGCACCCGGTTCACCCGAACGTTGCACAGCAACCACACCGGCCAATTTACCGGCAAAAGCCGAGCTCAGATTCGTTGCCGGAACCTTCAGTTCTCTGGAACTAATGGTCGTGATGGCACCGGTAACAGATTGTTTTTTCTGTTTACCGAAACCAACTACCACTATTTCTTCTATACCTACGGCATCTTCCTTCAGCAAGATATTCAGATGCGTTTGATTGGTAATAGCAATTTCTTCGGTAATATAACCGATGTAAGAAACCTGAATAGTTGCATTCTCCGGAACTTTTTCCAGGACAAATTTACCATCCACACCACTGATAACGCCTTGAGTGGTCCCTTTTATCACAATATTCGCTCCGGCAACAGGGCCCAGATCATCCGACACAACACCTGTAATCGTTCGGGTGGCTTGTTGTTGAACGGACGGAGATACGGACGGACTGCTTGCCTTCGAAATAATGATCTGCCGGTCGGAAATATGGTATTGATTATCCGTTCCCTTAAAAACCTGATCCAGAACGGCGCTTACCTGTTGGTCTTTTACTTTGACCGATACTTTGCGGCTCAGGTCAAGCGAATGATCCAGATAAAAGAATATATATTCGCTTGACTCTTCAATCTCACTGAAAACATCTTCTACCGTGCGATTAGTAAGCTCGAAGGTGAAAAAAGTCTCCTGTGAGTAGCTCTGATTTGCAAAACATGCACCTATACTTAAAAAAGCAAATAACATGAACATTTTCATAATTCGCATTATTTTCTTTTGTTTAACCTTTCTTTTGTTCGACAATACTTTTTTTTCCATAGATTTACGCTGATTTAAGTTAGTAATTATAACTGTTAATACTGATTTTGATCGTTCGGCCGGTAATACTGCCATATTACCGGCCTTTTTTCATGGTACTTTTAAGTTTTCATAGATTTGCTGTTTTTTTTAAGGTTCGACATCTACATATATATTCTCTTTATGCTCAATAATCTTTACCGGAGCCGCTCTTTTCAATGAATTGAAAACGTCATAAATGTCTTCTTTCAAATCCAGTTTACCACTGAAAGTAAGGTCTTTCAACCGTTCATTCCATACAATATGAACACCATAGTATTCGGAAATTTTCCGGAGTACAACCTCCATTTTTTGCTTCCTGAACAGATAATAACCATCCTTCCAGGCAATATAATCGTTCACATTCACATTGGTTACATTTTCTTCATGTGTCAACATATTATATGAAAGCATCTGATTCGGAGACAATGATTTTTTTTCTTTTTCATGAGTTTGCACTTCCACCTTTCCTTCTACAAGAACTACCTGCATGTACTCATCAGATTCATAAGCGGAAATATTAAACCGCGTTCCAAGTACCGCCACTTCCAGTTGTTTCGTTTTTACGACAAATGGTCTCATACGATCTTCCGCGACATCAAGAAAAACTTCCCCCTCCACAAAAATTTCCCGTTTTTTTTCATCAAAATACTCCGGATAGATGACTTTCGAACCGGAGTTAACCCATACATCCGTCCCGTCGCGGAATGTGATTTTAGATCGTTTTCCGACAGGCACTATCAACTGATTAAATGCCTTCGCAGGATCAGATTTTGCTGTTTTTTCTTTCGATTTAATGTTTTCGCCGGAATTGATCCTGACCGAACCGTCTTCATTATACTCAATACAGGATTCTTTTCCATCGATTGAAATATTTTCCTCATCCGATAATATCAACTGAACATCACCGCTTTGCAAATCAGGCTGCCGCATATTTTCAAGGATTGTCCGATAATCATTTTCAACCTCATCCTTAGCCGGCTGCGCATACCATACGATTCCTATCAGCAAAGAGATTGAAGCGGCTATACTCAACCCGATCTTTATACGCCGCATAAATCGCGTATCATATCTGCGATTTTCAAGAACGATGACCCTCCAAAGTTCCTGTTCGGCCTCAGGAGATAAAATTTCTTTATCAGTACCGTTTTTTATATTCTTCAGAAAAATACGGGCCGCTTTTATTTCACCGGCTAAAGCTGTATTATCATTTTCCAATGTAAGCCAGAAAGCCTTATCGGTTTCGGCAGGATGTAATTCCGAATGAATAAAATACTCATCATTCAGCAATTGATCCGCACTATATCCGGTGTAATCTCTATTCATTTTAAATTGTATTTGTATGCAGGATACAACAAAATGAATTTAGTACTCACTTTTAAATGGTTTTTTTGAAATTTTATTCAAAAATACTTCAGATTCGATTATTGCCGTTAGGATATGAGGAAAAGGAGCAAAAGAAAACTTTCGAAAGAACCGTCGTAATGATCCCTGATTTTTTTAAGGGATCTTTGTATCAGATTTTTGGCCGATTGATAATTAAGGTCCATCAATTCACAGATTTCATCCAGATCAAGTTCCTGAATATAGCGGTAATAAATAATTTCCCGCTGTCGCGAAGTCAGTACGGAAAGAATCTCTTCTATTCGCTGCCGCTGTTGAATACAATCTTCATATTCAATATATTCTTCTTCAACCGTCGGCTCTAATGCAAATTGAACCGCCTCTGTTGCGTCAGATTCATAACTTTTATAAAATTCCTTTTTTTGCAGGGTGCGTATTAATTTATTCTTTAACGAAACCATCAAATATACCTTCACGTTATCCGGAATAACCAATTTATGCCGGTTTTTATAGATGAAAGTGAAAATTTCCTGAATACAATCCTTAATAATTTCAGTGTCTTTCGTAAAGCGGTTTCCATAAGAAAACAATATCTGAATATATGTTTTATAAAGCCATTTATAAGCATCATTATCCCCTGACAGAAAATGATCCCACTTTATTTTGCTTTCTTCCGATATATCAGACTTCATTAGATTCATAATAGACAAACTATTACAGGCGAACAATCATCATGCGGTTTGTTTACAGTCCAAACATACATGCAAATATAGCGTTTTTCATGAGTAAAAAAGATTTTTCAGTATTAAAGCCGGGACAAATATACACAATTTTGAATAATCAGGATTACCTGTTTTTTCGACAATCCCGATTATTCAAATACTTTCACTTTATTTCGATAAACCTTTATTTATTCCATACGCGCGGAGCCGGTGTTTTAGGCAATGGTTTGCGGTTCTTTAATTCGTTCATCACTTCTTCGATCGCACGGTCTAATTGTTCATCTTCACCGTTCCATTCTTTGACCGGATCATTATCAACCCGGATATCCGGATCAACTCCATGATTTTCAATGATCCATTCACCCTCCATGCTATAACTTGTGAAAAACGGCACACGTATATCCGTACCATCCATAAAAGGAAGCGACCCGCTGATCCCGACTATTCCGCCCCACGTACGGGTACCGATCAGCTTGCCCAGACCGAGCGCACGGAAACCCCAGGGAAACAAATCGCCATCCGAAGCGGAGTACTTATTGATAAGACAAACCTTAGGACCAACCTGCACGGCATCAGGAATCGTACCGTTACGGGTACTTCCGCGATACATAGTCATGCGGTAAGGCTCACGGGCCAGGCGTTCCAGTATCATCGGGGAAACATTGCCTCCTCCATTGGCCCGGTCATCAATAATCAGCCCTTCCTTATCAAGCTGCGGATAAAAATAACGGGCAAATTCATTCAGGCCGTCAACGCCCATATCCGGAATATAAATATATCCGATTTTACCATTTGAAGCCTTATCTACTCTTTCAATATTCTGTTGAACCCATTGATGGTGAATCAGCGAATACTCTTCTTCGAGCGGACGGATCACCACCTTACGCGCCCCATTCAGGGAAGCGGAACCATTGATGGAAAGTTCCGTCGGAACATTCGCTTTACCTATAAGCAGCGAATACAAATCTTTTACGCCGTTGGTCGGTATGCCGTCAATAGCTACGATAAATTCACCGGCCTTCGCTTCAATGCCCGGTTCCATCAACGGAGAACGTAGCGATTTGCTCCAGGATTCGCCTTTGTAAATTTTCACCAACCGGAAAAAGCCGCTTTTATCACGCAACACTTCCGCCCCCAGCAGACCGGTCTTCATACGTTCCGGACGGTCCATTTCGCCGGTGGAAATATAAGCATGCCCGCAGTTCAGTTCGCCGATCATTTCGCCGATCACATAATTCAGGTCAAGACGGTTTTTTATATAGGGTACTAATACGGCATATTTCTCCTTCATTGCTTTCCAGTCAACACCGTGCATATTCTCTACATAAAACCCGTCGCGGAAAGCGCGCCAGGCCTCGTCAAAAATCTGCGCCCACTCTTTCGGATAATCCGTCGTAATTTTCATATCCGAGAGATTAACGGCATTCTCCAAACTTACTCTTCCGGAAGGAATATCCGCTACGTATACCTGTCCGCCTTTGAAAAAACCGGCCTTTTTACCTCCCGGTTCCACCCACATCCGTGCACCGTCAGCCACTATTTCTTCTTTCTTTTTATCAAGATCATAAACAAACGTAGAACCGCCCCGGTTATAATACACGTTATTCCCACTTGCATAAAAACTGCCATAATAGCCCGGAGCCAGGGGAAGTTTGACGATACGGTCCGAGAGCCCATCCGTATCAATTACAAGATCTTTATCAGACCGGCTCTCCTTTTTGTCCCCTTTTTGCTTTCCTTCTTCCACTTTCACTTCAACCGCCTTTGCCTCCGAACCGTCATCTTTCTGAATGAAAGGCGACGGAGCATCTTTCCGTAACAAAGCGAGGTAAACACCACTCTCATACTGGTACACATGATTCCATTCTTTCGAGCCATAGACCGGATTAAAATCGCGGGACGAGCCGAACACCAAATATTTTCC
>QMCE01001411.1_pt1 | contig 13173 bp, 13 predicted proteins | sample 1821851 | NCBI WGS metagenome assembly QMCE01 (sample SAMN09453174, study PRJNA476694) | Termite gut metagenome, whole genome shotgun sequencing project. | isolation source: worker | host: Odontotermes sp. | place: South Africa:Pretoria | collected 2016-01-28 | reverse complement strand
GCCGACTGCAAGTGCGGCGACTGCTGCAAATGCGGCAAAGACACCTGCGCGAACTGCCAGTGCGGCGGTGATTGCTGCGGTGCCGACTGCAAGTGCGGTGATTGCTGCAAATGCGGCGAGGACGCCTGCGAGAACTGCTCGTGTGACGGTGATTGCTGTGCGAAAAAATGATGATTTGTATTGAAATATAAATCATACAAAAATGGGGGTCGGCCAAAACCGGCTCCCTTTTTCATTTCTTGCAGAACGACAACAAAACCCCAGCGGCGTCCTGGAAAGTGCCGTGCAAATCCCGGAGCAAATGGTGCACGGTTTTCGAGATTGCAATCATCCTGCAGAATTCTCATGCTTGCTGCCCGAGAGAAAGCATGGTACAACAAACATTCCAGTGAAAATTGTTACCATCCACAAGTGTCAGCGCGGGCGCGAGGTACATGCGAGCGAGCCCCACGCGGACTCTGGAAATCAACACAGAAAGGAAATCGACAATGCTCAAGAAACTCGTTACAAGCAGCCTGCTCGTTTTTGTTGATGGCCGGTTTCGGTTTGTCCCGAGCCGAGGAAATGGTAGTCGGTCAAGCAAAACGGAAAACAAAAATTCACGGTCAAGTGACCGATTCCGACGGTAAGCCCGTGGCAGGAGCAATGCTCGTTTGGGACACGACCCGGGCCGAGCGCCGTACCAACCGGCAGCACGCCGCGCGGACTGATCGTGAAGGAAAGTATCAGTCGCCGCTTTTGCCCGCCATGAAAGGAAGCGTGACGGTGATCGCGGAGGGTTTCGCGCCGGACATGAAAGCCGTCGATTTCGCTGTGACCGACGAACCGGTCAATTTCACGCTGCAAAAAGGCGGGGCGTTTGAAATTCATTTTGTCGATCCAAATGGAAAGTCCGTTCCCCATGTCGAAGTGTCGATGGGCGATTTGCCGAGTCAACCGTGGCGAAACGGGGCGAACATTTTTATGCCAAAAGACTTGGGGCCCCCAAGGTAAAAACGGCTGTGTGTTCAGTATAGAAGCCGGACGGTTATGAAGCCTTCATTTCACGGGACATCATGCCCGATGAAGACGCCCCCAAATTTGAAGTACGGCTCAAAAAAAGTGCCGGCGTTTCGGGAACGGTGCTGTTTTCGGACGGTACGCCTGCTGCCGGAGCCACCGTCTATCTGGCCGAATCGGGCGCGTATCTCGGTGTGCGGAACCCGATGGCGAACGATTATTTGAAACAGACGCATTCCGTGACCACGACGGACGGCGAAGGCCGGTTCACGCTGTATAATCACCAGAAAGAACCGTATGCCGTCTACGTTGAGCATCCACAGGGACTGGCCTGGATTGACCGGGATGATTGCGTGAAAAACCCGAAATAACGCTTCGCGGATTCGGCACGCTCGAATTAACGCTGCCGAAAGATTATTACACCGATCCTGAAGACAAATTCATACTGCAGAGCGACTTGAGCACCGACAAGACGGACGGCTACGGCCAGCTCGGAGGCGTTTCCTATGAATCGACGTTGACGGAGGGCAAAACACTGTATACGTTCGAGAAAATTGTGGCCGGCGATTATCATTTCATCCTCAGAAGGATGATACCGCGTGAAAACCGCACCGGCGACGGCTTGAATTTTACCGAGACGGCTGACACACCTTTTCATATTAAGCCGGGAGAAACACGGCAACTGACCCTGAGTCAGGAGTAGCTGCATTTGGCATGGTCGCAAGTGTAGAACCTTGCGGATGTTGCCAAATTACTGCCCTGTCGGAAAATTTTAGCCCGGAGCGGCGGCCGGGCACGGCTCGTGTGAGGAATTTGCCCAAATATCCTTATTCTGCCAGAAATTTCGGAGCCGCTTCGTCGAGCATTTTAGGCGATTCCTGTTCTGTTGCGCGGTCCGCCGCGTTTTGGGGCTGCGTCGATTCACGGCGTATTTCGCTCAACGCCTTGGAAACGCCCGCCGGGTCTAGGGGTTTTGTCACATTACAAATCTCCGCCGTGCAAGTACAAGGATTCCTGTTGCAGAATTTGCAGGAATATGCGTATGGAACTTGGCCTGCAAAACCGGGCCTGCTGCATTCGCACGGGTCTTTGTGACAAAGCGGACAGGACCAGCGGAATGAAAACGGTCTTTTGTATGCGGCAAAGGTCGAGGGATTCCAGTGCGGACGGTAATACGGGGCCGGATTGTAATACACCGGGAATTTGCGAGCACCATTATTATACGTGTCCACCAGAGGGCGAGGAAGCGTCGAAAGCAGCCGTGGCTCTTTGTAGGGATTGAATTCGCCGCGTGGTCCATAACCGTCGTCGGCATGTTCGCAAGGATCGCTGCGTTGTGCCCGGCAGGCATCACAGGTTCCGCACGGTTCGCCGCCCGCCGACAAATCGCAGGAATTGCCCATGTTCATGCTGCGCGGCTGAACGCAATGCCGGCAAAGTGCTTTCTCGCACGGAAAGCCGGCCCTGCACAGATCGCATTCACCGCAGGGCGTTTTGGGGGGGTCTTCACAAAGTGGGCAAAGTTCGCCGTCTTGACGGCATTCTTGGCAGCGTCCGCAAGCCTGGTCTTCGCAAATACGCCGCTGAACTTCTGTTTCGGAAATTTTTGCGTAACGATCCAGCGGCAGAGGCTGCGGAGCGTGGGCGTGCGTCCGTCGCATGGGAACGCCGATGCTCTTGGGATCGGGATACGTGAATTTTGCCGGCGTCGGCGACGTGACCGGTGTCTGTTGAGCCTTCGGAGAATGCTGTGCGGCGGGCGATCTCCAAGCGGCCTGCGTTTTCGGCGGGGCCGGGGCGGGACGCAGCACTGTTCGCCGCGCTAGTTGCTGCGGCGGCTGAGCCGCCAGATTTGGCCCCAGCACACCCAACGAAACAAGAACGAAAAGTAAAAGTGTCCGATAACGATCAAAAGACATCATAATTCTCCGAACGAAAATAACGGTTGGTGTGGTCCAATAGACATGATATAATAGGTCACGATTTCAAGGCGGGCCAAGATTAATGACTTTTTTTTGGCTAAGTATTCCGTTTTTGCCCCGCATAACCCATGTAATCCTCCTAAACTCATGAGCGCAGACACGATGGAATTATGGGATGAGGTGCTCTTGTCGATGGTCGAGGGCGTCGGGGCACGCACCTATCAGCGGCTTATGGAGCGTTTTGGCAGTGCGTCGGCCATTTTGAATTCCTCACGCAGCGATTTGGGGGGATTCGATTTTCTCAAACGGAATGCCGTCGAAAATCTGGTGGCGGCCCGAAAAAATTATGACCCGCAAGTCGTGCTGGATCATTGCCGTCAAGAAGGAATCAACGTGATTTCGCGGCGAGAGTCGGCCTATCCGGCCCGGTTGAGGTCAATTCACGATCCGCCGCCCCTGCTTTATATCCGGGGCGAGATTCTTCCGCAGGATATTTTTTCGCTGGCCGTCATTGGAACGCGGCAGCTTTCGCCTTACGGTGCACGACAAACGGAACGATTGACGGCGGCACTGACGCAGGCGGGTTTTACGATCATCAGTGGCTTGGCACGCGGCATTGACGGTGTGGCGCATCGCACGGCACTGAAAACGAACGGTCGAACCTTGGCGGTGCTGGGCAGTGGTCATGTCAAACTTTATCCCCCGGAACACAAAAAATTGGCCGAGGAAATTGTGCAAGCCGGCGGGGCCGTGCTCAGCGAGTATCCGCCGCTGCATCAGTCCGCACCTTGGACTTTTCCACAGCGCAACCGCATTGTCGCGGGCCTGTCGCTGGGCGTGCTGGTCATTGAAGCCCCGGAACGGAGCGGCGCGATGATTTCGGCACGCTTGGCCGGTGAACAGGGGCGGGAAATTTTCGCCGTGCCCGGTTCCATTGAATCCGAGATGTCGCGAGGCTGTCACCGTTTGATTCGTGACGGGGCAACGCTGGTGGAATCGGTGGACGATATTTTGGAAGTGTTAGGCCCGATGGAAAAGAGTGCCACGCTGCCGGGGCTTTCCGAGCCGCTACGCCATCCCAACGAAATTTCGCTCAACGCCGTCGAACAAACGGTGCTCCGCTACATTGGCACGAAGCCGACCACCGTGACAGCCATTGAAGAACAAAGCGGCTTGGCGGCTCACCAAGTCGCGGCGGCGCTGACCGTCTTGGAAGAAAAACGCATTGCTCGCTTTGTTTCGTCGGACCGCGTGGTTCGGCTGTAACGATTTTGTCGCAATACTTGCAAGGCATCTACCCTGTTTCAAATCATCTTCAAGCCCAGCGTAATCCAGATGGGCAAAGTCACGACGGAAAGCAGCGTGTTACTGAGAATCGTGTCAAAGGCGGTTTCGGTGTGGCCGCCGAAATGCTGTGTCAGCACGACGGGAAAAATGGCCGACCCCATCGCGCCGTGAATGACCAAAATACGTTTAATTTCCGGAGTACACGGCAAGAAGACGGCCAGCGTCAGAAAAATGGCCGGCATGAGCAGCACGCGAATCAGGCAAGAACAGGTTCCGATTCGCAGCGTTGTCGCGAGCCTGTCTTGGAAATTTTTGCGGTGAAACAAGGTCGAAACGGTCAGGCCAATGACAATCAGCGAAATCGGAATGGACGCTTGGCCCACCATGTGAATGGCTTTCAGCAAAAAACCAAACCACGGAACGATTTGCGAGTGCAGAAGGGCGTGCATCTGGGGCGTCATTTCCCGGTCCAGCAAATTCATCGCCACGGCCACGAGAATGGCGTTGACCGGCATGGTGAACAGGCGTTTCCAATGTTTGATCGAGAATTTGCCTTCGATGGTACACAAAACCAGCGTCCAAATCGAAACTTCGGCCCCCAGAAACATCAGGAACAGCACGCCTGACGTGCGAAAATCGTTGGGAAACATGGCGTCGACCAGCGGAATCGGCACAAAACCGTAGTTGAGCACGCCCACGCAGGCGGCGAATGTTCGTTTTTGCTTAGTCGACGTCAGGCCGGTGAGTTTGCCGGGCAACAGGGTCACCACAAAGCCGATCAAAATGCCGATTGCCGTCAGACCGAAACCGAGAAGCGGCGGCAGCCAGAGATTTTGTGCGTCGGAAAAGGCGTCCGATTTCAGAATCCGATCCATCATCATGCACGGCAGCAGAAAATCGATGGTCAGTCGCAAAAGACCGTGGTCGGTTTCCGGAGAAATACGTCCCATTCGCCGAAGCCAGATCGCCATGACGATGATACAAAGAACGGAAAGCAGAGCCGTCAAGGCGGTCGAAAAAGTGTCGAACATAAAAAATAAGCAGGAGTCAAGACACAAAAGTCTCGTTTGATTTGAGGGAACTGTGAGCAGGGAACAAGTTTGAATCAATGTGAAATCGTGGCCCAAAACCTGCTCCCTGTTTCCTGATCTCTGCCCACTCGCCACAAACAACACCGAACTTCTTTTTTACCGTTGCTTAACTCTGCTTCAAATACATTCTCAGTTTGGCCAAGACATCCTCGAAATTCAGGGGTTTTCCTAGGTGAGCGTTCATGCCCGCCTTAAGACATTCCTCAATGTCTTCCCGAAACACGTTGGCTGTCATGGCGACAATAGGCACGGTTTGAGCTCTGGGAATATCTAACGCTCGAATCTGGCGAGTCGCATCGTAGCCGTCCATGACCGGCATTTGCACGTCCATGAAAATCAAGTCGTATTTTTCCGGCGACTCTCGGAATTTTTGCACGGCCTCTTCGCCGTTTTCGACGCAATCGATCAGCAATTCCGTCGGCTCCAAGAGTCCCTGCAAAATAATCCGATTGATGAGCACGTCCTCGGCCAGCAGAATGGTTCGGCCTTTGAAAATACCGGCCAACTCCGACGGTGTTTTTTTGTCCGCCGGCCGCTGCTCCGCTCCGAGCACCTTGTTGATAACGTCCATAATCATGGACGGGAAGAGCGGTTTGGACAGGAATTTATCGATTCCGACTTTTTTGGCTTCTTCCTCAATGGTTCGCCATTCCGCTGCGGAAATCATAATGACGATAGACCTGCTGGGATCGGACGATTTTTCTTTCAGCATCTTGGCCAGCGTGATTCCATCGATGTCCGGCATTCTCCAATCGACGAAATAGATATTGTACGCGCCGTCTTGATCGACTTTTTGCAGGGCTTCCTCGGCACCGAGAGCCGTTGCGCAGGTCGTACCGAAACGCTCTAAAATATCCTTGAAATACTCTAAAATATCCGGGTCGTCATCGACGGCCATGATGGAGACGTTGCCCCAATGAATGTCGGGGTGCAAATACGCCGATTTCCGCGCCGTGCCGGGCTTGACCCGCACCGTGAACGTAAAGGTCGATCCCTGCCCCGGCGTGGAATCCACATGGATCGCGCCGTCCATCATCTCGACGATGTTTTTGGAAATCGCTAAGCCCAGACCGGTTCCGCCGTACCGCCGCGCCGTGCCCGATTCCGCCTGCCGAAAAGCGTGGAACAGGTGAGCTTGCTGGTCGCGACTGATTCCAATGCCTGAGTCCGCCACCGAGATTCGAATCACGCATTCATCGTTGGCTTCCTCCTGCAAGTGGGCTGTCAGACGAATCGTTCCTTCTTCCGGCGTAAATTTGACGGCGTTGCCCAGCAAATTGGTCACGACCTGAGCGATCCGATGATCGTCGCCGATCAACGTGGTGGGAATGGCCTCGTCGATCTGAATCATGAACCGCTGCCGCTTTTCGTCCACGCGGTGCGTAATGATGTTCGTCACCTGCTGGAGCATTTTCTCAAAATGGAACTCCGTGATCGAAAGTTCAAAGCGGTTGGCCTCGATTTTGGAAATGTCCAAGATGTCGTTGATGACATTGAGCAGATGGTGCGAGGCATTTTCAATTTTTTCAAAGCAGAAATCTTTCCGCTCGGCATTTTCGGCGATTTTTCCCAAGGCTGTCATACCGACGATGGCATTCATGGGCGTGCGAATTTCGTGGCTCATATTGGCCAAGAAGGCACTTTTGACGCGGCTTTCGTGGGCGGCTTTGTTCCGGGCTGCTTCAATGCGCAGGAAGGCGACGATTTGAACGGCGGCAAAAAAGATGCCCAGCGAGGTTAGAACCCAGAGGACATGGTTGGCCGACCGATAATACCGGTCTTCGGGCGTGACCAGTCCCAAATACCAACCGTTCACGAGTCTTCGGGTAAAAACGACGGAGAGTTCGCCACGGAAATTGACGAGCTTCGCCTCGACCAATTCCTGATTTTGTCTCATGATGTCAGCATAAAACCCGATGGGAATACCAGGGGCTGCCAAACTTTTTCCCACAAAATCCCGATTGAAGTGGGCCACGATGGTGAGATTGGGGTCGTTACTGATCAACATGCCGATCGCGCCTTGTTGAGATGCGGAGTCCACAAAATTATCACCAATTTCATGGAGCGACATGTCCATAGCGATGACCCCCAAGAGCAGCCCCTCGGCATCATGAATCGCGCAAGCATAAGTACGGTTGAATTCGTGGGTGGCTTCGTCTCGATACTGGAGCGTTTTCACCACAGTATCGTCCGCAACGGCTGCGGCATTGATGTACCACGGTCGGGTTTTCGGGTCATAATCCTCTGGCAAAACTTCGTCCCTGCCACAAAGGAACGCCGCTTGTTGACCGCCGGGAGGCTCAAAATAACCGTACAGACGGACGAAGCCTGGCATACCTTTGACATTGTTGCCAGCAAGCATGTCCGACATCCTCCGCATATATTCTCGGACATCGTCCAAATGGTCACCGCGTGAAAGTGCGTAACGCACCGTTTCAGAAAAGCTGTACAGCAAATCGTCCGGGGCTTTCAAGGCCGCCTGAATTTTGGCCTGCTCGAAATCCAACATGGTGGTGGAAAATTCCCGCAGTCGCTGCTTCACGAGGCCGTTCATAAAATAACCGCTCAAAAACACCATCGCCCCGAAAGCAAGGACGGTGAAGACCAATTGGATTTGGAGCAGTTTTTTATGACTGAGAGAAAGATTGGGGATGTCCATCGATACGGTGCGCGAGAAGTTGGCCTGCGTCCATCGCAGTTCACAAAATATCATACGTGAGTGTACCGTGTTTCTTCCAAAAAACAATGCGTTACCGCAGGACGTCGAGGAAATGCCTTTTTTGTGTAACGTCAATCATATTCCCCTCTACGGCCCGCCGACCACGCTGACGGAACCGTTCTGACCGGTTGAAATGATGGCAACCGGTTGGCCGCCCGCAAGAACTCGCGGCAGAGCCGCCGGCACGTTTTCCGCGTCCGATGTCGTGTCCACTAGAGTCATGTCAGGAATGCCATCCAGCACCGCAACGGGGCGCCCCTCCACGAGAACACGGGGGCATCCGGAAAGAGACGGCAATGTTTGAATAGGGCGTTCCATATTATTGATGTTCAAAAAATCATACTCGGTCATTCCACGAACTGCGGCTCTGTTCCGCGTTGACCACATCCGCTACAATAACGGATGTATCGAACCATGACAATACTGGGGGCTCCCACCATGCCACTGATCGTTCGCCATATCACCAAGGAATACGCCGTGCGTGGGGAGACGCAGACACTGCCGGTTCTGCGTGACTGCTCGTTTGAACTTCAGGCCGGCCAAAGCCTGTCGGTGGTCGGGCCGAGCGGTTCCGGGAAAAGTACGCTCTTGGCCATTCTCGGCACGCTGGAACCGGCCACGTCCGGGACCATGACGCTTAACGAAGTCGATTTGCAGGCGTTGTCGGCCCGCGAACTGCCCGCTTTCCGGCGGCGACAGATCGGTTTTGTTTTTCAAGAGCATCATCTGCTTCCACAGTGCAGTGCGTTGGAAAATGTCCTCATGCCGTTTTTGGCCGAGGGAAGAATTTCCGACGAACACAAAAACCGGGGCGTGGAACTTCTCAAGCGGGTGGGCCTCGAAGAGCGGCTCGATCACCGGCCCGGCGAACTTTCCGGCGGCGAACGGCAGCGCGTGGCCATCGCAAGAGCACTGGTTTTCAGCCCTTCGCTTTTGCTGGCCGACGAACCGACGGGGAATCTTGACCGCAGCACAGCCTCGGCCATCGGCGACTTGCTGCTCGAACTTTCCGCCGACTCAATGCTTGTTTTGGTAACGCATGATCCCGGCTTGGCGGCGCGAACCACTCGGCAAAGCGAAATCGACGCGGGCATTTTGAACCCACTTTGATGAGAGTTGCAAAAATTCCACGGCTTAGCTCGCTTTCGGTGCTCGCATCAGTTTGTACATGGGATCGCTGAGCGTTTTTGACGTGGCCTTGGTCATTTTGTCCGTCAGCACTTGGTCGAGTTGTCCCTGAAAAATCTCTTCGGCCCTGCCGCCGTTGAAATAAGGATTCTTTTCCTGTGTTTCCCGCATTGATTTGAGCATCTGCCCGAACAGCACTTGGCCGACGAATTGATGTAACAATTCTTTGAACTTCTTTTCGTCGTCGGATAAAGCCGGCTCCGAAATCTTCTGCGCCGCCGCGCTGGATGTTTCATTCGATTTCTGCACGGCGTCGTTCCGCGTGGCCGTACTGCCATCGGCCCGCTCGTAAGTGTCCAGTGCCGCCGGGCGATCCGATTCTTTTTTCAGCGCACTGGGCAATTTTGGTGCGGAAAGCGACTGGGCGGCGTAGGAGGCGGACGAATCGGAGAATTTGGAGATGGTGTTGAGCATGAGGGGGTAAAGTGTTGGGGGTAGGGTGTTGGGGGTAGGGTGTGCGTAACACTTGTGTCTTACCCTACACCTTACACCCAGTACCTTACGCGTTATTCAGCGTCCACATAAATCACGTCGCCGATGATGGCTCCTTGGCGTTCGAGCATTTTGATGATGTCGATCACGTCGGCGGGCGGCACGCGGATGGCGTCGAGCGAAGATTGCAGAGCCTTGAGTTTTTGATTCTGGACGTTTTGACCTTGGAACTGGGCATATTTCAGCTCCGTGTCCACGTCGACGAACTGGTTCGGAAAAACTTCTTGCTGACCGGCGGGAACCGGCGGACGAATTTCGGCGGTAATCAGCCGGTGCGTAATCAGCGACGGCTTGACTTCCACGGCGTCGTCGATGGTGATGATTCCGGCCCTTTCGTTGATGACCACTCGCGGTTTCAAGGGACTTCGCACGGTGATCTCGATTTCCATCAACGCCGACATGAATTTCATCGGCTCAGCAAAATAGGCTTTCGGCATTTTCACAACGACAAAATGCGAGTCGATGGCTTTCGCGATGGGCCTACCGCCGGCGGCGTCACTAAAAAGGGCCGAGCCGTTGATCGCATCTTCCACGTACTGGGCCATGCGAGGATCGGAATACTCTTGGCGAATGACCAACGTGACGTTGCCGTCTTTAATGTACGGATTGATAAAATCGCCGGTCAGACGGCAACCGCGTTTGATTTTTCCGTTCGTCGGATTGGCATCGTCTTCGAGCGTGATTTTTCCAAACGCCATGCCCTGCACTTCCGCCAACTCCGGGTTGACGGGCAACGGATTGGTCAGCATGGTCGCCGTCAGAATGCCGCCCGCCAAACTTTTGGCGTTGCCCTGCGACGAGACCGTGCAATCGAAACGATCTCCGTCTCGTCCGCCGGTTTCTGGAATCGTGACGGTCACTTCGACCAAGGCACTGTTGCGCGACGATCCCATTTCTTGCAGGGTCGTGCCGGGAATGCCGGACAATTCCAAGAGCCGCATGGCCGTGCGAGCCGCCGGGCCGTAGGATTTCATGTCGTCGCCCGTTCCGTTCAGGCCACTCACAAGACCAAAGCCGCGAATGGTGGTCACTTCCTGCCCCTTGATGCGTGTCACGTTTTCGATTCGCACCGTGGCGGCGGAAGCGGATGCGGCGAGAGCGAACAGGACAAACAGAACTGTAGCGGCGCAGTGAATAGTGAATAGCGTGTATTGTTCTCATGGCATTTTTGTCCGATAGTCGGTTTGAAGTTTTCAGAAATATAGATTATACATGCATTCCATTATTCATTATTCACTAACCACTATTCACTAAATCAGAACGGTTTCCATCGTTCGATCAGCTTCGTGCCCCAACTTCGGCGGGTCGTGTCGTAGACGTTGCCGCTCGGAACGTTGTTGATGACCAACTCATTCACCAAACGGCTGGGTATGGTGTTGTTCGGCCCAATGTCCTCGGGACGAATAATGCCGGCGACATGCGTCACCATCTTCTCTTCGCCAATGGTCGTACTTTTCGTGCCCTCAATGACCAAAAGGCCATTGTCTTGCTTGGAGGTGACACGACAGGTAATTTGAAAATCCAGCGTTTCCCGTCGTAGCAGATTGCCCTGATTTTGGGTCTTGTGATCCAGTGTGCCGCCCACTCCCGGTAAGTTTTCATCGGAAGCCACCGGCATTCCCAAAATGTCCGGCCACTTGAACCAGCCGGTGAGCTTGTAACTGGTTTTGACGCTCTTTTTCCTCTGGTTGTTGGCCGTGTTGTTGTAGTCCCACTTTTCTTGGACATGCACCGTCACCAAATCTTCCACCTGATGAATTTTCTGTCGCGGAGCTGGCTGGTAGTACAGCGACGCTTCGGACATTTTCATCGACCGGCCGCTGGGCGTGAGCATGGCGGGCTGGCCCGAAATGCCGCCGGACTGGGCCGAAGCGGAGGCAGCGAAGAGTATCGCGATGATGCAATTGAAAATTTTTGGATTGGTCATAGCTATCGTCATTCCCGCGTAGGCGGGAATCCAGAAAAAAGATTATTTGACCTTTTGCATAGCAATTCAAGTCGTGTGCAAATAACCAATACGTCCTTCGTCTAGATTCCCGTTTTCACGGGAATGACGAAACGACATCTCTCAATTCACAACATTGCTGCTTGCAAAAACTTCGACGTTCTTCGGGCCGCAGACCCTCGCTAAAAACGTGTCTGTGTTGCCGAGGCGGTTTCGCGTGCGTTTTTTGCCGTTCGGGTCAATCGTTTCGACCGGTATCATGTCGCCCTCGCAGCCGTCAGCCAAGGCCGTGACCTGCGTGCGAACCGTGATACCGGTGTTATTCGCATGAATGGTTACAATATCGCCTTTTTGAACGTAAAGAGGCCGACGCAGCATGGAGGAGGTCAGCGGCGTGGTTTCGTCAATCGCTCGCACTGTTTCCATGCCGATCACCTCCGCAGCGTCGATGATAAACTCGTCGTCCTTCAAGTTGTCAACCCGGCGAAGCATGACATCGTTGGCACTGATGATAAAGCCCTTCGGCAACGCCCGTTTCACCACCAAAACTTCCTGCGGCAATCGCACGTGGGCATCGACGGTGACGACGATATTCTGGCCGGTCGTTTCATCCAGCCCCTGCATCCGAACGCCAAAACGCTGCGGCCCAGTCAGGGCGGCGTTTCCGCTCGGCGAGTTACAAAAAATATCGACGATCTGACCGCTCGACGCCAAAAGCCGGCCCTGTTCTTGGGACAATTTGAGCGAAACCTTCCACGGCAAATTCGACGCCTGGCCGGTGGCCTGCGATTGCTGAAAGTTCAGATACACGCCAATCGCTTCGCCGAGTTGCTGTTCCAATGTTCGCAACAGCGGAGCGGTGACCGGCATTTTTCGCAACACATTTCCTCTGGCGGCGACGGTCGTTCCCGTCGGCGTGAGCGTTTTTTGCGGGTGTTGTGTTGGATAGGTATAGGACGCGGGCTGAATAAAATGATTCGAGCTGCGTTCTGTGAACGGTGACACGAGTGTCACGTTTGTCGCCCCGGTCAACAGATTGCGCTGCGAATTCACTCCAGAGCGAGAAAGAATGTCACGGATTTCCACGGCGGACAGTGTTTTCACATCGCCCTTCGCCGGGGCCGTGGTGATCACCGTTTGAGCAAGCGTGGCCGCGTCCTCGCCGGGGGCAGGCACGATGTCGGCCAAGTCGGCCAGCGTGACCAGCGTTTGCGAGCATGGAGCTTCAGCGCGGAGCCGGATTTCGGCGGACTGCGCGGTTGCGGCGATTAAGCAGAGTATTGTTACAGTGCTACATATTGTGTTGTTCATACTGCCCCCACTCTAACCCGTCAGCCCCGATGCTCCCGGAGGGAGAGGGGAATGATTATTGTTCGGCAATGGTTCACCTGCGGTCATAGACCGCAGCTCGTTCCCCACTATTCACTATTCATCGGATCTTCATTATTTTGAGCACGGCGCTATCGGTGACTATATTGTCAAACCGCCGTTTGTGCTGGGGCATGAAGCGGGGGGAACCGTTGTAGAAAC
>QMCE01001410.1_pt1 | contig 13175 bp, 12 predicted proteins | sample 1821851 | NCBI WGS metagenome assembly QMCE01 (sample SAMN09453174, study PRJNA476694) | Termite gut metagenome, whole genome shotgun sequencing project. | isolation source: worker | host: Odontotermes sp. | place: South Africa:Pretoria | collected 2016-01-28 | reverse complement strand
ATACAGTTCGATCCGGTATGTAAGATTTTCAGTATACACTGCCACTTGGGCGGGATCCAAGCCTATTTATTCTTCTTGATCCTGAAACGAATTCCAAGACCTAAATCCATCTATCAGGTATAATAGACAAAAGTGATGTTTTTTAAAATAACTCAATTTCCGTGACAATAATTATCAATACAGACAAATTTATCTAAAAAGAAGCCTATCCCCTACTCCAAATACTCCCGAATCAGTTTTTCAAGCGCGGTTTCGTTGGGAGTGCCGCTCCAGTTTTTAATGATGTAGCCTTTTTCGTCCAATAGAAGAAGTGTCGGCACAGCGGAAATGCCGTAATGCCGCCATAATGTTTGAGTGCCGTCGCGGTACATGGGGTAAGGGTGTGCATGCCCTTTTTCAAAGGCGATCAATTCTTTTTCGGTTTCGGTGGAGATGCCGATGATTTCAAGCCCTTTTGCCGCATATTTTTGGTAAAGCCGCCCGAGTATCGGAGACGTTTTGCGGCAAGGCAGGCACCAGGTGGCCCAAAAATCGAGAAGCGTAAGTTTCGGTGCTTTTAAAACCTTTTCCCGGTTGGCATAAAAATTTTCACCGAGAGCTTTCGCTTTGTTTCCGATCAGAGATCCCGTAAGTTCCGAGACATTGTCGGGGCGTTCGGTGAGTGTTACAGATAACTTTATTTTTTTGTCGTTGCGCAAAATTTCAAGAGTGAGTTTTTCACCGGTTTTGGCTTTCGCTACCGCATTTTGAATGAGCGCCATATCCGTGAGCGGTTCATTCCCGACTCCGGTGATTTTATCTCCGGGTTGAATCCCCGCCTGAATTCCGCCGGAAAGCGGATGCACGCCTTGAATTTCAAGAGCGAGCTGATTTTGATAAGTGCTTTTTTTGAAAGAAAATCCAAGCCAGGGTGCCGCAAAAATCGAAGAGGCGCTCCACAACAAAATGAGAAGGAGTTTAGAATAAAAGAATGGAAAATTCACCATGAATCACCGTATTTGCAATTTTTGTTTGTTTGATTCCATAAACGGAAAATCCGCGGCCGATACTTTCTCCGAGGAGATAAGATATCCGGAACCCTACGCGAATAAGAAACTGCGCATTTTCCCACAAGCGCGTATCTCTGCCGCAACCGGCAAAAATGAGCGGAGAAGAATGCCATTTTTCGCTTTTTTCAAAGAGAGTTCCGGAAAAGCCCAGGCGAAAGTAATTTTCAAATCCGTTTTCCGGAAGTGTTCCCCAAAAAATGAAATGCCAATCGCCGCCCGCTTCATAAAACGGTTCCGATATATCGGCGTTAAAAAAAAGATTCAATCCGTGGTGCGGCAAGAGGCGAAATTGCCCCTGTAAATTCACGCCGAAATCAAAAGCACTGAGATAATAGGCCGCAAAAACCCCACCGCCGTAACTGAAAAAAGAGTTTTGCTTTACCGGCGGTTTTTCAATTTCACTATCTAAAAAGAATCCGGCGAAGCTGAGCGAGCTTCCCAGACAAATGAATAAAAACAGACGAGATAAGTTAAAGCCCTTAGGCATGTTCACGATTTAAAAACTCTTCCAGATTATGATAGCCATCAGCCGCAAGAGCCGCTTGAAGTTCACGCCGCATGGCGTGTGCGGCCATCCAGCGAAAAGCCACCACCGAATAACACTGAACGACATCGACACCGAGCTTCAATAAATCATAAACTTTATAGCCGTGGTCGATACCGCCGCAAGCCATTACGCTCATTCCGGGATAGTTCTTTTTAATATAACGAATCATCCAGCACATATTTTCATAAAGCGGGCGCCCCGAAATCCCGCCGCGATCGCCATCGGCGCGAAGTACCGCCATTTTTTCGAGGGGAGTCGAAAGGTGAATGACTTCGCTTTTGGCGCTGGGGAACGTATTTCCCATCACCACGCCGTTTACACCGCACCGCACGAGAATATCCATCACGGCAATCAAGCCGCGTTCCAAAAGATCCGGGCTGAGTTTTGCATAAACCGCTTTGCGTACCGCCTGCGTATTTCTGAATTTCATGATTTCGGAAAAAAGGCGTTCCGTAAAACCGGTGTTCAAATCCCCCCGGCTTTCTCCCGTGTTCGGGCAACTGACATTCACTTCTATGTAATCTGCCGTCTGATAGGCGACACCGAATGTTTCCACAGCCTCTCTCAGTTTCTCCGCCTCATCGGCAATTCCCGGAGTTTCCGCAATGGAAATCCCGACACAGAGCCCCGCTTTATGCGCGCGAATGAGTTGCTCATCGACTCTTTCGGCAATGACATCCACACCATCGTTATTGAGCCCCATGCTGTTATGAATGGCGCGGTCCTCTTCGAGAAATCCGATACGCGGGCGATGCGTGTTTCCCTCACGAAACCGGCGCGTGGCTGTCCCTACGGAAATTCCTCCGAAACCGACACTCGCGTAATCCGGAATGCGCTTCGCCGTTTTATTCGCTCCGGCAGCAAGCACAATAGGGCAACTGAAATAGAGAGATTGACTGTTATCCGAAAATGTGATCACTTTTTTCAGCGCCGGCGATTTATCGACTTTCCCGCCGTAGAGCCAAGCAAAACGCGCATAATACTTGAAACAGTCGTGGCGAAATTCCGGATAACGGTGAAAAATCCGGCGGATGAGCGCGAGAACTTTATCACCCCGCCAAAGGTAATAATCGTGATTGGTGAGTTCGGAATCCATATTTAACTAAATTAGCAAACCCCACTCCGAGAAGCGAGAAGAATTTAATGAAAGAGGCATTTCAACTTCAATTGCAGGCAAATTTCCAAAACTATTTGGAAATCCTGAACGATTTAATCCGGATTCCGTCCGTGAGTTTTGAAAATTTTGACCGGAAAAATGTGGAACGTTCCGCCGTTTTTTTGAAGAATCTTTTGGAGAAAGAGGGTTTTGAGAATGTGCAGTTGCTTACGCCGCCCGGCGGGCATAAGAGCATTTTTGCGGAAATTCCCGGAAAAACAGGGGCGCCGGTTATTCTTTTGTACGCTCATCACGATGTACAACCGCCGATGCGCGAAGAACTTTGGAAAAGTCCGCCGTTTGAACCCGAAACCCGAAACGGGCGTTTGTACGGAAGAGGTTCCGCCGATGATAAAGCGGGCATTGTTCTGCATCTCGCCGCGGCGCGCCTTGTGAAAGAAACGCTCGGCGAACGCGCGCCGCATCTGAAAATCCTGATTGAGGGCGAAGAAGAAATCGGGAGCCCCGGGCTTGACTTTTTACTGAAAGAACATGCCGGACTTTTGAAATGCGATGCGATTATTGTCGCCGATCTCTCGAATTTTGCCAAAGGTGTCCCCGCCCTCACCGCCTCTCTCCGCGGGATGACCGCGATGGAAGTAAAAGTTTCGGCACTGAAAGCGCCGCTCCATTCCGGTTCCTGGTCCGGCCCGATTCCCGACCCGGTGCAAGCCCTTTGCCGCATGATCGCAAGCCTCACGGATGCAGAAGGAAACATCACCGTCAAAAATTTCTCCGATACCGCAATAGTTCCGACAAAAGAAGAGAAAGAAAAATATGCCGCACTTTGCATGAAAGAAAAAACATTCCGGGAGGATTCCGGGTTGCTGGACGGCGTTTCGCTCACGGTTCCCGAAAATTTGATTCCCGAAACTCTTTGGCGCGCTCCATCCCTTACGGTAACGGCAATAGAAACTCCCGGCGGCTTTGAAAACGTCGGTAATGTGCTTCAAAATACGGCACGGGCGCGAGTCAGTGTTCGCCTCGCTCCCGGCATGAACTCGGAAACGGCGCTCAACGCTTTAACCGAACATTTGAAAACCGTGTGTCCGTTTCATCTTCATTTATCTGTCACAGCAGAAACCGGCGCCGAAGCGGTCATCATCGATACCGGTCACCCCTATTTCCGGAAAATGTTCCAAGCGCTCGAAACCGGCTATGAAACCGAAGCGAAAATCATCGGGTGCGGTGCGACCATCCCGGGAGTGCTTTTATTTCAAAAAGCGTTCGGAGACATTCCCGTTTTGCTTCTCGGCGTGGAAGATCCGGAGTGCAATGCCCACGGAGAAAACGAAAGCCTTTACCTGGAAGATTTTAAAAAATCCATTCTCTCGGAAGCTTTGTTTTTACACTCCGTTACGGTTTAAATCTTTTAGCTGTGTTATGTTGATATTAGCCCCTGATACAGCCACTTGGATCCCGCATTCCTCGCGTTTTTACGCAGTCAGGACAATCGCGAGGACAGGCTTGTGCGGGATGACGAAAAGGGGGAGGGCATTTCCGTGTCACCCTCCGGCTTGACCGGAGGGTCCAGGCCTGTCTATCAACAACACTTTGGTATAACAGAGCCATTCTTTTTCATCAGGAGCGCATCTTCACCGTCGGCATAGTAGCGCGGCCGCGTTCCTGTAATTTCAAAACCGTTTTTAAGATAAAAGATTTTTGCTTTTTCATTGGAACGTCGCACTTCAAGAAAATAAGTACACACATGATCTTTGCGGAGAGACTCTTCCGCGAAAATCCACAGTTTCTGCGCGATTCCCTGCCGCTGAAAAGCCGGACGAACGGCAATGGAGAGAAGTTCCGCCTCATCTGCCATGAAATGTAAAACCGCATAACCGGTCACTCGATTTTCGATTTCCGCAACAATGGCGAGCGAATAAGGAAGTTCCGTTTCTTCTTGAAATTGCCTCAAAGTCCAGGTTTGAAAATCGGTTTCATTTTGAATGGAAAGAATTTGTTCCAAATCCGCAGATTGCATAAAACGGATTTTCGGAAGCATTCAGGAACCGCTTTTTTGAAAATAGGAAGGCTGAATGTAATTTGCTTCCTGAACAAGGTTCGGAGTGAGTTCGGAAAAAAGCGATGTAAACGTTTGAATTTCGGAACCCCGGGATAAAATCAAGCGTTCACCGTCAATACGCTCTTTCAACAAAGCCCGGGAATCGGAATCACAGACAAAATAATTTTCAATATGAATTTGTTCTAAAAGCATTTCTGTGGAAATAAAAAACTCTCCGGCCTCATTACCAAAGTACCAATACCCGGGGCGCGCTTTCAAAATCACGGAAGCTGCTTCCGGATTTTGAGAAAGCGTTTTCAACGCTTTCAAGGTGGATACACCGTAAAGCGCGCGATTCCCCGAAAAACAGAGTCCTTGCCCGAAGGCAATTCCCGTGCGGAGCCCCGTGAAAGAGCCGGGCCCGAGAGTCACGAGAAGTCGCTTCACTTCGTCTAAAGTCGCCGCCCCTTTTTCCAAAAGACGATCCAGCAACGTTTCGAGATTCTCACCGCGGGCATCCGGTTCAAAAATTTCGGAAAGTGTCTCGCCGCCGGGAGAATAAAGCCCCATAGCGATCCCCAGGCGCGATGTATCGAGAATCAAATCCAAAGAACGGTTCATCGTTTTACCAAAAGACTTTTTTCAATAATGAGGTCGATGAGTTCGGCATAAGAAATACCGATGCCGGCCATTTCCGCCGGCAAAATAGAAGTTGGAGTCATTCCCGGAAGCGTGTTGGTTTCGAGCGCCCACAAATTACCGGATACATCGATGCGAACGTCTGTCCGGCTGTAAACGGCGCAACCGAGAGCCTCATGCGCATTTTTTGAAAATTCCTGAATGGCGCGCGTGCGTTCTACGGAAAATTCCGCCGGGGTGATTTCCTGACTTTTCCCGAGATACTTCGCTTCGTAATCGAAAAACTCCTGAGAAGTCATGCGCATTTCCGTTGGGGGAATATTTTCCACGCCTTCCATATAACCGCAACTCGCCTCTTCGCCTGCAATAAAACGTTCCAAAAGAAGTTTGTCCGTATTCTGAAAAAGTTCAAGGCAAATTTTTTCGGCATCTTCCAGAGTTTTTGCAATTCCCATTCCGATACTCGAACCGCCGAGCGGGTCTTTAATCACCAGCGGGAAACCGAGTTTGTCCGCCGCGGCAAGGAGCCTGTCGCCGGAGAACGCATTTTTCAACAACACGATATAATCGGGAGTCGGGATTCCCGCCGCTTTATAAACTTCTTTGCTTATGATTTTATCCATCGCCACGGCACTTGCAAGAAAACCGCTCCCGGTGTAAGGAATTTTCCAATGCTCCAGGAGCGCCTGTACGTGACCGTCTTCTCCCCATTTTCCATGGAGTGCCAGAAAAGCGATATCGGCATCCGGAAGCATGGAAAGTGCCGGGCTTTCTTCGCGGCGCGCCGCCGAGCCTTCCAGAGCGTGAAAATAATTTTCCGAAAAATTTTGTTGCTGATACGGGCTGAGTTCCCGGGAAGACCAGCTCCACATACCGTCTTTCCCGATAAAAACCGGATGGACATTATACTTTTCCGGATTCATGGCGCGAACCACATTCACACCGCTCACCACAGAAACATCATGCTCCAAAGAAGGACCGCCCATCAAAACGAGAACACGCAAACGAGGCATAAAAACCGACTTGATTAAAGAAATAAAACTCCGTGTAATTATAAAAAAACGAGGCATGATTTTCTTATTTTAATGCCATGGAAATGAAAAAAACAGCTTACGCGCGCCACCGGGAACTTTCAGACCTTCTTTCCGAAGCAAGCAAACTCTATTATCAGGGGGAACTTTCACCGCTCTCCGATGAAGAATTTGACTTTGCCATGAAAGAACTTGAAGCGATCGAAGCCGCGTATCCGGAACTCCGTAAAAAGGATTCGCCGGCACAAAAAGTCGGGAGCGACCTTTCGGAACTTTTCCCGAAAGTAACTCACCGCGTGCCGATGCTCAGCATTTCCAATGCTTATCAAATTTCGGAAATTCGCGATTTTATCCGCCAGGTGGAAAAGGATTCTCACCCGGATTTGGAGTGGGTCTGCGAGCGGAAAATCGACGGAGTGAGCCTTTCGCTGATTTATGAAAACGGCATTCTCCGCCAGGCAATCACCCGCGGAGACGGAATTCAAGGCGATGAAATCACCGCCAATGTAAAGACCATCCGGGATATTCCCCACACGCTTTCGGAGGCTCCGGAAGGTTTACTTGAAGTCCGCGGCGAAGTTTATATGGAACGCGAAGATTTCAGACAAATGAATGAACAGTTACAAAAGGAAGGCGAAAAGACATTTCAAAACCCGAGAAATACGGCGGCGGGAAGTTTGAAACTGAAAGACCCGGAAGAATGCCGGAAACGCCCCCTTCGCTTTTTCGCTTACCTGATTCCCGAACCGAGCAGGGCAAAACTTCATTCCGAAAATTTGGAACGCCTCCCCCGTTTGGGTTTTAAAACCGATCATTTTTGGAAAGTAAACAGCATTGAAGCCATTGAAAATACCGCCGAAGAAATTCTCGCTTCCAGAAATTCTCTCCCCTTTGACATTGACGGAATGGTCATTAAACTCAATGATTTGCGCCTTCAGGAAGAACTCGGGAACACGGCCAAAAATCCGCGCTGGGTGGTTGCATACAAATTCCAGGCGGAACGGGCGGAAACTCAAATTCTTTCCATCGATTGTCAGGTTGGGAGAACGGGCGCCCTCACGCCGGTGGCAAACCTCGCCCCCGTTTGGCTTGCCGGCACGACCGTCAAAAGAGCGACACTCCACAATTTTGATGAAATCAGCCGCCTGGATGTACGTGTCGGCGATACGGTCATCATTGAAAAAGGGGGCGAAATCATCCCCAAAATTGTAACGGTCATTCCGGAAAAACGGACGGCGGAAAGCGTGCCTTTCGAGATTCCGGTCACTTGCCCCGAATGCGGAATGCCGCTCACCCGTACCGAAGGGGAAGTGGTAATTCGCTGCGAAAATCTGCATTGCAAAGCCATGGTGCAGGCGCTCTTTGAGCATTTCGCAAGCCGTAATGCCATGAACATCGAAAATTTGGGCCCGGCCCTGATCGCCGCACTTCTCGAAACCGGAAAAATCAAACGGCTTTCCGATCTTTACCGCCTCACGCAGGAAGACTTGATCTCGCTTGAAAGAATGGCGGAAAAAAGCGCACAAAATGTGATTCGGGCTATTGAAAAAAGCAAGGAAAGGAGCCTTGAGCATTTGATTTTCGGGCTCGGCATTCGCTTTGTGGGGAAAACCAGCGCCAAAAATCTGGCACAACATTTCGGGACTTTGGAAGCGCTGATGGATGCGGATAAAGAAAACTTGCAGCAGGTGGGCGACGTAGGCGAACGAATTGCGGGAAGTATTTATGATTTTTTCCGCAATACGGAAGAACGCGCCGAAGTGGAAACTCTCATCGCTCTCGGGCTCCCGACGGTCTATAAAGGTAAAAAAACCGGAAATCTATTTTCCGGGCAAACGGTAGTACTTACGGGAACGCTCCCCACGCTTTCAAGAAACGAAGCCAAAGAACTTCTCGAAGAAAACGGCGGCAAAGTTTCCGGCTCGGTCAGCAAAAAAACCTCGTGGGTCCTCGCCGGAGAAGAGGCGGGCAGCAAACTCACCAAAGCGGAAGAACTCGGCATTCCGGTTCACGATGAAGAATGGCTTTTCCGAACCCTCCGCGAAAATCAGGAAAATTGACCTCGTTAACCCCGCACAAGCCTGCCCTCGCGATTGTCCTGACTGCGTAAAAACGCGAGGAATGCGAGGTCCAAGCCTGTCTATCAACAACACATTGGTCTAACAGAGCCTTGACATTTCAAAATCTGAATATTCCAGATCATGTGAACACTCCTTAATTTTTCTCGGGCAATTGCGCCCAATACCTCCGCGGAAGCATCTGCCGTTGTAAAAGCAGATTTTTCCGCTCTTGAGTGCAAGTACTTTGATAGTAAGACTTCCACATTTTACAAAAGTCATCTTCAAAACGCGGCAAATGAAAACGGTCAATCGTGATTTCTTCTACGGTTTTGCGATCGAAGAAAACGCCTTTTTTCCGGTGAATATCCCAAATAATCCATGAAAATTGCGGAAAACGCCTGACAAAATGCGGCGTGATCAACGGAATAATATGGTATTCCGGTTCAATGCCCGCAAAAAAAAGTTCTTCTTCCAGTTTCTGAAACCGGAGAAACCCGTGAAGACGGTCCCGCTCCCGCCTCACCGAGTTGGTGATCCGGATAAGAGGCATCACTTCCGCTGAAATCGGATTCCGGGCAAATGTTTTCCCCTCTTCGGAAAAAAGTTTTTGAAGATACTCCCAAATTTGCCGCTCGACATCGGGAAGTTCCGAAAGAAACGAGGCAAAAAGCATTTTGCCGATAAAATCCCCGCCCTGTTCCACAATGCGTTTCCACACGCGTTCCGCCTCTTTCGGAGAAGTTTCGACAGAGTAACGTTCTTCAAACAGGTTGGGAGAGTAACGCGCCGCCGCCGCAAAAGAACGCACCGGAAGTTTCAAACGGTACGCTTCGAAAATGGCCGTTAAAAAACCATCAAAAGAACCGTCATAGACAAAACAAAAACTCATGTGAGGAATCCCGCCGGCTCAAAAAGCGAAACCTGGCGGCTCCACACCGCTTCATTCACCGCTCGCTGATTCACTAGGCGTAAACTCCCGCGAAAACGGATAAAGTAACGCGCCCGGTTCAATGCAATCCCGAGTTTCTTGAGATGCTCCTCGCGAATTGCGGTAAAACGCCGCCCCTGTACAATCATTCGCGCCGACTTCACCCCGATTCCCGGCACACGCAAAATCGCTTCATAATCCGCCGTTTCCAAATCCACCGGGAAAAATTCCGGATGCCGGAGCGCCCACCCGAGTTTCGGATCAAAGCGGGAATCCAAATTCGGGATTTGCTCATCTACAATTTCGTGAAATTGAAAACCGTAAAAACGCATGAGCCAATCCGCCTGATACAGGCGATGTTCCCGGAGAAGCGGCGGTTTGAAAGTCAAAACCGGGAGGCGCGCATCTTCATTTACCGGAATATAACCGGAATAATACACGCGTTTCAATCTTTGCCGACGGTAAAAACCGGAAGCCAGCTTTAAAATATCAAAATCGGAATCCGGAGTGGCGCCCACAATCATTTGCGTACTCTGCCCCGCCGGAAGAAAATGCGGCGTATGACGCGAAGACTTCGGAGAAGCGAGATACTCCGTTTTCCGTTCCGCGAGGTAATTCATGGGGCGAAAAACAGACTCAAAATTCTTTTCCGGCGCGAGGAACGAAAGTGACTTTTGGGAAGGCAGTTCCACATTCACGCTCATGCGATCGGCGTAAAGCGCCGCCTCGTGAACCAGCTCCGCACTGGCCCCGGGAATCGCCTTCAGGTGAATATACCCGCCGAAACGATGTTCCAGCCGTAGCGTTTTCGCCACGCGAATCAGCGCCTCCATGGTATAATCCGGATTTAAAATCACCCCGGAACTGAGAAAAAGTCCCTCAATATAATTGCGTTCATAAAACCCGATGACTAAATCCACCACCTCGCGCACTTTAAACGTCGCCCGCGGAATATCGTTGCTCCGCCGGTTCGCACAATAAGCGCAGTCATAGCGGCAATTATTGGAAAGCAGAATTTTCAGCAGAGAAACGCAGCGCCCGTCTTCGGTAAAAGAATGGCAAATCCCCTGTTTCGCCCCGCACCCGAAACCGCCCTCCGGCGCGTTCCGGCCGGAACCGCTGGAAGAGCAGGAAACATCATACTTCGCCGCCGCCGAAAGAATCGATAACTTTTGCTCAAGAGTAATACTCACACTGCCTCTTTGTGCAGTAAATATACATAACAGTGAACAAATGAGCAAGATGTATTTGCATTTTGATGCAATTTTATTCACCCTTACCGGCAAAACACCCAATCAGGCAGCGGTAGTTATATTTCGGGAAACAGAGAGGGCATTTTATCTCGATATGTAGAAACCACTTTTTGGCTTATTCTTGAAATTAAAACAAATATCTGATATTCTTCACCCGGAGCTCTAATACGCGCTAAAATGTATTCATTTTGCTCTCCCGCAACAATATAGCGTATATATACGGTGGGCTTAGGAATGCTACGCCCACCATCTTCAAACATAAGAGCAACAGGCCAATCTGCAAATTTCACCGTTTTACCTGCCAGGTCAAGATTATAATTCTCATTTGCCGCTTTGCCGGCTAAATCATATATTTCATTATTAAACATATAGGCTTTAGGCGCACAGCTGTCTATTGATTCCCGTTCTTGCCCATCAGCATTCTTTTGCCGACTTTCTAAAAGAATTTGATAATAATGTTCAGCGTCTTTAAAAGAACCTGCGGCATCAATTCGCCTGCTCGAAATAATTTTTCCACTTATTCTTGAAATTAAAATCCATGCATACTCATTGTATTGCCTGTTTGAAGCCTCTACCATAAAGTATTCATTTTGTTCTCCCACAACAGTGTAACGAAAATATAATCCAAGTTTAAAATTGTAACGCTCTCTTGCCTCTTTACTCGCCAAATCATAAATTTGCGAGCGATAGAACGGATTGTTGCCATACTTGTAGAATTTCCACCCATCTTTTATATGTTCCGGTTTCTGACAATCAATTCTATTTTGACTACTGTCTAAAAGAATTTTATAATAACGTTTAGCACTATCAATAAAAGAACTTCTTCCATCCGGAAAATAATATGTGACTTTAGAAGCGAAAGGGTATTTTTGTTCTTGCATGTAAGAGATACAAACAAAAACAGTCGAAACAACAATACAAACAAACATACAAATTAAAAACTTTATAAAATATTTTTTCATAATTCTTCTCCGATTTAGTTTTATTTAAATGTTTTCTCCGTTTGCAGTAGTTTTAAAAGCCGATACAATTCACGGTCATCTTTATCTGTATAAACTTCTTCATTTGTTTCAATCTCTTCTTTAATTTTTTCGTTATATTCCAATAACCTTTTTATTATTTCTGCGTTTTGTTTTACGGGCGTGCCCCGGCAAATCAATTACGAATTACGAGGCTACCTCCGACATTGCAAGCCAATTACGAATTACGATAAAACTTAGGTATTGCATACAATTACAAATTACGGTTACACTTTTATTTCGTAATTCGTAATTCGACATTCGTAATTGATTTGCCGGGTCGGCGAGCTCCGGGCTACCCGCCGGTCGGTGCCGGATTTATTACCGGGGATTGTAAGGGCGTAATATTTTACGCCCCTACGGAAAATCCGCCACCGGCTACGCCGCCCTCCGCATGCCTCACGCGATAACACTTGTGTAGCAAATATACGAAAAAACCCACCGGCAGTGGGTTTTGGTATTGTAAAATCCGAAATTTTCACAGGTAGAACGACATTCCCATATAAAAACCGATGGCAATAAAATCAAAGTTATCCGGGCTATTATTTCCGGTTTGGATCCAAAGATCCTTGTAAACATCGGAAATACCCAGATTCATGCGAACATCCAAATCCATGTGCTTTCCGAGAACAAATCCGGCACCTAAAACAATTCCCCACTCAAGCGGTTCGCGGCTCGTATCTCCATCTTTAATTTTTAAAAGTGTTTTTCCATCCTCAGTCACTTTAATCGTTTCACGAAGATTCAACGTAACCTGCGGGCCGACAAACAATTGCAGGAACGTGTTCGGAATCCGGAATGTGATCAAAAGCGGAAGTTCCAAATTATATTCGTCAATGAAAACTTTCATCGAACCCGAATTATTATCAATCACATCGGTGAGAGAACGGGAAGAAAACACCGGCTCTACTTTTAAAAACACAAAACGTTCATTTAAAGGAAGTATGAAAGCGAGACCGGCCGCCCAATTCAAACCGCTAAAATCATAATCGGCATCATCATAAATTACTTGTCCGAGGCGAAGATGCGCACCGAATTGAAAACGGAGAAGCTTTTCAGGCTTTTCACCGGACGGGCATACAGGACAAACAACCGGTTTCGGTTTAGCAGGTTCCTGCTCCTGTTTCAAATCGCTAATCTTGGGGAACTGCGGAACTGATTCCGTATTTTGAGCCGAAAGAACTTCGGGAGCAGGTTCGGCCACCTCTTGAACCGGAGCCGCCGCCGAATCATTTACTACGGAAACCGTTTCCGGGGCAGGTTGTTCCGCCTCGGAAGCAGGAGCTGCTACCGTAGAATCAACGGCAGGAGTCTGTGCAGGAACGACAGAGGCCTCCTGCGCAAAAACAAGCGCGCATCCGAGAATCGACACCGTTAAAAATTTATTTACAAAATTCATAAAATCTCCTCAAATGGTTATTTCAAGTAATATAACTTAATAACTTATTATGAATACCAACGAAAACACGAAAGCATCATTATTTCAATCTT
>QMCE01001409.1_pt1 | contig 13176 bp, 11 predicted proteins | sample 1821851 | NCBI WGS metagenome assembly QMCE01 (sample SAMN09453174, study PRJNA476694) | Termite gut metagenome, whole genome shotgun sequencing project. | isolation source: worker | host: Odontotermes sp. | place: South Africa:Pretoria | collected 2016-01-28 | reverse complement strand
ATTCTATCGAAAATATCCACTTTAGTAAGGGTTTAGATTTTAATACGCAAAATTAATTATTTTTACCTAACTTTGCAATCTATGAAGAGGATTCTTTTACTTATGCTTGCGGCGTTCGCAATGGCTGGATGCAGTCACTACGGTAAAATGCTGAAAAGCAAAAACCCCGCGGAACAATACGCAACCGCGAAGAAATATATCGAAGAGGGTAAGTACGAAAAAGCGCGTACCCTTTTCGATAAGGTGAGGTTGAGCTATATGGGGAAACCGCAGGCCGACTCGATCCTGTTCTATCGGGCTTTGACGTTTTACGAGCAGAAGGATTATGACCTGAGCTCCGACGGGTTCGATATGTTCCGTACCGAATACCCACGTAGCGCGCTGCTCGAAAAGGCGGAGTTGCTGTACGCCCTGGGGTACTATTACTCCTCGCCCGAGGCCGTGCGCGACCAAAGTACCACCGTACAGGCGATAGACGCGATCAACACATACATCAGCCGTTATCCGGGCAGCCCCGAGCGTAAAGACTTGGAGGCTAAACGCGATGAGTTGACAAATAAACTCTACGAGAAAGCGTATCTCAACGCACGGACTTATTACAAGATAGGGCAGTATAAGCCCGCGATCGCTGCGCTGACCAACGCCCTCAGGGAGTACCCCGACTCGCCTTACAGGGAGGAGATACTCTATCTGGCTGCGCTTTCGTCCTATGAATATGCGTCTAACTCGGTGCCCTCATTCCGCCGTACGCGATATCTGGACATGATGGAGCGCCACCTGAATTACATCTCGGAGTTTCCCGAAGGCAAACATGCCGCCGAGCTGACGAAACTCTACGAGAAAGCACGCGAATATGTAAACAAAAACGAATAATGGAACAGAAAAAAAACAGGAACAACACCACGACGCGCCGACTGACGGATCTCGATGCCCAGACGGGTAACATCTATGAGTCGGTGGCCGTGATCTCGCGCCGCGCCAACCAGATCGCGAGCGAGACGAAACAGGAACTCGCACGTAAACTTTCGGAATTCCAGACCACGAACGATACCCTCGAAGAGACTTTCGAGAACCGCGAGCAGATCGAAATTTCGCGCCACTACGAGCGTCTACCCAAGCCGTCGCTATTGGCAACCGAAGAGTTTCTGGAGGGGAAGGTTTATTTCCGCAAATAAGTTTGTTGGAAGGCAAGCATATATTGGTGGGCGTTACGGGCAGCATCGCGGCATATAAAGCTGCGGTGTTAGTGCGTTTATTGGTGCGTGAAGGCGCCGAGGTGCGGGTCGTGATGACCCCTGCGGCACGTGAATTCATCACCCCGCTGACTATGGCAACCGTTAGCGCGCATCCTATTCTGGTCGATTTCTTCGACCCCGAGGATGGGCGTTGGAACTCCCACGTAAGCCTCGGTGAGTGGGCCGATGCCTATCTCGTCGCCCCGGCGACGGCCAATACGCTGGCTAAGATGGCTGTGGGAGTGGCCGACAATTTGTTGCTTACGACCTATCTGTCGGCACGGTGCCCGGTTTTTGTGGCCCCGGCAATGGATATGGATATGTTCGCGCACGCCACGACACAGCAGAATCTGGATACGTTGCGCGCGCGTGGTGTTCATGTCGTCGAACCGGGCGAGGGCGAACTCGCGAGCGGGCTGATCGGTAAGGGCCGGATGGCCGAACCGGAGGAGATCGCCGACTATCTTGTGCACCACTTCGGTGCGGGCGAAACGCACTTCGGTGCGGGCGAAAAAAAAAAGCCTTTAGGTAAGCGAAAGTTTGTGGTTACGGCGGGCCCTACGGTCGAGGCCGTTGATCCGGTGCGCTTTCTGTCGAACCACTCGACGGGCAAGATGGGCTATGCTATCGCGGGCGAATTGGCTGCGCGCGGCGGCGAGGTGACGTTGGTGAGCGGTCCCACGGCGTTGGCGCCGCCGCGCGGGGTCGAATTTATTGTAGTGACGTCGGCCGAGCAGATGCGCGCGGCGGCGGTTGCAGCTTTCGGCGATGCGGATGGGGCGGTGCTGTGCGCGGCGGTTGCGGATTACGCGCCTGCCGAGCCGAGCGCGTCGAAGATCAAGAAGAACGATAGTGATTTGATGTTGCGTTTACGGCGCACGCCCGATATCGCGGGTGAGTTGGGAGGCATGAAGAACGGACGGTTGGTCGTAGGTTTTGCGCTGGAGACCGACGATGAGCGGGCCAATGCGTGGGGCAAGATGGAGCGCAAGAATATGGATTTCGTGGTACTTAATTCGTTGAATGACAGGGGTGCGGGATTCGGTGGCGATACAAATAAGGTTACTATAATGGGGTGCGACGGGTCGGTGAAGGAGTGTCCGTTGGCGCATAAGTCGGAGGTTGCGAGGACGATCGTCGACGTTATCGAGGAGTGGTTCGCTAAATAATAAAGGGGATGCTGAAGTCTCTTTCTGTCGAAAATTATGTGCTGATCGATCATCTGGAGCTCGATCTGAGTGAGTCGCTTAATATCATTACGGGTGAAACCGGCGCAGGTAAATCTATACTTTTAGGGGCGTTAGGATTACTTTTGGGTGCGCGTGCCGACGCAGGAGTGGTGCGTGACGCGGAGAGGAATTGTGTGGTAGAAGGTGTGTTCGGCCTCTCTGGGTATGCTCTGGAGGGTTTTTTCGAAGATAATGAGTTGGATTATGAGCCGCTGACGACAATCCGTCGCGTGGTTGCACATACGGGTAAGAGCAGGGCGTATATCAACGATTTGCCGGTGCAGCAGTCTGTTCTTAAAGAGTTGAGTATCAGGTTGTTAGATGTGCATTCGCAACACCAAAACCTTATGCTGGGCGATGATGGTTTTCGTGTGGCGATAGTGGATGGTGCGGCGGGCAATGCAGGGCAGTATGATGGATACCGGGCGGAGTACGAAAGATTGCGTATCGCCAAGCGGCAACTTGCTGATCTGCAAGAAATTAACACTAAAGGTACGCAGGAAAAAGAGTGGCTCGAATATCAGGTTGCGCAGCTCCATGATGCTAAATTGTGTGTCGGTGAGCAGGAGGAGCTGGAGGCTGAACAGGCGGAATTGTCGCATTCGGAGGAGATAAAAACGGTTCTGTCTGAAAATGTAGCTCGGCTGGATGGTGAAAATTTCAGTATTGTAGCAGAGTTGAAATCTGCGCGCCAGGCTATGGATGCGATCGCCGGATTTTATCCTCATGCTGCAGAATTTGCTGCGCGTTTAGATTCGTCGCTTATCGAACTGCGCGATGTGGAGCGCGAGCTCGCGGCCGAGGCCGAACGTGTCGAATCAGATCCGGCAAGGCTCGAATATGTCGGCCAGCGCCTGTCGACAATATACTCACTGCAACAGAAGCATCATGTCGAAAGCGTTGCGCAACTGCTTGATATTCAGTCGGATTACGAGGCGCGATTGGCCGCTATAACCGGTTCCGACGAGGCGGTCGAGGCACTTCGTGCCGAGGTCGAGCGGCGGTGCGCGGCGGCGGTGACGCTTGCTGCTGAACTTACGGCAACCCGCCGCCGCGCCGCGGCAGATGTTTCGGCCCATGTCGAGCAAACTGTTGCTGCACTCGGTATGCCTACCGCTAAATTTGTTGTCGAGATCGTACCCGCGCCATTGAAACCAAGCGGCGCCGATGAGATAAAATTCCTCTTTTCGGCGAATAAGAATGTTGTTCCGGCGCCTGTTGAGAAGATCGCTTCGGGTGGTGAAACGTCGCGTATTATGCTGGCACTCAAGTCATTAGCTGCGCGCAACAGGAGTCTGCCGACCATCGTTTTCGACGAGATCGACACCGGTGTTTCCGGCCCGGTGGCCGACTCGATGGGCCGCATTATCGAGGGGCTCGCTGCGTCGATGCAGGTTGTCGACATCACCCACCTGCCGCAGGTCGCGAGCAAAGGCGATACCCATTTCGTGGTCTATAAGGACGAAGGGTCGCGCACGCAGATACGCAAATTAAGCCCCTCCGAGCGCGTCGAAGAGATCGCGAAGATGCTCAGCGGCCAGGCTGTTACCCCCGCTGCCCGCGAACAGGCGCGGTCGCTGTTGGATCTATAAGCCTGATGAGTCTTTGTTAGAATCAAAAAACGTGATGGCCGCTTCAAGATCGCTTATTTTGCCGTCACCGTTCTTATTCAAATGATAAGCATCGGAGCGAAGATTGTAGAGTATCTTTTCAGGCATAACGACGTAGGCTATTTCGATACCGACAATTTCATTCAGTGTGTTAATAATATAGTCCTCAACAAATAGTCGTATATGGTAACCGTGCAGCCGTGCCACGTATCCCAGTCCTTTTTTCATAAGCATATGACTACCGGGCATGGGATGCGAGCGTGAGAGACGGTAACTATTTGCTCTTTGCGAGTACGCGGTGAACGATTTTCTTCGTTTCGAAGAATTCGCCGTCGAAGATATTGGAGATATTATATAAGGTATATTTGCCGCCAGCTGCCGCCAGCTCGTCGGTCAGGTCGCCGCCTTTCAGGGCCAGAATTTCGTTGCATTTGTTGCCGACCCAACCCAATAGATTTTCCATAGGCGCCACGGCGCGCGTCACCATACAATCGAACCGTCCGGGAACGTTCTCGGCGCGCCCGTTCACCGCCTCTACATTATCCAGGGCCAATGCTTCGGCCACGCCGCGCACCACAGCGATCTTTTTTCCTATCGAATCGACCAACGTGAACCGCGCCTCGGGGAACATGATAGCCAGCGGTATGCCTGGAAAACCGCCTCCCGTACCCACGTCGAGCACCCGTGAGCCCGCGCCGAAACTGCGAACCTTGGCGATAGAGAGCGAGTGCAGTACGTGGCGTTCCATGAAATAGTCCATGTCTTTGCGCGAGATGACATTGATGCGCGCATTCCATTCGGCGTACAGTGCCTCCAGTGCAGCGAAACGTTCACGCTGCTCCGCCGTTAGCGTGGGAAAATAGCGCTCAATCGTTTCCATCGTCGATAAATTTGCACATCTGTTCGCGTGCGCGGTGCAACTGCGTCTTTACTGTGCCCAGGGGGATGTTCAACTCCGCGGCGATCTCCTCGTAACTGAAATCGCGGAAGAACCGTAGCTCGATCAGCCGCCTGTATTGCGGCCGCATACGCTCCATGAACGCCTCCAACTGTGCCCGCTGCTGTGAGTCTATCACCGACTGCTCGGGCGTGGGCAGCGACGATTGCCCGCGCTGGACGTTATCCAGTGGTACACTCTCCTGCCGCTTGCGCAGGTAGTCGATAAACGTGTTGCGGGCAATAGTGTATATCCATTGCCCGAATGTGTAGGCGGGATCGTAGCGCCGCAGGTTGAGGTATACTTTGAGGAAGGTGTCCTGTATAAGGTCGTCGGCGTCGTCGCCATTACCCCCCGTGCGCTGGACATAGAGTTTGCGCATCGACGCGCGATAGCGGTCGAACAGGTGGTCGAACGCCACCGTGTCGCCGTCCAGACTCAACTCGATAAGTTGCTGGTCGGTCAGTATTATGTATTTCTCAACCGTCACTCGCGTGTGCCCGCGCAGGGCAATTATTCTGTTATCGTTGTCAACACCATCGTCTCCTCGGCCTTGTTCCTGCGGAAGTTGAGTTTCTCGCGCTTCACGAGGCCGACCTCAGGCGAGATGTAGTCGATGTATTTCGTTATTTCGGGCGGGCCGTCGGAAATGATATTCTCTTTAATCAACTGCTCTTCCGGTATACCCAAGACCTTGAACTCGGGTTTCACCAATTCGTAAGAGATCTTCCAACACTCGAATACGCCCGCCGGAACCGAAACATTCTCGAACGCCTCGACGCGGCGGTTTATGATCGATGCACGGTCATCGATATTAATAGATGCGGGCGGTGCATTATCATTAAAATGCTCCCTAAGATCATCCTGTAATTGTTCACGCGATTCCAGTTTCTTTTCCGACATAACCTCGACAAACAGCGCGCGGTATTGTTCATCGGGCAGCTTGTCTCCCACATGAAGTTCGTGCGGCAGGAAAGATGCTGCCGAAAGCTCGACGCGGTAATAACTCTCGCCATCACTGCCGAAATGACCGCCGGTATAATTCTTACCGTTATCACTCACCGTGTAGAAATGGAATACGGACGGCACCTGCGGGAAAAGCCAACGCATATTGTCGAACGTAACGCCCGCGGCCGTGACACTCACGTCGCCATAAGCAAGTTCTGTTGTCGTGCGCTTGAGAGGTTTGTTCATCACGGCAAACCGGGCGATATTTTCGTTCTCGACAGTAATATTCGCCACCGTGTCACCCCATACCTCGTCGACCGTGAAGCGCAGCCATCTCTCGTCGCGATACTCGTTACGCAGCTGCTTGCCCTTGTTATTGTAATATTTATATTCCAAAACAGTCCCCTTCTTCATGGGGATAAAAGTCTGCGCACCCGCCGACATCACCGTCAGCGCCATCACGAAAAGAATGGTATGTCTCATATTCACTATGACGAAAAAATCTCTAAAACGTAACATCGCTCAGATCTATTATTTATCTCCCTCCGCTATTTCCCTCCCTCGCACAACAGACCTGCGGCCCGTGCGCATTTTACTTCCACACCTCCCGTGCCGGTTTGATACTTTCCGAAAGCGTAGCGACGAAAGCTACGAGCGGCTCGGCCACATCCCAGAGCATCATGCGGGTGGCCAGATTTTTCTCCCCCAACCGCCGCGATATACGCGCAACCTGATGTCGCACCACCGCCAACCGCAACAGCCACAGCCCCAACGCCCCCAGGCCCGTGTATAACGGCATCCATAGCACACATGCCACCACCACGGCCATGAACAGCGCACGCACGATAAGCTCCGTGCTCACCGCGCGCTTGGCCCATGCGGGATAGATGTCGCGTGCCTTACCGCCCAGCCGCCGCCGCCGCCACAAAGCCCGTAATCCGCCCCAGAACGTTTCGTGCACCGTCGCGTGACGGTTCAGCACTATGCTAACATTGTCGCGTTCGGCTATCTTCTGTATGAACAGGTCGTCCTCGCCGATGGTCATATCGAGATGGTTGAACCCGCGGTTATCGAGATAAACGCTTTTCGTGAAACCTATATTGCCCAGCATCCCGCGATATGTACGCCCCGCGATAGCGCGCGCCAGATAGCGGATCGACATCGACAACCGGCTGCACCTTATCACAGCGTTGGCAAAACCTTTCGCCGGCTCCACGCCACAGTATCCCACCACCACGTCGCCGTCGGCAAAACCTTTCGCCATGCAGTCGAGCCATTTGTTCGATACGGGTGCCGTATTGGGGGTCATCAGGATCACGTTGCCGTACCGCGCCGTCTTGATACCTATATTATATATCATCTTGTCGCTGATACGGAACCGCGGATCGGGGTCGATGCGCGCCGAGACTATGTTGTCGAACCGCGCTTTAGCCTCCTGCAACGCTTCCGAGAACTCGGGCGACGAGGCAACCTCGATAACCACCAACTCAAAATTCGGATAGGACTGCCCCATGATCTGCGGCACGGCGTTCTCCAGCCACAGGAAATCGTCGCCCACGACCACCACTACCGAGATGCCGTCGACCGTTGCGGGATGTTGGCGGCGGCGGTTGCGCCACTTCGATATCCGCCCGTACCTGCGCACCCAGAACCATAGGTCGACCGCAAGCAACACTACCGCCGCCGCCGCCAACACGAGCCCTGCCGTACCTCGCGGGCCGACGATCAAATATAATATCTCGTCTACAGTTACCATTACTTGATACTCTCCAGCACCATAGTCTCCTCGGCCTTATTGCCACGGTAGTTCATCTTCTCTCGTTTCACCAAGCCTACTTCGGGCGAGACGTACTCCACATATTTGACCATGGGAGTGGTTCTTTCCATATTCATCTGAGGCGGGAAACCGACCACACTCTCGGTCGGGCCGACGACTTCATAGCTTATCTTCCAGCAATCGAACGTGCCTGCTGGTGTGGTGGCCTTCTCGAAAGCCTCCACGCGGCGGTTGCGTATAACGGCCTTCGACGAGAGATCGATCCGGCGCGGCAGGGAGACCGTCTCGCCTCGCGCCATCATCATCTCGCCCTCCGTCTCGGCGTACTCCTTGTCGCGTTTTTTCTTGAGCTCTTCGGTCACCTGTTCGCGATATATCAGTTCGTAGCGCTCATCGGGCAGCGAATCACCTACCGCCATATCCGCTGGCAGGAAATGTGTGGCGCTCAATTCGGCGCGGTACGGTGCGATTTCATCTAATGCTTCTTTCTGCACCTCTTCGGACATATCGCCGGGCAAGAGCGCGAACATCGCGGGAATACCTGTGAAGAGCCACTGCATATTATCGAACTCCACGCCTGCGGCCGTCACACGAACATCGCCGTAAGAAATATCGGCGATAGCCTGCTGTACCAATATATTCTTAGACAACCGCGCCATTGCCTCGCTCTCGATAGTCACATTTGCCACCGAGTCGCCCCACACTTCGTCGACCGTGAACCGCAGCCACCTCACGTTCCTCCATTGGTCGCGCAGGGGTTTGCCCTTGGCATCGTAGTATTTATACTCCAGAACCGCCCCCTTTTGCATGGGGATGAATGTCTGCGCGACGGTCGCTAACGGCATCAAAGCCACCCAAAGGATCCCTAATTTTTTCATTCCTATAATTGTTATAGGCCGCCTGTTAGGGCGGCCCTGATTAACCTAATATTTCGGTGTCGCCGTAGCGACCTACTCCAGTTCCGGGATCTCCGAGATACTGCCGTAGCGGTGGTACTCGAACGCGATGCTCTGCTCTTTGATGTAGTGCAGCAACTCGACGCGGCCCTCTCCGACGGGCGTTGCCGTGGCGATGTACTTGTTGCAAACGGCCGCCGCCTCGTACAGCGGGCGCGGGATCTCGGCGCTCAGCGTGCGGAACCTGTCGTATGTCGACATCGAGTCGATGAATTGGTTGAGTGTTTCGCGTTTCACCGTCGCCCCGGCTTTCTCCAACTTATCGGCGTTCTTGTCGCCCAGGTCGGCGCTAACCGTTAGCGGTGTACCCACCAGGCGTGCCGCCTCGACCACCATATCGGCGTGCTCCAACTTATCGCCTTCGAACAGCCGCAAGGCCATACTGCGCAACGGCAGGTAGCGGAACAGGTTCTGTTCGCCGTAGAGGTTGTTCACATCCCTCGGGTGTGCGAACTCTTTCTCGTAGGCGTGCTTGTAGTTGGTTTTCCAATTATGATGCGCTTCTTCTGCGTCGGTGAAGTTCATGAAACACGACACGTAGTTCGGGCCGCCGGCCTTGATGCCGCCTCCGAACGCCGATAGTTTCATGCCGCCGAACGGCTGACGGTTGACGATAGCGCCGGTGACACCCCTGTTGATGTAGAGGTTACCCGCTTCGAGGTTCGCTTTCCAGTATGCCTGTTCACCCTCGTCGAGGCTCTGCAAACCGCTTGTGAGGCCGTAGTCGTTACTGTTCACCAGGTCGACCGCCTCCTTCAGGTCTTTCACGCGCACCACACTCAACATCGGCCCGAACAGCTCGGTGCGGAACGAGAAATTCTCCGGACGGACACCCCACTTAATGGTCGGTGCGAGGCAGTATTTATGCTTGTCGACCCACCGCGGAGCTATCAGCCACTCTTCGCCCGGCTCCATCTTGCCGATCGCTTCGAGCAGTTTGTCGTTGTTGTTGGTGATCATCGGGCCGACGATGTTGCCCAGCTCCCATACGCTGCCCACCTTGAGGCTGCCCGCGCAATCTATAAGTTTGGTCTTGAACTCCGGGTCGTCGTACACCGACGCCTCGACCAGCAACAGCGAACACGCCGAACATTTCTGCCCTGCGTTGCCGAATGCCGATGCCACGGCGTTCATTATCGCCTTGTCGCGGTCGCCCGCCGCCGTGAGGATGATAGCGTTCTTACCTCCCGTCTCTGCCGAAAGCGGCGTCACGGGGTTGTTGCGCGTGATATTCTGTGCCGTGTCCGTGCCGCCCGTGAGGACGATATGTTTGATCTCGGGTGCCGTGGTGAGGTAGCCGAGCGACTCGCGGTCGGTGATCACCACCTGCAATGCCTCCTTCGGCACGCCCATTTCCCAGAACGCCTGAGCGAAAGTCCATGCCACGGGAGCAGCTACGGTTGCCGGTTTCAGGATTACGGTGTTGCCGCTTGCCAATGCCGACACCACGCCGCCACACGGAATAGCGCACGGGAAGTTCCACGGCGAGATTACCAGAATAGTGCCTTTGGCCTCGTGTTTCACGGTTTCCAGATTCTCGAATTCGATCATCGAGGTGGGGTAGAAGCGCGTGAAGTCGATAGCCTCGCTCACTTCGACATCGCCCTCGACGACTGTCTTGCCTGTCACGGCCATCATGCATCCTATAAGGTCACCCCTCATCTCGGCCAGACGGTTCGCTACTTTGTATAGTATCTCGCGACGTTCCTTAAGCGGTTTCTTGCGCCAGCCGCCCGCATCTTTCGCGGCGATCTCCACTATGCGTTTCGTCTGCTCCAGGTTGGCCTGCGACATCGTGCACACCGTAACCTTGTCGTCCTGACACCTGTCCTTGTATGTCGCTTGTTGCTCGTTTACCACCTGCTCGGCGCCGATCTGCGTCGGGATTACGAACGGCTCGTCTTTCGTCGATTTTTTCCATTTCTTGGCGATCTCTTCCGTCCACAGTTGGTTCTGGCGCAGGTCGAAGTCGGTGTCGGGCTCGTTGCGGAACACCTCGTCCACCGGCTCGACGGCTTTGTACGGAGCACGTCTGTCTTGTGCAAGGCGCGGGTTGGTGTGGTTGATCTTATCTTTCATTGCGAACGCTTCGGCGAACTGCTTCTCAAGGAAGTCCCACTCCTCGGTATCCGGTTTGAGGCCGAACGAGTGTGCGAGGAAATTCTCGGGCCCGGTGTTCTCGTCCATGCGGCGCACCAGATAGGATATCGCGTTGAGGAAGTTCTCGTTCTTGACCACGGGTGTGTAGAGGATCACGTGGTTTCCAAGTTCAGATTGTGCTCTCCACAAGTGGTTGGCCATACCTTCGAGCATCTCGAATGTCACCGCCTCTTTCGTCCCGTTCTGTTCGGCAAGCAGATAGGCGAACGCAATAGAGTAGAAGTTGTGCGACGCGACGCCCACCTTACACGCTGCGGCGTTCTCGGGTTCCAGCGCCCTTTCGAGGATCGACAGGTAGTTGGCGTCCACCTCGACCTTGGTGTGCAGAACCGGGTTAGGCCATCCGCGCAACGACGACACCACGCTCTCCATCTCCAGGTTGGCGCCTTTCACCAACCTCATTTTGACCTGTGCACCACCCTCTGCCACACGCTTTTTGGCGAACTCCAACAACTCGGTTTGGAAATCCCACGCGTCGGGCAGGTACGCCTGTATGACGATCCCCGCTTCGTAGTCCTTGAACTCGGGCTTGCTGAGCACCTCTTTGAAGACGCGCATCGTCAGGTGCGAATCCTTGTACTCCTCCATGTCGAGGTTGATGAACTTGGCGCGTTTCACACCGTGCTCGTCGGTATAGGGGAACGCCATCGCTTTGCGGTACAGCGCGCTCATGCGCTCCACCAGTTCGGGAAAACTCTCCTCGAAGTTGAGCGCGTGCAGTTGCGCGTAAATCCCCGAGATCTTTACCGAAATGTAGTTGATATCCGGCGCTTCGAGCGCCTCGAGGTAATGATGATACCTCTTGTCTGCTTCTCCGTTGCCCAACACGACTTCTCCTAATAAGTTAACGTTCTGTCCTATCTGTTTTTCGAACCTGTCGGCCAAGTGCTTGGTGAGTTTCGGCCGCGCTTCGTTGATAATAACTCCCGAGGTCTGTTCCCTCAACTGCCACTTTATGATCGGTATCGCGACAAAATCGAAGTGATAGCCCCCCATCATGTAGAGTTTGAACAGGAACCTGTACCACGGGTTGAAAAATTCCGGTACGCCGTAGGTGTCGATATGCCTTTTTATGCGCTTGGCGAGTTTCTTGTTGTTGCGTATCTGCGACGATTCGTCCAGCATCTTCGACAGAAAAACTTTGTCGTTGCGGTTTTTGATCATCGTGGCATACATCTGCTGGTCTTTCCTCTCGGCGGGCGTGATCGCTTTCTCGCTTTCGAGGTAGAGTTTCATGACCCACTCCTGAACTTGTTGCGAAGTGATCGGTGTCTGTGTCTTCTCCATTGGTTATTATTTTTAGCGTTATTCTCCTAATCGAAACGGTTGTCGTACATCGAGCGGTTCTTGTCGTACTTGATATCCTGAAGCACGCTCGCTTTGATGCGGATATTGAACGCCCAACTGCGCTGCATACCGATAGGTATCCAGTTGAGGCTCATTACGAAACAGTGCAGGTCTCTCACGATGGCGATATTACCCAGCGTCGGCCTCCGCATCTGGAAGTCGTATCCGCCCTGGAAATTGATCCCCCAGCGGTTATTGCCGTCGCTTTGGTAGGGGGTAAGCGTTATCGACCCGCTGAAACCCGCCGTCTGCACGATGGCTTTTGTTTTGCCGTTATTGTTATACGAGAACGAATAGTTCAGCGAGAGATTGTACGGTATCGAGAAGTCGTAGTATGTCGACCCCAGTTGCCGTCGGCGTTCTTCTTCGGCCATCTGGCGCGCCACGGGGTCCATCATTTCCAACTCGTGGTCGGTGACCATCGCGGGTGCCATCCCCGTATCGTTGATAGGCTGCCCCGACCCGAGGGATTTATTCAGCTGCCAACCGAACGATGTGCTTGCACGTATCAGTCGCGGCATCTTGCCGTCGCGCATCAGTATCCTGTTCACACGGTTGCCGTCCTTGTCCAGGGCGTAGGGGTCGAATTCGGCGTCGATCCTCAGGGCGTACTGTTTATAGATCGGCGTCGAGAAGTTGACCCTGAAGTTGGACAGGTTGAACTGTTCGGCCACGAAGTTGTAGCTCGAAGTTATGTTTAGATTGTCGACCACCTTGATGATCCTTATCGTGTCGCCGTCGCGTATCTTAGCCTCAAGGTTTTGTTGTAGCCCGAACGATATCGACGCCGATTTAGCGCCTCCGGGCACGCCGAATGTCTGCCCTTCGAAAGGCGAATAAGTGCCTGTCCCACCCTGGGCATTGGTCTGATATGTGCGGCGGTACTTCATGCTGAAGTCGGGGCGGTAGACGAAACTTGCCGTCGGTGTCAGTACGTGCCGCACCGCCCTGAGCCATCCCTGTTTGTTCTTCATCTC
>QMCE01001408.1_pt1 | contig 13178 bp, 12 predicted proteins | sample 1821851 | NCBI WGS metagenome assembly QMCE01 (sample SAMN09453174, study PRJNA476694) | Termite gut metagenome, whole genome shotgun sequencing project. | isolation source: worker | host: Odontotermes sp. | place: South Africa:Pretoria | collected 2016-01-28 | reverse complement strand
CCCAGCACCTCGGAAAGCTCTTTTACCGTGTCGTGTTCCCGGCCCCCTAAGAAAATCAGGCTATCACAATTCCCCAAAATCGTCTGATAGTGCTTTTCGTAAAGGGCCTTTAACTGGCTCTGCGCCTGTAGGAACAGGCACAGGCTCACCTCGCGGCTTCGGATGACGGCCATCATCTTTTCAAGCTGCGGGACTTGGCCAGTGTTGGCCGCTTCATCCCACAAAACCCGAACGTGATGGGGCAATCTGCCGCCGTGTGCGTTGTCGGCGCGTTCGCATAACAGGTTGAACATCTGCGAAAACGCGATTGCGACTAAAAAGTTGTAGGTGCTGTTCGTGTCGCTGATAATAAAGAATGTCGCCGTCTTGCGGTCGCCGGTTTTGTCAAGCTGTAGCTCGTCGTAGCTCATGATCTCCCGAAGCTGCGGGATGTCGAACGCGGCCAAACGCGCTCCGCAGCTAATTAAAATCGACTTCGAAGTCTTGCCGCTCCCAAGTAGAAATTTTTTATACTGCTTGACGGCGAAGCAATCGGGCTTGCGTTTTTCCAGCCCCATAAACATGTAATCTACCGCGTTGCGAAAATTTTCGTCGTTCTCTTTTACCTCCATCCTCCCGATAATATCAACAAGCGTGTTGATATTCCGATCTTCCTCCGGCCCCTCAAAGACGATATACGCGATTAAAGCGCAGTACAAAAGTTGCTCGCATTTCGTCCAAAAAGGGTCGGATTCCTTGCCGTCGCCCTGCGTATTTTGGATTAGGGTCGTGACAAATTTCAGAATATCCGCCTCGGTTTTGATGTACGACAAGGGATTATAATGTTGGCTTTTCGCAAAATCAATGCTGTTGAACACATTGATTTTATACCCTTGTCGCTTCAAAAAGGTGCCCACTTGGCCGAGGATGCCGCCCTTCGGGTCAACCACCACGAACGAGCTATGGGCCTGTAATAGCTGCGGCGTGAGCCAGAACCGCGTTTTCCCGGAGCCGCTGCCGCCAATGACGCAGCAGTTGAGGTTTCGGGCGTTGGCCGGGATTTTGGGCCGGGTGTTCATCGTGAGAAACTCCGTCCCGGTGAGGATGACGTTGTTCTTGAAAACGGGGTCAATAAAAGGCTTTATGTCCTTTTCCGTGCCCCAGCGGGCTGATCCGTACTCCACATCCCTTCTGTATTTTTTGCTTTTTTTAACTTCTGCGCGATGAGCAGCCGCAGCAGCACGGCCCCGATGATACCCACAAGCCAATCGGTCGCGTGAAGCCCCGGCGCGAAGTCGGCAAAGGCGGGGGCGATGGTCTGCGCCATGTTGATCAATTTCAGTGCGGCGTTCCCGCCCGCCGCCAGACGAAAGGCCGTGCCCAGCTTCAAAAAGGCCCACGCGAAAAACAGATACGGCATGTTGGGGATCACATATTTCCTTATATTATCGTTCTTCATGCGATGCCTCCCGTGTCCGCTCCCGCTCACGCGGCTGTTGCGCCTTGACGCGCTCCAGCAACCGGTCGATCACCTCGCGCACCGGCGGGCGCTTATCTTTGGCCCGCGCCATAACGCGCTTGGTATATTCCGAAAACGCCGCCGTGATCGCGTCGGCTTGCCCGGACTTGAAAAACAACAGGTACTTGCCCGGTTCTGTCCGGTGAAAAGAATAATCCACGTTGTATTTGCGGGCCACGCGGTCGAACAGCCTTGTATCGCCGTCGAGCGGTATCGTGTCGGTGGCGGCGCGGTGGTTCATCAGCTTTTTCACGCTTTGCCGCCCGTGCGGGGTTTTGGCCTTGTTATGCTCCTTTTGGAGCTTGCGCAACGCCGTCTCCATCACTTTTACCAGCACTTGCGCTGTCAGCTTCGCCGCCCGGACGGATAGCGCAACCGTGCGGTTATCCACTTCCTCCTGTATCAATGGGGTTCCCCCTTTCCACCTCTGGCCAAGTTGGCCAGAAGTCAGCGGTCGGCGTGGGCGGGTTCGGGCCGGGAGCGCACCCGGACGGGCGTAACCCGTTGGGCCTCCCGTACTTTCCGCTCCATTTGTTGCACGGTTTCCATGACCGGCGGCTTGCGCTCGGCCTTTTCCAGACGCCCCACCGCGCCGATGGCCCGGTCGACGCAGCGGCCCATCGCCATCAGGCAGCGGCGGTCGGCGCGGATGGGCGCTTGCAGCGCCTTTGCGATCTTGCCCGGCGACTTCGCCTGCGCAATGGTTTCCTTGCCAACGGTTGCGCGGGCGATGTTTTTGAGTGCCCGCCCGGCCTTGTGGTATTCCGCGCTCATGGTGTCTATGCGGTTGATCGCTCGGTCATCCTCGCGGATGGCTGTTTCGATGTTGCCGCGCACCGCCTCCAGCGCGGGCTGGAGCCGAAAGAAGTTCGCGACGTTTCGCAGCACCGAAAGCCCCTTGTCGCGAACGGCGTCCAGCGCGTGGCGGCAACCGGCGACAATCTCCCGTTTGAGCGTGGCCAGCTTGTCGCGCAATTCCAAAATGTTGCCCTGCAACGTGATAATAGCCTTTTGCAGCGCGGTTTTCAGCGGGTGGTTTTCCTCGCGGATGGCAGCAAGCTCACCCCGCACGGCGGCAAGCTCCGTTACCATGTTGGCCAGATATTTTTCCATCGCGGCCACTTGCGCCACGGTGGCTTTGAGTTCCTCCGCGCCGGGAATATGGTTCGCCTCCATGAGTGACAAAAGCTCCTTAACATCCCGGTTTTCAGCTATCGGCTGCGAAATTGCAGTCGCTTTACCCTTTGCCATTGGTGATAATTCCTCCTTTCCACCTCTGGCCAAGTTGGCCAGAGGTTCAGCGGTCAGCCCGTTCCGGCGTGGGCCGGTCGGCGGCGGCGCGGGAAACCGCCGCCATTTTCGCGAACATTTCAAGCTGCGCTTTCATCGGCATTTTTTCGGGCGGGTCGGGGTAAGCGAAGATACGGTATTCGTCGGGAATATCCTCCTTGCCGCCGTAGTATTCGGTAAATCCGTCAACCGCCTCGATATATCCCGTGTCGGTGAGGGAGCCGCCGTTGAGATGCGCGTCGCGCCCGTAGGCTTCGTAGTCGATGTAGTTTACCAAGTGTTCCGGGATTTCCAGACTGTCCATCTCGTCAATGAGATAGTAACCAAGCTCCTCCTCGGTGGTGACGCCGGGGTAAAAGTCGTAACAGTCAAGATTTTGCGTCAGGTTGATGATGTCGCCCACGCTGCCGGTGTGCCCGCCGTAGGCAATCGCCGCCTCGAGCTTTTCGATTTCCCCGCCGTCCATATCATCCAACAGGGCGGCGAGATAGTTAAGCTCGTCAAGATCGTCGTACTCGTGCAAGCGCCCGGCAAGCCCCGCAACCTCCGACTGAAATTCGGTGATGATGATTTCCTCATACAAAACGCCGTCCACACCGATGCGGGCCAAAAGCGCCTGTACGTCATCTTTGTCCGCCGGGAGCGTCAGGCGTTCGCCGCAAAAATCCCCGGCAACGTATTTGCCGAGATTGGTGATGTAGGCGTCGATCACGGTTTGCGGCCCTTGCCCTGCCCCTGTACCGTCAGAATGCCGTCCAGCGTGGTCGCGGTGATGTGCAGCCGGGCGGCGGTGGCGATGTCGTTTTTCACATCCTCGTCAACGGCGCTGCCGCAGACAACCAGAACGTGGGAGCGCCGCAGCAGATCGCGGCTCATGTCCTTGCCGCTTTTGTGTTCCTCGGGCACGGCGTCGTTGAGGAACAGCGGCATATACATGCCGGGGCAGATGGGCGAGAAGCCCGCATCGTAGACGGCGCGGCAATACCGCGTCGCCCGTTTCGTGTCAGAGAAAGCGTCGCCGCTCCACGCGGCGGTGATGTATGCCATTGGCCTTTTGATCACGATAATTCCTCCTATCGGTGTATCAAAAAAAGAGCATGACGGCTGTTTTGCAGCCAACATGCTCTCGCGGTTGATACTGGTATTCGTTTAATAGAGCTGAATGTTCCGCACATCGCGCCCCATTGTCCGGGCGTAGTCGATGGCGTAGTAGGTGTCGGGATCGCCGTTTGCGGCGCACACGACGATGACGCGGCTGGACGATTCCACCATGTAGCGCGTGACGCTCAACGGGTATTCCGCGCGGCAATCGGCACAAAGCCCCTTGATGCCGTCGCTGGTGCCGAGAAGCTCCCACTGTTCTTTCGTGAATACCTCGGCCTGATCCAGCCGCGACATCATCGTTTCCCAAAAGATGCCGGGATAGCTTTTGCGCCATTCCTCGAAGTGGCGGGCAAAAACCATGCCCACCCCCTCGGTAAATTCCGTGATGAACAGCGTGTAACCCTCTTCCAGCGCGGCCTTGACCTCCCGCTCCAGTTCCCACCGCACCGCGTCCCGTTTGTCGGCGGGAATGTCGAGATAGCCCATGATACAGCATGTTTTGCTTTGCATAGTCATCCTCCTTCGATTTTTGATGCGCCAACCAGATGTTGGTAAAATAAGTATATCTCCCCAAAAATCAGAGAAAAAGGATGCCGATTCGCCAATAAATCATGCGAAAATAATCAGCCCACCCCCCGCCCGCCCAATCTTGGGCGGGAGCGGCTCAAAGGAATATCCCCGCCGCCCTGCCGCTTATAGCATAGCCGGGTCAGGCCGTCAAGGGTAAACCGCCGCAAGCGGCGGCGCGTTCCGCGCCCTTGACTGCCAGCCCCGGCTATGCTGGACTGAATGCGGCGACGGGGAATATTCCATAGAGCCAAAACCGTGAAAACAAGGGCATCCCGGCTTCTGGCCATCTTGGCCAGAAGTGGGGGCTTTAGCGTTCGGGCAGCTTTTTGTCGGGGACGGCGCGGCCCTTTTCCTTGACGGCCCAATCGTCGAGCAGCTTCATAATCTGTTCCTTCATTTCCTGCGGGGTTTTGTCCTTGCTGAAATAGGGTTCCAACTCTTTGCCGGAAATAATCACTCTGATTTCCTCCTTTTTCTGTTCGCTGAGAATCCCGTCGATGACGTCGCCGTTCAGCTCATTTTTCTTGTCCATGTCGTGCATCCGCTTGGCTTGGGACAGCGACGGGATGGACTGCTCGGCTTCCATCGCGACGGCGATGTAGTTTTGGTTTTCGGGTTTGATAAAGGAAAGCTCGACGGCGGGGGTGAAGCCGATTTTGCCCGCGTCCACCGCCGCCAGCAGATCGGGGATCAGCTCAGTCAGCTTGATATACCGCTGCACCTGTTTGGCGCTGGTGTCGTTGCGCTGCGCCACAATATCCACCGAACGCTTGCCCGCGTCCTCGTTGTTCTGGCCAACTTGGCCAGAAGTGCGCGCGCCCTGATGGCTGATGGCGTCCACCTGCATTTTCAGCGAGATGGCCTTTTCGCTGGGCAAAATCACCGAACGCTGGCGCAGGTTATCGTCGGTCATCGCGAGAATCGCTTCATCATCGGTCATTTCGCGGACGATACAGGGGATATCCAGCAGCCCGGCCAGTTCGCTGGCCTTTTGGCGGCGGTGCCCGGCGACGATTTCATAACCGCCGTCCTCGCGGGGCCGCACAAGGGCGGGCTGGTTGACGCCGTTCTCCTTGACGCTTTCGACAAGGGCTTTCATCTCGGAATCGTCGCGAACGCCGAACGGGTGATTCTTGAACGGGTGCAGCTCGGAAAGGTTGAGGTAAACAATCTGCTCGGTGCCGCCACGGCGCGGGGCTTCCCTCGGCGGCGGGGGCGGTTCGGGTTCGGCGGGCGGCGGCGGGGCCGCTGTGGCGTCAGCGTCGGCTCTTTCCGTCTTGGGTGGTCTGCCGCGCCGTTTTGGCTCGGCGGGAGCGGGGGCGGGTTCGCCGTCGCGGGCGGGTTGTTCCTCGGTGGCGGGGGCGGCTATGTCGGCCTTATCGGGCTTGGGCGGTCTGCCGCGCCGTTTCGGCTCGGTGGCGGCGGGTGCGGGCTGGCCCTCGGCCTCGGGGGCGAGCTTGTCGGGTTCGGACTGGCCATCGGCGGCGGGCGCGGGTTTGTCGGCCTTGCCGGGTTTGGGCGGTCTGCCACGCTGCTTTTTGGGGCCGTCGGTGGGCGCGGGGGCCTCCGTCTCGGGCTTTTCCTGATTGCCGGGGTCGGGCGGCTGTTCCGCGCTATCATGGGCGGCTTGCTTCTCGGCATCGGGCTGGCCCTTTGCGTTTTCGGCCATTTCTTTGTCCAGATTGGCCCAAAACTCTACCTCCGCCGCGCGGCGGGCGGCGGCATCCTTGTCGGGGGCGGGAGCGTTGCTGTCGTGGGCGGGGGGCGCGTCACCGTCGTGGGCGGGTGCTCCGGGCGGCATTGCCAACTCGGTCTGCTCCACTTCGCCCGCCGGGGCCGCTGTGGTGTTCTCTTTTTCCAAGGTTGCATATCCTCCTGTTAGATTTTGCGCAGCAAAAAGGCCGTTGCTTTTCAGCACGGCCCAGTGATGGGGGTTGCTATATATAGATACAGAAACGCTGCCCTCTTGTCTTATTGGGGCAGCGTTTCTATTTGTAGGTTGGCTTTGTTTTCACGTTTTTTGATGATGTACATAGGAAAGGGTGCTAACCATAATAGTAACTGTATTTGTATAAGCCCCAAACACAAACCGGTCAATAATTGGCGCCAATTCGCTGTTCTCCAACTCCTGTTTAACCACGTTAAGCTGTGTCATAGAATATTTTGCGTTTAACACTACAATTTCGGGCAACCGCCCCATATAGCTTCCGATCGCGTTGTCAACCGCACCGGTATCAATTGCATAGATAAGGATGTAATCCTCTATGTCAGGCCCGCCGTGCGTAAGCATTCCGCTCCCACGCGCATCACCTGTACGATATATGCCCCCATGCTGCTCCTCGGTTAAGGATTCCCGTAAATAAAGCAAACAGGCTTCTATCATCTGCTCCGTATTGTCGGGGGCAGCCAATTCTTTTTCGAGGTCAGGGGTTAAGCCGTCGGTAACAGGGTTTTCTTCCACCGGCGTTACTGATGTGGCACCCTCACGCGATTCAACTTTTCTTTGCATATCAGTTCGGCTGGTTACTGCGGAAGAAGCTGTACCGGATGGCATACTACTTGAGGGTGGCATGGTGCTGCTGCTCTGTACTTCTCCACTCGTTTCGTTTCGTCCGGCACAGGCCACGAGAGTGAGCATAGACAACACCATGATCGACGCAATGAACCTAATTGGTATTTTCATCCATTTTCTCCTTTTCATGTGTAAGTCGTTTATAGTATCTTCGATTTTAACAAATAAAAAACAATGGCAGATGAAATAACCCAACTACCATTGGCCGCTTTCGCAAACCTGCTTTCATTGATGGCTACAATATATATCTCTTTTCGCCCTAAAGTTCACATCAGGCATCAACGCAGTCTTTCAAGAAGCATCTTCGCGCAGTCGATCTGGTTTGGGATATTGCCGGCGCTGTCGCGGGCGCGCCAGATGTCGGGGGTGATCTCGTCGGCAACGTAGAGCTTGCCGGCGGCGTCGTATCCGATTTCGATTTTGAAATCAATAAGGGTAAGCCCAAACGCAGCCAGCTCGTCGCGCAGCAGGTCGCCCACTCGGGCAAGCAAACGCAGTGCATCGTCGTACTGGCCGGGGCGCAGAAGCCCCTTCATGATACAAAGCCGCTCGCTGATAAGCGGGTCGCCCTGCGCGTCGCTCTTAAGGGTGACCTCAGCGTAGGGCGGGTCGAAGACAAGGCCCTCGGACAGGATAAAGCGCCGGCACATGCTGCCCGCCGCAAAATACCGCAACACAAATTCCAGCGGCGGCACGGTGAGACTGCGCACCCTCATGAGGTTTTCCTGCGGGCGCGCTTCGAGGTAGTGGGTGGGAATGCCGGCCCCCTCCAGCTTCTCGAAGAAGTGCGCCGAAATGCGCAGCCCCGTTTCTCCTTTGCCGGCCACGCTTCCCCCCACCGTGTTTGAGCCGGGGTCGAAAACGCCGTTTTCGCCGGTGGCATCATCCTTAAAGCGCAGCCAGACAGCACCGTTTTCGTCGGTAAGCACCGTCTTTGTTTTACCGTTGTAAGTGGTTTTCATGCTATCTTCCCCTCTCCTCAATCGTTTCATAGTGTACCATACCCGGGGCAAGGTGTAAAGCCACGATAGCCGGTATGAATGAACAAACCACTTGCCGCCGGCGCCGCAATGCGGAAGGGCCGCCTAAGCCTTAGTCGCCAACTGCAAAATCACCCGCAGTGTTTGCTCTAAATCCGCGACGGTGATGAATTCTTCGCAGGAGTGCGCAACGGCCATGCCGGTACCGAGAGCGACTGCGTCGATGCCGTTATGGAACAGCCACGTGGAATCGTTGCCGCCGAAGGTGCTGTCGACGGCGAGCCCTATGCCAAGACTTTTGTACGCCGCCTGAACGCGCCTGACTAGCGGTCTATCCTCGGGCACGTCGGTGACAGTGGAATTGCGGTTCTCGGTGAGGGTATAGGATGCGCCTGTTTTTTCGCATGCGTCGCGCAGCGCCGCATGCGTGTCGGCGATGCGCCGCGCGAGGCATTCCTCGTCGAAAGAGCGGATCTCCATCTCGAATTCGGCTTTTTCGGCCACGACATTGGTCTTGCCGGGCGAAATGAAATTGGCCACATTCATCACCGTTTTGTCGTCAACCTTGCCGCAGGGAATGGCGGCAACAGCGGCGGCCGCCGCTTTGATGGCGTTTACGCCCTTTTCCGGATCCACAGCGGCGTGGGCGCTGCGGCCTTTTATCTCGATATGCAGATTCATCTTGGCCGGCGTACGGTTGATAAGGCTGTGCGGGTCGGCGGTATCCAGCACCACCGCCTGCTTGCTGCGAATCCTTGTGTAATCGGCGTATTTTGCGCCCAGCAACCCAACCTCCTCGCAGACCGAGAAGAAGATCTCGATAGGGCAATGGGCCAGATTTTGTTCTTTTATCTGCGCGACGGCCTCGACAACGGCGGCGACGGCCGATTTATCGTCGGCGCCCAGTATCGTATCGCCCGACGAGCGAATAACGCCGTCGGCGATCACCGGCCTTATCCCCTCGCCGGGGAATACGGTATCCATATGCGCGCTGAAGAGAATCGGCTCGCCGTTGCCGGGCAGAAAGGCGTGGAGATTAAAGCCGTTGGAGCCGGCTGCTTCGGCCGCCGCATCGTCACGGGTCACCTCTATGCCGAGGGCGGTAAGTTCCTGCGCCACCAGCTCGCAAAAATCGCGCTCCTTCCCCGATTCGCTCGCGCAACGTACATAGCGCAAAAACCGTTCCACCAGTCCCGATTGGCTCATAAATATGCTCCTTCTCATAATTGTCCGTCAAGAACCTGTATTCCTTCCGGTTGAATACAAATCCTTAAGTTAACGCCATCATACCTCAGAAAACGTAACATTCCAAGAACGGCGATATAACGCTTGGTTACATCGCGGTTACAATTGGAGACAACAGGATGTACAGCCAGCTTCTCCCTTACCCCAAAGGAAGATTGTGCGAACCGCGTGAAACCCCTTTCCCCAACCTCCTTTATCTGTTACAATAATAGAAAACGGTTGCGGGCGCGCCCGCGGCCTATCTTAAAATCCGGGGGGCTCACGTGAGGAGGCTACTTTCGGGGGTTGTGTTTCTCTTGCTGCTGGTAGTTTGCGCGGGGGTTGGCTTTGGAGCCGCCGCGCTCTATTTCGGCGGGCTGCCGCCCGATGTGCTCGAATGGGTCGGGGCATATGTTCCGGCTCCGCTGACCGGCACATTGGCGGCGCAAGGCGGGAACGATCCGGCGCAGGCTGAACCGGCCGCGCCGGCCATGGCGCCCGCCGTTTCAGCCGAGGCCGCCATCAAGCGGCGCGTCATCGACGGCGTACTCGCTCTCGAAGAAGGGATCCAAATCTCCGTTACGCTGCCGCCCGGCGACGACGACGCCGTCAGCGAATACCTTCTCGGCGCGGTAAAGAGCGCGGTGGATACGCTGCGCCGCGATTACCCCGAGGTCTTCTGGCTTTCGCTGGGCTCCTATATCGTGGAATGGAGCGGTCAGGCCGAAACGGGCGAGGGGTTCCTCACCGCCGGTATCAACTACCGCGATACCCCCGAGGGCGTGATCGCTACCCGCGCGGAGATTGAGGCGGTTATCGCCGAAGCGATGGCCGCCGCGCCCGCCGACCGGGCCGCCGCCGCCGTTTACTTCCATGATTGGATCATAAACCGCACGCGCTACGCCTCTGAGCTGGCCGGAGACGCCGGCACGATGCGGGGCAGCGAATACGGTTTTAATATCGACGGCGTCTTTCTGATGGGCGAGGCGGTATGCGAGGGGTACACAAAGGCCTACAAGCTGCTGTGTGACCGGGCCGGTATCGAATGTGTCAGTGTTTACGGTGTAGCGCGCGATGAAAACCACAGCTGGAACTATATAAAGCTGGACGGCGCGTGGTACCTTGTTGACGTCACGTGGGACGACCCCGTGGCGTCGCGCCCCGTGCTGCTTACCAGTTATCTGCTGCGCGGCGCGTTGGATGAGATCGATGGCAAGCGCGTGCGTGATATTTACAAACCCGACGACAACGCGGTGTATCCGGAGCCGGCAGAGTACGGTTACGTTCTCACACGGTAAGGGCAGAACGGGCAGCTCGTTTCGGGGCGATATCACATAACGATTAATACTATTCTGCAATGAAAAGACAAGCTCCTTTGCGACGGGCCGGCGCGATAAAACTTGGGCGGGGCGGGCATTGAGGACCAATGCCCGCCCGCTTATCTGCGCCGCCCCGGCGCAAAAGCGCAAACATATAATGATAGGTGAATTTTAACCGAAGAGAAGTGTGAATCGGCGGTTTCCAACTTTTTTGAGAGGGAAAGCGTCGATTTATGTGATTACTACCGCATGGCGAGTTCTCCGACGTTCAAAAAGTTTTGTGCAAAATACATATTGACCTCTCGGCCGATGGCATGTATACTGTTAATAATATGCAATTCTTTACAGAATCGGTCATCGCACAAGAGGAGGTTCCGCATGAAAAACATGAAAATCAGGCTCAAGATTCTAATCTCGTTTGGAATAGCCACCGTTTTAACTCTGGGACTTTCGGGCTTTGTGATACTGTCGAACCTCACCACCAACCAAAACGCCGAGAACATCCGCGCCGAGGTGCAGCTTCAGGCGCTCAGCGCCTCGCTGATGAACAGTTTTTTAGAGGCGCAGGAGCACAGCGCGGTTATCAGCAACACCTTCAACGACGCCGAATACGATAATATCGTAGCCCGTCTGGAGGAGTGCCGCGGTTACATAACGCAGATGCAAAGCCTGATCGCGCAAAACCCCGTGCTGACCAGCTTCACGCAGCAGGTGGACAGTGTTGCCGGGGAAGTGGAGGCGTGGGGCGCGAGTATCGATATCCTGCAGGCCGACAACAAAAAGCTGGAGGAGATAATTGCCGCCGCAACCGCCAATCAGGAATCGCTGACCAACCTTAGCATGGGCATTTTCAGCTACCAGATGGAGCTTTCGATCGACGAGGCCCAGCAGCCCGAACTGACGCCCGCCGACAGGATAGACCGTGTGGGGCGTGTGGAGCAGGGCATGGATATCGCCACGCGGCTTAACTATATCGGCGGCGCCTTTGACGCCATGTTTCGCGCGCTGGATACTTCGAGGATCGAGGAGGATCTCGCGTACTTCGACAGCACCGTTACCGTGCTCGAAGATTTCCGCGCCAACAGCCAGTTGCAATACAACCTGCTCACCACCGCCTCCATGCTGGGGGCCCTTGAGGTATACCGCAACAATATCGACGAATTCCTGCTCACAATGGAAGATCGCGCGACGGCAAGGCAGAACGCCGGCGTTTCCAGCGAGATCGCGCTTGCGGGCGTCAGCGAGCTTGTCGAAGGATCCGAGCAAAGCTCGCTCTCTATCATCGACGTCACCATCAGCGCCAATATGCGCGCTTTTTACATCGTTATCGCGATAGCCGCCGTTGTCACCGCCGTATCGATCATACTGGCGCTGTATATTTCCGGGCTCATCAGCAGGCCCATCAATATCCTCACCAGCTTCCTGAAAAAGGCGGGCGCGACGGGCGATATCGAGATGACGCAGGCCGATACCGACAGCATCAGGCAATACGGCCACCTCAAGGATGAAATAGGCCAGTGCATCAGCGGCGCGGCAAGCTTTGTGGGGCATGTCACGCAAATAGCGCAAAACCTCGAGACGATCGCCGCGGGCAATTTAACGGCCGACGTAAAGCTGCTCTCCGACCGTGATACGATGGGCAATTCGCTGAAAAATACACTCGAGAGCCTCAACGAGATGTTCAGCGATATCAAAGCCGCCGCCGTTCAGGTCGCGTCCGGCTCCCGGCAAATCGCCGACGGCGCGCAGGCGCTGGCGCAGGGCTCCACCGAGCAGGCCGCCACGGTGCAGCAGCTTTCGGCTTCCACCACCGATATCGCCGAAAAAACAAAGGCCAACGCCGGCATGGCGTCCGAGGCCGCCGAGTTGGCCGGCGACATTATGCATGTGGCCGGTCAGGGCAACCGCCAGATGGACGCAATGCTTTCCGCTGTCAACGACATCAATCAGGCCAGCCAGGATATCGGCAAGGTCATCAAGGCCATCGACGACATTGCCTTCCAGACCAATATCCTCGCTCTCAACGCCGCTGTCGAGGCGGCGAGGGCGGGGGCGCACGGCAAGGGCTTCGCCGTGGTGGCCGACGAGGTCCGCAACCTTGCCGCCAAGAGCGCCGAGGCTGCGAAGGATACCGGCGGCCTGATCGCCAACTCCATCGAAAAGGCGCAGCTGGGCGCGCGCATCGCTGCGGAAACCGCCGAGAGCCTGGCAAAAATTGTGACGGGCATCGGCAAAAGCGATAAGCTCGTAAACGATATCTCCAATTCTTCCGAGCTGCAATCGGGCGCGATTTCGCAAATCAACGCGGCAATCGACCAAGTGGCGCAGGTGGTGCAGCAAAACAGCGCCACCGCCGAGCAAAGCGCCGCTTCCAGCCAGCAGCTCAACAGCCAGGCCGCGATTCTCGAGCAGTTGCTCTCACACTTCAGGCTGAAGGACGCCGCCTTTTCCCCGCAACCGCCGGTCGCCGCAAAAGCGCAAAGTAAGCCGGAGGGCGCCGGTTTTGCGCTAAACGCCAACTAAACTAGGGGCCGCAGATACAGTACCTTAGAATTTGGTTTCATTTATTCGACTGTCAACAGGTTTGGAGCATGGCCGTTTTTTGATTATAACTGGCCAAT
>QMCE01001406.1_pt1 | contig 13185 bp, 11 predicted proteins | sample 1821851 | NCBI WGS metagenome assembly QMCE01 (sample SAMN09453174, study PRJNA476694) | Termite gut metagenome, whole genome shotgun sequencing project. | isolation source: worker | host: Odontotermes sp. | place: South Africa:Pretoria | collected 2016-01-28 | reverse complement strand
GGCGCGTAGGCGGGCTGGGCTGCCGGGGGCGGGGGCATGGGGGCCTGGGCCGCCGGCATGGGTGGAGACGGCGGTGGCGGGGCGGCTGCCGCGGGCGGCGGTGGCGCCGGCTGGGCTGCCGGGGCGGGTGGTGGGGCGGCGGTGGCGGGGTTCTGCACACTGTCGCCCGGGCCAATGAACTGGGAGATAATCTCCTTCACCAAGTCGATGGTCATCACACTGACGAACTCGGAGTCCAGCATGTCCTTAATGGCCAGCCGGAAGGTGATGGTTGCCACCTCGGTGTCCTCGGGCAATTCCATGGCCTGGCGGAAGGTATCGGGGTCTTGCATCACCGAGGCCGTTGGCGGCGAGATATCCACGGTGCGGCCCAAAAACTCGGCCAAGGCGGTGGCGGAAGAGCCCATCATCTGGTTCATCACTTCGCAGGCTGCCGAAATAGACAGCTCGTCGAAGACGAAATCGTCGCTGGGCGGGTCGGGAATGCCCATCAGGGTGTTCAAAATCACCTGCATGTCGTGCTGGTGGAACACCATTACATTGGCGCCGGTGATGCCCGAGGTATACACGATTTTTACCAGAAGGGCGGGCTCATAGTGCTCGTATTTGATATCGCCTATCCGCTGAATGTCTACCACGGGCGTTGTGATTTCCACCTGCCTGTCCAACATTTGGGAAACGGCGGTGGCCGCCGAGCCCATACTGATATTCATCACTTCGCCGATAGCGTCGCGCTCCAGCGGGGATAGCAGATTTCCAGCGCCTTCGGCCTGATTTGTCCCCATTCCATGACTCCTTCTTCAATGGATTGCCTTACGGCTTGTTGGAACCTGTTTTTACAGTGAGAATACAGGTTCTCAGCCTGCCGGTTCCATACCCGGCTCTTCCTCCTCGTCCTCACTGGACTGCATCAAGGCGATAATCTTAACGGACTTGTGGTTGCGGCTTTCCCCAAGCTGTGCTGTAAACCAGGGTGTGTTGTCCACCTCAATGCGCACAATGCCGTCCAAAGGTTTCGCCAGTGGAATCACGTCATTGGGGCGCAGCCGCAACGCGTCCGCAATCACAATATTGGTTTGGTCAAAAATCGCCTTCACCGTCAAGTCGGAATCGTAGATGAAGTCCTGTATCAAATCGCGCCGCAGCGCGTCCAGGCGTTCGTTGCTCATTTTGTGCGAGATGCGCGCGTACTTGGAGGTAAACTCTCCCAGATAGGCCTCCAGCCCCATGGCGGGAATGCACACCGACAGCGTGCCCTCCATGTCGCGCAGCTTCACGCTTAAAACGGCAATAACCACAATGTCCTCGGGCGCGTACACCTGAATCAGGCGGGGATTGGTCTCCAGGCTGGCAAGCTCGCCCGTCACGTCCAAATGGTCTCGCCAGCTTTCCACCATAAACTCCGAAATCTTCACATAGATGTCGTTCATGATGGCCAGCTCGATGTCGGTAAAGTCGCGCTGCAAAACGCCGCTGTTGCCCTGGCCGCCCAAAAGCCGCTCAATGAGGAAAAACGACAAATTGTTGGACATATCCAGCATCAGGGTGGAATCCGGCAAATTGATGTTGGCCGGCTTCATGTCCACAAGGCCAATCAGGGCGGTATCGGGCAGGGCGTTGTTGTATTCATAATAACGCTGCTCTTCCACCTGTAATACATTTATATCACAAAACACCCGTAAAATACCAGAGAAATAGGAAGATAACAGCCGGCCAATATTTTCATGCAGGCTGTCGATGGTGCGCAGCTGCTCTTTTGTAAACTTTTTTGGCGAATAGAAGTCATATTCTTTAACAACGGCGCCAGAGTCTTCGCTGGGCAGTACCTCTTCGCCAGAGGAAATACTGTTCAGCAGAGCGTCAATTTGGCTCTGGCTTAATACTTCTGCCACAATTTTCCCCCTTTTACGCTATTTTTTCCTTGTAAACCGCATGCACACCGCAAATATTGCTTTTTGGGCTGGCGCAGGATGCTTTAGGCCGCGGCGTCTTCCACCTGTATGTCTTCTCCCGCGCCGCTGCTATCTGCTTCGCCGTCCTCCGGGGCGCCTTCGCCCAGCACATCGGATATATCCTCGGCGGGGGTAATCAGCGCCTGCAAACTGTCCAGTGCGGCATCCGGCAAATCGGCCGGGTTGCCCTCATAGAACTCGTTGGTATCGCCCGGGAAGTAAACCCTCGAGGCTTCGGTTAAGGCTGCCGCCAAGTTGTCGGCTTCATTGCCTACCACCACAATGTCCACCCGGCGGTTCATGCTGCGCCCCTCAGACGTTTGATTGTCGGCAATGGGGTAGTTTTTGCCAAAGCCGGTGGTTTCCATCTTGCCTGCGGAAAACCCCACGTTGCTTTGGAAAAAGCTGGCAACGCTGCCGCTGCGGTTACAGCTTAAACGCCAGTCGTCCACAGCGCTGCCGGCAACCGTGGCCGTGTGGCCAATGAAGTTGACACGGTAAATTTGGTCTTGCACCGTCAATAGGGTTTCGCCAAGAAAGATTAAAAAATCCTGCGCCACAGGCAAAAGAACATAGGAGTCTCCCTCGAACAACAGGTTATTCTGCATGCGGATAAACACGGCGCCGCTTTCACCAATCTCCACCTTCACCGCTTCCTGCATGTTGTGCTCTTCCACATACTCCTGAATGGCCTGCCCCAGTTGGGAAAAATCCTGCGGCAGCTGCTGCTCGGGGCTCACCACATCGCCCTGGGGCGGGGCCGAAGCGTCCGGCATGGGGGTGGAGGCCGACGCGGCGTCGGGCGGCGAGCCGCCGCCCCCCCTGGTAACCACCGGCCCGGCAAACTGGCTGGCCAGGCCCTGGGCAAAGGCGTTAAACTTTTCTTCCTGGATAGTACTCATGGCAAACAGCAGAACAAAAAAGCACATTAGCAGGGTAACAAGGTCGCCGTAGGTGTCCATATAGCTATATTTCTTGCCTTCCGGCTTGGGTTTTTTTGCCACGGCGCCCATCTCCCTTCGCGCAAAGTTCCGTTTGGGTAAAGTTTGTGCCGGTGGTTACTCTTCGGCGGCTTCCGCGCCCTTCTTGGCCTTTTTCTTCTTTTTGGCAATCACCAGCAGGTTCAGCTTTTCCTCAATAAACTTGGGGTTCTCGCCCGCTTGAATGGCCTCCACACCCACGGCAATCAGTTCTTTGCACAAATATTCCTCGCTGTGGCGCACCGCCAGCTTGTTGGCCATGGGGCTGAACAGCAGGTTTGCCAGCATGGAGCCGTACAGCGTGGTTAGCAGGGCCGTGGCCATGGCGGGGCCAATGCTGCTGGGGTCGTTCATGTCCTTCAGCATGTTCACAAGGCCAATCAGGGTGCCAATCATGCCAAAGCCCGGGGCAAACGCGCCGCCCTGCTCCATAAAGCTTTTGCCCTCGCCGTGGCGCTCGTCCATCTTGTCCAGCTCGGCCTCCAAAAGGTCGTGCACCTTTTCAGGCTCCACGCTGTCCACCACCAGCATAAGGCTGCTGCGCAAAAAGGCGTCCTCGGCTTCGGCCAGCTTGTCCTCCAGGCTTAAAAGGCCCTTCACACGCGCTTCCTTTGCAAATTCCACCACCTGGGCAATGTAGTCGCTGGGGTCATATTTATTCGGCAGCACGCAAATGGCCAGCCATTTGGGCAGCTTTGCCACCGATGAAAGCGGAAAGGCCACCAGCAGCGCCGCAAAACAGCCGCCCACCGTGATGGCCACGGAGGGGATGTCGATGAAGCTGTCGGTAAGGTTGCTAATGCGGAAGGGGCCCAACGCATCGAATTGCACCATGGCGCGTTCGTGCTTCGCCACTGCGGTTTCGTAGTCCTCCACGGCCTCTTCGTAGTCCTCGGGAATCATAAATTCCTCAACGGGCGGCACAGGCTCGCTGGGCGGGGTGGTAAAGGCAATGCCGAACACGATTAGGCCCAGTCCCAAAACCAGGCCCAAAACCGTCATGATATCGAATGCTTTTGAGCCACCTTTTTTCTTCTTAGGCTCTTTTTCTTCGTTCACAAATCGTCCCTCCTCAGCATCCCTTCAAACAAACTGCGCTTATACTGCACGGTGCGTGCAATCACCTCGTCGGCGCGCTCCCGCACAATATATATGTTGCCGTCTGTCAGGCGGATGGTGGTGTCGGGGTTTTCCTGGATGGTTTCAATCCAGTCGCAATTCAGCACAAACTCTTCCCGGTTCAGCTTTGTCAGTTTAATCAAGGCTGTCCTCCCAACCCAAATGATAAACAGAACCTTGTGTGGAACAGACGAGCGGGGATAGTTATTTCTGCTGCCGCGGGCACAATAAATGCGCTGGCGCAAAATTTGCAATATTACCGCGCATTTGCGCACAACCCATTCACTGTACCCGCGGCAGCGGCCAAAGCCGCTGCCGCGAAACTGCCTTATACCGGTTTGCTTTAGCGTTTCAGGTTAATCAGCTCTTCCAGCATAGTGTCGCTAACGGTAATGATGCGGCTGTTGGCCTGATAGCCGCGCTGGGTGGTAATCATGTCGGAGAATTCGCGCGAAAGGTCAACGTTGGAAAGCTCCAGCGTGCCGCCAACCAGCTGGCCGGCGCCGCCCTCGCCAGGGGCGCTTAAAATCACGTCGCCAGAGTTCTGGCTCTCGGTGAAGTTAGAGGAACCGGCCTGGTTCAAGCCGCCGGGGTTGGCAAAGGTGGCAAGGTCAATGCGGCCAATGATGATTTCGGTGCCAATGGAGTCTTTGCCGATGATGATGCCATTGGTGCCAATTTGGATGTCGGTCATGTCGGCCAGGCTTTGCTCGCCGCCAAGGGTGCCGCCGCGCAGGGCAAAGGCCGCGCCGGAAAGCCCCAAGTTGCGCGAGGGCCGCGAGGCGGCGGCGGTGCGGGTGCCCATTCTTGCCCACAAATCCTGCACGCTGGGCTCTGGCGAGCCATTCTGGATATTGAAGAACGATGCGCCGTTGGCCAAATCCGGGGCGGGGGCGGTGCCCGCAATGTCGTCGCCGTTGTTGTCGGTTTGGAAGGCGGCGGCAGGGGCGCCGCCGCCGGCATACGCGCCGGGAAGGTCTGGCCCGTCAAAGGCGAGCACCGGGTCGGCAACCACGCCCGCGGCCTTCGCGGTAAGGGTCATCGTTCCGGTTGCGGTGTCATAGGCCGCGGTGTAGGCAGCGCCGGCGTCGGCGTTGATAGCAGCTGCCAAACCGGTCATCTGGGCGTCTACGGTGGTGGCGCCCGCCGGCACGATGTAGTCAATGCCGTCGAAGGTCATGGTGCCGCCCACCGGCATTGCGGCGGTTGGCTTTGGGAAGGTGTACACCGCTTCGGTTCCGGCATCACCCTCGATGGCTTCGGTAAGCGTGGGCAGGGCGGGTGTGCCGTCGCCAAAGGCAAACACCGGTAAATTGCCGGCGGCCAACTGGCCGGGGTTAGTGGCGGTAAAGGCCAGGCGGCCGGTGGTGGGGTCAAAGCTGGCGCCGGTGTAGGCCCTGCTGCTCAGGTTGTTCAGGTACTGCGCAAAGGCAACCATTTGGGCGTTCAAATCGCCGGCCATCAAGTCGGTTACCACAAAGGGCGGGTTAGAGCCGTCTACAGAGATGGTGTTGCCAACGTTCAGGGGTGTGCCCACCGGCATGTTTACCTGGAACTGGGCCGGGGTGCCGTTGCCGCCCTTTTCCAGCTTCCACGCCGCGTTGATGTTGTTGAAGCTGGGGCGCGAGACCTCGATAAAGTCGTTGGCATCGCCGTCGATGTTCGTCAGCTTCAGCTTGCCGCTGGAGTTTTGGGCCTTGGTTACGCTGCCCTGGTAGGTTACGCCGTCAATCACCATGCGGAAGGTCCACTCGCCGTCGGTGGCGGGGTTGCCGGTGAAGTTGCCGGTGATAGAGGTCATAACGGGGGGCGGGTCTACGCTGCCGAAGGACTTGCCAAAGGTGTTGCCCACATTGCCGGTGGGGGTTATGCCGCCCCAGAAGGAAGCGTCCAGCCGAAGGCTGCCCTTTGTGATGTTGTAGTTGGTACTGCAAATTTCCTCGGCGGAAAGGGCATCGCCTATTCCAAGGGCGGCAAAGGGGTCCTCGGCGGGGTCGCCGGTATAGGTAACGGTAAAATTGCCCGCCACATGGGGCTGGCCGTTGTTGGCGGCTGTAATGGCCTCATTGATGGCATCGTTGAAATCGTTGATATTGCCGTATTGGTTTTGCGGGTTGAACTTGATGACGATGCCGGTGGTGGAAAGGGAAGCCACCACGTCATTGTCGGCCAGGGTGGGGTCGGTGGTAAAGCTAAGGTTCATGTTGCCATCGGGCGTGGGGTTTTGGGCGGTGATGGTGAACTGCTTGCCGTTGATTTCCTTCACCACGCTGGCGGGGGTGGGCGGCACGGCGTTCAGCACCACGCTAATGCGTTCCGACGCGGGCGCGCGGCCGGTGGGGTCGCCATTCACGCCCAGCACGTAGTTGCCCTGCATGTCTACCAGGTTGCCCGCGGCGTCGAAGCTGAGCATGCCCGCGCGGGTATAAAAGGTGTTGCCGGCAACGTCCTGCACCTGGAAGAAGCCCTCGCCGTCCACGGCAATGTCCATGGTTTGCTCGGTCATGGAGAAGGTGGAATTGCCCATCATAAGGTCTACACTGCCAACCTTGGAGCCATAGCCAACGGCGGAGGGGTTGATGCCGCCCTGTGCGCCGGTGGGCTGGCTGCTGCCGCGCAGCTGCTGGTAGTAAATATCGCGGAAGGTGGTGCGCCCGCTTTTAAAGCCATAGGTGTTAACGTTGGCAATGTTGTTGCCGATGGTGTCCATGCGGGTTTGGTGGCTGCGAAGGCCCGCTACACCGGAATACATGCTTCTAACCATATTCTCAATTCTCCTTTACTGATATTGCGCTGGTGAATTGATACCGTCAGTTTTGTTTGCAACAGGGGGCGCAAAAAAGCCCCTTGGATTCATCGGGAACCCTTCTGTCAGTCGGGGTTCCAAAGCTTCCTGCAATAGGGCCAGCTTATACGATGACGGTACCGTCTATGTTGGTAAATACGCTTCCTTTGGATGCCTCGCTGTCTACTGTGATAACCTTGCCCGCAAGCGCGTTCACGATGTAGGCGTCCTTGTCGATGAGGATGAGGGCGTCCCGCAGGCCTTTTTCCTGGGCCAGCTGCATTCCCTGGTTAAGGCGCTCCAGGTTCTGCCGGGATACATCTACGTTGCGTTCGGCCACACGGGAGACCGCGTGTTTGGAAAATGCTGTGTTGCTGCCCGTTTCCAATTGGTGCTTCAGCACGCTTAAAAAGGGTGTGCCAGAGATTGCGCCGCTGTGGCTTGTGCCGGTTTGCGGGCTTGGCGCCGTTTGCGGCGTGCCGGTTACAATGGGGCGGGGCAGGCTTGCCTGGTTAATGTGTGCCATGTTGCCTAACCTCCTTGTCGGGCATGGCGCAGGGCCACTATCCTTAATCGTCTGGTGTTTCTTCCGGGGGCTCTTCGGCAGGTGCTTCGCCGTCGGTAACAAGTGCTATGGACTGATAGAGGGACTCCTCACCGGCTTTGTTGCGCACAATCACGTTCACATAATACTCTGTGCCCGGTTTCAGCCCGCTAATCTCAATTTGGTTGTCTGTAATGTCGTCGGCTTCCAGCGTGGCTTTTTTCACGCCGCTCAGGCTGTTCATGTCATGGTCGGGGTCGGTGGTGTAGTACACGCTGTAGCTCAGCTCGTCGTCGGCAGATTCTTTCGGGGGATCCCACCGCAGCTTGGCGCTGTTTTCGGTTGTTCCCGTAATAATCGGCGACATCTTGCCGGCTTCGTTCAGTTCGCCCTGTGTTACGCCGCGGGTTGGGTCGGCAATGCTCATAATCTGGCTCAATTCATACTGCTTGCCGTTCACCGTAATGGTGTAGCCGTCGCCCGTAATGTTCACACTGCTGACGATGCCGCTGTCCTTGCTTACCGAGCCGCCAACGCCAAGGCTTGCCACGGTTACGTTTTTGCCCACAAGGCCGGCCACGTAGCTGTTTTGGGAATAGTGGCTCAACTCTTGCATAGACTGCATGGTGGCAAACTGGGCCATTTGGGTAATGTACTGGGTGTCGTCCACCGGGTTCATGAAATCTTGGTTGGACAGCTGGGCCACCATCAGGTTCAGGAAGTCGTCCACCTTCACGCCCTTGTCCTTCTCGCTCTCGTAAGGGGTGTTCACATGCACGCCGTTGTACACCGAGCCATTGCTTTCCACACGTGGATTACTCATCGTTTTATCTCCTTTCCGTCAAAGCTTGTTAGATGTAGGCATCCAGGGCGCTTTGGGGCGCCGCTGCCACCGGCTGTGCCACAGGGGCCTCGCCGGCCTGAAGGTCTTCGTCGCCATAATAGGCGGCGCCGTGCATTTCCTGCCATGTGCGCTGGTGCTGGCCGCCGAACTGCTGGCCGCCCGTTTCCATTTGGAACTGCTGCTGTGTAACGATGGACTGTACTTCTACCCGCAGGGGACGCAGGCTTTGCTGCAGCTGTGCCATGTCGCCCGCCAGCATACGCTGTGTTTCGGGGTTTTTAGCAATGATGCTGAGGGTGAAGCCGCCGTTTTCGGTCTTGCGCATTTCAAGGGTCACTTCGCCCAAATCTTCGGGGTTCAGCTTCACCACAAGCCGCTCCTGGCCATTTTCAATGCCGCGCGCCACGGCCTGTTGCAGCTGGGCCGGTACGCTTTGCTGTGCGCCGCGCATTTGTTCGGCCGCCCGCACAATGTCCGAGGTTTGAACCCGGCCGCTCAAATCGACGCCGTCCACCTGCTTTTGCAGCTCGTCCACGTCCACGCTTGGGGTTTCGCCATCGCTTGCGGGCATTTGCTCCTTCACCGCGCGCACCGCGCCGGCAAAGCTGCCCTGGGCCTGCCCGGTTTGCAGCATTTGGGAAAGCTGCTGTGCGTTGGCCTGCGTTTGCGCGCCGCCTGCCTGCACCTGCACTTCGTCGGTGGGGGTGGCCTGCTGCGCCTGCGCCGTGGTTATTTCCGCTGCCGCTTCCGCCGGGATAGCACTTACCGGAACGGTGCTTTGCGGGACGCTTGCCTGCCCACCGGCGTTTGGCTGCTGTGCGGCCTGGGCTACGCTGGCAAATTGCTGCTGCGCTGTGCTTGCCGCGCTTGCACCCTGTGGTAAAACCTCCGGCGAGGCCTGCGGCTGCGCGCTTTGCTGAACCTGCGTGTTTTGCTGGCTTTGCCGCCCGGCGCTTGCGCTTTGCCCGGCAAAAATCTCCATCAGCCTTTGCGGGCCGGTTTCTAGCATCGCCTGCAGTGCCGCCTCGCCTCCGCCGGCCGTAAGGGCCTGGGCCGCGCTGCTTGTGCCTGCCACAGAGAACACCGGAACCAAATTGCCAATGACGGCCAAAGCTTCCTGGCCTGCCATAGCGGCGCCTTCTTCGTCCAGCATGTCGCGCAGGCGGTCCTGAATTTGCTTCACAAGGGCCGCCATGTCGGCGCTTTGGGCGTTTTCGCCTTGCGTGCCGTCCATTTGCTGCAGCAGCTGGGCCAGCACCGGGTCGGTCACCAGGGGTTTGTCGGCCTGGGTCATGTCGTGCAGGGTTTGCATCAGCATTTGAGACTGCACGTCCTGCCAGGTTAGCCCGCCGGTCATGCTGGAGAGAAGCGCGGCGTAGTTCACCGTACCGTCGGCGTTTATCGCCGCCATGCCGCTGTTCATCCCCATCATCGAGGACAGCATTCCGGCAAAATCTGTTCCGCCGCTGTTCAGGCTGTCGGCGCTGCTTTGGGAATTCAGGCTTTGCACCGTCTGCATGTTCATAATGGCACTAATTGCGCTTGCATCCATTTTGTTTGCCTCCTTTCTTTAATATTTACGTCATTTACGTGCCTGTATACAAACCCCAAAAAGGGGATTTGCAGCTTCTTGAATGCGGCCTTTAGCCCTGGGCCGCGCGGCGTTCCTCTTCCGCTTCTTCCCGTTGGTCTTGTGCGTAGCGGGCGCTCACCAGTTCCAAAATGCGCTCGCGTTCCTCGCGGGCCGTCTCCATCTGGTACTCTTCCCACTGCGTTTCGCGCAGCTTTTCCAGGCTTTGCACCTCTTTGTCCAGTTCAATAACCACTTGCAGCTGCTTTTCAATGGCCACGTCCATGCGGGCCAGGTCAATGTCAAACTGCTGCAGCAGCTTGTCGGCATTATCGCGGTGGAAGGACATCTGCCGCACCTCGTCCATGCTCACGCCTTCCGTGGCGGCCTTCTGGCGGAAATCGGCGTCCATTTGGTACATCTGGGCTTCGGCGGCATTCCGCCGCTGCTCCAGGGCAAGGCGCTCGGCCCGCATATGGGCCAGTACATTGCGTTCCCGCTCATACATGGTTGTTTTGAAGCCCAACATGCGCTGCAGGGAAAAGGCGAATCGCTTCATTGGCGGGGGCCCTCCGTTCAAAACCTGCTTACTTGGCTGTGTTGATGAGCAGCTGCCGGGTCTCCTCCAAGGTAAATTTCTCTTCCACCTGCTGCTTTAGCACGCCGTTGATGGCGTCGATGTGGGCAATGGCGGCGTCCAGTTCGGGGTTGGTGCCGCTTTTATAGGCGCCGATGGAAATCAAATCGACATTGGCGTCGTAGGCGGCCAGCCAGTTGCGCAGCTTGCCCGCCGCGGTTTTCATGTCCGGGTCGGCAATGTCGTTCATCAGGCGGCTGATGCTGGCCAAAACATCAATGGCGGGGAAGTGGTTCTTCTGGGCCATTTTGCGGCTCAGCATCACGTGGCCGTCAATAATGCTGCGCACGGTGTCAGCCACGGGCTCGTTCATGTCGTCGCCCTCCACCAGCACGGTGTAAATGCCGGTGATGGAGCCTTTTTCAAACTTGCCGCTGCGCTCTAAAAGCTTTGGCAGGGTGGTGTAGATGGAAGGTGTGTAGCCGCGCGCCACGGGCGGTTCGCCAATGGCAAGCCCAATATCGCGCTGGGCCATGCAAAAACGGGTGATGGAGTCCATCATGAGCAGAACATCCTTGCCTTGGTCGCGGAAATACTCGGCCACGGCGGTGGCGCTCATGGCACATTTGTTGCGCAGCATGGCGGGCTGGTCGCTTGTGGCGCAAACCACCACGCTGCGGGCCTTGCCCTCCTCGCCCAAATCGCGTTCCAAAAACTCCACCACTTCACGGCCACGTTCGCCCACCAGGGCAATCACGTTCACGTCGGCCTTCACATTGCGGGCCAGCATGCCCATCAGCGTACTTTTGCCCACGCCCGAACCGGCGAAAATGCCCATGCGCTGGCCTTTGCCAATGGTGAGGAAACCGTCGATGGCCTTGACGCCCATTTCAATGGGGGTGTCGATGCGGGGGCGCTCCATGGGGTTGGAGGCTTCGCCCACCGCCGAGTAGCGGACGCCATGGTCGGGAATGGGCGGCCCGCCATCGATAGGGCGGCCAAGCGCGTCGATGGTGCGGCCAACCAATTCGCCGCACACATTTACGGAAAGCTTGGTGCCAGTGTTCACCACGGTTGCGCCGTAGCCAATGCCCTCGGTGTCCTCGTAGGGCATCAGCAGCACTTTGCTCTCTTTAAAGCCAACAACCTCAGACAAAACACTGCGCCCGTCGGCCAATGTAATGCGGCAAACATCGCCAATATTGCTGGCCGGGCCGGTGGATTCCACCGTCATGCCCACAATCTTATCAATCTTGCCCATGTGGGTGTATAAATCGTCAAAATTCAGCATGGATGCCAGTGCAGGGCTGTTGATCAGGCCTCACTTCCTTCCCATAAAAAAGCGTGCCTTCAAGGAATTTGGGGGACAGTCAAAACCCGGCACACATGCTAAATTTCTTAATACTGTATTATACCATGCTTTAATGAAAAAAGCACGTAAAGTTGGCCACGATGGCATAACTTGCAGGAAAACCGCAGTTGGGAACATTTAGAAAGCAATGCGCACAATTTTCCAGATGCTTCAGGTGCCCGCCTGGGCAAAATAATCGCGCAGGTTTGCCAATTGTGTGTGCAGGGAAGCATCTACCACACCGGAGGGGGTTTCCACGTGCACCGTCCCGCTTTCGGCTGGAATGGGGCCGACGGTAACAGAACCGTCCCCTTCATACAGGGCGGTAAGGCGGTCTATCAGGCGCACCATTTCCTGTGCCACCTCAATGCGAACCCAAGGCTCGCTTCGCACGCTTTGCACCGCTTTTTTCACCATTTCCAGCATCTCGGTGTCATCATCCGCCACCTTCTTGGCCATTACCTTGGAGGCAATCTCAATGGCAAGCCAGCGCAGCTGCTGTTCGTACTCGGCTTCAAACCCGGCGCGTTCGCCCTCGAACGCGGCGATGGCCTGCTCCAGCTGGGCGGCGCTTTGGCGCACGGTGTCCATCGCCTCGGCCATGCCCACGCGGCGGCCCTCTTCGGCGGCGTTTTGGCGAATGTGCTCCGCCTCGTATTGAATCTCCGCCAGTTTTTCCTGCTTTTGGGATTCGGCCTTGTGCACCGCGTCTTCCAAGATGCGCCCGGCCTCTGCCATGGCGGCCTGCAGCACCTCCTCTTGCAAGGGCGATACCAGCGGCGAAGCCTCTTCCAGAATTTCCGTATCATACGCGTCCAGCGGCGGGCCGTCGGCCAGGGGCGTTTTGGGTGGTATCTTTCCCGGCGCCAGTGGCAGCGCATCTTTGATTTTCACTACCTCGTCGGAAAGCTTGAGACCGCCGCTGCGCATAATTTTAGGCAATGTCCTCATCCTTTCCGCCGTATCCGGCAAATTTTTGCGCGCAAAGTCAGGGCGTGTTCAATAATTATCCACAAAGGCGTATCGTCAACTGCAAGCTAGGCAATAACTTCGTCCTTGCCGCCCTTGCTGATAACCAGCTCGCCCTCTTCCTCCAGGCGGCGGATGGTATCCACAATACGCTGCTGGGCCTCTTCCACGTCCTTCATGCGCACGTTGTGCAGGTATTCCATGTCGCTGGCAATGGTCTCCTGGCTGCGCTTGGACATATTCTGGAAAATAACGCGGGATACCTCGGCGTTGCCGGCCTTCAGGGCCACGGCCAAATCCTTGGTGTCGATATCGCGCAGGAAGCGTTGGATGGAGATGTCGTCCAGGTACACAATGTCCTCGAAAACGAACATCAGCTTGCGGATGTTTTCGGCAAGCTCGGGATCCTTCACGCCCAAATCGTCGAAGATTTGCTTCTCGGTAGAACGGTCCACATTGTTCATAATCTCGGCCACATAGGGCACGCCGCCCAG
>QMCE01002565.1_pt1 | contig 13186 bp, 13 predicted proteins | sample 1821851 | NCBI WGS metagenome assembly QMCE01 (sample SAMN09453174, study PRJNA476694) | Termite gut metagenome, whole genome shotgun sequencing project. | isolation source: worker | host: Odontotermes sp. | place: South Africa:Pretoria | collected 2016-01-28 | reverse complement strand
CCTTTGGCCCGGAACTTTTCCGGCTACGAGCCGCGCTCCGGCCAATTGGCCATGTCGCTCGACGTGGCCCGCGCCTTTCAGGAAGACGATTTCGCCCTGATCGAGGCCGGAACCGGCACGGGCAAAACTTTGGCCTATCTCCTGCCCGCCCTCATGAGCGGAAAAAAAACCATCGTCTCCACCGGCCTCAAAAATTTGCAGGATCAGATTTTTGAAAAGGATCTGCCCTTCATCCGCGAATTTTTCGGCGACAATTTCAAGGCCGCGCGTCTCAAGGGCCGCGAAAATTACCTCTGCCTCCACTTCCTGAAAAAAGCCCTGGCGCAGACGGTCCTTTTTCCCGAGGAGGCGAGCGAACTTTTACGAAAAATCGCCGATTTGGCGCCCCAAACCAAGCATGGCGACCGGGCCGAATTCGTTTTTCTGGATGAGGATTCGCGCCTGTGGCCGGAAGTTTCGGCCCAGGCCGCGCGCTGTTTGGGCTCCAAATGCCCGGATTTTTCCGGCTGCTATTTGTGGAAGGCCCGGCGGGAGGCCGCCGCCGCCGATCTCGTCCTCATCAATCACCATCTTTTCATGGCCGATCTGGCCGTAAGGGCCGGCGGCTACGGCGAGGTTCTGCCGGAATGGGAAGCGGCGGTTTTCGACGAGGCCCACCTGTTGGAGGAGGCGGCCACCAGCTATTTCGGAAAAAGTTTGAGCGGCTGGAGTTTGGCTCTTTTGAAGCGGGAACTTCTGCGCCTCGTCGCGCTACCGGCCTTTTCCGGCGACGCTTCTTTGACCAGGGCCGTAGAGGTTTGGGGCCGCGAGGCGGACGCTTTCAACAATTTTTACCGCGAACCTGGCGAGGTGGAGCTGTGGCGGGAGGGCGACCGGGAAGCCCGGGCTTTTCGCGATTTCCTGGAAAAATTTCATCACGAGACCCTGGCCCTGGCCAATCGTTTCAAAATGCCGGCGCGGGACAATGACGAAGCTGTCCCTATCTTGGCCCGCCTTTCGGAAACGGCTGATGCCGTTTCATTCATCGCCCAGGGCGACGACCGCGAATATGTTTACCAGGCCGAGCGCAAGGGCTCGCGCCTGGCCGTTTCCGCCCAGCCCATACGCGTCTCCCGCCAGCTGGCCGAAGGCTTCATAAACAGCGGGCGCACCCTGGTTTTCACCTCCGCCACCCTTGGTTCGGGGGGCGATTTTTCCTATTTCAAGGAGAAAATTGGCCTGTGGCCGGAAATTTCCGGGCTCTCCATTGAATCGCCCTTTGATTACAGGGGCCGCACTTTGGCCTATCTGCCCACGAACCTGCCCCAGCCTTCCGACAGCCGCTTCCCGGAAGCGGCGGCCCTGGAAATAGAAGGCCTGATAAATCTTTCGCGGGGGCGGGCCCTGGTTCTTTTCACATCGTATAAAAACATGAATTACGTGGCCGGGCGCTTACGGGAGCGTGTCAAGTGGCCGCTTCTGGTGCAGGGCCAGATGGGGCGGGGCGCGATTTTGGCGGAGTTTAAGAGCCGAACCTCTTCCGTGCTTCTGGCCACCCACAGCTTTTGGCAGGGCGTGGACGTGCCGGGGGAAAGTTTATCGGCCGTCGTCATCGAAAAATTGCCTTTCCCGAGGCCGGACCGCCCCCTGGTCAAGGCCCGCTCCCGCCTTCTGGAAGAAGAGGGCCGCGACCCATTCATGGAGTATTACCTCCCCGAAGCGGCCCTGACTTTGAAGCAGGGCTTGGGGCGCCTCATGCGCAGCGCCCGCGACCAGGGGCTTTTGGCCATTTTGGACGTGCGGCTTCTGAAAAAAGGCTACGGCAAAAAAATTCTGAAAACCCTGCCGCCCAGCCGGACGACTTCGGATATAAATGAGGTGGCCGATTTCCTGAAACATATCTAACGGACAGCTCATTGTCAAATCACGTAGTTGACGGCGAATTGGCATTATTGACGAAAAAGAAAATCAGGCCGTTCGGCCTTCCCGCGCCTCACCTTCAGATCGTCCCAGGCCTTGGCCAGGCGATCCTGTTCGGCCCGCTCCGCGTTCTCCGGGGCCTCATAAAGAAAAAAGTTCAAATCCGGGGCCGTTTCTGGTAAACTGACAAAATGTTATTATGCGGGTGTGTTCCGCCCGCGCATCCATAAAAGAATCTTTTTTAAGTAGGGCCGCCCGCGCGGCTGGAGGAAAACATGCAGTATTCCGTTACGTTCAGGCACATGGAAGCTTCCGATCACCTCAAAGAATATGGCCGCGAAAAACTCTTGCGGCTGGAAAAATACCTGGATGCGGTCATTGACGCGGAAGTGGTCATGACCGTCGAAAAATTCCGCCACAAAGCCGAAGTGCTCGTCACCAGCGACGGCCTGAAAATAAAAGCCGAAGAAGAAACGGAAGACATGTATTCCGCCCTGGACATGGTGGTGGACAAGCTGGAAAAGCAAATCAAAAGACGCCGCGAAAAACAGAAATCCCACAAGGCCGCGCCGGGCAAAAAATCCGCCGCCTCAGACAGCCGCGAAGCGGCGGATTATGACGACGACGACGTGCCGATAATCGATCGCCAGGTGAGCCTCACGCCGGAGAAGATGACGGTGGCGGAGGCGGCGGCCCGTCTGGCCAAGGGCTCGGGCAACATGGTGGTTTTCGTGAACGGCGACGACGGGGCCCTCTCCATTTTGCGCCAGTTGCCTGGCGGCCAGTTGGAACTGGCGGCGGTGAAATTATAGGATTTGGATTTGCGCCTTAGCGACTATATAAGCCGGGAGGACATCCTCACCGGCTTCGAGGCCCCGGACAAGGCCGGGGCCCTGGAAAAGCTCTGCTGTTTCGCGGCGGAACGGCGCGGTCTTTCAGGCGCCTCCCTCCTCCGCGTGGTGATGGAGCGCGAGGCTATGGGTTCGACGGGCATAGGCTCCAAAGTGGCCCTGCCCCACGGCAAAAGCCCGGACGTCACAAGGCCCCTTCTGGTTTTGGCCGTCTCCGCAAAGGGAGTTGATTTCGACAGCCTGGACCTCAATCCGGTTCAGCTTTTCGTTCTTCTGATAACCCCGGCCAAAGGCGGCGCCTGGGAGCATCTGCAAATCCTGGCTCGCCTGGGGGGCATGTTCAAATCAGAGGAAAGCGTGCGGGATTTTCTGGAAGCCGAAAGCCCGAAAGAGATCTTCGAACTCATTTTAAGGCGGGAATGAACCAATTAGTCACAGGCCGTCTGGTCATCGTCACCGGCCTTTCGGGCTCCGGCAAATCCACCGCCCTGAAAGCCCTGGAAGACATCGGCTATCTGACCATCGACAATCTGCCCGTGGTTTTATTGCCGAAATTTCTGGCCATACGCAAGGAAAGCGGGGGCTACATCCGCATGGCCGTGGGCATGGACGCGCGGGAGCCGGAACTGGCGACCCATTTTGAAAGCGTCTACGGCGAAGCCCGCGAAATGGGCTATGAGCTGTCGCTTCTGTTTCTGGAGGCCACGGACAACAGCCTGGTAAATCGTTTTTCGGAAACCCGCCGCCCCCACCACCTGGCCAAGGGCGGCGACATTCTTTCGGCCATAAAATCCGAGCGCGAATACCTGGCGCCCCTGCGCCGCCTGGCGGACGACGTCATTGATTCCAGTTCGCTGAAGGCCCCGGCCTTGAGGGAAATGGTCATAGAACGCTTCACCCACGCGGGGGAAAAGCCGGAAATGGCGGTGGAGGTTTTGTCCTTCGGCTTTAAAAACGGCCTGCCGCCGGAAGCCGATCTCATGGTGGACGTGCGCTTCCTGCCCAATCCATTTTATCTGGAAAAGCTCAGGAACCTCGACGGCCGCGACGGGCCGGTCATGGATTACGTGCTTTCCGCGCCGGAAACCAGAGGCTTTCTGGAACGCTTCATTGAAATGCTGCGCTATCTTCTGCCCCTGTACCGCAAAGAGGGCAAGTCCTATCTCACCATTGCCGTGGGCTGCACGGGCGGCCAGCACCGCAGCGTGGCCGTGGCCGCCTTCCTGTGGGAAGAGATGAAAAAATTCATGGGCATGGGGCCGCTGCATCTGCGGCACCGCGATTTGCCCGGCATAAAAGGATAAAGCGGATTAATCATGATCGGCATAGTAATCGTAACCCACGGCCTTTTGGGCCAGGAACTTCTGAAGACGGCGGAATTCATCGTCGGCAGTCTGGACGCCTGCGCCGCCGTTTCCATCGACGGGGTCAAGGGGCCGGATTCCCTGCGAAATTCCATCGGCGACGCCATGAAGAGCGTCAACCGGGGCCGGGGCATCCTGGTTCTAACCGACATGTTCGGCGGCACCCCTTCCAACCTGAGCCTGTCTTTTTTGGAAAAGGATAAAATAGAGGTTTTGACCGGGGTGAACCTGCCCATGCTCCTCAAGGCCGCGCAGCTGCGCGGGCAGGCCCTCTCCGAGGCGGCCCAGACCATCAGCGACTACGCCCGCAACAGCATCACCGTGGCCGGGGAACTCCTGGGCGGCGGCGTATGAAAGGTGACTGGCCATGACCCTGGTATGGACTCGCATAGATCAAAAACTGATTCACGGTCAAATCGCCCTGGCCTGGACCCCTCACCTGAAAATAGACGCCATCGTGGTGGCCGACAAGGAAACGCGGGCCAACCCGCGCGGCCAGCTTTTCATGCAAATGGGCCTGCCCCCGGAAATTCGGGCCACTTTTTTCGTCGAGCCCGCCGCCCTGGAAGAGACTTTGGCCAGCAAAGACCTGGAGGGACGCCGGGTTCTGCTTTTGTTCAAGGACATGGCGGGTCTCTTCGAGGCCGTGACCGCCGGCCTTTCCATAAGGCAGCTTAACCTCGGCTATCACGCCTTCGGCGGCGCCCCTGAAGCGGCCGTTCGCCTGGGGCAAAGCTTCTACCTGGGCGAGGACGATTTGAAAAATCTGGCCGGCCTCCACGCCGGCGGACTGGAAATAACCATTCAAAGCATCCCGACAGACAAGGCCGTCCGCTGGTCGCCGGATTCGCGACATCATGCTTAATCTTCTAAGCCCCATATTCCTGGGCGCCCTTCTGAATCTGGACCGGCAGATAATAGGTCCCTTCATGCTGAATCGCCCCCTGGTGGCCGGCCTTCTGGCGGGCTTCCTCATCGGCGACGTTGAAAAAGGCGTGTGGCTGGGGCTTTCGGTGGAGCTTCTGTGGCTGGGCTCCGTCCCCCTGGGCGGCGCCATAAGCCCCAATTCCGGCCTGGCCGTCACGGCGGCCCTGGCCTCCTGGCTCTGGCACGGACTCTTCACCTTCCCCGGCGCCTTTCCCGCGCCTGGGACGGCGGGCGACTGGCGGACCCAGGCCGTCTTAACGCTCCTCTTCGTCACCGTGCCCGTTTGGGCCAAAATTTTCACCCTGGCGGACCTGGCCGCCCGCCTGGCCGTGCCCAAACAGGTGGAGGCGGCCAGGGCCGACCTTATGGCCGGGCGCGAGCCGCATTTTTTCCGCCGCAACTTCATGGGCGTAATAATCAATTTCGCGGGCGGACTTCTGGCCCTTCTCATCGCCGTGCCCGCCAACATGTTCTTTCTTAAGCTCATGGCCATGTTCGCGCCCGCCGGCCTTTTGGAAATACTGGCCGCCTCTTTCGGCTTCATCCCCTTTCTGGGGCTTTTCGGCATGGCCGTCCTGTGCGAAACGAAAGCCCTGACCCACTATTTCGCGGGGCTTTTGGCCGGCCTTCTGGTTTTGAGCGCGATTTGAAATGACGGAGGGCGGCGGGCATCTGACGCGGCTGACCGAAGCCGATCTTCCGGCCATTTTGGCCCTGGAAGAGGCTTCTTTCTCCCAGCCCTGGACGCGCGAAAATTTCCTGGGCGAATTGCGCCGCCGGGTGACCGTGGCCATAGGCCTGAAACAGGACGGCTTTTTGCTGGCCCACTGCTTTTTCTGGCTCATCGCCCCGGAAATACACCTTTTGAACGTGGCTGTTTCCCCCGCTTTCCGGGGGCGGGGGCTGGCCCGGCGCCTGATTTCCGCCATGCTGGGCATGGGCCGCAAAGCCGGGGCGGACACCGTGTTTCTGGAAGTCAGGCGCGGCAACATGGCGGCCCTGGGGCTCTACCGCTCCTTCGGCTTCAGGGAGGCCGGAATCAGGCCCGACTACTATGAAGACGGCGAAGACGCTTTAATGATGACCCTGGAGCTGTGACGGCAGCAATTCTCAAAGCAAAAGGTCGAGCGCAGCGAGACGGAGCGAAGCGACTTGAAATGCCGCCAAATCACGTCTCAATCGGGCAAAAATGACACTTTTTGCCCGACTTGCCAGAGCTGAGACGAAGGAAAAATCTATAATGAGAATCGCTTTGATGGAGATGGAATGGCCGACACCATACTGATAGTTGACGACGAAAAAGATATCCGGCTCACGGTGGGCGGCCTTCTGGGCGACGAGGGCTATCTGGTGGCCCAGGCCTCTTCCGCGCCGGAAGCCTTGGAGCGCATAGACGAATCAGTGCCGGAGGCGGTCATCCTGGACTTGTGGATGCGCAACGCGGAGGAAGGCTTCGACGTTCTGACCCATATCCGCGAGGAATATCCCCAACTGCCGGTGGTGGTCATTTCCGGCCACGGCAACATCCAGACGGCGGTGAAGGCCGTGAAAATGGGGGCCTTCGACTACATTGAAAAGCCCCTTTCCGCCGACAAGCTCCTCTTGACCCTGGAAAGGGCCCTGAAATTCAGGCGGCTTTCGGCTGAAAACCAGATTTTGAAAACCAGGCCCAACGGCGGCTCCAACATGGTGGGGAACAGCCCGGCTCTCCTGGAACTTATGGAGAAAATCAAAATGGTGGCCCCCACCCCGGCCTCCGTCCTCATCACCGGCGAAAACGGGGTGGGCAAGGAATTGGCGGCCCGAACGCTCCACCAGCTCTCTCAGAGGGCCGACCGCCCCATGATAGAAGTCAACTGCGCGGCCATTCCCGAAGAGCTGGTGGAAAGCGAACTTTTCGGCCATGAAAAGGGAGCCTTCACCGGCGCCCTGGCCAGAAAGCAGGGCCGCTTCGATCAGGCCAACAATTCCACGCTTTTTCTGGATGAAATCGGCGACATGAGCCTCAAAGCCCAGGCCAAGGTTCTGCGCATACTGCAGGAGCAGAAATTCGAGCGGGTGGGCGGGGTCAAGACCATCAGCGTGGACGTGCGCGTGATTGCCGCCAGCAATAAAAATCTGGAAGAGGAAATCGGGCGCGGCGCCTTCCGCCAGGATTTGTACTATCGCCTGAACGTGGTGCCGCTTAGGGTGCCGCCCTTGCGGGAGCGGCGGGAGGACATTCCCGAACTGGCCAGAAGCTTCATCAGCCAGTACACCAAAAACAACAACCTGGGACCCAAAATGATCTCGGAGGCCATGATGGCCGAACTGGTGGCGCGGCCCTGGCCGGGCAACGTGCGGGAACTGAAAAACACGGTGGAGCGTCTGGCCATCATGACGGCCGGCGAACTGATAGACCGGGACCCCTCCTCGCCAGCCGCCCCGCGCCCGGAAGCCGCGCCCGCCGCCGCGCCCCGCTCCGGCGGCGGCGACGCCTACATGGACCTGCCCTACCGCGAGGCCAAGGCCGAATTCGAGCGCATTTATCTCAAGCGGCAGCTTGAGGCCCACGACAACAACATAACCCAGACCGCCGAATATATAGATATGGACAGAACCAGTCTGCACAAGAAACTGAAAGCTCTGGGTTTTTCAGCCAGGGAGCGATAGTGTGAAGCTCTAGCGCCAGGGCTTCGCCTCGCGACTAGACGAAGGAAAAATACAGCCCAATGTCAATCGACGAAAAATTGGTGGAAATTTATGACAAGCTGGAACAGGCGGGCATAACCCTGTGGCCGGTTCAGGCCACGGCCCTCTCCTATTATTGCGTTCTGGGCGTGGTGCCCTTTCTGGCCCTGTGTTTCGCCATCGCCAAAAGCTTCGGCCTGGAAGACGCCCTCCTGAACGCCATCAATTCCTATTTCGCCACCTTCGAGGGCCAAGGCGCGATTTTGGCCCAGCTCCGAAGTTTCGCCGACAACCTCATCAACAATTATTCGGGCAGCCTCATGGCCTTCGTGGCCCTGGCCCTCATTTTCTGGTCCGGCTACCGCATCCTGGTTCTCCTGGAAATGGTTTTCGGAACCATCTTCGGCTATCACCCGCCCCGCAGCCCCATCCGCAAGGTGGTGGATTATTTCGCGATCATGGTCATCATGCCCCTCCTGCTCGTGGCCGCCGGCGGCGTGAACATTTATTTGACCGGCCTTTCCAGCGCCAGCTGGCAGATCCCCCTGGACATAGATCTGGATCGCTTCTGGTCCGCCCTGATCATAATGTCGCCCTATATTCTGTGGTGGCTCGTCATGAGCTGGGCCTACGCCTATTTCAGCCGGGGGCTGGCCCGCTGGCGGGAACGCCTCATCGGCGGCTTCATCGCCGGCCTCGCCTTCCAGCTTTTTCAGACCTTCTATCTGAAAATAATGTTCGCCCTTTCCAGCTACAACGCCATTTACGGCAGCTTCGCGGCCATTCCCCTCTTCATGATCTGGCTCTACACCGGCTGGGTCATCGTATTGGGCGGCGGCGAGGTCACCCGCCGCTTTTCCGACCTCTTCGCGACGGGCCGCTATTTCTTCAGCCTGCCGGAACCGGCCACCTGGCGCAACACCGTGCTCCTGGCCGTGGAAGTCATGCACGTCATTATCGCCAATTACGAGGCCAGCCCCAAGGGAGGCGCCACCACCTTCCGCGACCTGTCCCGGAAAACGTCCTCTCCCATGCCCTCCCTGGGCCAGGTCATAAACCGGCTCCTGGCCGTGGGCCTCATCGCCCGCGTTTCCGCCGGCGGCGCAAGCGAGGGACCCCGCTTCATACCCGCGCGTTCTCCAGAACAGTTGAACGACGAACTTATATATGAGGCCCTGGAGACAGGGCTCATGGAAGTTATTTAAGTAAGGACTGATTAATGGTCTTTTTGCCCGCTGGCCTTGTTGCTCACGTTTTTTAATGCTCGAAATACGTCTAAGTATTCCTCCGCTTAAAAAACGCGAGGTGCCTAGCCAGCGAACAAAAATCCTCATTAATCCGCGTTTCTTTAAAAGGGAGCCGAACAATGAGTTCCAATGGAAAAGTGAAAGCCTATATTTTCCTGAACGGCGATTTTGAAAAGCCACTGCGCGACTGGCCTTCCATGCCCGGCGAGGGCGATCTCGTCCTGGCCGCCGACGGCGGAGGCCGCCACGCGCGCGCCTTGGGCTGGCCGCTTCATGCCCTGGTGGGCGACATGGATTCCCTGGAGCCGGCCCTTCAGGCGGAATTTGAAAATAAAGAGGTTGAAATCCACCGCCACCCGGCGGATAAGGACGAGACCGATTTCGAACTGGCCATGAAACTGGCCCGCCGCAAGGGTTATAACGACATGGAGGTTCTGGGGGCCCTGGGAGGCCGCTGGGACATGTGCTTCGGCAATCTTTTCCTGCCCCGCTCCTGCGCCTGGGGCAGCAGCCGCATACGTTTCCGCCACGGCGGCTGGAGTTTTTGGCTTATTTCCGGGCCGGCCGAATTCGTGGAAGAGGGGCGGCCGGAGGACCTCCTGTCGCTCCTGCCCGTGGGCGACGACGCGCGGGGGGTCTCCCTTTCCGGCTGTCAGTATCCGCTTTACGATGAAGTTTTGCGGGCCGGCTTCACGCGCGGCCTGAGCAACAAAATGACTTCCCCCATAGTGCGCCTGAAATTCGAATCCGGCGCGCTCCTCATCGCCCACAGGGCGGCGGAGGCGGAGGAATAGGGAAGGGTCTTGGGGCTGGCTTACCGGCTCTCGTTTTCGCCGCTTTCCGGCTCAGGCTCCGCCGCGTCCGGCTTCTTAACCGCCTGCCGGAAATTGGCCAAACCCTTGCCCAGGCCGCGCCCCAGTTCCGGCAATCTTTTGCCGCCAAAGATCACCAGCGCCAAAATCGCGATGATAATCAGCTCCCACGCGCCAATCCTGCCCATTTCAGCCTCCTTTTACCTATTTTGGGAAAAATGCGGATTAATGAGGATTTTTGTTCGCTGGCGAGGCGCGGACATTTTTTAAGCGGAGGAATATATGAAATATTTCGAGCGTGAAAAAATGTCCGCAACAAAGCCGGATGGCAAAAAGACCATTAATCGGTCATCAGTGTTTGAAGGCCCTCTGGCCGGTGAAGACCATAGCGGCCCGCGGCCTGGCCTGATTGACGGCCTCTATGCTCTCCCAGTCGCGCAGGGAACCGCCGGGATGGGCGACGGCGGAAACGCCCTGGCGCAGGGCCACGTCCACCCCGTCGCGAAAGGGGAAAAAAGCGTCGGAAACCATGACCGCGCCCATGAGACCGGCCCGGACCTCACGCGCGGCTTTGGCGATGTCGCGCAAAATTTCCTTGCCCGCCTCCTTCCTTTCCACCGCCAGCTCCAGTTCCTTATAGGGCCGGTGATGCAATTCCTGGGAAACGGAATCGCAGAAATTGCGATAGGCCTTGGCGATGGCCGCTTCCGCAATGCCCACCCGGTCCTGCCCGCCCGCGCCTATGGCCACCGTCACGCCGTCTTTCACGAAGAGCACGGAATTGGAGGTCACCCCCTGCTCCACGGCCCAGCCGAAAACCAAGTCGCTTAATTCGCGGGCCGTGGGCTTGCGCTGCGGCTCATACAGTTTGCCCTGGTGTTCGGCCCGGGCGGGCAGAAAATCCTTGGCCGAAAGTATGGCGTTTTGGGAGGATTGCTGAAGGATCAGGCCGCCGTCCATGAGGCTCTTTATGTCCAGAAAACGCTTCATGACCAGGCCTTGCAGGCGGTCGATATTTTTTATTTTGAACACGCGCAAATCTTTTTTGCGGGTCAGAATTTCCAGGGCGCCTTCCTCGAAATCAGGCGCGGCCACCACTTCCAGATAGCGTTTGCTCATGAGGGAAGCGGCGGATTTGTCCACCGGGCGGTTCAGTACGGCGGCCCCGCCGAAGGCGGCCACGCGATCGGCCTCCCAGGCCTTTTCAAAGGCCGAGCGGGCCGTGCGCCCCAGGGCCGCGCCCGAGGGGTTGTTGTGCTTGATGATGACCGCCGCCGGTTTTTCCGTCAGATAACGCAGAATGCCCAGGGCGGAATCCACGTCCGTGAGGTTGGTTTTGGAGGGGTGCTTGCCGCAGCCGTACATCATGTTGCGTCTCGGATCGCCTTCGGACAGGGCGGAGACCAGGGCGTCTTCGGGGCCGACGTATTGGAGGCCGGCCTGGTTCAGATGGCCGTTCACCAGGCGGTAGAGCGCGGCCTCCTGCCCCGGATTTTCGCCGTAGCGGAGACCGCTTTCCGTGGTCTCGCCCGCGCCCGACTGTATTTTATACAGTTCTTTGCGGTATATAAGGATATCGTCGCCGATTTTAAGGCTGATCTCCGGGGGGAAATGATCGTTCATGATTTGGCGATATTGTTCGCGGGCCATTGAAAGCCTCCAGAGTGGGAATTGGGCGTATTATACACCGAAAACGACGATTTTTCATTAATTTTATAGTCATTTACCTTCACTGTGTGTTATAAAATAATAGGCTTACGGCGTTTCAGCACGGAAAGGAGACGGCCATGAAGAAAATTCTGCTCCTCCTCTGCCTTGTTTTCCCCGCCGGTCTGGCCGCCCAAACGGAAAAACTCTCGCCTTACGAGCATGACCTTTACGGCGGCCAGCTGTGGAAAGTCCCCCGCGAGCCCTACCAAAGCCGCTACAAAGAGGAGGCCTTTAAAGCCAGGCTCCACGGGCTGCCCGAATCCGCCGTGAAGGACCGCTTTCAAAGCCGTATGGAATGGGAAAACGAACAGCATGACATAAGCGAACGCGCGGGAACTCCCTATAAGTCTCCACGCAAATGATGCATTTCATCAGGAATTTCAATATATGGACGATTCTAAAAAACTTCTGCAAAAAAATCTGGAAGAGTTCCTGGAAGAGGGACGCGAAAAGGAATTGGCCGAAATGCTTTCGGTCATGCACCCGGCGGACGTTGCGGAAGTCCTGAACCCCCTGGAGATGGACGACATCATCCGCGTCATCGCCCTCATGGAAGTGGAGCAGGCCTCCGACGTGCTGGTGGAAATGTCGGAAACCTCGCGCGACCAGGTGGCCGCCGAAATGCCCCTGGAAAAGCTGACCGAACTCGTGGCCGAAATGGATTCCGACGACGCCGCCGACATCGTGGCCGAACTGCCGGACGAGGACGCGGACAAGGTTTTAGCCGCCATTGAGAAGGAAGACGCGGAGGGCGTGCGCCGCCTTTTGATGTATCATGAGGAAACGGCCGGCGGCCTCATGCAGGTGGAACTGATTTCGGCCCATGAGGACGAAAGCGTGGCCGGCCTGGTGAGCCGCATTCGCGCTCTGGACGACGGGCGCGATTTCCATTTCATCTTCATTGTGGACGGCGCGGGGCGTCTCTCCGGGCAGGTGAACATGCGCCAATTACTTTTGGCCGGCCAGGATCAGACCATGAAAGAATTGATGGCCGCCCCGCCCCTCGTCGTGCGGGTGGACGAGGATCAGGAGGCCGTGGCCCAGGATTTCCAGAAATACGACGTGCAGTCGGCCCCGGTGGTGGACCAGGAGGGCCGTCTCCTGGGCCGCATCACGGTGGACGACATCATGGACGTCGTGCATGAGGAAATGGATCAGGACTTCTACCGCATGGCCGGTTCCTCGGAGGAGGAGGTCTATTCCAGCGGCTCTTTCAAAATCGCCACCCTGCGCCTCCCCTGGCTGCTCTTCAATCTGTGCGGCGGCTTCGTCACCAGCGCGATTTTGTCCTATTTCGAGGCCTCCTTCGCCAGCCTTTTGATACTGGTTCCTTTCGTGCCAATGGTCATGGGGCTTTCGGGGGCCGTGGGCTCCCAGGCCTCCACCATCACCGTGCGCGGCCTGGCTATGGGCCGCATAGCCGAAGGGCAGGTGGGCCAGGGCCTTTGGAAGGAAGTGCGGATATCGGGCGTGCTGGCCCTAACTTTGGGGATCATCATCGCCGGGGGAGCCGGATTTATGCATTCCGCCGCGCGCCTGGGGGCGGCGGTGGGCCTTTCCATACTCGCGGCCATCGTGGTCTCGACCCTTGTGGGAGCGGTGATTCCCCTCGTCTTCAAAGCCCTTAAAATCGATCCCGCCCTGGCCAGCGGCCCGGTGGTCACCTCCGTCAACGACATCGCCAGCCTCGTCATTTACATGTGCGT
>QMCE01001404.1_pt1 | contig 13198 bp, 4 predicted proteins | sample 1821851 | NCBI WGS metagenome assembly QMCE01 (sample SAMN09453174, study PRJNA476694) | Termite gut metagenome, whole genome shotgun sequencing project. | isolation source: worker | host: Odontotermes sp. | place: South Africa:Pretoria | collected 2016-01-28 | reverse complement strand
TGACGTCGAGGTCGGTGGGTTGGTTGGTGCCTACCTTGTCGGTCTCAGCCGCCCAAACAGGAGCCGAGAAATCCCAAGAAAGCGTCACTTCGCCGCCGACGACCACTTTGGCGATATTGAGTGTTGCTTCGCCGGCTTCGGAAGCGGCGAACTTGGTCGAAGTGGCGACAGGTTTGGCAACCACCGTGATCGGATATTCGCCCACGGGAAGGGCGGCGACTGTTGCGGCGTCGATGCCGAACGAAAGTTCGGTTTGTTCGACGGTTGCGCCACGGAATGTCACGTCATACGAAGCTGCGTTCTCGATGGCGCTCCACGAAGCGGTGACGGCTTGCGAAGTTCCCTCGTCGAGCTTGGTGGCGTCGAGCGCAACTGCCGGTTTTGCGAGGGTTATCAATGCGTCGTCGGGTTCGAGCGTGGTGAGCCATTCGACATTGGTGACGTTCATTGCTGCGCCTGCCACGATGTAGATCATGGTTTCGCCGCTGATGTCGCCCAGAGCGACGGCATGGGGTTCGCCGTCGGCTTTGAGGGCGTAGCTGTCTTCACCCACGAGCACCGAGTAGGTGGTGGCATTGCCATTCGAAGCGGTAACGCGAACGGTACCGATGTCGGCCACGCGGAAGCCCAGGGCGCCTGCGGTGGGAACGTTATCGTCGCCCACGACGCCTTTGGCGGTGAAGTTCGCACCTTCGCCCATCACGATATTGGTGGGTACTGCTGCCGTGGCGTAGAATTCGATATTTTCGATGATGGTGTTTGCCGACACGGTTTCGGTGTCGAACAGCGTTTTGGCCGTGAAGTCCCAAACGGTGTTCTCGGTCACGGTTTCGAGCTCTGTGGCGCGAATAACCACCGGTTCCGTTGCATTCCACCAACGCGGGTCGCCCACTTTGTTGGCCGAGATGGTCGGGTCGGTGAGGTAGAGTTTACCGCCGATCGAGTTGGTGCACGGGTCGGCAGCAAGTATGCCTCCTCCGGCAGTTGCCCACGCTTCCGAGAAAGGAACTCCGTCCTTCGACGCTGCGCCCGACACGAACCACCCTTCGCCGTAGTTGTAGTAGAAGTTCTTGTTGAATACGGGAGCGTAGCTGTCGGCGCTGTTACGCACGAGGCGCACGAACGGGCTGGAGCCTTCACTTTCGCTGAGTTCGTTGAGGAACAGACAGTTATTGACGGCAAGGGAAGTAGCTTCGGTCACCACGCGCACGGCGAATATACCTGCGTTGTTCGAGCTGGAGGCTGTTGCCGTCACGGCGTTGAACGTACAGTTGGTCACTTCGACCGTGCCGATCCTCGCGCTGTCGGAGACACGCAGGAAGGTACGCGCGGCGAAACTGAATGTCGAGTTGCGGATCACGATGGCGTCGGTGCGGCCGTTACGCATGTCGATGAAGTCGCCGCCGCCCGTTCCGAGAGGATTGATGTCGTGGGCATAAACCCCGTCGATCAGGAACGATGTGCAGTTCGACGCGGCGGTGTTCGCATAGTAGAGTTTCTGCGAGTAGTCGAATATCTCGCAGTTGACGAGTTCGTAGGCATCGAGTGCCGCCGAGGCGTTGTTTGCCAGCGTCGAGAGTGCATTCCTGTTGCCGTCGAGCACGAGGTCTTCGAGATGGAACACCGTACAACCTGCATCCAGATTGGGGCCGAAACCGACGACGGCCGGTTTTGCACCCGCAGCCGACGATTCGCCGATCATATAGAGGTCGTAGGTGATTGCCGGAACGGTCAGTCCGCTCAGGTCGTAAGGCGCGCCGTCGTTATAGGCCAACAGCAGTTTGAGCTCGCTTCCCGCCGTTGCACCCTGAAGGGCTGCGGAGAGTGCTTCTGCCGTTTCGATGCGCGTGGTGCCCGAGGTGTCGGGGCGGGTCCACGCGGTCACTGAGCCGCGACGGCCGCTCTTGCCGAATATCAGCGTGATCTGGTATTCGGTCACGGGTTCGAGGTCGGGAACGGTGAATTCACATCCTTCGATCGCTTCGTCGGTGAGTTCGAGGGTCACGGGGTCTCCTGCGGTGGAGACACGGGTCACCAACACCGAGTTGAGGTCCGATTTACCATCTACGTCGTCCCACGAAATGGTGACGGAGTTGGTGGTGCGCTCCGTCACGGCTGGGTTGAGCGAAGGTCGCACCGGATAGGTGGTGACGGGATCGACCAACTCGGCCCAACCCGACTCTTCCAAACTTTCGCTTCCGCCCTTCACACGGGCATAGTAATCGGTATCGACCTCAAGGTCGGTGACAATGTAGGGCACCTCGTCGGGAAGCACCGTGTAGGTGCCTTGAAGTTGGCTGTACCCCTCATCGGAGTAGACTTCGAGCGTATAGAAGTCGGCGTTGAGCATAACGCTCCACGAGAAGGCGACATCGGTACCCGTGGCAGGGTTCACCTCGGCAACGAAGTTGAGCGGGGTGAGCACCCTGTTGTAGGGTATGTCGGTGATCTCTGCGCCCGGGTCGTTACACGAGCCGACAAGGGCGCCGACCCCTGCGGCCATCAGGGCGAATAGTATTTTAAATCTGTTTTTCATAGCTTTCATGGTTTTTTTACCGGTCTCTTGTCTTAATAGCCGAAATCGTTTACGAGAGCGCCCTGCGACGCCGACAGGGTCTGTCCGAAGATGGGCCACACCGAACGGGGCCACGGGTCGTTGTAGTCATTCCTGTAGAAATAGTCATACTTGTACTCGCCTTTGGCAGCGCCGCTTGCGCTCCAGAACTTTTCGGTCGAGATGTATGTCTGTTCCATCCAGCCGTTGGGTTCGGTTTCGGAGTAGTCGGCGGGGGTGCGGCCTATTTCGTCGGCTTCCAAACCGAACACGACCACACGTCCGTTCGCTCCGCCTACCCTTCTCCAGTAGACGCTGTATTCCCTGTACTCGTGGCCGTTTTCGTTCGCTCCGTCGTTCACTTTATCTTCGGCAGCGGTATTATATGCGGCGTATGGGCCCGACATGCTGGCCAGGGCTATTACGTCGGCCCTTGCTTCGTCGAGTTTGGTCTTGAGCAATCCCCAACGGATGAGGTCGCTTTTGCGGACCATTTCGCCTGCGAGTTCCAGGGCGCGTTCGTCGATGATGGCCTTGATGATCGAACCTGCATTGGCGTGATCGTCGATGGCATAGTTGTCGTTATTGGCCGCGCTGCCTGCACCCAAGGCGTTCACATAGTTCGCAGCCATGGTTTCGTTGCCCGGATATGCACGCCTGCGCACTTCGCCCAAATACTCCTTGGCGCTCGTCAGGTCGCCCGTGTAAGCCGCACATTCGGCAGCCATCAACAACACGTCGGAGTAGCGCATCACGATCGGTTTGACCCCGCAGTCGTTACCTCCGTTATAGGGGGCGGCTATCTGCCAGTCGAAGCGGAATTTGGCCCAGTACCATGTATGTACACCGCTCACCATTTCGTTCCCTTCTGTTCCGGCGGTCATATCGACGTTGTAAGTCCAGTGCGCACAGGTCATGTCGCGGCGAACGTCCTCTTTCTGATATTTCCACCACAGGGTGGGCACGGGGCCCGTTGCTCCGCCGCTGTTGCCTGTTTTGGTCGCGCCGCCGGTGTAGGGGCTGTATCCCGAGTGGCGGATCGCGTGGGTATAGTTCCAGCGGCCGCGCGTGCTGCTGAACGGAATGACGTAAAGCGTTTCGGAGCCTGCCGCGAGGTGTTCGGCGTTATTGACCTTTCTCCACAGGCTTTCGTAGTTGGGGTCGAGCGATGCTGTGCCCGATCCGATGACATCTTCGAGATGGGCGAGGGCCCTCGGATAGAGCGCCGCTTTCGAGAGTTCGGGATCGTTCGAGAGGCGCATCGAACCTCCGTCGCCCGTACCGATCGCATCGTCGGCCGCGCGCCATGCGTAACCCGAGGCCGCCATGGCTATGCGGGCGAAGAGGCCTTTGGCGAACGATTTATTGACACGGTCGGTCGAACCCGTCACCTTCGCTTCGTTCGGCCAGTAGAGATATTCGATCGCTTCGTCCAGGTCGGCGAGTATCTGCTTGTATATCTCATCGCGGTTCGCCTTGGGAATGTAGATGGTTTCGTTGGAGATCGGCTCGAATCGTGCCGGAACGTCGCCCCACATCTTGATAAGCTCGTAGTAGAGGAACGCCCTCATCGCGAGCGCCTCGCCCAACAGGTGCGCCATGTCGGCGTCGTTCTCGGTGTTGCCGTAGGTGCGCAGGCCGGCGATGCAAAGGTTGGCTCGCTCGATGCCTGCAAAGAGTTCGTTGTAGGCGTTGTCGGCGGTGTTCATGTTGCCGTTCGAGATATCCTGCCGATATTCGGCCAGCGAGTTGTTGTTTTCGTTGGTGCCGTTGTGCGACGAGCTGTTATACCACTCGACGTCGTTGTTGAAGCCGTACCACAGGTGCACACGGCCACGGTATGAGTTGGTGTGGGCGAACACTTCGCCGATACCCAGAATGGTGTAGTCTGCCAGCGTATAGTTGGAGAAGACCACCGACTCGTCGAACGAGGACTGCGAGGGGACATCGAGAACGTCGTTGAAACACGATGTCGTCACTCCCGTCGTCGCGACAAGTGCAAAAAGGATATATATCAGTTTTTTCATTGCGTATGCTTTTATCGAATTACACATTTAGAACGACAGGTTGAGGCCGAACACCCACGAGCGGCTCTTCGGATAGGCCGAGTAGTCCACATTGGGGGTCAGGGGGGTTGCACGGCGCGTATCGACCTCGGGGTCGTAGCCCGTATATTTGGTCAGCAGGAACAGGTTGGTCCCGGTGGCGTAGATGCGCACGTTGTTCAGGCGGATCTTCTGCGTGAGTTTCTGCGGGAATGTATACCCGAGGGTGAACGAAGCGAGGCGCAGGAACGACGAGTCCTCGACGGCCCAGCTGTGGACCACGCGGCGGGCCATCATCGGCGACCACATTGTGGTTCCTGTGTTGGCTGCTGCGAGTGTGGCGGGGTCGGTGATGAGTTCGCCCGTCGTCCAATCGACGTTTGTCCAGCCTTCGCCCGGGGCTACCATATCCAGCAGGTTGCGTCCTCTGTTGCGCATGGTGGTATACTCGATCTTGTTGGCGTTGTATATCTTGCCGCCGACGGAGTATGTGAAGTTTGCCGCCATGTCGAAGCCGTAGGCATAAGCCGAGAGCGAGAAACCGCCCGTAAATTTGGGCTGCACGTTGCCTATCACCTTGCGGTCGGCCAGATCGACCACACCGTCGTCGTTGAGGTCGGCGAGTTTAAGGCCGCCCGGACGTACATACCGGTCGCCGTTGAGTACGGTGGTGTTGGAGGGCACACCCTCTTTGAGCACCCATGTTTCGTTGGTGGGGTTGAAGTCGAAATCGTCAACGCTGTAACGTCCTTCCGTCACCCAGCCGTATATATCGCCGATGGGCCGTCCTTCGGTCACCAGATAGTCGTAGTCCACCACCTCGGTGGAGAACATCCCTGCGCTTGCCGTGATCTGCTCCATGTCGCCGAGATCCATCACGCGGTTCTGGTTGAAGGCTATGTTGCCGTCGAAGTTGATGCCCCAATCGGTTTTGCGCACTATGGCCGCGCTCAGCGAGAGCTCGATACCCTTGTTGCGCACCCAACCCATGTTGCGGTACTGGTTGCGATAACCCGAACCGGCCACGGGGAAGTGGATCAGCAGGTCTTTCACGTCGCTTTGGTAGACTTCTACGGTACCGCTCAGGCGTGAGTTCCAGAACGAGAAGTCGAGGGCGAGGTTGTGCGTATATGTCGTCTCCCATTTGAGGTCGGGGTTAGGCATATCCTGTCCGGCGCCCCACCAAACCCCGCCTTGGCTGAGCCACGCGGTGGCGTTGGGGCCGAACTGTTGTTTCGTCTGTCCCGTGGGAATGCCGTTGTTACCCGCCGTACCGTAGCTGTATCGCAGTTTCAGGTCGTCGAGCCATGCGGCGTCGGCAAGGCCCCATTCTTCGGATATTCTCCACGAAACTGCCGCCGAGGGGAAGTAACCCCAGGGATTGTTGGGCATGAACTTCGACGATCCGTCGGCACGCATCGTAAACGAGACGTAGTATTTGCTCTTGTAGTCGTAATTGGCACGGGTGAAGAACGACAGCTTCCTGTCATCGTCGCTGTATGTCAGGTCTGTCGATCTGGGGTTTTCGCCCGATTCCATAAATTTCCATGCCATCTCGCTGTCGAAGAATTTCGGAAGCCCTTCGACCCACGTCGTCAGCTTGTTGGTCTTGGTGGCGACATACTCTTCACCGAGCAGCAGGTTGAGGTGGTGGTCTTCGCCCAGCACGTTCTTGAAGTCGTAGTAGAGGGTGGTGGTATTGCGCACCCTGTCCTGTTTACGGTCTTGATACTGTGTGGCGGGCATTCCCCGGAAGTCCACTCCGTCCCTCGAACCTGCGTTCTGGAGCGAGTAATAGGTAGACATACCGTAGAATTTGTCGTCGGTCTGGCGATTGTCCAGTATACCCCCCTCGACCTTGAAGCGGAGGTTGTCGATTATCTCCCATGTAAAGGCGGCGTTTGCGTTCCAGTCGCGGCGGTGGCGCCTCGAATCGTTGTCCGTAACGTTCAACACCGGATGGGTCTGGTCGCTGAAGTCGGCCTCCTGTTCATCGTCCGAAGCGGCAGCTCCGACATAAGGGATAGGCTTGTAGATAATGGCGTTCTTGAGTCGGGCCGTCTGTCCCGAGGTCGAACCTGCGTCGTTGAGCGAGTTGGCCCCTGCGCCGAACACCCTCACGTCGGAGTAACGGACGCTGAAGTCGAGCGTGACGCGCTTGTTGGGTTTGAACTGCCCTTTGAAGTTGAGGTTGTTGCGTTTGTAGTCGGAGTTGAGCATGATCTCGGAGTTGCTCAGATGGCTGTAACCCGCCGTGTAGTTGAACTTCTCGTCGCCGCCCGAAACGCTGATGTTGTGGTTGAATGTCGAGCCGGTCAGGCCGAACACCTGGTCGATCCAGTCATTGCCCGCCATGCCCTGGTACATGTCCATATCGGCGAATGTGCCGAAATAGGTTTCATAGTTGGCCGGAACGTCGTCGGCCAGCAGTGCGAACTCATACTGCGAACGGACGTAATCGTAGGGTTTCATCACCGTGAACGCCTCTTTGTTCGACATGTTCTTGAACCCGGCGTACATGTTGTAGTTCACTGTGGTGCGTCCCGATTTACCGCTCTTTGTGGTGACGATGAGCACACCGTTTGCGCCCGCCGACCCGTATATAGCGGTCGAGAATGTATCCTTCAGCACGTCGATCGACTCGATCTCCGAGGAGGGGATGTCCGAGATGCTCTCCACCGGGAAACCGTCCACGATATAGAGCGGTGCGGAGTTTTGTGTGATCGAGCCGGTACCACGGACGCGGATCTTGATATCCGCATCGGGGTCGCCTTCGGAAGCTGTCACCGACACCCCCGCCATGCGTCCCGCCATCGCCTCGACGACCGAGGCTACGGGCATCTGGCTGAGTTTTTCGGAATTGACCGACGCCACCGAACCGATAAGGTCGCGGCGATTGACGGTACCGTACCCCACCACGACCACCTCGTCGAGCACCTGGCTGTCGTGTTGGAGCGTCACGTCGAGGACGGTTTGCCCTGCGGCGACGCTGACGGTTTGGGGGGCCATACCCACATAAGAGAAGCTCAGGGTGGCAGCGCCCGCAGGCACATTGATCGAATAGGTGCCGTCCACGGCCGTAACGGTCGCGGTCGAGGTACCTTCGACGGCCACCATGGCCCCGATCAGAGCATCTCCCGACGGATCGGTCACAACTCCCGTCACGTTTCGCGCCTGTGCGAGTACCGCCGCAGGGAACAAAACCGACGAGAGAGCTGCGAAAAACATCACCCGAAACACGGAATGTAGTTTAGTTAGTCTCATAGTCATTAAGTTTTACTGTTAGTTGTGGTTTTTCGTGATGATAAAATTATTGTATTTATATCTCTTGGGATTGTAAATTCTATCCGATTACAGGTGTTTTTTGTCACCCCTTCCCCGGTGGCCTCCGGTGGCCTACTCCAGCGCCGTGTAATCGTGTCCTTCGCTCTGGGCGAACACCTCGTCCTGCACCAGCCAGTGGAGATAAAGTTCGAGGTTGGTGTACCGCCGCGCTTCGGAGTCTATTGAAAAAGCTGCCCCGTCGGCGGGATCGGCGGGATCGAGCGAGGCGTTGCGTTCCCACTCGTCCGGCATTCCGTCGCCGTCCGTGTCTGTGGGTGCGGCGGTAGAGTTCAACGCCGGCCATCCTCCGACCGCGCTCTGTGTATCTATCAACCCGCCCGTCGAACCGTTGCCTCCCGTGGGGAATGTGGCCGTGCCGCTGCGTGCGTCCGCGACTGCGCGTTCATCGACCCCGTCCCTCGCTTTAGAGGCCCCGACGTGGGCCAACACCGCGTCGAACACCTCGCCCGAGGAGTGGGTCGAGACGTAACACACCTGCGTGTCGTCGGCCATAATGGCGAGCGGCGCGTCGAGACGCATCGCCTCCGATCCGTGCCCCTCCCCCTGGTGCAGGTACACGCCGCCCGTCCAATTATCTGCGCTCAGCGTTTGTGAAGCCGCATGATAGTTATCCGTCATGAAGAGTTTCGGATAGTCCGACTGTATGTCGTTGCTGAAGTTATACGCATCGACGAAATAGTTGCGCGCCTTCGACGCCGGCCCCGGCTTATAGTAGTTGCCCACGATGTTATAGTGTCCACCCTCGCCGCCGTAGGTCGTGTTGTCGCCCCAGTTATATATGACGTTGTTGCGGAAATCGACGTTTCCCCGGTGCGTTGCCAGATATGTGCCGTATATCTGCGGATGGTCGAGGCGTGCGTTTCGGCTGTTGTGGTTGGCCAGCAGATTGTGGTGGAAACTCGCGTTGCGTCCGCCCCAGATACCTCCGTAGCCGTGCGAACCCTTGCCGTGGATCGAGTTCGTGAGGCTTTCGGTGATGAGGCACCACTGCATCGTGAAGTTTCGGTTGGCATAGAACGAGGCGCACTCGTCGGTAGACCACGACATGGAGCAGTGGTCGAGAATGACATTGCTTTGATAGCGTCCCCAGATGGCGTCGTTCTCCTGGTTCGTCTCGTCACCCATGCGGAAACGGATATAGCGGATTATCACATTGTCGGCTCCCACAAAGACGGTGTTATCCCTCAAACAGATGCCGTCGCCCGGGGCGGTTTGGCCCGCGATGGTGACGTTGCCGTTGCCGATCCGCAGTTGGCTTTTGAGTTGGATGGTGCCGCTCACGTCGAACACGATAGTGCGCACACCCGATTTACCCACCGCATCCCGCAGCGAACCCGCGCCGCTGTCGTTCAGGTTGGTGACGTGATAGACCGCCCCTCCTCGTCCGCCGGTGGTGTACATTCCCCCACCCTGCGCGCCGGGAAAAGCCCTTGCCGCCCCGTCTTCCTCCCAGCCGGGAAGTTCGACGGGGCCGAGAACGACCGGTTCGTTGGGATCGACCGGAGGTTCGGGTGGTTCAGGCGGTTCGACCGTGGCTTCGGGCCTGCCCTCGACGGGTGCCGAATAGTCCGAATCGAACTCCTCGCGGGCGGCGTTGGCCTTCACCGTGAAACTATAGAGCGCTCCCTCCGTGAGGTTCGACACCGTGACCGTGGGCTGTGTGGCGTTGGGCGAGGGCACCATCGCTCCCGCTTCGTCGGCGACGCGGCAGGTGTAGCTCACCGCCCCCGCCACTGCGTCCCACGAGAATGTCAGCGACGTGGCTGTGCGCGCCTCTATCCTGACACCGGTGGGCGCGGACAGCTTGGTGTCTTCCACCTTGTCGCCCCCGCAACCTGCCATAGCCGACAACGCGACGCCTGCCAATATGTATACGAGCCTCTTCATCTCCCCTCTCCCTCTCTATCGTATCTCGACGGCCCCGCGTGCGCGTTTGTTTATCCGGGAGTTCTTCGACGAGATATCGCCCAGCCCGATGGCTATGTCAGAGTTTCGCGACCCCGTCACCTCCATCACCGTTTCGAGACCGTCGGGCGCATCGAAACCTTCGACCGTGAGGCCTCGCACGTTGTTCACCATCAGCGCGGGGCCCGAACGCGGGGTTATTTTGACATTGCGGAGCACCACTCCGGTCGATTCGTTTATCTGAGCGCCTATTCCGGCTTCGATGCTGCTGTTCTCGACCACTATGTTGCTGACATTCTTTTCGGGAAGGCCGTTGAAGAGCATCGCCCTGTTTGCGCCACGGCACACGACGCCCGTGACGAATATGTTGCGGAATTCGGGTGTGGTCTCGTCGGCGGGCATGGCGGGCAGGTCGGTGTTCACTTCGGAGTTGTCGCCGTCGTTCATCGCTTCGACCGCCGATTTGCCGCCGTAGAACAGGTCGAACAGCAACGCTTCGGTGGCGATGTCGTTCATCTGTATATTCTCTATATATATGTTCTCGACCACACCGCCTCGTCCGCGCGTACTTTTGAACCTCAGGCCGACGTCGGTGCCCGAGAAGCGGCAATTCCTCACCACAATGTTTCGTGCGCCGCCGCTCATCTCGCTCCCCACCACGAAACCTCCGTGGCCGTGGAACACGGTACAATCTTCGACGAGAATGTTGCTCGACGGCACTCCCCTTTCGCGTCCCTCTTCGTCCTTGCCGCTTTTGATGCAGATCGCGTCATCGCCCGCATCGAACACACTTCGGCGGATCACCACACGGTCGCACGATTCTATGTCGATGCCGTCGCCGTTCTGGGCATACCACGGGCAGCGCACGAATATATCTTCGACGGTGATGTCGCGGCTCATCATGATGTGTATATTCCAGCAGGGCGAGTTCTGAAAGGTCACCCCGCTCAGCAGCACCCCGTCGCAATCGTTGAACGAGATCATCACGGGGCGCAGAAAATCTTTGATCTTTTCGAAATCTTCGAGCGTGGTCGCCCAGCGATTGATGTTCTGGTCGCTGTTCGACTGCCCGAGGCGATAGCTTTCCGAGGGGTACCACGTTTTGCCGTCGGCGGAGAGGATGCCGCCGCTGTTTACGAGTTTTTTCCAATCCGAGGCTGCGAGTTTATCGCTTTTGACGGCGCGCCACACATCGCCCGACCCGTCGATTATCCCTTCGCCTGTGATGGCAATGTTCTTGCGCCCCACCGCCGAGATCGGCGACAGGCAGCGATATGTGTTGCGCCCTTCGAATATGGTGCGCACTATCGGATAGAGGCTCTTGTCTGTCGAAAACACGATCAGCGCCCCTTGTGCGAGATGCAGTTCGATGTTGTCGCGCATCACTATGGGGCCTGTGTACCACACCCCCGCCGGAACGACGAGGCGGCCTCCGCCCTTTTCGTCGAGTGCGGCTATTGCGTTCTCGAACGCGGCTGTGTTGAGTGTCACTCCGTCGCCCACGCCTCCGAGATCGGTGAGGCACACCTCCGTGGCGGGGAATGTCACCTGCGCCGGTGACATGAGGGTGAACGATGGTTGGCTTTGCGATCGGGCCTCGGCCGCACCGAGTATCAGAGCGGCGGCCAGCAGTATTGAAGCAGTTCGTTTCATCGTGAGTTAGTTTTTTTAGAGCTTGTCGGGTTTTCCTACCTAAGCTATTTGGTGCCACAAAACTAACTTCACTATCTTCCAACCGCCTGTAATTTTTGGCGGATTAGTGGGAAAAATTACCGTACGCTCCGTTTTTTTCCGCTATTCGACAATTCCATTCAAATATATCTCCAGATTGGTGTAATTTCCACCCTCGGGTATCGCCGCTCCGTCGGCAGCATCGTGGGGATCGAGCCCGTGCCGCTTTTCCCACTTGTCGGGCATTCCGTCGCCGTCGCTGTCTTTGGGCGCTTTTCCGCCTTTGAGCACGGGCCAGCCGCCCACGTCGTTCTGCGAGTCTATGATGCCCGCACGGCCGCTCACCGAACCGGTATAGGTGGCGGTTCCTGCGCGTGCTTCGCGGACTATTCGTTCATCCACTCCGTCGCGCCTGAACGAGGCCCCCACCCCGTCGAGAACCCTCCCGTAGGCCGTGACGGCATCCTCTCTCTGCACTGCGACCGAAATAGGGAAACGCCCGCCGTTGTCCACGACCTCGCGGGTGTAGTCGCCGTCGAGATAGACTCCGCGCCAGTTATTCCCGTCGATCTCGGGCGCACCTTCCAACACATTGCCCGCGATGTAATAGCGTCCCGGGGTCATGGAGGTTGTTGGGCTGACCGACACCTCGGTGAAGCGGTCGCGGGGATTGCGCGACGCGGGGCCCGCCTTGAAGTAGTTGTTCTCAAAATTCCACCATCCCGCCTCGCCGCCATAGCTCGCCGTGTTGCCCCAGTTATAGACGACGTTGTTCACGAAATCGACCGTGCCTCGATGTGTCACGAGTTGATTTCGCTGATAGATGGCCGGATGGTCGAGCCTCGGGTTGCGCGAGTTGTTGTGGGCGAACATATTGTGATGGAAACTCGCGTTTCGTCCGCCCCATATCGCCCCGAAGCCGTGGCTGCCCTTCGCGTGCACCGAGGTGTTGAGCGCTTCGGCAACGAGGCACCACTGCATCGTGAAGTCGCGCATGGCGTAGAACGATGCACATTCGTCGGTGCTCCAGCTCACCGAGCAGTGGTCTACGATGACATTGCGTCCTCCCTTTCCGTTGAATGCGTCGCCCTCGACGCCGCCCCTGTCGCCCATGCGGAAACGCACATACCTTATTATGACGTTGTCGGCCTCGACGGTCACATAATTTCCTGCAATGCACACCCCGTCGCCGGGCGCGCTTTGGCCTGCAATGGTCAGGTCGCCGTTCTTTTCCTTTATGACGATCCTCTCTTCGAGGAAGATGGTTCCGCTCACCGCGAAGAGCACCGTGCGCGCCCCCTCCTGTTCGATAGCGTGGCGCAGCGTGCCTTCCGAACCGTCGTCGGCGAGCGATGTGACATATATCACCCTGCCCCCGCGCCCTCCGGTGGTATATTTGCCGCCCCCTTCCGCTCCGGGAAATGCCACCGGACGCTCTACACCCGCCTGCGGATCGAACTCTATGTTCTTCAACGCTTCGTACTCCAGCGACGCCCGGATGAATGCCCCCACCCCTTTTGGATCGTTGTCGCGCACCGGCTCCGATATGTAATAGTCGAACGTGCCGCTGCGCATCTCTTTGCCGCCGAGTCCCGCCACTGCGCAACACTTCTCCAGCGAGATCGTGCCGTCGGGGTCTTCGCGAATGAACGTATCGACAAGTTTTTCATAAGTTTCC
>QMCE01001402.1_pt1 | contig 13199 bp, 10 predicted proteins | sample 1821851 | NCBI WGS metagenome assembly QMCE01 (sample SAMN09453174, study PRJNA476694) | Termite gut metagenome, whole genome shotgun sequencing project. | isolation source: worker | host: Odontotermes sp. | place: South Africa:Pretoria | collected 2016-01-28 | reverse complement strand
CGAATTCACTCCGCCGTCAGGTATTCCGTCACGTCCGCTATGTAGTAGCTGCTGCCGCTCTCTTCTTCGAGGCCAAGCCAGGTCTGCGCATGCGGGCGCCGGGGAAGGCGCAGCTCGACAGCCTCGAACGCCGTGTCCTGCCCGCGCTCCTCCACAGGCGTCGCCTTTACGGTGACAGGGAACGCCGCCGCCTCGCGCATCTGGCCGCGCTTCGTGTAATACGGCGTCAGCTTGATCTCCGTGCGACGCGCGCCGGTCTGCACGGGGAACCAGCGGATCTTCATCTGGAGCGTCACGAAATTCGGATCGTTCTGCCGCACAAGACGCTCGATGTCCACTTCCAAATCCGACCGCAGCCGGAACGGAAGATACACCAGCATGTCCGCAGGCGGCGACGTGTTGAACGACACGTTCGCCTGCGCAATCTTCGTCGCCGACTTGTCCGCGCCCAGCGGCCCCGCAATCTGGATCTGGCTGTTCGGATCCGGCGACACGCCGTAGCGGAAACGCCCCGGCGCAAGCTGCGGCGAGAAAGGCAGCAGGTTGAAGCGCATTTCCTCCGGATCCACGGTCCAGCCGTTTTCCATCGCGCCGCCGGGAAGCCGCGCCGCATAGCGGAGGCGGAGCAGCACGGGCGTCTGGCGCGGGATGTGGTTGACGATCTCCACCATCTGGTTCTGCCGCCGCGTCTGCGCGAGCACGGCCATTTCCGGATTGATGCGCATGCTCATGCGCGTCAGCGCGAGATCCGCGGGCAGCCCCGTGATGAAGACGGGAATGCGCCGCACGGGAATCTCCCCCGCGGCCGGCGCGGCGTTCCCCGCCCAGTCGATCGTCCGGAGAATGGGGCCTTCGGCAATTTCCCTGCGGGCGAGGGGAATGACGTCCTGCGTGTCGGTGTGCCAGAGCGCAATGATGCTCTCGTTCGTCCCCGGCCTGCGGAAGACATGCGCCTCGAAAGGCGGCAGAAGCCACAGGCTGCCGAGATACTCCACGCCCTCGAACAGCTCGGACACCGTCGACGCCGCGAGGAAGGTCGGCCGCGCCATGGTCTCCAGCGTATTCGTGCCCATGATGTCCCGCCGGAGCAGACCCTTCGCGGGGTCGAACAGGTTGCCGAGGTAGACGGCGTCCGGGGCGAGGGCGACGGCGCTGACAGCGCGGACAAGGAAGTCCTCAAGCTGCTTGCGCTCCTCCGGCGCGTTCGGCTCGTGGATGTTCCCCGGGCGGGATTCGAGGAAGAGCCAGGAGCCGACGCGCTGTTTCGCGCGCGCGCTTTCCTCGATGGCGTCCTGCGCGGGGCGCGGGGCGAGGGCGGAGAGGGTTCGCGGCGGATAGGTCAGCCCGCGCGGCGTAAAGAAGGCTTCGTACAGCCACGGATAGACGGGCGCCGCGAGCGGCCACAGCCGGGGCGCAACCTCCGACTCCGGGAAAAACGCCTGCCCGACGGTTCTGCGGAGGGGGAACGCGCCCGCGCCCGCGCTTGCGTTCCCGGAAACGCCGCCGAGAACAATGTTGTTCGCCAGCGCCATGCCGCCGGCGAATTCCTGCACCGCCGCGTCCAGCTCTTCGAGCGCCGGGGACGCGGGCGCCGCGGCGAGGGAGTCGTCCGCGTCGTCGCCCCACTGCCATCCGTCGACAAACAGCCCGAGCTGCTGCCCCGCCTCGGCGAGGATGCTTTCCAGATGCTCCGGCCGCGTTTCGACGGCGTTCGCGAGCGAGGAATCGCCGAACATCGCCGCCGGCGGCCGGATGAGGCCGTAGACGGAAAGCCCCGCGGAGCGGATGCTGCGGATTTCCTCCGCGAGGGTTCTGTAGTAGTCCGCGTTGGTGCCGGGTTCGGCGTAGGTGTCGGGCCAGGGGGCGAGCTTCGTCGCCTTCACGCCGGAGCGGCCGAGGATGTCGCGGAGAAAGCCGTTCGCGCGGAGCACGCCGTCCGGCACGACGCCGGCGGTGAGGCCGAAGACGGGGCGCGAGGACTGGAGGGACAGCCCGTCCCGCGCGCGCGGCGGGCGCATGACGGCGACGGAGCGCATGACGCCGGTGGCGAGGCTGTCCTCCGCGTCGTAGAGGCGGATGTTGAAGTAGTAGACGCCGAACTTGTCTCCCGGGAAGGGAAGCCTCTCGACGGCGACGCCCTCGTCGTCCGGCGCGACGGCGGCGCGCCCGGCGGAGGGGACGGGGACGGGCTGGCCGAAGACGTCGGTGATTTCCACCTGGCGGGAATAGCGCTTGCCGCTGAAATAGCCGGGGTTGGCGGGGTCGGGGATGTTGTCGAAGAGGCCGGCGTAGCGGACGGGGATGACGCGGCTGCCGTTGTCCGCCGTTTCGGGCGCGCCGACAAGGACTTTCGGCAGCGGCCGGAGCGCGGCGTTGTCTATCCGGAGCGTGCCGTGGTACGCGCCGCCGACGCTGGCCGGGTCGCGGTCGATGATGACGAAGAGGCGCGCGGCGTTCGCCTCGGGCGGCGGGTCGTTGACAAGCATGCGCGCGGGAACGACAGGCCAGTCGGTCTGCCCCGTGCGGAGGTCGGGGATTTCGTCGGAGCGGATGACCTGGGCGGCGGAGGGGTCGATGCGGAGCCAGTCGACGCCGGTGCGTATGCGCGCGCCCCGGAGGCCGGTGTCCCTGACGAGGACGGAATACTCGTAGGCGAGGGAGGGGTCGATGGAGACGGGGGTGCGCGTCCGGATGCCGACGCGCGTGCCGTCGTAGTCGATGCGGAGGGCATGGTTCGGCTGGTCGCGGTAGTTCCCGGGGATGGCGCCGCTGCTGTCCTCCGCTATGGCGATGGAGGGGATGAGGTACTCCGGGAAGCCGACCGCGCGGACAGGCTCCCAGAAATCGGGCCAGAGTTCGGGGTTGAGGGAGGCGGACTCGGGGAGGAGCAGGCCGGTGTCGGGGTCGCGGACGTTTTCGAAGTCGTGCCTGTACATGTCGCGGGCGATGCGCCGGCGGTCGGCGGTTGCGCTCCGCGTGTCGCCGCGCTCAAGGATGACGCCGCTTTCCCCCGCCGGAGCCGGCGGGGGAAGCGCAAGGAGCAGGAATGCGATCAGCGGTACAATGCGCACTCACCAGCCTTCCCTGTTCACCCTTTCCAGAATCTTCGGAACCGTGAGGCCGAAGTGATCCGCCACCATTTCCGCCTTGCCGCTCAGCCCGAAGCCGGCCATGCCGGCGAAGATCCCGCTGTCGCCGAGGACGCCCTCCCAGCCCTGCACGACGCCGCTTTCGATGACAAGCCGCTTCCGCAGGCGCTTCGGCAGCACTTTCTTCCGGTATCCCTCCGCCTGGGTCTTGAAGACTTCGAGGCAGGGCGCGCTGACGACGCGGACGGCCTTCCCCGCCTTCCGCAGCCCCTCCGCGACGCCGACGGCGAGCTGCACGTCGCTGCCGCTGGCGATGATGAGGATTTCCGGGCTTTTTTCCGTGTCCGTGTCGAGAATGTACATGCCCTTCAGCGTCTCGCGCGCGCCGGCGTATTTCGTCCTGTCGAAGACGGGCAGGTTCTGCCTGGACAGGCAGATTGCCGACGGCCCGTCCTTCCGCTCGATCATCGCCTGCCAGGCGAAGGCTGTCTCGTTCGCGTCGGCCGGGCGCCAGACGTTCAGCCCCGGGATGGTGCGGAGCGCGGCGAGGGTCTCGACAGGCTCGTGCGTCGGCCCGTCCTCGCCGACCATGATGCTGTCGTGGGTGTAGACGAAGATGTTCCGCAGCTTCATGAGCGCCGCCAGACGGACGGCGGGGCGCATGTAGTCGTGGAACACCATGAAGGTGGAGGAATAGGGGATGAACCCGCCGTGGAGCGCCACGCCGTTGGTGAACCAGCCCATGGCGTGCTCGCGGACGCCGAAGTGGATGTTGCGCCCGAGGAAGGCGCCGCGCGCGATATACTCCGGATTCGCGCCGGACTTGATTTCCGTCTTCGTGGAGGGGCTGAGATCCGCCGCGCCGCCGATGAGTTCGGGGATGACCGCGCCCAGGCCGTTCATCACCGTGCCGCCCGCCGCGCGGGTGGCGACAGCCTTGTCCGCCGGGAATTCGGGGAGGGAGTTCTTCCACTGCTTCGGCAGTTCGCCGGCAAGGACGCGCTGGAGTTCGCGGGCGGTCGCGTGGTGTTTCTTGTCGTACGCCGCGAACATGTCGTTCCATTCCTGCCGCATCGCCATCCACTCGCCGCGCCGGACGTCGAAGTAGTCCGCCACGTCCTTCGGCACGTAAAAGGATTCCGCGGGCCAGTTCATGGCCTCTTTCGCCGAGGCGAGCTCTTCCGCGCCCAGGGGTTCGCCGTGCACGGAGGCCTTGCCGGCCTTTTTCGGCGCGCCCCGGCCGATGGTGGTGTTCGCGATGATGATGCTGGGGCGGAGCTTTTCCTCCTTTGCCGCGACGAGCGCCGCGTCGACGGCGTCCATGTCCTGCCCGTCGACGGTCTGCACGTGCCAGTTCATGGCTTCGTAGCGTTTGGCGACGTCTTCGGTGAAGGCGAGGCTGGTGGAGCCTTCGATGGTGATCTGGTTGCGATCATAAATGACGATCAGCCGCCCGAGGCCGAGGGTGCCGGCAAGGCTGGCCGCCTCGTACACCGCGCCTTCCTGCTGGCAGCCGTCGCCGGTGAGGACGTAGGTGTGGTGGTCGATGATGTCGAACTTGGGCGTGTTGAAAAGTTCGGCCGTCATGCGTTCCGCCGCCGCCATGCCGACGGCCATGGCGAAGCCCGCGCCCAGGGGGCCGGTGGAGGCTTCGACGCCGGGGGTCTCGCCGACCTCGGGGTGGCCGGGCGTGCGTGTGCCGAGCTGGCGGAATCCGTGCAGGTCTTCCAGCGTGAGGAATCCCTGGAGATGGAGCATGCCGTAGAGCAGGGCGGAGGCGTGTCCGGCGGAGAGGATGAACCTGTCGCGTCCGGGCCACTTGTCGTCCTTCGGGTCGATGCGGAGATGCTTCGTCATGAGAACGGTCGCGATTTCCGCCGATCCCATGGGCATGCCGGGGTGGCCGGAATTTGCTTTCTGTACCTGATCCGCCGCGAGAAAGCGCAGTGTGTTCGCGATGTTCCGCGCCGTTTCCGGGGTGGGGGGCTGCAACACCAGAGGTGGTCTGTCGGCCATGGTAGTACTCTCCTCGTTCTCTGGGCAAGAGGGGGCAAGATGACTTCGAAAAAAGCTCCGGAAGAAGTTGGATTTCTTCCCCCTGCCGATTATGGGGAAATGCGGCCTGTCGTCAAGCCCTCTTCCGGGTTATCCGGCTTGACATCGGGGGGCGATAGTTCTAATGTATAGGTATCGTCCATGCTACCGCTTTGTGCAGTGCGATACATTTGCGCAAAATTTTCTGGAAAGGTTTTCTCATGCAGCGCCGACTTCCGCATGTGCCTGCGGCGATGGCCGCCCTTTTTGCCGTTGCCGTTCTTGTTGTTTTTGCCGCCGCTCCGGCGTTCGCGGAGGAGGTCACTTCCCGCATGCGGACGGTTTCCGGCGTTTTCGAACTGAGCGGATACCGCATTGTCCCGATTTCCGACGCCTACGTCGCCGAAAGCCCGGACGACCTCACCCCTCCCCAGGCATACGAGATTGTCCGCCCGGACATCATGCTGCCGCTGACCATCGGCCGCCTCTTCACCTCGTGCAGCTGCATCCGCCTGGAGTCGGAGAAGCGCACCTTTTCCTCCGGCGAGCGGGCCGTGGTGATTCTCCGGAACATCAAGGACACCCCGAAAGCCGGCCAGATGTACGCCTTCTTCGTGCAGCTCCGGGAGCCTGTGGACACGACGCTCCGCTTTGATACCTTCGTGCAAACCGGCGTCGGCATCGGCGACGGCGCCCCGAACGGAACAGCGGAGGGAACCGCAGCCACGTCCGAGGACTACCCGAGACCCGCCACCGCGGTTCCCGGCCTGAACAACCAGCTTGCCGCCGCCCTGTCCGCCATCGGCACCTCCGCCGCGGGCACGCTCTCCACAGGCGCGTCCGAAGCCACCGGCGACATCCTGAACGGCGACGAGGACGAAAGCGCCGACGCCGAAGGCGATCCCGAACCCGGGGAAACAGTCGCCGACACCGAGGCGACCGCCGACCTTGCCGCGGAGCTGGGCGCGGATCTCCCCGACCTCCCCGCCTTCGACGCTCCCCCCGCAGCGGCGGCGGCGGCAGCGACGACAGTGACAATGACCCCGGCGACGACGCCCGCCGCCGCCACGGAAGCCCCCGCAGCCCCCGCCGCGGCAGCCGCGCCCGCCGCCACGCCGCTGTCCGAGGATCAGGTTCTCCAGCTCCAGCAGCTTGCCCTTATTCAGGCGGAGGAGCAGGCGAAGCAGCTTGCCCGCCGCGTTCAGGATCTCGGTTCCGTTCCTGCCGACGCCGATCTTCCCGCGGCTCCTTCGGTTTCTTCGGCGTCTGCGGGGGGCGCTCCCGCCGCCGGCGCGGCCGATCTTCTTGCGCAGACGGTTTCCCTGATCACTATCGGCGTGAAAGACATGCCCGCCTCGATCCGCTTTTACGAAGCCATCGGCTGGCAGCGCGCCGCGCGGGGGAAATACGACCAGACAGCCTTCTTCCAGTTGAACGGCCAGGTGCTTGCGCTGTATCCTGTCGCCGCGCTTCTTGCGGAGCAGAACATGGAGGACGCGGCGCCGTCTCCGGGCGGGATTACGCTTGCGCTCCATGTGAAGAACAAGGACAGCGTCGTGGAGATCTACCAGCGCTTCCTCAATGCCGGCGGCAAATCGCTGCGCGCGCCTGCGGAAATGGCGTCGGGCGCGGTGTCCAGCTATGTCGCGGATCCGGACGGCAATCCCTGGGAAATCTCCTGGGTGCCGCAGTTCACGCTGGACGCGACGGGCGATCTCTGGCTGCCCTGAACCGTGAAGAGGACGGGGAGATCAGGATGCAAATGCGGCGACAGACTGCCGGAGACACCCCCGGGGCGGAGGCGCTTTTAAAAAGCGCCCCTCCCCGGATCCCTCCCCCCAAATTTTTTCAGCCCTCGCAGGCGCTCAACACACGTTCTTCCCCTACCAATATTGGTAGGGGTTTTTCGTATGTTAGGCGCCTGCGAGGGCTGAAAATGTTTGAGGGGTGGGGGTACGGGGGAGGGGTACTTTTTAAAAGTACCGCCTCCCCCGGGCGTCTTCGGCAGTCTGTCGCCGCATTCGTACTCTGATCTCCCCGCCCTTCACGCCTCGAACAGCGCCGCATGCAGCGCCGCAATCGCCGGGTTCGCCTGCGGCTCCGCCACGACAAGCGCAATGTTGATTTCCGACGCGCCCTGCGAAATCATCCGGATATTCACATTCGAATCCGCCATCGCCCGCGTCACCCGCGCCGCCACGCCCGGCGTCCCCTTCATCCGCTCCCCGACCACGGAAATGAGCGCCAGACCCTGCTCCACCGTGACGTTCGCGAACGACTTCATTTCCTCCGCCGCCTTCTCCACATTCTCCGCGTGCTGCGTCGTGCAGGAAATCGTGACCTCCGACGTCGCAATCATGTGCACGTCGACGGCATGGCGGTTGAAGACGTCGAAAACCTTCGTCATGAATCCGTGCGTCCCGTACATCCGCCCCGTGGAAATCGTCACAAGGCTGACCCCGCGCATGAGCGCGAGAGACTTCACCGCCCCGGCGGCGGGAAGAACCTCCACATCCCGCCGGATGACCGTGCCGGGATGCTCGGGCTGGGTGGTGTTTTTGACGCGGACGGGAATGTTGTTCTCTATCGCCGGCACCATGGTGGCGGGATGGAGCACCTTCGCGCCGTACCACGCAAGCTCGGACGCTTCGGTAAAGGTCAGCTCCGGAATCGAGGTCGCCGACGGGACGATGCGGGGGTCGGCGGTCATGACGCCGGAGACGTCCGTCCAGATCTGCACCTCCTCCGCGCCGACGATGGCGCCGAAGATGGTGGCGGAATAGTCGGAGCCGCCGCGGCCGAGGGTGGTGATCTGCCCGTCGTCGGTGGAGGCGATGAAGCCTGTGGTGACGAGGACGTCCGCGCCGAGATCGTTGATCTGCTTCGCGACGGCGGGGTAGCAGAGGGGGTCGGGACGCGCCGCGCCGAAGTTGTGGTCTGTGCGCAGGCCCAGGGTGATGGAGGAGCGGTACTGCGCGGCGACGCCGAATTCGCGGACAAGGACGTCGTTCAGGACGCGGGCGGACATGCGCTCGCCGAAGCTCATGACCACGTCCATCGTGCGGGGCGTGAGTTCGCCGATCATGGCGATGCCGTGCAGCAGCTTGTCGAAGCGGTCGAGATAGCGGGAGATGCCGGTCGCGGCCGCGTCGACGCCGAGCCCGTCGCAGATCCACATCTGCGCCTCGGCGACTTTGGAGGAGTCGGGGCGGCCGTCCTTCGCGGCTTTCGCGGCGGCGATGAGGGTATCTGTCATGCGCACCTTGGGGGAGTTGTGCGCGGAGACGATGACGACCGGTTTCCTGGGGAGTTCGTCTTTGACGAGTTGGCAGACCTGGCGGATGTTTTCCGGAGTGCCGACGCTGGTGCCGCCGAATTTCATGGTAATCATGGTGAGCTGCCTCCTATGAGAAAAATACCGGGTTCACATGGTATGCAAATGCGGTATGCGGCACAATGCGGAAAACTGAAATTCGGTTGACTCTGCGCCGACGGGTTCATACCATGGGGAAAACGCCCTACATATACAATAAATATCACTATGAAATAAACAGGGATGCTGTGAACCCCATGGAAGAAGCGGAAAAAACCGGAGAAGAAGAAACAGAGAAGGAGGCCGCTCCGGAGGAAGACGCGCCGGAGGAAACCGCGTCCGACGAACGCGCGCCAAAGGAAATTGCGGAAGAAGACGGAGACGGGGAAGAGGAAGAGGACGGCGAAGACGCGCCCGGGGACGGCGAGGCGTCTTCCCCGCTGCCGCTGCCGTCGATAGTGGAGGCTGTGCTCTTTGCCGCGCGGGATCCGCTGAAGCTTCCGCAGCTTGCCCGCGCCGTCGGCAAGGGCACGCGGCAGGAGGCGGTGAAGGACGCGATAGCCGGGCTGAACGTGCAGTACCTGGAGACGGGGCGCGCGTTCGAGATTGCGGAGATTTCCGGCAGATACCAGTTGATGAGCCGCCCCGAGTTCGCGCCGCACATCATGCGGATATACCCGAAGCGCGAACTGGCGGGAGACAGGGAAAAGGCGCAGCGCCTGACGCCCGCCGCCCTGGACACGCTCGCGATCATCGCGTACAAGCAGCCTGTGACGCGGGCCGAAATCGAGCACATCCGCGGCGTCGGCTGCGGCCCCGTGCTGAAGGCGCTTCTGGAGCGCGACTCGATCCGCGTGGCCGGAAAGCGGCTTGACATGCTGGGGCAGCCCCTTGTGTACGGCACGACGGAGAGCTTCCTCGCGGAGTTCGGCCTGGGCAGCCTGGACGAGCTTCCGATGCGCGCCGACTTCTTCGCCGTCCTCGGCCTCGAACCGCCCGCCGAGGGCGTGATCATGGAACTGCCCGGAGAGCCGCCCCCGCAGCCCGAACCGGAACCCCCGCCGAACCCCGTGGAAGAAAACCCGGGAGAGGAAACGGAGGCGGAGCATGACTGTCATTGACGAATTGAAGCCGTTTCCCGTGGTGCACGGGAAGTACCTCTTCTACTTCATTCCGGCGGAGGAGGGCGGCTTTTCCGTGACCTGCCAGAATGTCTCCGGCGTGAACGCGGAGGGCGACACCTTTGAGGCCGCGCTGGAGAACGCGCTGAGCATGGCGGCGTTTGTCGAGGAGTGCCGGCGCGAGTCCGGTATATGAAGAAGCATGATTTCGACAAACACCTCAAAAGCCACGGCTGCCGTCTGCTCCGGCAGGGCGAACACGAATACTGGTGCAGCGCCGACGGCACGCGCACCGCGGGCGTTCCGAGGCACAAGGAACTGAAGACACCGACGACACGGTCAATCTGCAAAGATTTGGGAATTCCCGCTCCGGCGCAGCGCTGATTCATCAAGGATGCAACCCCGATGCCCGCCACTCCCGCCTACGCCTCCGCGCCGCCGCCGCCCGAGCTTCTGCTCGAACGGTATCTGTCCGGCGACGACGAGGCGTTCGGCGCGCTGACCGCCCGCTACGAAACGCCGCTGTACGCCTTCCTGTTCCGCATGACCGGCAACCGCCATCTGGCGGAGGACGTGTTCCGCCAGACCTTTGTCAAAATCGCGAAAAACGCGGCCGCGTTCGACAGCGGCAGCGCCTCCTTTTCCACGTGGCTGTACCGTGCGGCGCGGAATTCGGCGCTGGACGAACTCCGCCGCCGCGCGCGCCGGATGGGCGGCCTTGCGGGCACGACGGGCTATCCGTCGGAATCCGCGCTGACGCCGCCGGAGCAGACCGCCCCGCTGGACGCGCAGTCCGCGTCCGAGGCTGCCGCCCGCGTCCGGGAGCTTCTCGCGGGCGTTCCGGAGGAGCAGCGGGAGGCGTTCCTCCTGAAGGAGGAGGCGGGCCTTGATTTCGCCCAGATCGGCGTCGTCCTCGGCTGCGGCAAGGAAGCCGCAAAGTCCCGCTTCCGCCTCGCCGCCCGCACCCTCCGCACCCTTTTCGACCGCAGCACGGGGAGACAAAGCACATGATCCGCTCTGTTTCGTTTACGGATTTCCGTGGTCTTGACGGTTTGGAACTGCCGCTCTCGCAGACCACAATGCTGACCGGCGCGAACAGCGTGGGCAAGACATCCGTGCTTGAGGGTTTGTACTGCCTGTTTTCCGAGACGCGGCTTGATGTTGCTCCTTTGTCCCGTTACGACAGGGGTTTTGCAATCCGGACGCACCAGCAGACCGGCATCCCTGTCGGCTTCAGCTCGGCATACAATTACGCGTTGTTTTGGAAAGAATGTCCCGCCTACGGCAAATCCGCATGTTCCATCACGGCAAAGAACAATATGCTGTCCTGGTCATGGGAGTATACAAAGGCCGACTTATCCACTGTGCCTGAGGCAATGTTCAAAGGCAGCCCAATCCCGATGGACTCTTCCACGCAGTTTGCACATTGGTCTTGGAAAAGACGGGGAAAACAGCATAGCACGAAGACCCATGCGTATACAGACGCGGCGAGTGATTTTGAACGCTTTCAAGTTTTTTCGCCCGACGGCGGATTGTATTTATGGCCTCCCACGGCCGAGACAACCAGCGTTTGTCGGTATTTTGATTTTTCCTCGATACGTCCGGCTCCGTCTCAACTGACGTTTCAAGAGTCGAAAGAGCTTGCAAAAGCCTTGCGAATCATCAATCCGCATGTCACTGACGTGCGGAATACAGGTATGGAAAACGGCCTCTCCGTCATTCTCGACGATGAAAAGGAAGTGACTCTCGGCATTCTCGGCAACGGCGCGGTGGCATGGGTCAGCGTGTTGCGCGCGATTTTCGATATTATCAGAATTACGGAGAACCAACCGCCGGTTCCCATTCCCAATCTCCTTCTTATTGATGAAATGGGCGCCGGCATCCATTACAGCGCGATGCTGGACGTATGGAAATTTCTCCGCACATATTCGACAGCCAATCCGAACATCCAGTTTGTCTTCACCAGCCACAGCGACGACTGTATCCGCACCTATTGCGAAGCCTTCTCCGACAGCGACACAGCCTCTCTCGTGCGGCTGTACCAAAGGGCGGAAGACGCCAAAATCGTTCCGACAGAGTACCGGAAAAACGCTTTCGCAAGCATCATTGATGGCGAGTGGGAGGTGCGGGGATGAGCAAGGGCAATCAATACAAATGGTTGCTTGTCGTGGAAGGAAACAGCGACATAACAACGTACGCTTCTTTCCTCACACGCTCCGGCATCAACGCGGGCGACTTTCTTTTTTGCTCTGCGGGCGGAAACGCCTCTGTCCGCGATGCAAACAGATGGAATGCGATTAAATGCGGCAAAATGACGTTATTCGAAACTCTTGATAATGACCTTGGCCGAAACGAGTTCAAAGGAGTGCTCCTTGTCGTGGATGCAGATACAGGCAGCGATTTTTCCGACTACAAGAGATCTGCGGCATTAGGTCATTCACAGACTGCCCCTCCAACGCCCGCGAATAAAAACAACCAGTACTGGCATTTGGATACACTTTTGGGAAGAGGGGGATTGGTTCCGGTGTACGGTATTATTGTCCCCGCCACAGGAACAGGATGCCTGGAAACAGACCTGCTCGCATCGTACGGTTTTCCTGTTGCGGGACAACCAGAGTATGCGCAGTTTGAAACTATTATCCAGCGCGCCAGCGACAAGTGGAACATTCCGAAAAACCAAGACGGGAAGAGCTGGTGGGAGATAAACAAAAAAGCCAAGCTGGATAAATTCATGTATAACGCTTTGATGCGGGGATTCGAAATCTCTCTCCCCCGCAGAGCGATTCCGTCTCCTCCTGCTCCGGCCGCCGTCACCGCAATCACCGCAGCCATGAATGCGCATGGCCCTGTTTAAGAACGGAACACTGTCCGTATGAGCGACGCCCACATTGCCGAGCCGCTGGACTATCTGTACGAGGAGCTTTCCCCAGACAGGATGGCGGAGGCGCGGAAACATCTGGCGTCGTGCCCCGACTGCCGCGCGCGCGTGCGCGGCATACGCGAAACAGTGAAGGAATACCGCGACATCCCGCACCCCGCCGCGCCGGAAGGCCTCGCCGCGCGGGCGGCCGCGGCCGGCATCGCCGCCGCGAACAAACTCCCCCACCGCCGCGTCCCCGCCGCCGTCATGGCCGCCGCCCTGGACAAAATCACCGCAAGCGCACCGGCGGACGCACCGGCCGCTTCCCCCGGCATTGCCGCCGCGGCCGGCATTGCCCCCGCCGCGCCCGCCGCGCCTGCCGCGCCTCCTCCGGAACCTCCGGAACAGCGGCACGCGCGTCTGGAGGCGGAGTTCGAACGGCTCAAAAAGGAAATGCGGGAAGAACTGCGCGGCGGCTGGCGGCAGTGGCTTTTCCACCCCGCGTGGACGGTCGCGGCGCTGGCGCTGCTTCTGGGCAGCCTGGCAATCCATTTTCTGCCGGCTGCGCAACCGGCGCCGCCGCCGGACAGATACCTTCGGGAATACATCGCTCCGGAGGGCGCGGCGCGGGACATCCGCGAGCGGGAGCGCATTCCCGCTCCGCAGGCGCATGCTCCGGCGGAGACGCCGGCGGCGGATGTCGCGGAGGCGGACGTCGTTCTGTTGCAGGCGAACGCGCGGGAGCGTCTTCCGCTTCCGCCGATCGAGCAGATGCGCCTGCG
>QMCE01001400.1_pt1 | contig 13201 bp, 12 predicted proteins | sample 1821851 | NCBI WGS metagenome assembly QMCE01 (sample SAMN09453174, study PRJNA476694) | Termite gut metagenome, whole genome shotgun sequencing project. | isolation source: worker | host: Odontotermes sp. | place: South Africa:Pretoria | collected 2016-01-28 | reverse complement strand
GAGCTGAAAATCTTCTTGCATTCGGTCTGGACTGTCCATTCTTTCGATTAGGCCAAAAATCCGATTAGCCGATTTATTAAGCTGCTTTCCGCTTTTCTCAATATTGTTCTCGATATTCTGTTTGTGCGGCATTTTGGCATGGGGGTGGAGGGCGTTGCCTATGCGACCGTTATCGCCGAAATTGTTTCGGCGGCGCTGGTGGTGCTCTCGCTGTGCCGCACCGAGAGCGACTACCGGCTTTCGCCGCGGGAACTGCGTATCGACGCCGCTATTGTAAAACGCATCGTCGTCATCGGGTTGCCAGGCGGGATCCAGCAGGCGGTCATCAGCTTTTCCAACCTTGTTGTACAGGGGTACATCAACCGGCTGGGGGCCGCCGCCGCCGCCGGCTTCAGCGCTACCACCAAGCTGGATGCGTTTATCATGCTGCCTACACAGTCTATGGCGCTGGCGGCCACAACCTTTGTGGGGCAGAATCTTGGGGCGCGGCAGGTAAAGCGGGCCAAAAGCGGCGTATGGGTAATCCTGCGCATGGGGCTGGGCATCGCGCTGAGCCTTTCGGCTGTCATTTATTTTAACGGCGTTCTCTTCCTGCGCATTTTTTCTCCCGACCCCAATGTACACGAAACGGGCCTTGCCTTTATCCGCGTGCTGGTTCCTTTCCATTTTATGCTGTGCTTTTCGCAAATTTTGCCCGGCGCGCTGCGGGGCGCGGGCGACGTTCGCTTTCCCACGCTTGCCAACATCGCCTGTATGGTGGTGTTGCGGCAAATCTACCTGTACGGGATCTCCCGCGTGCGTTTTACGATAACAACGGTGGCGTGGGGGTACAATATTTCGTGGATCATATGCGCCGCGATACTTGTTTTCTACTACCTGCGGCGGGATTGGAGCCGGTTTGCGGGGGAGGCGGAACCGGACGCGACATAGTTTTGCGCAACCTGAGCAACGAAACTCGCTTTGCGATTCACTCGCAAAGTGCAAGAGTTTCGTTGCGGAGTGATACTCTCCGCAGATCAAGGCGGGAGGCGGCGCTTTGCGCCGCCTCCTTATTTACGGTTCCTGTAATAACCGTTCGCCGATCATGCGCTTCATGTTATAGAGGCCGGCGGGCTTACCGGCCATGTAGGCGGCGGCGGCGAGAGCGCCGTCGGCGAAGAGATCGCGCGAGAGGGCGGTGTGGCGCAGGCGCAGCACCTCGGCGGAACCGGCGAAGATGATTTCGTGCTCGCCGGCAATGCCGCCGCCCCGCACACTGTGGATGCCCATCTCGCGCCTTTCGCGCGGGCGGCGCAGCGGCGCGCGGTCAGTGATGCGGGTGAGAGGGGCGGGCAGCCCCCCGTCGACGGCGTCGGCCAGCATAAGGGCCGTGCCGCTGGGAGCGTCGATTTTTTGGTTATGATGCGCCTCAATGATCTCGATATCGTAATTGGCGTGCAGCAGGCCGGCCGCCGTGGCCGCCAGTTCGGCTAAGACGCTTATGCCCAGCGAGAGGTTGGCGGCCCAGAATACGGGCTGCCCGCGCGCTGCCGCCGCGATAAGGGCCTGCTCGGCGCCGGTATGGCCGGTGGTGGCCACAATAAGGGGCAGCCCGCGCCGCGCCGCGAATGCGAGAACATCGCCGACAGCCGCGTGGAAGGAGCAATCGATCATCACGTCGGCCGCGGCGCTTTCGGGAACGTCGGAAAGGCTGGCGTAGACAGGAAACGCGCAATTCTGCGCCGCCACAACGTCGACGCCGGCCACGATTTCGACCCTGCCACTTGCCCGCGCGGCTATGGCGCGGCCCAGCCTGCCGCCCGCGCCGTTGATGAGGAGCTTCATAGATCGGCCACCTTTTTGAAAAGATTATAGGTTTCCCCCGCCCGCGGCGGGGGAAAAGAAGGATCAAAACTTGATGCCGACCCGGCGCATCGCTTCTTCCATGCGCCGTTTATCCTGCATTTCAATGAGGGGCAGACGCACTTCACCGTTGCCAAAGCCCATCAGGCTCAGGGCATACTTGACGGGGATTGGGTTTGTCTCACAGAAAAGCGCGCCGACAAGCTCGAGCACATCGCACTGGAGCTTTGCGCTCTCTGCGATTTTGCCCTCGAAAAAGAGCCGGCAGATATCCTGTGTTTCGCGCGGGCAGATATTGCCCAGCACCGAGATGACGCCGACGCCGCCCAGCGATAGGATAGGCACGATCTCGTCGTCGTTGCCGCTGTAGATATTGATTTTGCCGTCGGTGAGGGCACAGGTGCGCGCCAGCGCGGCGATATCGCTGTTTGCTTCCTTGATGGCGTTGATGTTCTCATGTTCGGCCAGCTTCGCGTAGGTTTCGGGCAAAATGTTGAGCCCGGTGCGCGACGGCACGTTGTAGACGATAACGGGCAGGCTCATGCTGTCGGCGATATGGAGGTAATGCGCCGCCAGCCCCGCCTGCGTGGTTTTGTTGTAGTAGGGCGTTACAACAAGGACACCGTCGGCGCCTTCCTTTTCGGCAAAGCGCGAAAACTCCACGGCGTGCGCGGTGTAGTTGGAGCCGGTACCCGCGATAACGGGAACCCGTCCGCCCACGTGCCCGAGCGTAAAGTGGATGATCTCTTTATGCTCGTCGTCGGGCAGCGTGGCCGATTCGCCGGTGGTACCGCACGTGACAATGGCCTGCGTGCCGTTTTCGATGAGGAAATCGAGATGTCTTCCGAGGCTTTGATAATCAACGCCGTCGCCGCCCTTTTTGAAAGGCGTGGCCACCGCGACGCCGGAGCCGGTGAAGAGAACCTTTTTCATTATGTAGCCCTCCGTATGTTTTTGCCATTATACCGTTCGTGAAAGTATATGTCAATGGGTTTGCCCGTTGAACAACTGCAAGCAAGATTTTCTAGCTTCTGATGCCCGTTTCCTGTACGCTGTACATATCGGCGTAGGGGCCGGGCACGGCGGCCAACTCGCCGTGCGAGCCCCGCTGGACGACGCGCCCCTTTTGAAAGACAAGAATGCAGTCGGCGCGGCGCACGGTGCTCAGGCGGTGGGTGATGACGATGATCGTGCGGGTGCCGGCCAGCGCCGTTACCGCCTGCTGGATGTGCGCCTCGGTCTCAACATCCACCGAAGCCGTGGCCTCGTCGAGGATAAGGACAGGGGCGTTGCTGAGAATGGCCCGTGCGATGGCGATACGCTGCTTTTGCCCGCCCGAGAGCCGCGCGCCGCGCTCGCCTACCACGGTGGCGTAGCCGTCGGGCATGGCGAGGATTTCGTCGTGGATGCGGGCGATGCGGGCGGCCTTCTCAATTTCGTCGCGCGGGGCTCCGGGGCGGGCAAAGGCGATATTTTCGTCGATCGTGCCGCTGAATAAAAAGGTTTCCTGCAAAACCATGGCCACGTTTTGGTGCAGGCTGCCAAGGTCTACGGTGCGCAGGTCGCGCCCGTCCAGCCGCACCGTGCCGGCGGTGGGGTCGTAAAAACGGGCAATAAGCTGGGCCAGCGTACTTTTGCCCACGCCGGTGGCCCCCACCACCGCTATCATCTCGCCGGGGGCCGCCGCAAACGAAATATCCTCAAGGATGGGTACGCCATTCTGATACGAAAAGCTCACATGTTCAAGAGCCAGCGCGCCCTTCACGTTTTCCAGCCTTGGAGCGCCGGGCATGTTACGAATGGTTTCGGGCGCGTCCAGCACTTCGATAACGCGTTCGGCCCCGGCCAGCGCCTGCTGCATTTGCTCGAGCAAATCGGCCAGCTGCGTTACCGGCGCGTAAAAGAGAGCCAGATAAAGCAAAAAGGCAACAATATCTTCCACGCTAAGCTCATGCATATAAGCCAGATAGCCGCCAAAACCAACGACGATCACGCGGCCAAGGGCCGTTAAAAACTCCACGCCGGGGCGGAAAAAGTTGTTCATGCGCAACGCTTTGAGCATAAACTTCACATGGTGGCGCGCCTTTTCCTCCACTTTTTGCGAGGCGGCCCGCTGCCGGCCAAACGCCTGTATCTCCTGCATTCCCGAATAGTTATCCTGCAGCTGCGCCGAAAGCTCGCCCAGCGCCTGTGCCGTAACGCGAAAGCAGGGGCGGATCTTTTTAATAAGTATCCGCCCGCTGAGCACAATGAGGGGGATGGGAATACAGGTGAGGAGGGCCAGCTTCCAGTTGACGGTGAGCAGTACCCCCGTTACGCCCAGCGCGATGATGAAGTTGGTGATGGATTCCGGAACCAAATGCGCGTAAAGCAGCTCAAAGGTGGCGGTATCGGCCACGGTGCGGCTGACAAGATCGCCGGTGAGGTGGCTGCGGTAATAATCCATCGAAAGGGCGCTGAGTTTATCGTATACCCGTACCCGCAGCCCCGCCACGAGGTTCCACGCGGCCTTGTGCGGAAGGAAGTGCCCCAAAAACCGCAGCCAAACGCACGCGAAATACAGCCCCAGCAGTTGTATCGCCAGCAGAATAATCCGGCGCAGCCCGGCTTCATCCAGGCCGGCCGCCACAAGCGATGTCATTTCGGTCATCAGCCACGGGGCTAAAAGCTGGAAAACCGTCAGCAGCAGCGTGCAAGCACCCGCGACGGCAAAGGTCCACTGATAGCGTCTGGCCTCGGCGGCCACCCGCAAAAGAACTTTCATTGAAAGCATCCGCTCCTTTGCTAAAATACGCAACGCTTCTATTATATTGCATAGCGGGAAAAAGCACAAGAAATACCGGCAATGAATCGCTTCGCGCTTTTGCGCCGACCCGGCGCAGATAAGCGGGCAGGGCCAATGCCCCTGCCCAAGTTTTATCGCGCCGACCCGGCGCAAAGGCACTCGCCTTTTAATTGCGGAATAGTATTACTTGTGGTATAATAGCCACAGTACGGCTATTATACCCATTTAGACGGCCCGCCTTCGGTGAAGGAAAATCATACTGCCTGCTATTTTGGAGGACAAGCCAATGCCGGCAATCGAAGTAACCGGCCTCACCAAGCGCTACGGAACTGCCCGCGCTGTCAGCAATTTAAGCTTTAGCGTAAACGAGGGCGAGGTCGTTGGCTTTCTCGGGCCCAACGGCGCGGGAAAATCGACAACGATGAATATTCTCACCGGTTATCTTTCGGCCAGTGCCGGGCGGGTGCGTATCGGCGGGTACGATATCCTCGAGCGGCCGCGTGCGGCCAAGGCGCTTATCGGTTATCTGCCCGAGCAGCCGCCGCTGTATCTCGATATGACGGCGTGGGAGTATCTGTGCTTTGTTCTTCGCCTCAAGCGGCTGGATAAAAAAGGCGCGGGCAGCGAACATATCCTCGATGTAAGCGAGCGCACCGGCATCGGTGACGTGCTGGGCCGCAAGCTGGGCAATCTCTCGAAGGGCTACCGGCAGCGGGTGGGGCTTGCGCAGGCGCTGTTGGGCGAACCGCCCGTGCTGATACTGGATGAACCCACCGTGGGGCTCGACCCGCGTCAGATCATCGAGATCCGCGACCTCATCAGGGAACTGGGGAAAAAGCATACGGTGATACTGTCGTCGCATATCCTCACCGAGGTGCAGGCGGTTTGCCCGCGCATTCTGATCATCGGCGGCGGTATCCTGCTGGCCGACGGCGCGCCCGATGCGCTCCCGGGCTCTCTCGCGGGCGAAAACCGCCTCATCGCCCGCATCGAAGGCCCCGCCGAAATGGTTGCCGCGCTGCTGCGCGGGCTGGACGGTGTCGAAAGTGTCGAGGCGGCTGACGGCGACGGCGGAAGCGCCAATTGGACCATCACGCACAAACAAGGGGCGGATGTGCGCCGCGCGCTCTTCTTTGCGCTGGCAAAGCGCGGCTGGCCGCTTCTCTCACTGCACGGCGGCAAAAGGACGCTGGAGGAGATTTTTCTCACTCTGACTGCCAACGCGGCGGCGACAGCAGACGCAGACGAGGCCGGGTCAGCAGACGCAGACGAGGCCGGGCCAGCAGACGCAGACGAGGCCGGGCCAGCATCCGACCGGGATGGCGACACGACCGATTAGCGGCGGGGGGTCTTTCCCGCTGCGACGGGGTGTTGGGTTCATCTCTATAAAAAGGGGTTCTTTTTATGTCCGCGATTCTGCGCCGCGAGCTTTCGGCTTATTTTCATTCGCCCATCGGTTATGTGTTTCTGGCCGTTTTTTACCTGTTCGCGGGGTATTTTTTCTCGCTTTCCAACCTGCAAAGCTACAACGCCGATTTGAGCTTTGTCTTTGCGGGGCTGTTCGAGATCATCCTTTTTCTTGTGCCGGTGCTCACGATGCGCCTGCTCAGCGAGGAGCGCCGCCATAAAACCGAACAGCTGCTGTTTACGGCGCCGGTGAGCCTCACCGGCATTGTGCTGGGCAAGTATCTTTCGGCGCTGGCGGTATACCTTGCGGGCATGGCGGTAATGCCGGTGTTCGCGCTGGTGGTGAACGCCTTTACCAACGTGGGCTGGGCGGCGGTGCTCTGCTGCTTTTTGGGCACATTGCTGCTGGGCATGGCTATGCTTGCCGTAGGCCTGTTTATCTCGGCGCTGACACAAAATCAGGTCATTGCGGCGGTGGGCGGCTTCGCGGCGGCGCTGTTCCTCATTCAGGTGGACGTTCTCGCCGGCTATGTCGATAGCGCTTTTTTGAGCAGCCTTGTTGTGGCTGTTTCGTTCTACCGCCGCTATCAGGATTTTTCGTTGGGCGTCCTCAGCCTTTCGGGCGTCGTCTTCTTCTGCTGCGTGGCGGCGGTGTTTGTCTTTCTCACGGTGCGCGTCCTCGAAAAAAGGCGGTGGTCGTGATGAAGCCCGATAGGCGTATCCTGCGGCAGGGCGGGCTGGCGGCGGCCGTCACGGCGGTGGCGGTGGCGGTGGCGGTACTGCTTATCCTTTTGGCCGACACCCTCGAGAGCCGCTACGCGTTGCGCGCCGACATGACGGCGGATCGTGTCTTCGCGCTGGGTGACGAGACAAAAGCGTACCTTGCCGCCCTTACCGAGCCGCTCGCTATCACAGTGCTGACGACGGAGGAAAGCCTGACGGGCGGCGATGTTTACTATTTGCAGGCCAACGAGGTGCTGCGGCAATACGCAGCCCTCTCTCCTCTTATAACGCTGCGCTACATCGATTTGGACGCCACCCCCGGTTTTGCGCGCGATTATCCGCAGTACCAGCTCAACAGCTCGAGCATTCTGGTAGAAAGCGCGCGGAGCACCACAACGGTGAGCTTGAGCGACCTCTTCAACACCGAGACGGAATTCATCGGCGGCGGGTTCGCGGAGTATTTTGTATCCTCCAAGGCCGAACAGGTGATGACGTCGGCCATTCTGCGCGTGGTGCGCGCCCGCCCCGCCTCTGTTGTTTTTCTCACCGGCTTTGGCGAGGGGGGCGACGAAGCGCTCGAGGAACTGCTCTTTACCAACCATTACACCGCAAAACGGCAAAATTTGCTGCTGGAAGAACTGGATATGTCCGCCGACGCCGTTGTGCTGTGCGCGCCCACGCGCGACTACGGCGACGCCGAGATAGCGCAGCTTGAGGATTATCTTGCCGGCGACGGCTCGGGAAACGCGAAGACCCTGTTTTATTTTGCCGATGTATACCAGCCGGAAACGCCCAACCTCGAAGCCTTTCTGGCCGAATGGGGGATTGGCGTCGGGGACGGCGTGGTGCGCGAGACCGACCAGACCCGTCTTGTGACGGGCAGCCCCTACTGGGGCGTGACCGATTACACCGAGGACATCTTTGCCGCACGCGCAATGGCGCAGGGGCTGTATACCGTTGTTCCGGAGGCGCGGCCCGTCAGTCTCCTGTTTGAAGCAGACGGTGCGCGCACGGCGCGTACGGCGCTGCGCTTTCCCGCAAGCGCCGTCATACAGCCGCTGGGCGAACTGCCCGCCGGTTGGTCGGCGGCGCAGGCGCCGCAGGGCCCCTTTGCCGCGCTGGCGGTAAGCGAAGAGACCGGCGGCGACGGCGCGGTAAAAGCGCGGGTGGCGGCGGCGGCCAGCAGTATCTTTATCAGTCCCGATCTGCTCGCGACCCCCTACTTCGGCAACGCGGAATATTTGCTGGGCATGTTCGCCGCCGTTACCGGGCAGGAGGCGGAGCTTGCGGTGGCCCCAAAAACCATCGGGATGCGGTATCTGCCCGTTTCGGCGGCGCAGGCCGCTCTGCTGGGAACGGTATTCACGGTGCTCACGCCGCTGGCGGTGCTGGTGGCGGGAGCTGTGGTGTATATGCGGCGCAGGCATTTGTAGTGCCGCGCTGTTTTCCCTGCGGCAGCGTTGCCTCTCCTTCGCAACTGTGGTATAATAGCCGCAGGGTGGCTATTATACCTATTTAGACGGCCCTTTCGCTCGCCGCCTTTGGCGGCAACCGCGAAAGACGGCCAATTATACCATATCCGCTCCGCTTCTATGGTATAATAGCCACAGCACGGCTATTATACCTATTTAGACGGCCCTTTCGCTCGCCGCCTTTTGGCGGCAACCGCGAAAGACGGCCAATTATACTCATTTATACTACTCTTCGATTAAAATCCGCCTATCACTTATATTTGCGCTTTTGCGCCGGGTCGGCGCGATAAAACTTGGGCAGGGGCGGGCATTGACTCTGCCAATGCCCGCCCCTGCCCACTTATCTGCGCCGACCCGGCGTAAAAGCGTCCTTCTTCTTGCGCTGTCTTTCAACTCCAACCATTCCCGGAGGTGGCTCGTTCTATGGGTTCCAATTTGGCAAAGGCTCCGCTGGTGGCGGTATTTTACGCGGCGTTGCTGCATTTTTCAGAGGTGTTTTTACCGCTTTCCACCCCGTATGCCGAAACGCTTTACGCTTTCGCGCCCGGTGTTTCGCCGCTTCGGCATCTTATATTAGTGGGTTATGCGCTGCTTATTTACGCCATTGCCGCCATTATTGCGGCCACAGTGGAGAAAGGCGGCTTTGGCGCGCTATTGCTGATGCTGCCCGCCTTTTGGGGGCAGATGCTGGTGGCGCCTGTTTTTCAGCATCTTTTTTTAGGTGAGCCATCGGGGACGCTTTCGCGCGGAGACCTTTTATGGCGGATGGCGCAGGGAGCTATCTGTTCTCTGCTGATGCTTGTGCTGTGTATGCTGCTTTTCCCAAAGAAAACGCCCGTCTCTCCCGCCGCCAAGGGGAAGGTCAACCTGCTGTTCATGCTGCTGTATATCATGGTTGTACTGCCGCTCGCGTACTTTTTGTTCCACTTTGTTCTCGGATATTTTCTCGGCTGGCGCAACGACGCCGTGCGTATCTTTTATCAGGGCGGCGCGGACGGCGGCGTACTGGCCCTTATCATCAATATGCTGCTCGATGCGCCGCGCTATGCCTTTTTCGCACTGACCCGGGGGGTTCTTGTGGCCGCGTTCACTGTTCCTCTGCTGTTTTTAATGCCGGGAAAGCTGCTGCTTATTATTACCGTCAACGTTTTGCTGAATTTGAGCGGTGCGCTGTTTTATCTGTTGCCCAGTCCCGCCATGCCCGCGGACGCCGCGCTTCCGCACTTTATCGCGGGGGGCGTCACTGCCGTTTTGTACAGCGCGCTGGCCGCGTTTTTGCTTAGCCTCACGCATACGCCCGGCACGCGCGCCGCCGCCGAGCCACCCGCCGCTGGCGCGACCGGCGGCGTTCCTTCTCCGCCGCGCAGAACACGATAACGAATAACCGGCTATGAGCGCGCTCATTAAACCGGTACAATGTACAATAAGGAGGGCGTCTCTTTGCCCGCGATACGAATCGGCCACGGCTACGACGCGCACCGCCTTGCGCCGGGGCGGCGTCTGGTGCTGGGCGGCGTGGATATCCCGCACCCGCGCGGGCTGGACGGTCATTCGGACGCCGACGTCGTCGTTCACGCCGTGATGGATGCGCTGCTTGGCGCGGCGGCGCTGGGAGATATCGGCCGGCATTTCCCCCCCGGCGACCCCGCTTACAAGGACGCCGACAGCCTTGTGCTGCTGGCCACGGTAACAGAGCTTCTGGCCGGGCAAGGCTGGCGGCCCGCCAATATCGACGCCACTGTCATTGCGCAGGAGCCGCGGCTGGCGGGCTATATCCCGCAGATGCGCGCGCGCGTCGCCGCCGCCGCCGGGCTGTCGGCCGACGCCGTCAGCATCAAGGCCACCACCGAAGAGCAAATGGGCTTCACCGGTCGCGTGGAGGGGATCGCCGCGCACGCGGTAGCTCTCATACAGCAATTCATACCATACTGCAATTAAAAGGCGGGCACCTTTGCGCCGACCCGGCGCAAAGGCATAAACATAAATGACAGGCGAAATTCAATCGAAGAGCAGTATCAATTGACCATGGTCAACAAAAACAGTAAGCGCAACACTCTCTGCTGCGCTTATTGTTTTTATTGCTGTCTGCCGCGAAGCGGCATCAACATTGTTCGCTGCCCATCGCCAATTTCTCTACCAACTCCTTGAAGTGCTTCCCGCGCGCCTCAAAGTTGGGGTAGGCGTCGAAACTGGCGCTGGCGGGGGAAAGAGAGACGATGTCGCCATTTTTGGCGGAGGCGCGAGCCATGGCGACAGCCTCCGGCAGATCCTTCGCGCGCAGCACGGCGGGGCTGCCGGCATAGGAGGGGCAGGCACGCAGCGACGCCTCGATCTTATCGGCGGTGGGGCCGGTAAGGATAAGCAGCTTCACCTTTTTGGCCAGCACGGGGGCCAGCGGGTCGTAGCTCAGGTTTTTATCGTAGCCGCCGGCGAGGAGAATGATTTTCCCGTCAAAACTCTCCAGCCCCGCCACGGCGCGGGTGGGAGATGTGGCGATGCTGTCGTTGTACCAGCGCACGCCGTCCAGCGTGCGTGTAAGCTCCATGCGGTGCTCGACGCCGCCAAACCCGCGCGCCACCGCCGCCGCGGTTTCGGGTCTTACGTCGTCGCCCGCCGCGCAAACCGCCGCCAGCAAATTGGCGACATTGTGCAGCCCGGGCAGACGGATCTCGCCGCGCGGCAGCAACACTTCCTCTCTGCCGCGGGCGGCGCGCCGCAGAACGCCGTCGCCGCCCAGATACGCGCCGTTCTCCACCGGGCGCCTGACGGAAAAAAGCCTCAGCTGTCCGCGCACATCGGGCGCAAAAGAGGCGGCCACTTCATCGTCGGCTGAAAGGACGGTTGTGGAAAAGGCATCCTGATGCGTGAGGATGCCGCGCTTGGTATCGATATATTCGGTCATGCCGTTTTGGACATGAACGTCCAGATGGTTTGGAGTGACGTTGGTGACCACCGCCACCTGCGGCGCGCAGCGCATCGAAAGGAGCTGAAAACTCGAAAGCTCGACAACGGCGCGGTGATGCGGCTCAATATTCTCTAGCTCGGGCAGCAGCGCGCGGCCGATGTTGCCGCCCAGATGCACGGTAAATCCTTCGGCGCGCAGCAGCTCGGCGGTGAGGGAAGAGGTGGTGGTTTTGCCGTCGCTGCCCGTTACGGCCACAACGGGGCAGGGGCAAAAGCGCAAAAACAGCTCCATCTCGCTGGTAACGATAACGCCGCGCGCGCGGCATTGGGCCAGCTCGGGGGCGTGATAGTACATCCCCGGCGTGCGAAACAGCACGTCGGTATCAAACCCGGCCGGATACTCCTCCCCCAGCAGCAGGCGCACGCCAAGACCGCGCAGCTCGCCGCATATTTCGCCCAATTGAGAGGCTTCGTGCCTGTCGCACGCCGTCACATCCAGCCCCTCCCGGGCAAGGCGCGCTATTATTTCGCGATGGCTCACGCCGATACCGGCAAACAGAACGCTGCGCCCGCGAAGCAGCGCCAAAAAGCTTTCCCACGCGGTCATAGGGTAATCCTCGTTTCTGTGCGGCTGTTTCTCATATGTTATCCTACCGTTCTTCCTCCGACTTTGGGGGCTATTTTGAACCACGCAGGATGATTATCTTTGTAGCACCATAGCATTTAGTAATGAGCTGTTATTACACGCCAAGATGTACCCGAAATGGTCCTCAGTTCTTCTAACAAGTTTTGCTCCTTGTCTGTAGCATCATCGTATGGTCTATAGACAATTTTGGCAGTATAAAATCCCTGTGGCCAAGAATATTCAAGGTCGTTTAACGAGGATTCTTTTCCGCAGCAAGGTACTGTTACGCCGAGTTGTATAAATCCTTTTTCATCCGAATATGCCACATCCATAGCATCTTTCCACCACTCCATCAGTTCTGCATGACAAAATGGGCAGCGGACACTTTCAAAGTTTGCTCCCGCGTCGGCAAACTGTACTTTATCCATGACTTCTAAAACGGCCTCTGTGGAAATCACGTTATTAATAGCGTCCCTTTCCGAAATGGATGGCACATAGAATGGGTTGCACGGAATCAAATTTATAATCATATCTGACATGATGAATCCTCCATAGCTTTTATCGTAGAGCATACAATCTATGTCAACTTTATCGCCCAAAGGTAGCGTAAAAGCATCATTCGCATACCTCACGCGTTGGCGTCCAGCTTGCCGGCAGGCTTGGCGGATTTTTTGTGGTTATCGTGCCCGGCGCCGGTTTTTACGCGGGTCTCGCCGCCGGCCACGTAGCGCGCGCCGCATTCGGGGCAGACACGGTGCACCACGGCCACGCTCATGGCCAGCACCTTGCGATCCTCCTGCTTGGCCCTGGCGCCCTCGCGGTGCACGTGCTCGCGCTCGTGGCCGCGCACCGCGCCCTCTACGTCGCCGCCTATCTTTGTGGGCGATTGAAACGACACCGCGCCGTCGTCCGAGCGGTCGCTGTAGCGGCGCTCGCTGCAGGTGCGGCAGCCCTCCTGTTTTTTGCGCAGCGCTTCCTCCATAGCGGCGTCGGCGGCCTCCTCATCGATGCCGTTGGGGGCCTGCCGGCGCTGCGAGGCACGGTCGATGCTCTCTTGCCAGAGTTCCAGCATACGCCCCGCGCTGTCGCGCTCCTCGCCAAGCGGCGTGATCAATGTGGCCATAAAAACCCCTTTCCGCAATTGACAATGCGAATCATTAGTGAAATATAGGGTGCTAAGTTGAACTACGCAGTATGCTTATACTGTTCATAAGACAAAACGCCAGTCTGTGCAATCATCTTATAACCATTACTTGTTTTAACATATGTTTTACAAGTTCTACCTCGCCATTGCATAAGCTCTCCAGTAGTTTTGTTTTTCCAGATAGTATCAATATCTACCACTGCAAATCCACCATCTTTTTCTTGCGTCTCTACAATTTTGATTGTTTTTCTATTGTTTTGTTCGAGTGTAAAGTTTGCAAACATATCAGAATATATGCT
>QMCE01001399.1_pt1 | contig 13205 bp, 8 predicted proteins | sample 1821851 | NCBI WGS metagenome assembly QMCE01 (sample SAMN09453174, study PRJNA476694) | Termite gut metagenome, whole genome shotgun sequencing project. | isolation source: worker | host: Odontotermes sp. | place: South Africa:Pretoria | collected 2016-01-28 | reverse complement strand
GACAAGCGCGCGCTCTACGACCGTTGGCGTCAGGCAGGCGACATCTCGATGTTCAAAGGTGTGAAGGAGTACAGGAGCGACACCCGGGCCTCCTCGCGTTTCATCGTGAAAGAAAATGTACTGCGCAATACCAGCCTCAGCCTTCAGTATACGGTCTCTCCGGCATGGGCGAAGCGCTATCTCGGCGCCCAGTTCCTCCAGTTGCAGGCCCAGACCGAAGACCTGTTCCGCCTGACCACGCTCGAAGACGAACGCGGTATCGGCAACCCCTTCGCGCGTAACGTATCTTTGACCCTGCGCATGACATTCTAAAACAATAAAGACTATGAGAAATATAATAACAATAAAATCGGTTTCCCTCGCGCTCGTATGCGCCGCAGCGCTCGTGCTTGCAGGATGCAGCCTTTTGGATGTCTCTCCGCGCGACCGGGAGGAAAACAAGGACCTCTTCGCGCGTGAGGATGGTTTCAGATTCGCACTCACGGGAGTATACATCGACCTGGCTAACACGTCGCTTTACGGCAGGGCCATGACGTATGAAATGCCCGAGTGGCTGGTACGCCACTTCAACATCTCGGACAACAATACATACGGGAACTACATCTACTCGAACTACGACTTCGTAAACGACCGCGGTGACGACAGGGTCAACGGTGCGTGGACGCGCTTCTACCACGCGATCGCCCAGGTGAACGACATGCTCGAAGCGCTGAAAACGGCCAATAATGCAATGTTCACCACTCCCGAAATGCGCGGCATTATCGAGGGCGAGCTTTACGGGCTGCGCGGATTTCTCCACACGGAAGTACTCCGTTTCTGGGGTCCGGTGCCCATCTCGAGCGTGTCCCAGTCGACGTCGGCTATCCCCTACATGATTGAGCCGACGCTCGAAGTCTCACAGTTGAGCAACGACACGTGGAAAACCGTCGTCGACGGCATTGTGAGCGACCTGAGCCGTGCCGAAGAACTGCTCTCGGAAAATGACCCCCTGCTTTTTGACGCCGACCCGATGGAGAAGAACGACACCGGCAGCGATGCCGACGCCAACCCCGACCAATGGCTCCGTTTCCGCCAGAACAGGATGAACTACGCCGCCGTTATAGGCACCAAGGCACGCTTGTACTCATGGATCGAAAAAACGGGCTACGCCCCCACCGACCCGGTGACGGATAACGCGGATGCCGTCGAGAACGCCATCCACTATGCACAGACGGTGATCGGGCTTACCAGAATTGATCCTCTGGGAGAAACAGAGTACACGACCCCCATCATCTCGCTCCTCACCCAGAACGATCTTGCGGTCAGCGGTTTCGTGCTCTTCAACGAGTGTCTGTTCGCATTGGACGTCCAGAACCTGCAGGACAACCAGAAGGACTTCAACACCACCGTCGAATCGTCTTCTGGCAATATCAGGCGCCCCGAAAGGTATATGGACAAAGAGCCCCTCGACGAGGTCTTCGAGTACAATGAAGTCTACGCCAAGAACGACATGCGTTACGTGGCAAACAACCTGTGGATAGAATACAACCCGCTGGCGGTCAATGCCGATAAAGACATGATATTCCGCAAGTATTACGACTATGTCAATCCGGAGAATACCAACCTGAAGATAGGTAAGAACGCCAACCAGGTGCCGCTGATGCGCCTCTCGGAGATGTACCTTATCCTGATGGAGTACCTGCCTTTCGGTGAAGCCACCGAAGCCTACAACACGTTGAGGGTCGCCAGAAACCTCGACATACTGATAATGGACGAGTTCACCGAGGCCACACGCATGGAGCGGGTACAGAAAGAGTATGAGAAGGAGTTCTACGGCGAAGGCCAATTCTTCTTTTTCTGCAAACGCAAGGCGTTGACCAACATACCGATCGACGATTGGGCACTTCCTCACGGGATCTCCGACTACGTGATGCCCAAGCCGCGTTCACAGAGTGATTTCGAAGAGTAACCATTAAGCATAGACGAAATGAAAAATAGATTATATACAGTATTTGCGATCGCACTGTGCGCATTGGCGCTGGGTGCCTGCAAAAAGGAGATGCCGCCCGTGTATGACAACACCCACGGCGTTTACTTAGACAATGCAGCGAGTGGCGCCGGCATGCTTGCCGAGGGTGCGGGCAGCCGTTTCAAGGACTCCATCACCGTGTCGCTCCTCACCACCACCGAGGAGACGATGACGGTGTGGGTCAGGGTCATGACCAAGGGACGTTTGGACTTCGACCGCGACCGCCATTTCAAAGTGGAGGTGATCGACTCGCTGCCCCTCGACAAGGCGTATGTCCTTGCCGCCGATGGCGAATACGAGATAGGCGAGACGGTGGTCAAGGCCGGCATGCAGTATTGCGACCTGCCGATCACACTCAAGCGCTCCGACCGCATTATGAACGATAACGTCGCCGTGCAGATAATGTTCAAACTCGTTCCGAGTGACAATTTCCCATATGTCGGTACGTGGCACGTAACGGGCAGCACGCTGGAAGAGTACCTCTATTTCAAGGTGAAGTGGTCGAACCTCGTCCAGATGCCCAGCACATGGGGCCTGCCGACCGACGGGAACACGTCGAATTACTGGAAATATTACTTCGGCGAATGGGACCCGGTCAAGTTCACATTCATTGCTAACACCCTTGAGGAAGCGACTCCCGACTGGATCGCCGACGCCCCGTCGGGCGGTACGGCGTACAGGGATATGGCCGCTGCTTACAAGACGGTACTGAAAAACGCACTTGCCATCTATAAGGTTAACAGCGCAAGCGACTCTGTGACTTACCCGCCGCTCTACTGGCCCGTGGACAGCACAGACTGGATCACTTTCCCTAACTAAAAAAGCGACGACAATGAGAAAATTATTATATCTGATCCCCGCCCTGTGCCTGGCGTTCGCCTCATGCGACCTGGCGGAGGATAAATTGAAGCATTACGCCGAAGCGGATGAAGTATTCCCCGTCAAGATCAAGACATACCAGGAGGGCGATTTCGAGGTCAACGGTATCGACAAAAAAGGCGATATGGTATTGACGCCGCAAATTGCGACATACGTTCCCGGTGAGACCTACGTTTTGGAACCGGTGTTCGAAGAAGGCTTCGCCCCCACACCCGGCAGCAAGTTCAAATACACATGGTACATGATGTACGAGGCTGCGATCGGCGTACGGGTAAGGGTCGATCTGGTCGTGGACTCGGATACGCCGACTTTCGAGGCTGCATTTCCCGCAAACCTCGATCCAAGTAAGAACTACACCGTCTACTTCGAGGCTTTGGACACTGAAAAGGAGTTGCGCGCCAATGGATATATGATCCCAAATTTCCATAAAACGGAAGTCGACTGGAGGGGGATTTTCATACTCAAGGACGTGGGCGGCAAGACCGACATCGACCACTACTTCACCAGGTCGCTGACGAACATCACGACCACGTGGACACTTCCGACCAACCAACAGCTTCAAGACACGCTCCACGCCAATGTTCTCGGAGATCCGAAAGGCCTGGGCGAACCGTTGGACGGCTCTCCCCTCGCTTTCCTCTCCCTGGAGGACAGATACTGGTGGTACGATCCGGTACAGGGGACGAACGTGAACAAGGGAGGTGCATGGCAGATCGCCACCACGGCCGACATGTATACCACGACGCGCGCTTTCAATGAGGTATTGGTGCATTTCGAAGATAATTTCTTCCCGTTCTACACTCCCGAGCGCAACAATGTTCAGGGATTCAATTCCAGGAAAGATATGTGGGGCGGTGGTTTTTTCCGCAATGCCATGTATATGTGGATGCTCAACGACGGCCAGATATGGGGAGCCCGTATCCAGATGGGGCTTAACGCGGTGATGAGGTTCAATACCTGGGCCACTCCCGACGACGGTTTCCCCGCCTTTAACACCTCGCACTGGTTGGGATCGAGTAGCGGATGCCTGTTCTGGGACACCTCCCGCGGACAGCTCTGCTACATGAACGGCAGTTTCGCCACAACCGTCTACGCCCCGACTGCCTACGCTACGGCCGAAGGCGACGACCTGTTGGGCGGTAAAAAGGTCGACCTGCTGGCTATGCTGCCCGGCGGCGGCGACGTAAGGTCCATGACGGCTAACTGTGCCGACGTTAACTCGCACATGATCCTCAGGAACAAGGAGAACGGCAACCACTACCTTATGAAGTGGATATCGGGTGGTTCGGGCGTAGGCGACAAGTGGATACGCGACATACCGGCAGGCGCTGATATCACCGCAACACCCCAGCCCAAAATGGCGTCGTCGTTCTACAACGAGGTAGTCTACTACGTGAAAGGCAACCAGATATGGGCCTACGAAGACCGTGCGCAGCCCCTCGGCACGACCCTGCAACTCAGCGACTACCAGCGCGACACGGGGATGAGGATCGGCGAAGGCGAAACCGTAGTGCAGTTCAAGACGTTATTTTTTGAATATTCGGCATTTTTGGACCGCTCCTACTTCGCACTCTCGGTGCTCACGAGCAAGCCGGGCGGCGGGTACAAGTACTATATTTTCAAGGCTAACGGCCTGATCGACGAATTCAATCCCACGCCCATGTACGTCCTCGAGGGCGAAGGCACGCCAGTGGATGACTTCGCACGGTTCGAGTACATGATCGGCTGGTAAATCCTTCCGGCACCAACAGGTCCTAACCACACTACCGCCTTACTCCTTTTATTCCGGGAGTAAGGCGGTTTTTTGGTTCGTGGTTTTTCAAGCAGTATCTCACGCAGTGTGTCTTCCCGCTCAGGACCGGAGCGTAGCGGAGTGTGAGGGATCTGCCTTATACCAAAAAACACAACGGTAGATTCCTCACATGCGTTCGGAATGACAATATTATAACCGCTTCGCGGCTCCCAACAATCCCGTAAACGCGGGCGTACCATGCAAAAGCCTCCCGCTGCATTCGCATACGGGAGGCCTCCGCTATATTTTCATCGAGATTATTTTTGATATACCGTTTTACCCCATTCCGTCTGCCAATAATATTCATTCAGGTCGCCATATTCCGCGATCGGGATGTATGTACTGACCCCGCAATAGCGCTCTTCGGGAACGGCCAGGGCGGCCATATAACCGTATCTCGTAAGCAGTGCCCCCGTCGTTTTCTTGTACTGTATGACGGCTTTGAGTGCCGCGTCGAACTCCAGAAGCATCGCATCCTCCTCATTCTCCTCCCCGCCAACGGTCTCCGGTCCGTACAAATAATCGACGAACTCCCGGAGGTCGATCATGGTGCGGCGCGGGTACCGGTCGAGGGTCTGCAATTCCCGAATGATATAATTATTGGTCAATTCGCCGATCCTGCTCTCCTTAAGTCCCACTATCTCCCTCATCACGTCGGCCAGGGCTTCCAATTTCGTACAATCGTACAGCGCTATGGTTGCGAACTCATTCCCCCCGTCATAGTCATTAAGGTAGAATTTGTGATACTCCTCGCACACACCTCCCTGCCCCAGTCGCGGGGTCGCGGCAAAGATATGCGACAATATTCGGTCGTACGGCATTCCGTGCGCGAGTACTTCGGCCGGAGAGAGCACCAGTTGCCTGGCATTATGGCGCATTGCATAGGCAAATTCCACACCCCCCATCAGGCACAGGTCCATGATAACGAAGTCGAAAACAATATCTTCCGGCAACGCAGCCACAAATTCGTCCATGTCCATATAAATCCCCTGCTCACTGAATAACGCCCTCGTTCCGGCCCCTTCCCAGTAAGGTTCGTGGACGGGCCATGATTGCTCGTCTGCCGCGGCACGGAAAGTAATGTTTCCGGTATATTTCGACTGCATCGCAAAAGGCATCCAGCCGACACCGTGCGAACCCGCCGCCAACACCCACGAGTCTGCGTCGAGCAGTTCCCGCGTCTTTGCAAAAGCCGCCTTGAAAGTCTCCGGATCTGACGAATCGAGGTTTTCACCCCAATCATAAAGAACGGTATGCTGCCCTGCGCCGTCCTTGCCGGGCTTGATGTACAACAACTGGGAATTGGTCGAGGGCATGTCGTAGAAGACGACTATCGCGCCATTGTTCATACTCTCCTTCGTGGCACCCTTCACCATATCCGCGACATTCTTCCTCCCGTTCGACGACAGGTTGTTGTCCATGGCAAGATAATGGAACATAATACGCGAATGCCTCGGCCTCACCGGCCCGAAATCGCAGTCGTTGCACTCATTGCTGCACGATCCCAACGAAAGCGCAGCGATTAACGGTAAAAAATATAACAGTCTCTTCATCTAACTCACGTTAATTTACCACTTGGGTTTCAATCCTTTAGGTTTTTCGGGCAACACGGTCGGCGGTTTGGAATAGGCCCTGCTGAAGTCGAAAAAATAACCTTTATCCTTACCGTTCGGCTCCGTCAGCGTCGCGTACTCTACCGATTGGCTCACCACCCGCCGGTCGCGCGCCACGAGCCCCTTCGAGGCGAGGAAATCGTTGACATGTGAAAAAAATATCACATTCCATGCCGTTTTTTCGGTTTTCCCGTCTCCAGATGCCTCTATTGTATCCAGTATCCCTTTGAAGCGTGCCGCGCTGATCTTTTCACGCCCGGCGTCACCGATAATGCCGTAAGCATACGTCATAAAATTGATCGTCAATGGGCTGAAAGGATCTTTTGCCATGATCTCCTGCGCATAAAACAGCAGTTTTTCGGCACTTTCCTTTGTAAGTTTTCCTCCATTGCGCTCGATGATCGTCAGCATGTCGGTTTCGCCCGGGATCGGGTCCAACGGCACATATTCGTCCTGCATGGCGAAGCCATAATAGAGGTAATGGTAATCCGCGGCGGTGAGCGTGGTGTCGCCCGCCATATATCGCGTCATCAGCGGCGGATAATAGTACTGCGACGCGGGGTTGAATATCTCCGCGCGTATCGCACCGTCGTCTGGCGCCTGTCCCATCAAAGAGATCGCACCCAATGCCACAATAACAGTCAAAAACACTCTTTTCATCATCCGTCAGTATGGTTTTACACCATTATATAACGGCAAAAGTAAGAAAAAATTGGATATGACCACACGATTATGGCGATGACAATATTATACGGCCGCGCTTTACGCGCGGCCGTAATTCCGAGACCGGCAGGCGTTCCCGGCCCGCAGCCGGCGATGGGACGTGCGGCATGAAGCAGAGCGCCGCCCTACAACCCTCCTTCTATCAACCGCCTGAACGTTTCGTGCAGTTCCTGAGTTCCCGGCACGAGCGGCAGGCGCAGGTTGTTGCGTATGATACCCAACGCCGACAGTGCGGCCTTGACCCCGGTCGGACTTCCTTCGGCGAACATCGCCTCGATGGCCGGATAGAGCCGCCGGAATATTTCGGCCGCCGCATCGTATTCGCCGCGCTCCGCCGCCGACATCGCGCCGCACAGCAAATGGGGGAATGCGTTGGCCGCGACAGAGATCAATCCGTCGCCTCCAAGCGCGGCAAGGGGCAGCGCCATAACATCGTCGCCCGAGATCACCTTGAATCCCTCCGGGCGGCCGCACAGGAGCTGCATCATCTGCCCCACCGTCCCGCAAGCCTCCTTGACCCCCAGCAGGTTAGGCACTTCGCGGGCGAGCCGCAGGGTCGTTTCGGCGGTCATATTGACACCAGTGCGCGCAGGTACGTTATACAGAAGTATCGGCACAGGCGATTCACCCGCTATTTTCTTATAATGTTGATACAGGCCCTCCTGCGAAGGCTTATTGTAATATGGCGTCACGCTCAGCACCGCACTCACCCCGTCGAGGTCGAGCGCACCGATGCAATCCACCACATCGTCGGTATCGTATCCCCCGCATCCGACGACCACAGGCAGCCTCCCGGCGTTACACTCCTTTATGAACGCAAGCACGGAGCGTTTTTCGTCGCGTTTGAGCGCGGGGGTTTCGGCCGTCGTGCCGAGTGCGACCAGATAGTCCACCCCGCCGTCGGTCACATGGTTAACCACCCGTGCGAGGGCATCGTAATCGACCGCCCCCCGATCGTCGAACGGCGTGACGAGCGCAACTCCCACACCCCAGATCTCATTATTTGTAACTGCATCCATATGCTTTGTTTGATTTTACACTGTTTTTAGTAAAAACATACAAAGTTATCCAAACTTCCCATAAATCAACCACTCTATATGTTAAAATTTCACGATCGTCAGAACAATTTTTGCTGGACCGGCTCCGGATCCGCCCCCAGGTCGTCCGGCACTCCACCCTCTCCTATCATCTTTTCGAACTCGTCCTCGCCGATGATCCTAACACCCAACTTATTTGCTTTCTGCAACTTGGCCGGGCCGATCTTGTCGCCGGCAAGCAAATAGTCGGTATTCGACGACACCGCCGAAAGGTTTTTACCGCCATGGAGTTCGATCATCTCTTTCAATTCGTCACGGCCGTGGCGTGCGAACGAACCCGAGATCACGAATGTCCGTCCCGCCAGCGACTGCGAAAGGTACTCCTTCCCGTCGGCCTCGAACTTCAACCCCGCCGTCCGCAGGCGGTCGAGAATAGCCCGGTTGGTGTCGTTCTTGAAATAGTCGACGATGCTCGCGGCGATCCTGCCGCCGACCTCCTCGGCCTCGGTCAGCTGTTCGGGCGATGCCGCAGCGATCGCGGCGAGGCTGCCGAAATGCGCGGCAAGGTTCCGGGCCGTCGTCTCGCCCACGAACCTGATCCCCAGCGCGTACAGCACCTTGTGGAACGGCACGTCACGCGAGGCGGCAATGCTGTTCACGATATTCTGCGCCGACTTGTCGCCCAGGCGCGGCAACACCGAAAGTTGCTGCCAACGCAGGTCGTAGAGGTCGGCGACGTTCCCAACAAGCCCCTCGTTGTAGAGCAGCGCAACCGTTTCCTCGCCCAGCCCGTCGATCTCCATCGCGCGGCGCGAGATGAAATGCACCACGCGCCCCACGATCTGGGGATGGCACCCGTTCTGGTTGGGACAGAAGTGGCGCGCCTCGCCCTCATATTTCACCAGTGGCGTCCCGCACTCGGGGCATACCTCCGGGAATGTGAGCGGCACACTGTCCGCAGGCCGCTGCGACGTGTCCACTCCCGTGATCTTAGGGATGATCTCGCCGCCCTTTTCGACCCACACCATATCGCCGATGCGCACATCCAGCAGCGCTATCTGCTCCGCGTTATGGAGCGACGCACGCTTGACTGTCGTCCCGGCCAACTGCACCGGGTCGAGGTTCGCAACCGGTGTTACCGCCCCCGTGCGCCCCACCTGGAAGTCGACACGCAAAAGCCGCGTCAGCACCTGCTCGGCCTTGAACTTATACGCCACCGCCCACCGCGGGGCCTTCGACGTCGCGCCCAACTGCCGCTGCACCGTGTAGTCGTTGACCTTTATCACCACCCCGTCGGTATCATAGGGCAGGGTGTGGCGCAGGCGGTCGACCTCGCCGATATACTCCTCGACCTCCTCCGGCGTACTGCACAGCCGCATCCTGTCAGAAACTTTGAAACCCCACTCGCGGGCACGTTGCAGGTTTTCCCAATGCGTCCTGAAAGGCAGGTCGTCGCCGACAATATTGTAAAGGTAGCTGTCCAGACCGCGGCCTGCCACGACCGCCGAGTTCTGCTGTTTGAGCGTCCCCGCCGCGGCGTTGCGCGGGTTCGCGAAAAGCTGTTCGCCGCGCTCCTCGCGCTCGGCGTTGAGCCGCTCGAACGACGCATGGGGCATGAAAATCTCGCCGCGGATCTCGAACAGCGCCGGCCAACCCTCCCCGCGAAGTTCCAATGGTATGCTACGGATAGTGCGCACGTTGGCCGTCACGTCGTCGCCCGTCACCCCGTCGCCGCGCGTCACGCCCCGCACCAACCGCCCGTTCTCATAAGTGAGGCTGATCGCCGTACCGTCGAATTTCAACTCGCACACCAACTCCACATCGCCAACCTCGCGCCTTACACGGTCGTAGAAATCGCGTACTTCCTCCAGCGAATATGTATTCGACAGCGAGAGCATCGGGTAGCGGTGCCGCGCCTGGCGGAACTCCGCCGTCACGTCGCTCCCCACCCTGCGCGTAGGCGAATTGGGGTCGTCGAACTCGGGATGCGCCTGCTCCAATTCCTGCAACTCCCTGAGCAGCATGTCGAATTCATAATCGCTCACCTCGGGCGAGTTCTCGACGTAATACTTATAACTATAATGATTCAGCCGCCTGCGCAGTGCTTCGATCCTGTATTTCATCTATTCTATAATTTGGAAATTTGAGAATTTGAAAATTCTCTAATTATCTCCCGAACCGCATCACAATAGTCACCGTTTCTTCCGTCGGCGACCACTCGGGCCCTATATCCAGCAAGCGTATGGCTTCCCTGTGTGCCTCGGGGGTGAGGTATTCGATGACGCGTATCTGCGACGGATGCCCGTAGCGGTTGACACGGAACGTGATCTTCACGTCACCCTCAACACCGTCGCCGAGGTCGATCGCCGCCTGTTTCAGGTATTCGTTATAACCGCGCATGCCGATCTTCGGCATCGACACATATTGAGGCTCACCATTGGGAGCACCCACCGTCTCCGATACCGATACGAGTCTCACTGCGCCGTCTTCGCGCCAGGGTTCGGGTTCGGGTTCGGGTTCGGCTGCAATATCGCCGGTTGTGTCGGTTATATCGGCCGTTTCTGTCGTTTCTGTCGTTTCCGTTGTTTCCGTCGTATCTGACTGCGCCACAACTGCGGGCGGTTCCACTGCGGCAGAAAGAGATCCCTCCATATCATCGTTCTCCGGGACTATCGTAGTGGCATTCAGTGGAGGCATATAGCCATGCATGGGCGGCACCTTTGCCGGCTGCAAGTAGAGATACACCCCCGCCGCGATAACCGCAAGCCCCACGAGCACCCAAAGCCACCACCTGCTCCGGCGCGGCCGGAAATAGGCCGCCTCCACCTCGCGGTCGAGCTCGGCGATCGCGCGCGCATGGTCGCCCGGCACACGCATACACCCCTCTACGGCATCCGACAGGAACGGGTCGAGCATCGTTTCCAGCTCGAGGGCGTGGGCATCGGCATTGCCGCGTTCGCCTTTCATATATGCGGCGAACGCCTCGCGGAATCGAGCTATGTTACAGCCGCCGCTCTGCCCCGTATCGCCCTCCGGCACGATCTTCGCCACCCCCGCCTCGATATGCGCGCGTATCCCGTCGGTCAGGTAGCCCGTTTGCCCTGCTATGGTTTCGAACGCCGTGCCTTCGAAAAAGAAACGCCTGATGCACTCACGCTGGGGTTTCGTCAGCTCCGCCGCGGCCTCGCCGAATGCCGCCGCAGCCCATTCGTCGGCTGCCGCAAGTCTTCGTATATAGTCTTTCTGTGCGGCCGTCAGCCTCTCATTTTTATGGTTTTCGGGAGTTTGTGCCCGGTAGAGCCACGCCGCGAAATCACCGTCCCCGTCATAACCCTCCGGAAACGGCCCGAACTGCCCGACCAAGCCCCGCACACACTCCCGTGCCCGCGCAGCGTCGCCCGTGACATCCAAGCCCACACCGTACACGAACGGCAGGTAACGCAGCAGCAACGCACCCTCGTATTCACCGCGGCCCGTTTCCCACCACAGCGAAAGCAACTCGTTATCAGAGAGTTTCGATATTTTATTTCTCCCTATTTTCATTTCCCTCCGACTTCAAAGATATGGATAAAAAAAGTAAAGACGGTCACGTTTCACCGCATTTTTTACCCGTTTCCCGTAAGCAAAAGGTAATTATTTCCCTCAACAACCTCTAAGCCATAAAAAAAATCGGGGCGATCCGACAGACCGCACCGATTTTTTCGAACATCCCGATATTAGAAACTGAGTTCCTGACGCCAACTGTTGGCAGTCCCCCACTTCCAAAATATGTCTTTGATCTCGCCCATGTTCTCATTCGACTCGAACATTTTACCAGTCGACCACGGCGAACCGCCCAACAGCGTCTGGTCTTCGATGTTTATGATCGCAAAGTCGCCCGTCGAAAAAGCTATGCCCAATACCGGCGGAAGGTTTGCGCTGTACGCAGAAGGATCGGCTATCCGCGCGTTGTCGCTCTTGTGAATGAATCTGATCGGTTTGTTGAAGTCATGCACCAATTCCAGATACTGCACTATGGCGCCCTGTTCGCTGCGGAATTCAACGGAGTAGAGCTTGCTGCCCGAGGAGAAGAACATATACTTCCCGTCGCTGCGCAGGGCATACGAGGAGTTCGCGTCGATCAGGCCGTCGCCCGCGAACAACTGTTGATCCCAGTCGCGCACGTTCATCGTAGTCGCTCCGGCGCTTGTCTTGGCTGCGGAGAACGACTGGACTTCATAGTGCCCGCCGCTATTCTTCAATATATTACGGAAATAGGCTTTGTTTTGTTCTGTAGCGATGGGGTGGTAGTCGGCGGCATTTATCAATTCGTAGCTGCCCATGCCATTGACGCTCGTGAAGTTGGCCGGCGCGCCGGTTTCGTTGAGCTCGATCGGCGTTCCGATTTTCGCAAAATTGCTCGACGAAAAGAATGCCTCGCTCGAAAGTACCAGCAGGCGGTTGTTGCCCGAGTCGAACATCCATGCCGAGTTGGTAAACGGATTGACCTCCAGAAGTTTCGAGATGTATGTGTCGGGGTCGTCGAAATATTGCGGCATGGAGAGGAAGCGCGTGGTGTGCAGCGCATTGGCGATCTGGTTCACACGGGTGTAGACCTTGCCGTTGTCGCCCAGCAGGATGTCGAGGCCGAGGGCCGAAAGCTGCGCTATAATATCTACCCCGGTCGGATAGCTCTCGCCGCTGAACTCTTCGTCGAGGTAAACCGTCTTGGCGAGCGAACTGCCGTCGATGCTGACGTCCCTGTCGCTTTGGAATATTATCAGCTCGTCGGTCAACGCAGCCGAGTAACCGAAGCTGTGCGGGCCGGTGCCGAGGGGATTGCCGGGATAGAGCGCGGCGTAAGCGTCATAGAACCCGGTGTAAACGCCGGTCGAGTTGTTGCGGTTGACAAAATGTACAGCCGAACGGCCCTCCTTTTCCGCGAGTATGGCGAACCCGAACTTGTATACCGTGTTCACAGTGACGCTCATTTGCGCACGCGATGTATAGCCGTAGCTGTCGGCGGCATACAGTTCGAGAGTGACGTTGCCCACCTTTTTCGGGCGGTAGATCAGGTCGGGCGATGCGGACATCTGTATGGTGTCGGTGTTTTCACGCCAAACGTAGGTGAAGTCGGCGACGGTCGACCTGTCGTCGAACGTCAGCACGGGAGT